>Ga0184612_10001407_pt1 | contig 11560 bp, 10 predicted proteins | sample PLM3_60_coex_FD_133163 | JGI IMG/M metagenome (GOLD analysis project Ga0184612, IMG submission 133163) | Groundwater sediment microbial communities from an aquifer in East River, Colorado, USA - PLM3_60_coex | ecosystem: Environmental > Terrestrial > Soil > Riparian zone | place: USA: East...
AGAGCTGCATGGAAAGACCGCGCAACAACCAACGCGCCGCTTGGATGTAGACACCAAGGGTTTGGATGGCCAAGCGGCGAAAGACGTGCTGACACTTGAGGAGTTCAGACGGTTTCAGAACTTCACGGAAGATAAATGCAACAACTCCTGGTTTCCAGGAGCGAAGTTGGCGGAAGCGGTGCTGAAGTAATGCAAACCGGCTGACCGAAGAAACATTTCACCACGAAATGTCTGGCTAGCGGAGCCGCAACCGAATCGGATTATCTCCCGCAAAGGCGCAAAGACCGCCAAGAAAAAAATATGATTCCGAACTTTGCGTTCTTGGCGTCCCTTCGTCTCTGCTCAGGACATGCTTGGCGCGAGTAAATCTTCATGTTTAATCTCATTGGGTTAATTCCCCGCAGCTTGCCACGTAATGGCTAATCGTAGGTCCGTCATTCCCGCATGCTTTTAGCGGGAATCCAGGGAGACTCTGGTTGAACCCCTAATAAAAACATTCGGGGGTGACAACATGGGGAGAAAATCTCATAAAGGATGATCGATACCCCGCAGCTTGCTGCGGGGTAGTTCATGGGTTTTGGCATGATCTGGAGTGGTTCGCCATCGAACGGTTGGTATCTTGTTAGCTCCGCTCGAAAATACTCGACAAGCGCAGGCGCCATACCAGAAACGCAGCCTCAAAGATCATTTGTTTGGATATTTTTGATTTTCCTTGCTGGCGGCCGTAGAAAATTATCGGGACTTCCGAAAGCCGCCCTCCGGACTTCCACAGTCTGTAAGCCATTTCGATTAGGAAACCATAACCGTTCGTTTTCACTCGAGTGAAGTCAAACGAGCGTAAAACGCTAGCCCTATAGCAACGAAAGCCCGTGGTCACATCGTGAAGTGGCAAGCCGGTAATCGTTTGGGCATAGCGGTTGGCAAAACAGCTTAGTAGGACGCGCATAACCTCCCAATCGACGACTCTAACTCCACCGATGTAGCGTGATCCGAGAACCAAATCACTTTCCTTGGCGGCCTTGAGCATCTCAGGGATTGCAGCGGGATCATGAGAGAGGTCCGCATCCATTTGTAGAATCCAGGCATATTCCTTTTTCATGGCCGCACGAAAACCTTCGATTACGGCGCTGCCATAACCGAGCTTTCCTTCGCGATGTATAACTGAAACGTTGGCGAATTCAATCGCCAAATCATCAGCGAGTTTTCCGGTGCCATCAGGTGAGCCATCGTCGACAAACAATACGTCCAGATCGAGCCCTACGTTGAGTAATCGTCTCGTCAGTTCGGAAAGATTTCCCCGTTCGTTATACGTTGGAATAATCACAACCGCAGACGCGCTACTGTTCACTTTTTTCACGGGTACGCATTATAAATGCCTTTGGTTCTCGGAACTAGTGTTTAAATCGGAGGACCCGAGCCGCACCCCGGTCAATTCAAAGGCGCTTGGATCCCCGCCTGCGCAGGCGTGACGGCAAGCGAGATGAGCGCGGTGAGCCAGGCGTGAGGAGTCGGTGTACAAGTTTCTCAGGATACCAACTTCTTCCCGAGATTAACGATAACTTCTTCGATATCGTCGAGAGAATTCCAGCGCGGTGAACCGCCGAGGTGGGGGGTGACGATGACGTTGGGGAATTTGATCAGCGGATCGTTGGCGTCGCCGGGTTCTTCGTAAAATATATCGAGTCCGTAGCCGCCCAGATGTCCGGAAGCGAGAGCTCGACGCAGCGCTTCGCGATCGACCAGATTCGGTTGTGATACGTTAATCAAGAATGCACCCGATTTCATGACCGAAAGTTCACGATCACCGATAAAATTGATCGTTGCAGGGCTGCGTGGTAGATGCAGGCTCACGCAGTCTGAAGTGGCGAGCAACTCATCCAGAGAACAATAAATCGCCTGATACTGCTGTTCGACATCTGTGGCCAACCGAGTCCGCTGTGTGTAGACGATACGCATGCCCAACGCGATGGCTCGGAGCGCGAGTTCTCTGCCGATTTCTCCGAGGCCGATGATGCCGAGTCGCTTGCCGTAAAGAGTCACCATACCAGGGATGCGCGCCCAGTTGCCGTTTGGCGTATGCGAGCGATCGTATGTCGTTGGCGTGTAGCCGGCATTTTTTAGGTGTTCGACGCTGATCAGGTTAGCGTTCCTTGTGAGTTGGCGGGCGAGGGCGAGCATCAATGTCAATCCTTGCTCCGCAGTCGAGATATTGGCGCGGCGGCGAATCGTTAGCACATTGACACCGGCTCTTTCGCAGGCCGCGGTGTCGATGTTGCGCGTGGTGAAACCGTATTTTTGCACGAATTTGAGCCCGCGGCCGGCAGCGGCTATTTCTTTGGTGCCGACCGTGAGTTCCTCGACGACAATGACGCTCGCGCCGGAAGCGTTCGCCAACAACTCCGCCTGACTGTCTACAAGGTGAACGTTCGTGGGATAAATGTTTTGCGCCTGTGAGCGGATTCCATCGCACCAACCGGTGAAGTCCGGCGTGTCGTGCTTGCAGAAATGGGCAAACGCTTCGATCCGCTCAATCGGAGCGCTTGGATCGAGCACGACCTGAATGAGGCGGAGAAAGCTGTCGTTTTCGACGACGATTTTCATAGAATGTTAAGCAACACGAGTTCAAGGTTTAAAGTTCCAGGTTCAAGGGCTCGATCAGATTCCGACTTTGAACATTGAACCCGGAACTTTGAACTTGTTCTAGGGTTCAGAATCGACTTTCAATGCTTTCAAAAAACGTGTCAGCATGTTGTAAGCGCCGATCAGCATCGTAAGCTCCACGGTCTGCCGTTCGGTGAAATATCTTCGTACTTCGGCGAAAACCGCATCGGTAACGTCGATCTCTTGAGTCATCGCGTCTGTGTAAGCCAACAGCGCTCTTTGCTGAGCGCTGAAGAGATTCGAGGCACGCCAATTTGCCAGCGCGGTCACTTGCTCCGGCGTAAGTCCTTCTTTGAGTGCGTAGGCCGGTCCGTGGGCGCGCTGGACGTATTCGACGTCGTTCAAGATCGCCACTCGAATCACCGCCAGCTCGCGGCTCTGGCCGTCGATTTCTGTGGCGTAACGAACGGCCTGATTCAGATCGAACCAGGCGTCGGCCAGCGCCGGACTATGCAGCATCAAACGGTAGATATTGATCAGGCGACCGCCGCGCGCCCCTTTAATCTTGGCGATCGAATCGGCCAGCTCGGGGTGATTTCGTTCTTCAACTAGCGGTACGCGCGCCATCATTACCTCTTAGCAAATATTCTTTCCGCTTACTTTTAGCCCAATAGCGAGTGAATATCTATTACCGAACGGGCTTGCGATTTTTTTCCGCGACGCCCCGAATCGTTTCGGCTATACTACCGGCAAGGTGATCGACGAGCGATGGAATCAACAAGCGTGGTGCAACTGAACCGTTGGAGCAATCGGTTAAAGGCGGTGGCGATTGGGCTGATTCTGGCGTTGACGGCGCTGACGGTCCGGCACTGGTACGGCACGTTCATGTACGGACATCCGCCGTGCGACGATTGCAGATCCGACTTTCCGTGTTTTTACGCCGCTGCGAAATTAATTTGGCAGTCGCCTTCCGCGCTCTATGATGACGCAAGTCAGCTTGCGATTCAAAAAACAATCGATCCTCGAATTGGCGACTCAATTTTACCATTTACGTATCCGCCCTTTACCGCCGTGGTGTATATGCCTCTCGGTTGGTTATCGTTTTCAGCGGCTTTTCTAGCGATCACGTTTATAAACGTAATGCTATTGGCGTTTTCTCTAAGATTGCTCATCACAAGGCTCCAATTAACGAGACAACAATCAACATGGCTAGTATTGAGCGGGCTTTGCAATTTCGGTGTGCATAGCGTGCTCCTCCAAGGACAGACCTCACTTATTGTCTTAACGCTGCTCGCGATCTTTACCGCCACGATTCAAAACCATCGCCAAATAGGAGCCGGACTGTCGGCAGGCTTACTTTTCGTAAAGCCCCAATTGCAGGCAGTTCCTTTTATCATCCTCATAAGTCGACGTTGGTGGCACGCCCTGGCGATCGCTTCGACGACCGCAATGGCGCTTGCCGTTTTTTCGATCGTTCTTGTCGGATGGCCGGCAATCGTTGAGTATATGAACTTGTTGAATACTTACCTTACGAAGGAACGCGGTTACGGAAGTTATCCTGAGTCAATGCAAAATCTGCGAGCACTGGCGCAATACCTCGTATCGTATTCGTGGGCGCCTCAATTATGGTTTGCGTTGATTGTGCCCGTGGTTGCGGCGATATTTTTGCTTAATGCGAAACTTGGCACTGATCCAAACATCGCTGTCGTGCAGTGGATCGGCAATTTTATCGCCGCCGTTCTGATCACACCGCATTTTAACGCGCACGATCTTGCCGTTCTGATCATACCGACGGCTTTCGCGCTTAAGCTGTTCGGGGAACCTGTCCGATCTTGGTTGATGTTGTTAGTGATCGGCGTGGGAATTTATCCACTACTAGCTTTGGTGTTTGGAAACCATTTACCGCCGATGGTACCGGTGGTTCTTCTGGTAATTGTGTTCTGGTGCGTACACTCCGTTCGCCGAGCGACTGCGCATTCTGGTGATCGACGGCGAGATGCGATCGTGTCGGTGTGAGATCACACTGTGCGCCGTCTTTCCAAATGCAAGGTGAATTCGCTGTTTTGAATGTAGACACTATTTCGCTCGGTTTGTTTGCTGAGCTCGGCGACCAGATTCAGGAGCGGGTTTCCGGCCGGCGAGTAAGCGCGGACGGGACCCGCGGCGTGCATGCGGTCGATGTCGTCTTTACTGGTAAAAAAGCGCAGCAATAATTCTTCATCCGAAACGCCCTGGCCGCCGTACTTTCGGCGTAAGTCCTGGAGAGAGTCAGTCGGGTGCGGACGATCGGCGATTTCCTTGGCGCGTGGGCGATTCAAAATCTTGTCCTTGACATTGCTATCCATAAACGCGGCGCCCTCTTTACCCCAGATGCCCATGGCGTATTCAATCGCCTGATCCGTGACTTGTTTATAGCGCTCGCCGACGATGACGTTGATGGCGGCCTGACTGCCGACAAATTGCGACAGCGGCGTGACCATGATCGGATAACCAAATTCAGCTCGCACTTGCGCCGCTTCCTCCAGGGTTTGGTCAATTTTGTTTTCCATGCCGACCAGACGAAGCTGATATCGTAGGTTCGATATCATACCGCCGGGGATTTGGTGCACGTACTGGGCATAGTCGTATTCAGGCGTTTTTCCGATCGGCAAGTTTTCTTGCTCGGCACAAAGCCTGAAGTGTTTGGCGACGTGGCGGAGCGGCTCTTCGTTGATCGCCGTCGTGTAACCCAAGGCGCGCGCGTTCATGGCAACGTTGAATATCGACGGGTTTGAAGAACCGTCGGCGAGCGGCGGAATCGCCGTGTTGACATTCGTCATGCCGGCTTTGATTGCCTCCGAGCAACACCGCGTGCCGAGTCCCGCCGTGCAGTGGGTATGCAATTCAACCGCCGTGCCGTTGGCAGCGTTGAGCACGGCGGGAGCGAGCGTCTTGGTTCGTTCGGGAGTCAAAATGCCGCCGGGGTCTTTGAGAATGACGCGGTAGACACCCAGGGCGATCGCTTCGCGGATCTTTTGCGCGAAATGCTCGTCGGTGTGACGCGGTGAAACGGTGTAAATAAGATTGATAATCGGTTTGAGGCCGGCGTTCTTCGCTTGTTCGACGCGCCACGCCCAATCGGCGGGATCGTTCCAAGAATCGGAAATTCTTACCTCGGTGACGCCGACATTCGCCATGCAGGTATCGTAAAGCTGATGAAGCGCGTGTGGATAAATCGCAAAGCCGCTGCGCGTGCCGTGGATGAGTCGCAGCGCGGTTTTTTGGAATTTCGGGATGACCAAACGGTAACGTTCCCATGGATCTTCGCGCAGCTCTTTAACACATTTCGGCAACTCCACCGGCCCGCCGAGCTCGACGGCTTCGAAACCGGCTTCGTCGATGTACTCGACAATGGGGGCGATCATGCCGGTTCTCATGTTGTAAGCCCACAGGCTCTGCTGGCCGTCACGCAGGGTAGTATCGACGAAACGAACTTGGGTCATAGAAAGTTTTTCCAATAAGGGTCTGTCACTTGACGCGGATTTTTTTTCTACTCTTCACGCAGCCAAATCTGACTGCGGCCGAAGAGCGAGAAGCCGATAAACCCGCGCACTTCGAGTTTCTTGCCGCTGTCGGTGAGCTTCATCTTGGCGCGGTAAATCTTGCCGTTCTCGGGGTCGAGAATCTCGCCGCCTTGATACTCGTCTCCCTGTTTGGTGAGACCCCAAAGGATCGTCATGCCAAGCACCGGCTGATTGCGCCGGGCGCCGTCGCACTTATCGCATTTCGGCGCCGGATCTTCACCGGGCTTGGGAAAGGCTTTCTCGACCTTGCCTTCAAATTGACCGTTCACTTCTCTGATCCGTACCAGTCCCTTGGGCTGACTGGAGCTGTCGTCAATGGTTTTCCACAGGCCGACGGGCGACAGCTCGGCCGCGCCGAGCCGGAAGGCCGGCAAAAGCAGGATGAGCGTGACGAAGAGTCTAAAATTCTTCTTGACCCACATAGTCAAACTCGGTGATCGAGCGTTCAGGGAGCTGTAAATCTTCTTACCAGTTGCCGAAGCGATTTTCGAATAGGCGACGAGCGATCCCGACAAGCGCCGGTCGTAAGATAGCAGCGAAGACCGCCGCCATTTCCATGTCGTTGTCGTTGAAGTTAATGAAGTGCCCGGCGAGTTGCCGCTGTGGGTAGAGCGAATTTGGCGGCGATGGCAATCCCGATGAGGACTATCTCGTTTAGATCACGCGAAGCTCGGGAAAACTTCCTTCGACATCAGCTCCAAGGTGCGGCGCACGTCGGCCATCGGCACGCCGCCGAAGTTGACCATGGCGATCACATGGGTGACTCCCGTCTCTGCGTAGGCTCGAAAGATTTCTTTCGCCTCTTGCGGAGTCGTGAACACGCCCAGTCCTTCTCTTTTCACTTCGCCGAATATCGGGACTTTGGATCCCGGACGGCGGTGAGTTTTTGTGAAGGACGTAACGCGGTCGAAATAGGGCTGGCTAAGGCGGGCTGCTTCATTGTCATTTTGATGAAGATAAACGTGCAGAGCGACCATGATCTGCGGAACGCCATTGTGGCCGGCTTTAGAATAAGAATCCAGGTACAGATCATTTTTGGCCTTCACATCGCCAAGATTGTTCGAACGCGCAAAAGGAATTCCCATCATCGGCCAGCCGAACTGGCCGCCTTTGATCAGCGTATCGTCGCTCGACGCCGCGAGCCATATCGGCGGCATCGGCTGCTGCAGCGGCTTCACGTAAAGCGTAGCGTTGTCGTACTGGTAATATTTTCCTTTGTGCGAGAACTCGTCTTCCCGCCATGCTTTCAGAATCACGTCAGTCGCTTCCCAGAAACGCTCCTTTGCCTCTTCCATCGTCATGCCGAAAGCTCTAAATTCCACCGGCGAAAAACCGCTGCCCAAAGCAAATTCCAGTCGCCCGCCGCAAAGGTTGTCGGCGAGCGCGTATTCTTCGGCGAGGACGAGCGGATTATGAAAAGATGGCACGGCCACCGCGGGTCCCAAGCGGATTTTCTTGGTGCGCTGGGCGAGGGCGGCGATAATCATCGGCGGGGAAACAAAGGTGCCGTACCAGTAAAGATGGTGCTCGCCGAGCCAGAAGGAGTCAAAGCCTAACTCCTCGGCCCACTCGGCCATCGTGAGAACTTCCTCGTAATACTTCTGATTCGAACGGCCGAGCTCAGGGTGGTTATCGCCGAAAACAAAAATGCCGAATTTCATTAGACGCGGACTCCGATCTCATTAGTTGGTCCTCGATGAATGAGCCGGTTGTACCTCAAGAGAGCGAAAATATCTATCAATATCCCGAGTCGCCGATTCGATTCATGGAATGGATTTCGCGGTGCAAGCTCGTCGATCGCCGGCTCACTTTCGCGCCGAAAAGCAGCCGTAACGCATGCTGCCGGTTTGATAAGCGAGCCAAATGCGAAAAACAGTTTTGGCGAAGACGCGGTTGGTGAAGTGAGGGTCGGCGAGGGTTCGGCGCAAGGTCGGATCGGTGAAGATTCGTTTCGTGATTCGACGCGCGCACAGGCTCCAGGTTTTTCTTACGCTGCGGGTCAGATCCAAGAACTTTACGTCGTCAAAGCCGGCGCTCTCCAGCATGCCTCGGAATTCCGTCGGCGATGCCATGTTCGGCAGGCGGCCTTCCGCGCAGATCGGCCCGAGAAGATACTTTGACTCCCACGCTCCCGGCCGCTCGCGGGTAAGCCAAGTGGTGACGACGCACCGTCCGCCGCTGCGCATGAGACGGTTGGCCTCGCGGAGGAATGCGAGCTTGTCCGGCATATGCTCGGAACTCTCGACGGCGATGGCAACGTCAAATGAATCGGCGGATATATTGTTTTTGAGAGCGTCGCAGAGAAGAAATTTTACAGAGTTGTTTCCGGCCGCTGCTGCTTTTGCGCGTCGATATTGTTTTTCCGAAACGGTAAGTCCGGTCACTTGGGCGCCGTATTCGCGGTTCAACGTCAGCGCCACGGCGCCGTAGCCGCAGCCAATATCGCAAACCCGATCTCCCGGGCGGATCGAAGCTTGCCGGGCGACCAGCCGCGTCAAGTTCAGCACCGCTTCCTCGCTGGATTCGTTTCCCGTGATCCAATAGCCGTGATGAATGTCCAGTCCCCAAATACTTCGATAAAACTCGTCGAGATCATCGTAGTGCGCCGCTACTGCGGCGAGATCGGCGATGCCGCTGCGTGGAATGATCAACGGGAGATTCCCTTACCCCTCACGAAAGGGATCAGTGGTGAGGTGTAAACTTATTTCCGGCCGTAGAGCTTGTCGACGAATCCGCTCTTTTTCATCTCATCGACGAAGCGCAGCTCGACCATATCTTCCACTTTCGCTTTGCTCGCGCGCGGATCGGTCAGAGCCTGAACTTCGAGCGTTTGCTTCAAACCTTCGAGCGACGGGTAGGTGTCCTCGACGAGCAATTCCGAGTTGGCGGCATGGGCGCCTTCCAAGACGTCGCGAGGTAATCCGCGGGTGTATTTTTGCATGACTTTGATCGATTCGTCCTTGCGAGTTTTGAAAAAATGAATGGCCTCCGCCATGGACCAGACCACCCGGCGCACCTCGTCGGGATTTTCGCGGATTTTTCTGCGCATCGTCACGGTGCAGTTGAACTGGAAAGGCACATTCAGCTTCGCCATATCGATGATCACCTTAAGTCCCAATTTTTCGCCCTGGATTCTTTCGCCATCGGTGACCACGGTAAAATCCGTTTGGCCCTGTGTGACTGCGGCGAGCCTCGCCGGAGCGCCGCCGACGGTGATCGCTTTGATGTCTTTATACGGGATGCCGGCTTTCATGAGTGCGAGCCGCATGGCGAAATCCGCCGAGGTGCCGGGGATATGCACCGCCGCGGCGCGGCCCCGGAGCGCTTCGGGCGACTTGATGGTGGCGTTGCCGATGATGAAGTAGGGCAAGGTGTTCATCTGGCTCTGAATGATGGCAATCTCGCCGCCGGCGAGCTTGGCATTGATGACCGCGGTTCCCACCGCGCCGCTATAGCCGAGGTCGCCGGCGATCAGGCTCTGAATACCGCGCACGCTGCCGTTGATGAAAATCGTATCCAGATCGAGCCCGTGCTTTTTGAAAATGCCGGCTTCTTTGGCAATCCAGTAGATCACCGATGAATTGGTCGAATCCGAAATATAGGCGATGTAACTTTTCGCTTCGGCGGTGCGATGACACAGCATCCATAAAACGAGGAAGGCGAGAACCATCAACGAACGTGTTCGACGGTTCATCCTATCGACCTCCGTAGCGACCTTGGCGGAGCCAGCACGTCCACGCTTATATCATCGATAAAACTAACAACAAGTGTTCGTACATTGATGAGCTACTTCAAACTAAGCCAGTTTTTCGCCGTGAGAATGATTCCGATCGCGCATGGCACGGCGGCCGTGATGTACATCCATTCGTAGCCCGCCAAATCGACGGCGAGGCCGCTCAGGAGCGCGCCGGTGCCGTTACTCAACGGAAACGCGACCGAAAAACTCGCCATGGCGCGGCCGCGTCTTTCGGCCGGCGCTTTCTCCATAGCGAGAGCGAGAATTCGCGTTCCGCCGATCGCTGAGCCGATAAAGTAGAGCGCGCCGCCCAACATGACGCCGCCAAGATTACTGACGAAGGGCATCAAGATCAGCGCGGCGGATTCCAGAGCGAACGCAACGATGAGCGAGCGGCCGGCGCCGATTTTGTCGGAGAGCCGGCCGAGCAGTGGACGCGCCAGCATGCTGGTGAGGCCGGTCACCACGAAGTACCAGCCAAAGTGATCGATGGAGAGCTCGCGGGCATAGAGCACGACGAAGCTCGTGAAACAAGGAAGTGAGATGTGCAGGGTAATCAGCAAGGTGGCGGCGAGCAAAATATTACGATCGAAGACATTCAAGATTTCGCGCCACCACGGCTCCGAAGAATCGGCACGAATCGTGCGCGGTGCGCGCGGCACTTTGCGCGACAAGGCGATGGCCGCGCCCGCGCCGAGGAGCACCAACGTCATGGCAAACAAGAACGTCGCGCCAAAACCGCCGAATGGAGCATCGATGATCCAAAGCGCGACGGCAGGAAAAAGAATAGTCGCGCTCGATTGCACGCCGCCGTAGTAGCCGGACGCTTCGCCGCGGCGCGCGGGCGGCGCGCTGGTGGCGAGCAGCGTATAGCCGCCGGTATTCATGCCTGACCAGCCGATGCCCCTCAAGCCGTTGGCGAACATCAGCGCGCCGACAAACGGCACAAAGCAAAGCGAGATGCTGAGCGATTGTAAGAACAAGCCCAGGATCATCACGCCGGTCACGCTCCAGCGGTCCGCCCAATAGCCGATGATGGGACGCGACATCACGCTAGTGACGCCGAAGGATGCAATCACCAAGCCGACGTGAAAAGGAGATCCGCCGAGCTGAGTTATATAGAGCGGAAATGTTGGTTGGAGGATGAAGTGCTGCGCGTAGCCGAGAAATTCGGCAAGACAAAGAAACGCGAAGGGGCGGGTCCAAATCGATTCGGGTTTGGTGCTGGTCATGGCTGCGCGCTCACCAAGCTTTTCACGATCGCAGATCGGCCGCCTTGAGCACGGCAAAGATCAATCCCAACACCTGAACCGCGGCCATTATGTAAAACATACCAGCATAGCCCGATGCTTCCACCGCGATGCCGATTATCAATGAACCGAGGCCATAGCTGAGCGGATACGCCACCGAAAAAGTCGCCATTTGTTTGCCGCGCCGCTGCGGATTGGCGCGCTCGACGGCGAGCGCGAGCGTCGTCGAGCTGCCGATGGCATTGCCGAGCATGTAAAGCGTGCCGCAGACGATCATGCCGGTGAGATTCGACACAAAGGTGATCAGCACCAGACTCGCGAGCTGCAAGCCGAATCCTACGGCGATCGAAAGATCCCGGCCGATTTTATCCGAAAGACGCCCGAGCATCGGACGGCCGAGCAAACTTGTG
>Ga0184612_10001408_pt1 | contig 11560 bp, 8 predicted proteins | sample PLM3_60_coex_FD_133163 | JGI IMG/M metagenome (GOLD analysis project Ga0184612, IMG submission 133163) | Groundwater sediment microbial communities from an aquifer in East River, Colorado, USA - PLM3_60_coex | ecosystem: Environmental > Terrestrial > Soil > Riparian zone | place: USA: East...
GGAGGGGACGCTCGTCATCGTCGGAGGAGAGACGGGCGGCCGGTGGCTCGGCGGCCTCGATCGCCAGCTCCGCGCGCTCCTGTTGTCCCCCTTCGTGGGTCAGAGGCTGACGATGTTGGTCTCCTCGGAGAACCACGAGGACATGATCGCCCTCACGAATCTCATCGAAGCCGGGAAGGTCACACCGGTCATCGACCGGATCTACCCGTTGAGCGAGGCGCCCAAGGCCATCCGATACGTGGACGAGGGACACGCTCGAGGAAAGGTCGTCATCACCGTCTGACGCACGGATCATCGTTCACATCAGAGTGACTCGAGCCAGCGGCCGATGAAGGCAGGTGCTTCCGGTCAGCCTGGAGTTGCCCACGACGTCGGTATGTCGGCGCCGCCTTCCTGCGAGAGTCGCTGGCCGAACTGCACGTACGTGGCGTGCGGGAAGAACTTGCCGGCCACCAAGCCTTGGCCCAACTGGAAGGTGGTGGCCCGTTCGACCAGGCCGGCCGGGACGAACGAGAAGGCGTCGCGGAGGTAGCCGAGGTCTGCCTCGGAGTTCATCCGCATCAGCAGCAGGTTGTCGCACTGGGACAGCACTTCGTCATGTACCTTCTGTGGGCGCTGCGTCGAAGTCAGTAGGTAGAGCCCGAACTTCCGCCCTTCCGCCGCGATCAGCGATGCGTAGTTCGTGGCGAGAGCGGTCACTGTGTCGGCAGGTTGGCTGGGGCAGACGTTGTGGGCCTCGTCGATGACGACCAGGCACGGCTCGCGGCGCGAGCGGTTGCGCCAGAGTGTCGACAGCACGGTTTCGGAGATGAGTCGCTGCTCATTGATGGTGTCGAGCGAACCCAGGTCGACGACCAGGCATCGTGCGGTCGGCTGTTCCAGCTCGTCGACCAGTGACCTTCCCTGGCCGCCGCTCCAGATAGACCAGCCAAGAACACCAAGGTTGGCTGCCCGCAAGCCGAGCTGGTGCACATCGGGATTGTCCGATGACAGCAGGGCATCGAGGCGGCTGATCAGAGGGCGGCCCTTCTCGCCGGCGGCGAGGATCCCGGAGAGCGCGGCGTACTCCTCGCGGTCGCGGATCGGATCGAGGCCGAGCACGGCGGCCTGTGCCGCGGGGTCTGCTTCGGTGAATTGCAGGCGAAGCGGATGGTCCGCCCCAGGGTTGTTCCGCCAGACCGACACCCCACTGGCCGCGGCGGCGTACTCGGCGGCGACGGCCGGGTCGGTGCCGTCCCGGACCTCGGACAAGCGGGCGTAGTCGGAGTTGGGATCGAGAATGACCATGCGCAGACTGGTGCCTACCAGGAGACGCTCCAGAACCAGCCCGAGCGAGTAGGTCTTGCCCGAGCCGGACTGACCGCACATGAAGGTATGGCGGTTGAAGCCTCCGGCATCAACAGCTGCGGCCACCCCCGGTGCGAGCAGCAGCTCTCCGATGGTCAACGCGGAACGGTTCGGTCGTACTCGTTCGAACCAGGCATCGACTTCATCGGATTCCGCCGGCCGAACGAGGGCGTCATGGAAGGGCCGGAGATCCCCGTCCAGGATCACGCCGTCACCGCGCGCCAAGCGGATCATCGTGCTGGACGTCGTGCCGTCGAACCCCACGTCGGTGGCGGACGCGGAGTCCGCGCGCATTGTCAGGACCTGCCCAAGCCGCCGTTGACCTTCGCCCTCGAGGACGACGTAGCCACCCGTCTGCAGCAGCAACCGGTGCAAGGACGCCTGGAACGTGAACCTGCGCCCGTCCACCGAGGTGGCCAGCGACAAGATAACCCGTTCGAGCTCACCGCGGACCCGCCGATACTCGTCCACGAGATCAGTGAACGACCCGGCATTCGTCCCTGGCTCAGCCGCCGAACCCGCCGGCCCATCCGACATCGCTATGCGCTCCTCAACTGCTTCTTGGCTCGCCGAACCTCGACAACTCGTTTGGGATTGCCAGGCCCTAATTCTCTACTAGTTCTGTGGCTGGGACTCTCAGACTAAAGCGGTCAAGTCTGACCTGAGGCGGACGCGGCGAGCGCGGCGCCCACCTGGTTGGCAAGCGCGACCGCGACCAGACGTTGTTCCAGCGACGGCCGGACGACCCGGGTGGAGGCGGTGAGCAGGAAGCGACCACGAACGACGCCACCGCTCTGGATCACCAGCGCAATCTCGGAATCGACGGGCAGGCCGTTTCGATCGACATTGACCATGCGGCCGTTGTGAACGACGGTTCCGTCGTTCTCGAGGGTGGGAAGCCCCGAGCCGGCGCCGGAGTCGAAGCGGCGGTTGTCGATCTGGAGGACCTCGACGATCTGTTCGGCGACGTGATCGATGAGCGAGCTGGTCGACGACCGGCCGGCGGCGACAGTCGCGGCGGTGCTGAGCACACCGGCCAGGTAGCCCAGCTGCCGGCTCGCGCGGGCTTGTTGGCGACGTCCCCACAGCGCCACCTCGGTCACTGCGGCGCCGACCAGCACGAGCAGCACCGCGGTCTCGATGTCTGCGCGGTCGGTGATGGTGAACCGGTTGTAGGGCTCGGTGAGGAAGAAGTCGAACCACGCTGCGCTCGACAGCGCGGCGACGATGCCGGCCGGCCGGACACCGGTGGAGGCCGCAATGACGACGATGAGGACCAGCCCGAGAGCGGCATTGGTGTTCGCCACGCTGTCCCGGAAAGGGACGAGCGCCGCGCAGGCCACCAGCGGCGCGGCGGCCGCAGCGCCGACAACCAGGGTCCGGTGAGCCTGAAGGGCCGACTCTGCGCTCATGCCACTATCAAACCGCCAATTGAGACGGCGGTGTCAACGTGGCGTGCAGCTCGCCACCACATGGCCGGATCCTCCACTGTTCCGGGCTCCTCGCGGGGAGGCGGCCTTCGACGCCCTCGGCGAGCTGCTCGTCACCGGACGGAGGGCACGACATCGGCGCTGCGCTCGCCGGCTCGGTGCCCGAGGTGGGGCGAGAGGTCATTGGTTGCCGGTCATCATTCCGGGCGCACTTCATCCACCGCGATGCCGGGGAGGAGACGGTGGATTCGTGACGCGACAGAGCCGCGAGCGAGCTCGCCGAGCCTGGACCGGTGGCGAGCGACCACGATGCGGTGCGCGTGCAGGTCCCGAGCCGCGTCCGCCAGGGCGTCGGCCGCGCTCGCGCCATCGACCTCGGTGTAGCGGCCGCCAGCCTTGAGGGTCATGTCCCGGTATCGACCGAGCGTGTCGGCCCGACGGCGAGCCAGACCGTCGGCGACGTTCACGTGGACGACGAGCAGGTCGGCGTCGTCCTCCGCAGCCAGGCGGGCGGCCCGGCGGATCACGTTCTCTCCCCACGCGGAGCCTGACACGCCGGCGAGCACCGTGGGACGCGGCGCAAGCGGCCCCACACCCTGCCGGGCGAGCACGGCCCCAGCGACCGCGTCGACCGACCCAGCCATCCAGGCTCGGCCGAGCTCGCTGAGCGCGGCCAGGTTGGATGTCCGGAAGTAGCTGGCCAGCGCGCCGCCCACCGTGTCGGTGGAATATACCTGCCCGGCCGCGATCCGCTGGCGGAGCGCCTCCGGGGCGAGGTCGACGAGGACAACCTCTCCCGACTGGACGAACTCGTCGGGCACCGACTCCACCGTTCCCGCGCCGGTCACCTGCGCGGCGTAGTCCCTAACCGACAGCAGGTTGGCCACGTTGACCGTGGTCATGACCGAAAGGCCCGTCGCCAGCAGTTCGGCAGCGTCTTCCCAGCGTTTGCGTGACCCATCGGCGTTGGTATGGGCGAGCTCGTCGATCAGCACGGCGTCCGGTTGCCTTGCGACGTTCGCGGCGACGTCGAGCTCCTCGAACTTCCTGCCGCGGTAGTCGACCGAGCGGGGAGGCACGATCTCCAGGTTGCGCAGCTGCGCCCGGGTCTCGGCCCGACCGTGGCGCTCGATCCATCCGACCACGATCCGCTCGCCGCCCTCGGAGCGCCGCCAACCATCGTTGAGCATCGCGTACGTCTTGCCCACGCCCGGCGCTGTTCCCAGATACGTACGCAACCGTCCCGGCTGCACGTTCTGGCCATCGCGTGAGAACTCGCCCACTCCTCAATCCTGTCGGCCCATGCCCCCAGCTCCAACTGGGCAGTCGGCATTCACAGTCGGCACCGCATCGAGGGCGCCGGCAGCGCCTTCGCCCGCCCAACCGCTGAGGGCACCGCTACGCGAAAGGCGTGCGCTCTACGGGTGAGAATCTGCGTCCTCCAGGACCGTGCCGGGCGCTGTCGAGTCTGACTGGAGCGACGCGACGACGGCGAACACGACGGCGGTCACGGGCACCGCGAGATAGGCGCCGAGAATGCCGAAAAGCGATGCACCGGCGGCGACCGCGAGCAGAATCACAGCGGGGTGCAGGTCGACGGTGCGGCTCTGGATGATCGGCTGGAGGAAGTTTCCCTCGACGAACTGCACGGCCAACACGATCCCCAGCGCCGCGAGTCCGATCGCCCAGCCCCCGTCCGCGAGGGCGACCAGAACGGCCACCAGGCCGGAGACGAACGCGCCGACGAAGGGCACGAACGCGCCCAGGAAGACCAGCACGGCGAGGGCGAACGCGAGCGGCACGCCCAGCAGCCAGAGTCCGATCCCGATCAGCGCAGCGTCGAGTGCTGCAATGAGCGCCGTGCCGCGGACGAAGCCGCCGAGCACCGCCCATACCCGCCGCCCTGCCCGGTCGATCGCCGGCCGCGTCTCCGGCGTGAAGCGCGACACGATCCAGTCCCAGAACGCTGTGCCGTCACGAAGGACGAAGTAGAGGATGGCTACGGCCAGCACCAGGCCGACAAGAGCGGCGACACCCGCCTGGACGCCCGAAACGAGGTAGCCCGAGGCTTCGCCCAAGGAATCGGCGACGGATGATTGAAGATCGCCCGCCCGGTCCAGGGATAGGTTGAACGGTTCGCCTTCGAGCCAGTCCGTGATGTCGCGCACGGCCCGTGAGACCGAGTCGACGAGCTCGTCGTACTGCGCGAGGACCGAGGTCGTCACGACCGCGATCAGCCCCGCCACGACCGTGAGTCCGACGATGAGGGCGACCGCAGCAGCAGGGCGCCCGAGTCGCCTTCGGAGCAACCGGGCGAGAGGAGACAGTACCGGTGCGATCGTCAGCGCGAGCATGACCGGCAGCACGATGACGCGCACGTACCGGAGCACCGCGAGCACGGCGAGCAGGACGGCGGCGCAGACGAGCACCCGCCACGACCAACTCGCGGCCCTGGCCAGATTCGGGGGCACCGGCGGAAGCTTCACGGCCCGATCAAGCTGCGAGCCTGTGGAAGTCGTTGAACATGAGTCCGATCGTGCGCGGGCGAGGCCGGGTTCGCATCGGGGACGCCCCCGAACCCGAGCCGCAGTGATTTGGGCAACCACCGCTAGGAGAGGGCCGGGGCGGATCAGCCGCTACTCGCGCCTGCCGAAGAAGACGACCAAGTAGTAAAGGAGTTGCGAAAGAGCGGCCAGGGCGCCTGCGACGTAGGTCATCGCGGCCGCGGTCAGCACCTTCTGCACGCCGGCCTGCTCGGACGTGCCTACGAGCCCCAGCTCTCGCAGCTGCACCGAGGCGCGGCGGGAGGCGTTGAACTCGACAGGCAACGTCACGATGTGGAACGCGACGGCGACCGCGTAGAGCACCAGCGCTATAGCCACGAGATTGAGAGCCCCGAGCAACGCGCCGATCAGCAGCAGCCAGATCCAGGCACTCGACGCGAAGGCGACCACGGGGAATATCGCTGACCGCAGGCGGAGCGGGGTGTAGTCGCGCGCTTGCTGGAGCGCATGTCCGCTCTCGTGCGCGGCCACCGCCGCCGCGCTGACCGTTGGCGGCGCATACACGGGCTCGGAGAGATGGAGCTGGCGCCTGCGCGGGTCGTAGTAGTCGGAGAGCGGGCCGCCCTGAGCTTGCTGAACGGGGACATCCGTCAGGCCGTTGTGGTCGAGGATCTCGCGGGCGACTTGCGCCCCGCTCAGCCGATTGGCAAGCGGCACCTGCGAGTAGCGGCTGAACGTCCTGCGGAGCCAGGCCTGGACGGCAATGCCGAGCACCAACGGCGGCACGAGGAACGCGATGTAGAGACCGAGGTCACCGCTCATACTGTGGTCCGCTCGCTGGGCGACCAGCATCTGCTCGGTCGCGTAGATCGAGTGTGGACATGAATCCAATAGTGCTCGGCCATCGTCGGCTTCGGATGGTGGGCGTACCCGGATCCGACCCGAAGTGTTTCGTCGCCCACCGCTAGGCGAGCGATCCCGGGCGGCCCCTCGATCGCCAACAGCCGCCTGCGCGGCCTGCACCGGATCAGGCTCATCCCAGGACCCTATGTCCGCCCACAACGTGTCCAGTCTCTGCCCATCGGCTCCCCGCCGCTTCCTCTAGCAGGGGTGATGCAAACACTGCGGTTCGGATCCGGGGGCGTCCACGATGCCAGGCGCTGCCTCGGGCGACCAGCATCGGATCCGTGTTCATGCATCGTCGGTTGATCTCGAAATCGCGGCACATGGATCACAGTCCACACGGCCAGCGAGGTCGCATTGGAGGTCGGGGCAAAGTGCTAACCGCCGCTGATCATTTTGGTCATCGGGAGCGCGAGAGGGCCTGCCGATGACTTTCCGACACGGTCCCGGACCCCCCCGGCCTGTTTCCCGTACGGCAGAGATCCCGACCGCGGTGCCGCCCAGGAGCACCGGGTCGCGCTCGTTAGGAGCAAAGCCTTCCAGGGTCCATCCCATAGTGCTCGCCCTCGCCGTGGCAGCAACCCTGCCGGGGGTGTGGTTGACGCTCTCGGGTGGGGACCCCGCGCCCGCCGTCGCCGCTGCCACATTCGGGCTCGCGGTCGTGGGGGCGGCGTTCTTGGTCTCGTGGGCGGCCGAGGTCGCTCAGCTCGACATCTCGGCCGGGCTCGCTATCGGCATCCTGGCGTTGATCGCAGTGCTGCCCGAGTACGCCGTCAGTGCGGTCTTTGCGTGGCAAGGCGGCGAGGCCTACCAGCAGTACGGCGTCGCTTGTATGCCCCCCGGGGCGAGTGGAGAGTCGCCCTGCTCGCTTGCGCTCGCCAACATGACCGGCGCCAACCGCCTCCTGATCGGCATCGGGTGGACAATGGTGGTGTTCGTTGCTTGGTTCAGGTGGCGGCGGCGCGGCCAGCCGCAGAACGCGGTCAGACTCCCGCGCACGAAGTCGGTCGAGGTCGCATACCTTGCGATCGCCTGCATCTACGGGCTCACGCTGCCGCTCAAGGAGTCCGTAACCCTGATCGACGCGCTTGTACTCGTTGCTGTGTTTGTTGCCTACGTCCTCAGGATCGCGAGGAGCCCCAGCGAGCCAGCCCACCTCGTCGGCCCAGCCGCGTGGATCGGGGCGTTTCCCAGGAGGGGACGGCGCGTCGCGCTGGTAGCGCTGTTCCTCGCTGCTGCGGCCGTCATCATCCTTGTTGCCGAAGCCTTCGCCGAAGCGCTGGTCGATACCGGCCATAGCCTCGGGATCAGCGAGTTCCTGCTGGTGCAGTGGGTCGCCCCGCTCGCCTCGGAGGCCCCCGAACTGCTCGTCGCGTTCATGTTCGCGTGGCGGCTGCGCACCACCGAGGCGCTCTCGACCCTGGTCTCGTCCAAGGTCAACCAGTGGACGCTGCTCCTCGCCTCGCTGCCCATCATCTTCTCCGTGGCCGCCGGGACCACGAGCGGCCTGCCGCTCGTCGGCGAGCAGCGCCAGGAGCTGCTGCTGACCGCCGCGCAGTCCGTTCTCGCCCTGGCGCTGCTCGTGAACCTGGAGCTGACGGTGCGCGAGGCTGGGCTGCTATTCGGGCTGTTCTTCGCGCAGTTCGCGCTCGGCGCTGTGATACCTGCCTCCGCCCACGGGCTGGAGCTCGTCGTCATCTCCATCGTGTATCTCGTGCTCGCCGCCTACTACTACTATCGCCAGCGAGGCATGCTGTTCCGCCTGGTGCGCGCCGGCTTGAAGGCGCCCTATGAAGAGCTCGCCACCGATGCGCCCAAGAAATGAAGGGCGAGAAACCACCCAGCCCACGGTGCCTGCCTCGATCGTCGGGCATTCCACCATCGGGCCCGCCGGGCAGGGGGTGGCAGGTCGCTACTGGCTGCGACGCCTGCTGGGCCGCGGCGGCATGGGATCGGTCTGGCTCGCGGAGGACGTCGTGCTGCACCGTGCCGTCGCGATCAAAGGGATCGTCTTCACTGGCTTGCATGACGACGAGGAGCGCACCGCAGCTCGGCGCGGCTACTCCACGAAGCACGGATGGCCGCCCGGGTCGACCACCCCGCCACGGTGCGCGTCTACGACATCGTCGAGGATGCCGGCGATCCCTGGATCGTCATGGAGGCCCTGCCCGGGCGGACGCTCGAAGAGATCCTCCACAACGAGGGACCGCTGCCGGTCGACTTGGTGACGAGCCTCGGTCTGCGCCTGCTCGACGCGCTTCAGGCGACCCATCGAGCGGGCCTCGTGCACTGCGATGTGAAGCCGGGCAACGTGCAACTCTGCGATGGCGGGCGCGTCGTCCTCACCGATTTCGGCATCGCGTCGACCGTCGGGAATGGCTCCAGCACCCCCCCGCAGTGGATCGCCGGCAGCCCACCGTACATGTCGCCGGAGCGGGTCCACGGCGGCGAGTTCGGGCCGGCATCCGACCTCTTCTCGCTCGGCGCGACGCTGTATGCAGCGGTCGAGGGTAGATCGCCATTCGGCAAGGAGTCCCCCGTTGCCACCGTCACCGCCGTCATCAGCGACCCACCTGCGCCACTTCTGCGTGCCGGCCCTCTCCGTCCGGTTATCGAAGGCCTGCTGGCCAAGGACCCGGGACAGCGCCTGGGTCCCGATCAAGCGCGGACCGCACTTCGGACGATCCAGGGTGATGCCGTTTACCGCGAGCCTTCCTCATTCGAGCCCCTCGTTATCGGTGGTTTGGGCCGGCTATCCGTGGCTCGGTAGTTACCCGGAGGCAGCTTCACGCGTAGGCGTTTGATGCGGGGTCCGCGAGGTGCCTGCTGTGGTTAGGCCCGCTGGCGCAGCGGCCGGTAGTTGGCGTGGAATATTCGCTGTCCGAACTGCTTGAGCACAAGGTTGCGGGCGGCGGGGTAAAGCGTGCGGGTGCGGTCCCGCCGGTGCGTTTGCCTAAGTACCCAGTCGGTGCGGGGGCGACGGCGGCGTTCGTACGCCGCTAACGCGTCGGGGATGCTGTCGGCCGCGGTGAGGGACTCGGACAGGACGATGGCGTCCTCCAGTGCCATCGCGGCGCCTTGGGCCATGTTGGGTGAGGTAGCGTGCGCGGCGTCGCCGATGAGCAGCACGGCACCGCGCGACCAGGAGTCAAGGACGACCTCCTCAACCGCGCCGGCCTGCCCGGTGCCGTCGCTGTTGCTGGCTTCGTCGAGCGCGTCGAGCAGGGTGGGCACCGGTTCGGCGTACCCGGCCAGAAGCTCGCGCAGCGGCGCCGGTGGGGAAGTGAGCGGCCCATCGCAGTAGCAGTACATCCGTCTGTCGCCGATCGGGATCGTCAGAAACGACGAGTTCTGACCGAGCAGCACCGACCACATCGGCGCCGCTTCGGGCCGTGCGACGACGAAGCGGCGCGCGTACTGGCCGACCGGGCGCGGCGTAGGGGCATCGAAGACCAACCGCCGCACCGTCGAGTGCAGTCCGTCCGCGCCCAGGACGAGGTCGTAGCGGTCACTGCCGCCGTCGCTGAACTTGACTGTGACACCTGCGTCGTCGACGGTCACCGCCTGCGGGCTGTGTCCCCACCTGATCGGCACGTCGCGGACTCCGGCGAGCAGCACCTGATGCAACTCTGCCCGATGAAGCGCCAGGCAGGGGCCGACACCGTTCCAAACGTCGGCCATCTCGATGTCGAAGAGCAGGCGTCCACGGTGGTCGGCGACGCGTTGCCGCTCAATGCACACCGCGAACTCGGCCACCTGCACGCCAATCCCGAGACTGTTGAGGGCACGTACCGCGTTGCCGGGCAGGTAGATCCCGGTGCCCTCGCTCATCGGCGCGGCAGCGCGTTCGATGATCTCGACCGCCGCGCCCCAACCGCGCAGCGTGCGAGCCGCCGCCAGCCCGGCAATGCCGGCGCCGACGATGAGAACTCGAACACCGTCACCCCGCACGTGCCCTCCATGGTCTGTGGTCATGGACAGTCATGCCTTCCTCGTCAGGCCATGTGGGGGGAGGACGGCCGCCCGTGTCGCGGTGCCGATCGTAGGCACGCGGCTATGCCGCAGGTTGCCGAGCAGGACGCGGAGCGCCGTGGAGGGTCGGAACAGCCGCTTGGGCGGGTCCTGGAGCGCGGTGACTCGCATGAACTGCTCAGCCACCGCGGGGTCGCGCTCGGCCGCGATCAGCACCCGGTTGACATAAGCGTTGATGACACGGACGGGTAACGGCCGTGGTCCCTGCACCTGCGGCAGGGTCAGGTCAGCGCTGACAACCTGTTGCCAGGCCATGTCGACCGGCTTCGCGGCGGCCCGGAAGAACCGCCGGGCCAGGTCACGGTCACCGCCGGCCAGCGAGTCCCGCAGGGCCTCCGCCTGCAGCGCGGCGACCGACATACCCAGGGCGTACGCGGGGTTTGAGCTGCAGATCGCGTCCCCGAAAACGAGCAGCCCGGCCGGGAAGCGGCGCATCCGCTCGTACCGCCGGCGAAGGTTGGCCGGGAACCGGTGGGCGACGATGTCGTCGAGCTGCTCGGCGTCGCGGATCGCGGCGAAGACGTCCGGCGGGGCGATGGCCTCGACGAAGGCGAGGAAGCCTTCGGGGTCGGTCGGCGGGTGGTGTCCGTCGTACCCGATCGCCGTCAGGATCCACCGGTCCTGTTCCTGCGCGAACAGCACGAAGCCGGTGGGCCGGCCCGGCTGGGCACCGATGGAGACCATCTTCTGTCCGCCCAGCGCGCCCGGGCGCAGCCGTAGGTGCCGAGTGGCGTACTTCAACTGGATCGTGTGCTGCTCTTCCGGCGGCTGGTCGTAACCGATCGTCGCTAGCCAGGCGTGTGTGCGGCCGCCGCGCCCGGTCGCGTCCACGACGAGGTCGGCATCGAGGGTCTCCTCGGCGCCGTCGGCAGCGAGATGCAGGAGCCGTACCCCGGTGACGCGGTCTCGAGCCGACGTCGCGACGAGCCCGACGTTCTCGCACCGGTCGACGATCTCGACCCCGGGCAGCCCCCGGACCCGGGCACGTACGTGGCCCTCCAGGTACGGCCGGGCAGCCTGACAGATGAAGGGCTGCCCGGTGCGGCCCCTCAGGCAGAGCAGATGACCGCCCGGGGCGAAGCGGAGCTCCGCGAAGTCCCGGATCACCGGCAAACCCCCGGCGATCATGTCCTCGACCAGGCCGGGAAAGAGTTCGTCGAGGATCTGCGTCCCTCGGGGCACCAGCAGATGGGCGTGCCGACCCTGGGGGACACCCCGCCGATTCTGCGTCGTCTCCAAGAGCGGGTCGCGTTCCGCAACCGTGACTCGCTCATACGCGTCGGCAAGCACCCGTGCGGCGAGAAGCCCGGCCATGCCGGCCCCGAGGACCACCGCGTGGTCACC
>Ga0184612_10001409_pt1 | contig 11555 bp, 9 predicted proteins | sample PLM3_60_coex_FD_133163 | JGI IMG/M metagenome (GOLD analysis project Ga0184612, IMG submission 133163) | Groundwater sediment microbial communities from an aquifer in East River, Colorado, USA - PLM3_60_coex | ecosystem: Environmental > Terrestrial > Soil > Riparian zone | place: USA: East...
ATCCCGTGCCGGGTCAGGATACGCATATTCCGAAGTGATGATCGATTCGACGTATGGATCAGAGGGTGTGTCATTCCGAGACCCTTCGGCTTACTCAGGGTAAACTCCGCCGAGGAATCTCGCCTTTCCGACGAATCGAGACAAGGACAAAGACGAGACCCTTCGCTAACGCTCAGGGTGACAGTAATTGAGACCAGACAACAATCTTGAGCGACACGACTCCATTCCGAAACGTAATCGATGCAATCGTCCCCATCATCATTAGAAGACCTTATCCGCGCCTCGTCCCGCGCCCTAGTGATCGGCGTTGGTGGCGGCGGCGATGTCGTGGGCGCGCTTGCTGTTGCAAGATTTTTGGAATTCTGTGGATTGGAGTTCGTTCTCGGCGGACTCTCCTGGGAGCGCAATGTCTATGATCCGATTCCCGGACCGCGCAAGTTGAGCGAAGTGCGCAACGTTCGTGCGCTCCATCCCTTCGCTTGGATGGCGAATGCTGGAAGTCAGACCAGCACCGGCGCGCACTTCGCCGAAGCAAAGATGGCCGCGGTTCACAAGGAAGAAATTCTCCTCATCGATATCAATGGCGGCGTCAACGGCGTGGTCGATGGTTTGGAATTCGCGATCAAGGAGTTCGACAGCGACCTGCTCGTCGGCATCGACGTCGGCGGCGATTCCTTGGCGCAAGGCCAAGAGCCCGGCCTGCGCAGCCCGCTGGCGGATTCGATTATGCTCGCCGCTTACGCGGAATTGGCCAACCGTCATCGCACGTTGTGGGGCGTTTTCGGGTACGGCAGCGACGGCGAACTGACCACGGATGAGATCGAAGTCGCACTCAGCAAATTGGCGGCGGCCGGCGGCTTGCTCGGCGCCTGGTCGCTGACACCGAAGATTGCAGCCGAGCTCGAAGAAGTTATCAAGACGGTTCCAACCGAAGCGAGCGCGATACCCGTTCAGTGTTTCCGCGGCGCGTGGGGCGACAGCGCGATCAGGCGCGGCCAAAGACGTGTAAAGCTCACACCGCTTACGGCCCTGACTTTCTTCATGTCGACGACCAAACTCTATGAGACGCTCGGACGACCCGCGCAGGCGGTGCGGAGAAGTTCCTCGCTCGACCAAGCCAACGACGCGCTTCACGCTATCGGCATCCGCACCGAACTCGACTACGAACGCGAATACTATCAAGCATCGAGGGCACAGTGATCCAAAAACTCTTCGGAGATCTACAGCGGGATGCGATCATTGTGATGACTTCGCGCGGCGTGCGCGCATTCGCGTTTTCTTATTTGGGCGTCATTTTTACCATCTACTTGAGCCAGCTGGGCTACTCGACGATGACCGTCGGCCTTGTCATCACGACAGCCTACGCCAGCGCCGCTGTCTTAACCGCGGTGTGGGGTTATCTGTCAGACCGCTACGGCCGCAAAAACATTCTCATGCTCTTGGCCGTGCTAACAATCGTATCCAATCTCATTTACATGTTTTTTAGCCATCTCATATTCATCATCGCCGCCGTCGTCATCGCCAATGTCGGCGCGGGCGGCTCGGGCGCCGGCGGACAAGGCGGCGGCCCGATGAGCCCCGTCGAACAGGCATTGCTTGCAGAGAAGTGCACGCCGGAGAATAGAAACCGCATTTTCGGTGTCAATGCATTTGTCGGCTCGATCATGGGCTCGTTGGGCGCGCTCTTGAGCGGCCTCCCCGAATACCTGCAAGAGCACTGGGGCTGGGCAGCCGTCGCCTCCTACAAGCCGCTGTTCGGGCTGACGATCCTCTTTAGTATCGTGCTCATCTTTGCGTACTCCCGAATCGACGAACACCATGTCCCCGTGACGCATAAGCAGGAGAAAAGATCGCCAACCAAGCGGGTCGGCGGCTTCGTCATCAAGATGTCGCTCCTGGGCATGATCGATAACCTCGGCGGCGGCTTGATCAGCCCTTTGATGTCGTATTGGTTCTTCCTCCGTTACGGCGTTGAGCTCACGTCTTTAGGCATCATGTTTTTTCTTTCCTATTTTCTCGCCGCGCTGTCGTTTCTCACGGCGCCGATCATCGCGCGTAAAATCGGCGTGGTACGAACCATGGCCTTTTCGCACGGCGCGGCATCGTTCATTTATTTGCTGCTTCCCTTCGCGCCGACATTTATGATCGCCGCCGCATTGACGATCATTCGTTCCTTCTTCGCCTACATGGATAATCCTTTGCGAAGCTCCTTCGTCATGGGCATTGTCCGGCCGGAAGACCGAGGTTCGGCGGCGGGCATCACCACATTGTCGCGCCACGTTCCGGTCGCCATTAGCCCGACGCTGTCTGCCTACTTGATGCAATCTTTCGCCTTGAACGTGCCGATTTTCTTAGGCGCAATCCTGCAGCTTTCCCACGATTGCATCTTTTACTTTCTCTTCCGCAACGTGAAACCGCCCGAAGAGCAAGTCGCGAAACCCCAAGCGGTGACAGCGTAATCATGGGCGTCCTTCGAGATCTACATCGCGATGCCAAGTTACTGATGGCCGCGCGCGGCATTCGCGCGTTTGCTTTTTCTTATCTCAATGTGGTGTTCGCCATTTATCTCGACCGAATCGGTTACTCGACGGTCACCATCGGCGTCATCTTCACCATCGCCTATCTGAGCAGCGCATTGTTGACCGCGCTGTGGGGCTATTTGTCGGATCGAGTGGGCCGCAGGAATATATTGATGCTCCTTGCCCTGCTGACGATCCTTTCCAACGTAATTTTGATTTACTTCACGAGCCTTTTCTTCATCTTGTCCGCGGTCATCATCGCCAATGTCGGCGCCGGCGGATCCGGCGGTGGCGGCTCAGGCGGCGGCCCGTTCAATCCGGCGGAGGAAGCGTTGCTGGCGGAAAAATGTCAGCCGGAAAACCGCAATCAAATTTTCGCGATCAATTCCTGTGTCGGATCGATCATGGGTTCTCTCGGCGCTCTCGCAAGTGGACTGCCGCAGTTTCTTCAAGAAGGCAGGGGCTGGGACGCCGTCGATTCATACAAGCCGCTGTTCGCTTTAACCATTGGGTTCAGCATCGTGCTGCTGTTCGTCTATCGGGCCATTACCGAGCAGCACCAGCCCCGCACAGCCGACAAGAAGATGTCCAAGAGCAGCGGTGTTTTTGTTACGAAGATGTCGATGCTCGCGGTGGTCGACAATTTCGGCGCCGGCATGGCGGGCTCGCTGGTGTCCTATTGGTTTTTTCTCCGCTTCGGCGTCGATCTGAAATCCCTCGGCGTGATCTTTTTCGCCTCCTATTTTCTCGCCGCGCTGTCGTTTCTCACCGCGCCGGTTATCGCGCGCAAAATCGGCGTGGTAAGAACCATGGCCTTTTCGCACGCGCTGGCGTCGGTTATTTATTTATTCCTGCCGTTCGCGCCGACCTTGGCGTTGGCTGCCGCGCTGATTGTGATTCGCTCCTTCTTTGCCTACATGGACAATCCATTGCGCGCCTCTTTCACCATGGCGATGGTCAAGTCCGATGAGCGCGGCTCGGCCGCCGGCGTCACCAGCTTGGCGCGCATCGTCCCATTCGGCATTAGCCCGACGATTGCGACTTATCTGATGCAAAGTGTCTCGCTCACTCTTCCCTTGTTCATCGGCGGCGGGTTACAATTGATCAACGACGTGGCTTTTTACTTAATGTTTCGCCATGTCCGGCCGCCGGAGGAAATAAAAAGGGCTTAAAGTTCAAAACGTTCAAGCCGTTCAACCGCTTCGCTCCGTTCAAACCGTTTGAACGATTAGAACGGCTTGAACTATTATTGATCCCATGGCAATTAAACGCTCTTCACAACCGACAGGCGCGGTGCCGTTGTTTCAGAGAATTGCCGAACAGCGCATTTTGGAAGCGCAGCGCAATGGCGAATTCGACAATTTGCCCGGCAAGGGCAAGCCCCTCGAGTTGGAAGATCTGAGCGGAGTGCCGGAAGATCTACGCATCGGCTACCACGTGCTCAAGAACGCCCACGTCTTGCCGCCGGAAGCCGAGCTGATCAAAGACATCCATACTCTCGAAGACCTGCTCAAACACGTCGAAGACGAAGGCGAACGCCGCGCACTGGCCAAGAGCATTCAGTGGAAAGTCATCCGCCTGGATATGCTCAAGCGCCGCTCGTTGGATCTGCATTCCGTGCGCAATTACAGCCGCAAACTGGTCGCCAAGTTCCAATTGAAATAGCCATCGCTCGCCGCATTCCGCGCCTTTTTTTAACTTTGCCTTGGCCCAGTTTCCGTGGTAGAAATCCTTCACCTTTGAGTGTGGGAAAACCGCGCTCATTCACAACAGAAAGGAGCCTATTATGGCAGCAGAAACATCTCCGATTAAAATAAAAAAAATCGGCCACGTGGTGCTGACCGTTAGCGACATCGAGCGCAGCTCGAAGTTTTGGACCGAGATCATGGGCTTTAAATACTCCGACAAGAACGAGATGGGCATGGTGTTTTTCCGCAACGCCACGGATCACCACACCGTCGCGCTGGTTCAAGCGACGGAAAAAAGCGAATTGCCCAAACGCGGTCAAGTCGGCTTCGACCACATGGCGTTGGAAGTCCCCACCGTCTCGGAGCTTTTCAAGATTCGCGAGTTTTTGAAATCTAAGGGTGTCGAGATTTTTTACGAAGGACGGCGCGGTCCCGGGGGCAATCCCGGTCTCGAATTCTACGATCCGGACGGTTTCAAGATCGAGATTTACTCAGCCATGGATCAGATCGGCACCGATGGCAAAAGCCGACCGGCAAACGAGTGGAAACGGGCCACGACGCTCGAAGACGCCGTGGAGAATCCGCTGCCCGGCGCCGAGTATAACTGAGAAGTCATCGAAGCAAATCGAAGGCAGGGGCGGGTTTGAAACCCGCCCCTGTTTATTTGCAGCGCGTTGCCAAGTGCAAAACTTCTTTAGTTCACTTCGCCCCGCATAATCTTTTCGAGTTCCTTCTGCGTGTCATCATAATTTTTGTTTTTGCCGAGCCACTGGGGTGAGCTGATCACAAATTTGGCTCCTTTGGCTTTGGCCGCATCAAGCTTCTTCTTCTGGTTCGACTCGGGGTAAAGATGGAAATCGAGCCCGTCAATATCCCACATGAGCTTTTGACCTTCCACCGTGTGCAAATAGATCAGGAATAGAGCAGCGGCATTCGGAGACTTGGAGTTCTTTGGCACGCCGCCATAGCGGGTATGCGAGAGGGTGGCATCGTCCATGATCGCGTAGCCGACTGGAATGCCCTTTCTCTGTCCTACGTTTACTTCCTGATCGCCGCAAGCAAAAGCGAGCATCAGAAATTCACCACTGGTAAGTCGGTCCGTCTCGCCGCAGCGTATCAGGCCGCCGATATGCTTAGACAATTTTTTTGCGTATTCGACGATCTTCTCTTTGCCCAGGAGTTCCGGCATGGCGAACTCTCGCAGCCCGGCGGCGTACGGCGTAGAGGCGATCTTGCCCTTCCACTTGGGATTGAGAAAGTCCTCCAGCTTGCGAGGGATATCGTTCCCCTTGACCAAGTTAGAGTTGTACATCGCTCCTACCAGGGTAGAAGCCATCGCGATTCCGATATTGCCAGGCACAATGGGATCAAACCCAGGCTCCGTTGCCATCTTGCGCTCGAGCAGGGCGGGCCAGTTCGTTGGCGCCAGCACGTTGGCATCCATCGCTTGCAGCATCGATTGCGGGTTACCAAAGTACACGTCGCTGCTCGCCGGTTGACCGCCGGCCAATTCACGCGCGATTTTGCCCATCATACCCTGCATATTCGGGCCGGGAGTGAAGGACGATTGGATGTTGAGGCCGTACTTTTTGTTCATCGCAGCGACGATCTTTTGCACCCCCGGGCCTCCGTCCAGCGTGTCCGCGCCCCACTGCGCTCGGAGCGTCGTCTCTTTTTTTGCCCCGCTGATAAGCTCGGCGAGGGTCGGCGTTTTACCGCTCTCAGCCGCTAAGACTACCGCCGCCGGGATGAAGTAAGCCCAGATGCAGGCAAGCACGATCGTTACCCAGGACCCATTGTTGTGCCGTCGATTAAGCATCTCTTAGCCCTCCTATTCTATTTGAACATTCGCCAAAAATCGAAGCACCCATTTCTTAGACTTGCCAGTCGACTAAATCATCTACGCGGTTTACGACTCGGGCATCAGTTGGCGCCGACCGAACCACCAAAAAATCAAGATCAGCGGCGTCAGCACCAACGTCATCAGCAACGTCACGGCGGCCGCTTGTGTGGTCGCCCCGGAAAACCAATAGCTCCAGATGACCGCCGGCAAAGTGATGCTTTCCTGACTGATTAGAAATACTGCAACCGTTAACTCGCGGTAGACGAGAATCGCCGACCAGATCCAGATCGACATCAGCGTCGGGCGGAGCAACGGCACGAGAATCCGCCAGGATGTTCTAACCGGTGACAGTCCGGCCGTATACGCCGCCTCTTCGAGCTCCTTGTGGATTTGCAACAGAGAGCTGTTCAGCGCCCGAGTGGCGAATGCGAGCCGGGAGATAACGTAGACGATGGCGATCAACCAGACCGAACCGTAAAGCGGAATGAATTTCGGCAGCACGAAGAGCGCGAGGAGTAGCGCGCCGATGGCCATGATCACTTCCGGCAGCGCGTGCGGCAGAAACGCGCCGAACTCGAGGACATAGCGCAAGCGACTGCGCGAGCGCACGATCAACCATGAAATACTGAAGGCCAAGATTAACGTGATCAACGGCACCGAAACCACGAGCAAGACGGTATTGTAAAGTCCGCGCCAGAATAGGTCCCAGTTCAGATTATAGAAACCGTCGAGAGTCAGCTTGCCAAGCATTTCATAGGACGGCGGAGCGAGGTAAGGCACAAACGCGGCGTAAGCAATGAGCACGAGCGGAATCAATTTGGTCGCGAGAAAGTAAAGCGCGATGAAAGTCCAAGCCAGCAATGACCAGCGGCCGATATCGATCAGAGCGGGGCGGTACCCCTTCCCCGTCACAACTTCGTAGCGATGGCCCTGCCGGAGCACCTGGCTGTACCACCAGGTCAGGAGAAGCGCCAAGAGAATCATCACCGTCCCCAAGGCGGCGGTAACACCATGCTGCGGCACACCGCTGTCGGTTGGATTGGCTTTTAAATAAACATAGGTGCTGAGCATGTAAATGCGATTGCCGAGGCCAATGATCGCGGGCACGTCAAAGGTCGCGATGCCGATGGTCAGCATGTAGATCATCGCCGCCAAAATGGCCGGAAATGCCAGCGGCAGCGTGATGCGGCGCATGGTGCCGAAAAAGCTCAAGCCGTGAATCTTTGCCGCCTCTTCGAGAGACGGATTCATGGCGCGAAACATTTGCGCGGTCAAAATAAACGCTAGTGCCGTGAGGTTAAGCCCTTGAACAAACCCCATGCCCACCGGCGTCGCGATATTGATGGGCCCCTGTTCCAGAGCGAAAACCTCCATCAGCCAGCGGTTCAAAAAGCCGATGCGCACGTGGGCGATGAAAGTCCAGCCCATCGCCGTGTAGATACCGGGGATGAGGAGTCCTAGCGTCATTATCGTGTAAACGAGTCCCTTTCCCGGCATGGTGGTCCGCTCGGCCAACCAGGCGATGGGCAATCCCAGGGCAAGCGCGGTAAAAGTCGTCGACAGAGTGAATATGAACGTGTTCCAAAACACTTTGAGCACGAAGGGGTCGCCGAGGATTTCCCGGTAGTTTTTCAACGTGTAGATCGCGTTTGCCGTGCCGACTATGCCGGTCTGAAAACTGATCCACACCAGCACCGCGACCAAAACAACGATCACGAACATGGGCAGAGCCGCGAGCGCCAGCAACAATGGCGATGTGCGCAAGCGAATCACCAGTAGACGGGGCATTCTGAGAACGGCTTCCATGGTTAACCTCTCAACATTCGCCGGTGCCTAGAGAATCCCTCTCGCTACTTTTGACGATACAAGCTTGCCGCTTCTTCTTTGGTCGCCAGTTCATGGATTTTTTGCTTGGGACCGCCATATCAGTTGCGCTGCTCCGGCGACAGTACCCGGTCCTTCATTTCCGAGTTAGGGAATACCATGATCTCCGAGGGTTCGACGAATAGCTGAAGTTTGCGGTCGCCGCGTGTCGGGACCAGGCGGCTCTTGCCCACTAAAAGCTGATTTTTCACCACGGCATCGTAGATGAACTGATCGCCGAGAAAGATGCTGGACCGCAGAACCGCGTCAAAGGCGTTCTGGCCGGAGACATTACCACGATCGACAATCTGCAAGGATTCCGGTCTAAAACCGACGAGAACTTCCGGGCCGGTGTCGCCGTGCACGCACACTTCCAAACGGCCGATTTTCGTCTCGACAATTTTCGACGCGACTCGCGTACCGGCAAGCCAGTTGACCGAGCCAAAGAAGTCCGCAACTTCGGAGCAGTTTGGATGGCGGTAGAGGTCCATCGGCTCGCCGTATTGAAGCAGCTTGCCAAGGCTCATGAGGGCGATCTTATCGGCCATGGCCATGGCTTCGATCTGATCATGGGTAACGTATAAGACGGTGGCGCCGAGTTGCTTGGCCAGCTCACGAATTTTACCGCGCACTTCCTCTCTGAGGCGCGCATCAAGGTTGCTCAGCGGCTCATCCATCAGCAATACACGGGGATTGACCGCGATCGCCCGGGCCAACGCAACCCGCTGTTGTTGACCGCCGCTCAGCAGCGTTGCCGATCGATCCGCTTGCTCTTCAAGCTGCACCATGCGCAGCGCTTGCCGCACTCGGCCATTGACTTCACCGCGGGGAATTTTCTGGGCCCCCTCGCGCAGAGGCAGCGCGATATTTTCGAAAACAGTCAGATGGGGCCAAACGGCGTAGGACTGAAAAACCATTCCGAAGTTGCGTCCCTGAGGCGGTATCCAAATCGGTGGGTTGTGGCAGTACACCGGCCTGCCCGAAATACGAATCTCGCCGTTGTCCGGCGTCTCAAGTCCTGCGACGCAGCGCAGCAAGGTGGTCTTGCCCGAGCCGCTCGCTCCTACGATGACGAAGAAGTCGCCCTCGGCGACCTCTAAATCCAGGCTCTTAAGCGCGGCCACTTTCCCATTAGTAACGGTGAATTCTTTGCTGAGTTTGCGGATAGAAATCATCGCGACTTGCCCGCATCACGTTCGAGGGTAACCAACTACGGCGCCAGCGCACTGCGTCGCTCGTAAACCTAGACGGCCCGCTCGCAGGCATGGGCAGCCAAAACCAAGGCATAACTACCGATTCGCACAACTTGAGTCAAACGAAATATTCTCTTTAATGTCATGCTCTGTTGACAGCGGAAGACGGCTTCTCATGCGTCGGAAGGGAGTTGTGTTCCTCTTGGCGTCCACAGTTAGATCGGAAAAACACTTCAGGTCTGGAGCAAAGGGCCATCTTCCTGGTATAGAGTTCCAGTTCCGTCATTCGAAATTACGGATGACGCGGATTGGCAGCATGCCTCTTGGTAACGGTGGAAAAGGAAGGACTCTCATGAAACCGGATGAACTGTTGAAGATCATTCAGCACCGGCGCAGCGTGCGCGTGTACAAGAGCGGCAAGGTCTCCGACCAGCAGCTGGCGACGATAATGGAAGCAGCGCGGTGGGCGCCGTCCGGGGCCAACACGCAGCCATGGGAATTCGTCGTTACCCGCGACCGCAAGAAGATGAAGCGCGTGCGCGAAATCTACTCTAATGAATGGAAACAGCGAAAACTCGAAGATCCGGTCCACTACAAGGGCCTCAAAAAAGATTACGTCGGCGACGTCAGCGTGCTCGTGCTCGTGTGCGGCGAAGCACGCACCAAGCAAGTTTACCTAACCACGCGCCAAACGGCGGACCGGGAAAAACTCTTTCAGGCGAGCGTCGCCAACGCCGTGCAGCAAATGATGCTCGCCGCGGCGAGCATGAATCTGGGCACCGTCTGGGTATCGGTGCGCGAAGAAGTGGAGCCGGAGCTAAGAACGCTTTTCAAAGTTCCTGAGACTCTACGGCTTCTGTGGGTGGTGCCGATCGGCCACGCACGGAGTTGGCCGAAGGCCAAGCCCCGCCGCACCATCGCGGCCTTCACCCACATGGAAGTCTACGATCAAAAAAAAGTCCGCGCCGAGGCCGACATTCACGCCTGGCCAAAGAATTGAGTCCGGCGCGCAAGTTCATGCGCCACCATGCGACGAATGAGAATCCTTCAATAGAGACTCGCAGAAAATTTGTAAAATGGGGAGAGGTGCGTTGTGCCGATACCCGTCGCGCTTCTTTTCTTGTGTTGACGCAGACGACGTGCCCAAAAAACCAAGGGCAACCACGGAGGGTTGCCCCCTACAGGACCGACGGTTAACTGGTGATAACTTTGCCCACTTTGCGGTTGATGATCTTTTCGTCACGCCGCGGAGATGTCGTACTTCTCGTGATGTAAATCCTGGCTGGCCTTGATGATGATGCGGTGGTTGATCTCGCGTTCGAGATTTTCCAGGCTGTTATTTTTTTCATCGTAGAGAAAATTGGCGATATCCGGATGCAGTCGCACGACGATATTCTTGCCGTTTTCCACCTGTGTTTGTTGACGCTTGATGGCGCGTAAAACGTCGTAGGCGATAGTCGCCGGAGATTTGATCCTGCCTCTTCCTTCGCAATGCGGGCATGGACGCAAAAGCTGATTCTCCAGGCTTTCGCGGGTGCGCTGGCGGGTCATTTCGACCAGACCAAGCTCGGAGATTTTGAGAATGTTGCTCCTGGCTTTGTCTTTTTTGAGCGCTTCTTTGAGCGCTTCGTAAACCTTCTTGCGGTTCGCCTCTTTTTCCATGTCGATGAAGTCGATGATAATGATGCCGCCGACGTTTCTCAGGCGCAGATGCCGGACCACTTCTTGGACCGCCTCCAGATTGGTTTTGAGGATCGTTTCTTCTTGATTTCGTTTGCCGACGAACCGGCCGGTGTTGACGTCGACTGCGGTCAACGCTTCGGTTCTTTCGATGACGATGTAACCGCCGGAGCGCAGCCAAACGCGCCGATCCAACGCCTTGACGAGCTTTTCTTCAATGCCTTGCTGCTCAAACAGGGATTCCGCTCCACTGTGAAGCACAATCTTGGTTTTCTGGCGCGGCATGAATTGGCGGACGAACTCGACAATGCGCCGATAATCTTTAGGCGAATCGATGACCACCTGTTCGGTTTCCGGCGTGTAGAAATCGCGGATCGTACGCGCGATCAGATCGAGATCTTGATGGATTAACGACGGCGCCGCGGCGCCTTGTGCCTTTTTTTGTATTCTCGCCCATAGCTTGGCGAGAAAACTTAGGTCTCTTTGGATCTCGCGCTTGGTGCGCCCTTCACACGCAGTCCGTAAAATGAATCCTCCGTCTTCGGTACCGAGGGACTGCGCTATTTCTTTGAGTCGCTTGCGCTCCTCTTCGCTTTCGATCCGCCGCGAGATCCCGATATGCTTGGTGCCGGGCATAAAAACCATATAGCGCCCGGGAAGTGAGACATGTGAAGTAACCCTCGCCCCTTTGGTTCCGAGCGGGTCCTTGGCCACTTGTACGACGATCTCCTCGTTACGCGAGATTTGCTTTTCCAGGGGTAGACGGCGC
>Ga0184612_10001410_pt1 | contig 11553 bp, 11 predicted proteins | sample PLM3_60_coex_FD_133163 | JGI IMG/M metagenome (GOLD analysis project Ga0184612, IMG submission 133163) | Groundwater sediment microbial communities from an aquifer in East River, Colorado, USA - PLM3_60_coex | ecosystem: Environmental > Terrestrial > Soil > Riparian zone | place: USA: East...
CACGATCTCGCGATAGGTCTCGTTCGTCTCCAGGAGTTGGCGGTGCGTGCCGCTGCCGACGATCCGGCCGTCCTCCATGACGATGATCTGGTCGGCGTTCAGGATCGTGCCAACTCTCTGGGCGACGATGATCACTGTCGCACCGCCCAGCTCGCGCTCCAGCGCGGCCCGAAGCCGCGCGTCGGTTGCAAAGTCGAGCGCGGAGAAGCTGTCGTCGAAGATGTAGATCGGGGCGTCCTTCACGACCGCCCGGGCGATCGCGAGCCGTTGCCGCTGGCCGCCCGAGACATTACTGCCGCCCTGGCTGATCGGCGCCTCGAGACCGCGGTCCATCTCGCTGACGAAGTCGCGGCCCTGGGCGATATCGAGCGCGTGCCAGAGCTCCTCGTCCGTCGCGCCTGTCTTCCCGAAGCGGAGGTTGCTCGCAACGGTCCCGCCGAACAGGAATGCCTTCTGGGGTATCACGCCGATCTGCGCCCAGAGGTCCTCACGGTCCATCGTCTTGATGTCGATGCCGTCGACGAGGATCGTGCCTGACGTCGCATCGTAGAAGCGTGGGATCAGGTTGATGAGCGTGCTCTTGCCGCTGCCCGTGCTGCCGACGATCGCGGTCGTCCGGCCGGGCTCGGCGCGAAACGAGATGCCGTGGAGGACGGGCTCCTGCGCTCCGGGATATCGGAACTCGACGCCGCGGAACTCGACGACGCCACGCTCCGGGCCAGCCGGATCGGGGACCACGGGTTCATCCGGATCTTGGATGGAGGGCGCGGTGTCGAGGACCTCGAGGATTCGTCCCGCCGACACGGCTGCGCGAGGCACGAGGATGAACACGAAGACCGCGGTCAGCACCGCGAACAGGATCTGGCTGAGGTACTGCAGGAATGCGGTCAGGTCGCCGATGGACAGCCCTCCGTCCTGCACCCGGATCGCGCCGAACCAGAGGGCTGCCACGGTCGAGAGGTTGAAGATCGCGAAGATCACCGGCTGGGTGAGCGCGAACAGCCGGCCCGCGCGAAGCTGGGTGTCGTAGAGATCCAGACTCGCGGTCTCGAACCGGGCCTCTTCGTGGCGCGTGCGCACGAAGGCCCGGATGACGCGAACGCCGGCGAGCGTTTCGCGCATCACCTGGTTGATCCGATCGATCTTCGCTTGGGTCGCCCGAAATAGCGGGATCGCCCGGCTCATCACCAGCCCGATGACGAGCGCCATGAGCGGCAGCACGACGACGAGCAGCCCGGACAGTGGGACGTCGGTCCGGAGGGCCATGAAGGTCCCTCCGACGATCAGGATCGGTGCCGAGACCACGACGGTCAGCGCCACGAAGACGAGCTGCTGGACCTGCTGGACGTCGTTGGTGTTGCGCGTGATCAGCGACGCCGGCCCGAATTGGTTGACCTCGACCTGTCCGAACGTCTCGACCTTGCTGAAGACTGCGCTGCGGACATCCCGGGCGAAGGCATTCGCGACCAGCGAGCTGAGATAGACGCTGGTGATCGCGGCGAGGCCGACGATCACGGTGATCAGGAGCATGAACGCGCCGACACGAACGATGTAGTCGGTGTCGCCCTTGACCACGCCGTTGTTGATGATGTCGCCGTTGAGGTCCGGCAGGTACAGGTTCCCGATCGCGCCGACGAGCAGGAGCACCAGCACGACGACGAGCTGCCGTGTGTAAGGCCGGAGGTACGTGCGCAGGAGCCCGATCATGAGGTCCTCCCCCTCCCGGCTGGGTGCCCGTTCGCCTCGGACATCGCCTCGGTCCGGACCCTGCGCATCGCACGAAGTCCCGTGAGGAAGCTCTCGAGCTCGGCGTCGGTCATACGGTCCAGCAGCCCGGCCAGGTGCTTGCGCCGCTCCATCGCGAGGTCGCGGAAAACCGAATCACCCGCATCGGTCGGGTGGACGAGGATCACCCGGCGATCGTCCGGCTGGTGGTGCCGCTCGACGAGACCGCGCAGCTCCATGCGATCGACGATCCCGGTCGCGCTTGCGACGGATACGTCGAGGGCATCGGCGAGCTTGCTCATGGCCAGCGGACCGTCGGCCTCGAGCACGGTCAACACGTGCAGGTGGACGAGGCTGAGCGATCCCCGCAGCCAGTGCCGGAACGCGCCGGCACGCTCACGCGGACCCCATGCCATGAACTCCTCGAGCAGTTCGTCGACGGTCCGGCGGCGCGAGGCTGCGCCGCGTTCATTCAATGTCACATAGACAATCTATGTCAGGTGTAACGTTTGCGTCAAGCCGGGGTGGTGAGCGTCAGCTGCCGCTCATGATCGAAACGATCAGACCCTCGATCAGGGACGCGTCGGCGCGGGTCAGGTACGCCGCGTTCGCGGCGCCTTCGCCGCGCCTTGTCGCGCCACTCGTCGGCCCGTCGGTCAAGTCGACCGACAGATGTGCGTCCGTGAATTCCCCGATCGGATAGCCCGCGGCGGCCACCGCAGCGACCGTGTCCCACAGGTAATAGCTGCCGCTGGTCATGTAGTCATTCTTCTGGAACAGCTCCGCGAGCACAGCCAGCGCTGGACCTCCGCCGGCGGAGGTCACGCGTTGCGCGAACGACGACGTCACTGGCACCTGGTTCGTCCCATCCAGGCTCACGAGACGCACCGTCATCCCCGCGTCGAGCACCGCCGCCATCGCCGCTGGATCGACGTAGACGTTCCACTCCGCGGTCGTGTTGTCCTGTGGTCCGCCCGGCGACCCGGCGATGTTGCCCGGCACGTCGACCGCGCCACCCATGACATAGATCGCCTCGATCCCTTCGGACAGGCTCCGCTCCCGAAGGGCCTGTGCGAGGTTGGTCAACGGCCCGAGCGTGAGGATCCGGATGCGCCCATCTCCGGCGAGCGAGATCGACGCGATGAGGTCGGCCGCGTCGGCTCCTGCCCTTGTCCGGCTCGTCGGCGGCAGGTCCAGACCCGCGGCGGCGTCCGCATTGCTGCGGAACAAGTCCGGAAACGCGTGATCGAGCGCGATGGGCCGGTCGTCACCGCACGCGACGGGGATCTGGGGCGCGTCGAGGCGCTCGAGCAGACCGAGGATAACGTCCACGCCACGCGGACAGTGCACCTCACCGGTGCCAGAAACGGTGGTCGCCGCGATCGACACGTTCGGCGCAGCGACCAGGAACGAGATCGCGACGAGGTCGTCGGGGGCGCCATCGGTATCGACGAGCAACCGCACGGGGGCTGCGGACGGGATGGCCTCGCTGGATCGTGACGCGTTGGCAGTCGACGCTGGAGAGGTCCCCGTCGGCGTCTCGTTCGACGTTGCCGAAGGCGTCTGGCAGGCACCCACCAGCGCGACGATGAGCAGCACGACGCCACTGGCACGCATCGACCGGAGCCTACGCGGCCCGGTCAAGCGAGTGCGGGCGTCAGCTGCGGCGGGCGCCGCGGATCGTGGCCGGATCGGGGGTGAAGTAGCGCAGCCGGCGTCCCAGCAGGATGAGCTCTCGCTCGAGCAGCGAGATGAGGCCCTCCAGGCGCTCGACCGTGGTCTCGGCCTCGAGCAGCGCCTGTCGCCGCGGCAGCTCGACTTGGACGATGCCTGACAACAGGTAGGAGAGCACGGTCGGGTCGTCCGGGATGTCGAGATCGTGGCGGGTCGGTGGCTCGGCGTCCGAGGTGAGCTCGGGCTCGGCCGCCGCATCTGGGTCGACGTCGTCGTCGGGTTCGCCCTGGCTCGCCTCGATCTCCACGCGGATGTCGAGGACCTCGGACGATTCGCCGTCCCGTGCGCGCATCAGATCGAGGTATCGGACGAAGCGCTGGATGGCACGCGCCGCCAGGCGTTCGGCACGACCCTCGTCGCCGACCTCGTCATCGAGCGGCGTGACTTCGGCGACCAGGTACGGCTCGCGTTGCGCATCGACTGAATCGATCGCGAACCGACCGGTGGCTGCGGCGAGGACGTCGTAGCGGCCATCCGGATATCGACCGGCTTCGCGAATCTCGGCGAACGCGCCGACGCCCGCGAGGGTCGCGACTCCCTTGGTCCCGACCTCGCCGCCATCGCGGATCAGGACGACGCCGAACGGCTCACCGGTGTCGAGGCACCGACGGGTCATCGCCCGATACCGATCCTCGAAGATGTGGAGCGGCAGGACGATCCCCGGGCACAAGACCTGATGCAGCGGGAAGAGCGGGATCTCCATCGCCGCGCGAGTCTAGTCCGGTTGGGCAACAAGGGCCTACCGGGCAATATGGCTACCCCGCCTTGGTCCGAATCGGGCCCCCAAACGAAAGCCGCCGGTCGCCCGGCGGCTTCATCGATGTTGGCGTGACGGGCGGTCGGCCCGACGTTGTGTCAGTGGGCGCAGGACCTGGCCGTGCCGGTGTCGTCGGCTGTGCGGAAGCTCGATCCGCAGCCGCAGGCGGCCACCGCGTTCGGGTTGTTGACCGTGAAGCCGGCACCCATGAGCGTGTCGACGTAGTCGATCTGCGAGCCCTGCAGGAGCGAGATGCTCTGGCCGTCGACGTAGACCTTGATGCCGCTGGCATCGAGGACCTTGTCCTCGGGGGTCGGCGCGTCCTCGAGCATCATCCCGTAGCGGAAGCCTGAACAGCCGCCGGAGTACACGTACACCCGCAGCCCGATATCCGGGTTGGTCTCTTCCTTCGTCAGCTCGCGGAGCTTGGTGACCGCGGCTTCGCTCAGGGAAACGACCGTGCTCGGCGGGGTCGGCTCGATGACCGTCGGCTGCTGGTCGATCATTCGGGGCGTCTCCTTGGACGGGATGGATGCGCGTTCGCCATGTTCACGGCGGCTGGGCCGTTCGTCGATGGGCCAATCGTACGCACGACAACGGGTTTCGACAAGCGTGGCGTCGAAATCGCTATGCGAGAGGGCCCGCGGCGACGGGATGGTGACCGTCGGTCAACGATTCGGACGCTTTTGCTTCCCGGAACGAGGGGTGTTGACCGTCGGTCAACGATTCGGTGCGGAATCATCGAATCTTGCCCTGGCGGTGGCGTTCGCGAGGCCACGAGGCGAATTTGGTGACCGTGGGTCACCACGCCGGCCAGCGATGTCCCGTTGCGGTGACCGACGGTCAACACCGGGCCCGCATCGGAGCCGCGGCACCTGCCCGGAGCTGATGTTTGGCGAAAATCGTTGACCGTCGGTCAACGCATCGCTCGGCGCCGCCTCAACGGGCCCAGCGGCGGCGAAGGGTCAGGGCCCCGGGCCAATACACTCGCCGGACGATGCGCAGCCTCGTCGCCGCGATCCTCCTCTTGCTCCTGCTGCCGGCGGCGGTCGTTGCCAACGGTTCCTGGTGGGCAACCAAGACCATCCTCGACGAGCGCGCGTTCACAACCGTCGTCGGGCGGGCGCTCGACAGCAGTGCCGTCCGAGATCGCATCGCCGCACGAGCGACGGCGATCGTCCTTGACAAGCTCGATGCCGTGGACGGCCCGACCAAGCAGCTCCTGCGCACGCTGTTCGGCGTCGGCGAGATACCGGATCGCCGCCAGCTCGACCTGCTCTTGCGCCCCAGATTCGCGGCGGCCCTCGAGGAGCCCGCCGTCCGTGCTGAACGGGACCGCATCATGGTTTCGGTCCATCGCTTCGTCGTCAGCGGGGCGGGAGGCCCCAGCGAATTCGTGTCGATCGAGGGCGGATGGGTCGTTCTCGACCTCAGTCGGGTCGTCGAACGACTCGCAGCGACGATCGACCCCCGCCTGACGGCGGCCGGCCTGACGGACTTCACAAGCCAGGACGCCTCGATCGTGCTGGCGGAGGCGGGCCGCCTGCGGACTGTCGGCTCGACGCTCGAGCTGCTCGCGACAACCAGCACCGGGTTACCGATCGCCCTCGGCGGGGCGATCCTGCTCATCCTGGCCGTCGCGCATCGGCGGATCCGGGCATTCGGCCTCGTCGGCCTGACCGTCATGGTTGCCGGACTCGTCTGCCTGACGCTAGCGGTCCTGGCCGGCGAGTTCGCCCGAGGCATCTCCGACAGTGCGGCATTAAGCGCGGTCGCAGGCTCGACCTACGATGCCTTCGCCACGCTCCTGATGGAGCAATCGCTCGTGCTGGCCGCCGGCGGGACGCTTGTAGCGGTATTTGCGTGGGTGGTTTCGTGGCTCCGCGGCAGCGAGGACTGATGACGCGCTAGCCGTCGATCCGCTCGACGATCGTGGCGATCCCCTGCCCCACCCCGATACACATCGTCGCGAGGCCGTAGCGGCCCCCCGTGCGGCGCAGCTCGTGGGTCAGCATCGTGATCAGGCGAGCGCCGCTCATCCCGAGCGGATGGCCCAGCGCGATCGCGCCGCCGTTCACATTGACCTTGGCCGGATCGAGGCCCAGCTCGTCGATGCATACCAGCGACTGCGATGCGAAGGCCTCGTTGAGCTCGATCAGGTCCAGGTCGTCAATGGCCAAGCCGGCGCGCTCGAGGGCTTTCCGCGTGGCCGGGATGGGCCCGATGCCCATGACGGCCGGGTCGACACCGGCCACAGCCGTCGCGACGACACGCGCCATCGGCCGCAGCCCGAGTTCCTTCGCCCGCTCCGTCTCGGCCAGGAGCACGGCTGAAGCCCCGTCGTTGATGCCCGAGCTGTTCCCCGCCGTCACCGTCCCACCCTCGCTCCGAAACGCCGGACGGAGCCTCGCCAGTGCCTCGGCCGAGGTGTCGGCCCGCGGATGCTCGTCGCGATCGACGACGGTGACCTCGCCCTTCCGGCCCGCCACCTCGACCGGGACGAGTTGGTCGTCGAACCGGCCGGAATCGATCGCCGCAACCGCATGCTGCTGGCTCTCGAGCGCGAACGCGTCCTGGCGCTCGCGGTCGACGTTCCATCGTTCGGCGACGTTTTCGGCGGTCTCGCCCATCGAGTACGGGTAGTACTGCTCGGCGAGCTTCGGGTTGGTGAAGCGCCAGCCGAGGGTCGTGTCCTGCAGCTCTCGGGGGCCGCGATCCCACGGTCCTTCCGCTTTCGCCATGACATACGGCGCGCGGGTCATCGACTCCACGCCGCCACCGATGAACACGTCGCCGTCCCCGACCGCGATCGCGTGCGCGGCCGAGTTGATCGCCTGCAACCCCGATCCGCAGAGTCGATTGACGGTCAGTCCGCCGACCTCGACCGGGAAACCGGCGAGGAGCAGCGCCATCCGCGCGACGTCTCGGTTGTCCTCGCCGGCCTGGTTGGCACAGCCGAGGATGACGTCCTCGACGAGGCGGGCATCGACGCCGGCGCGGTCCACCACCGCGCGCAGCACGAGCGCGGCGAGGTCGTCCGGTCGAACGCTCGCCAGCGCGCCGCCGTATCGACCGACGGGCGTCCGAACGGCCTCGATGATCCAGGCCTCGCGGACCGAACGGTTCCAGTCTCGAGTCACGCGCTCGATCGTAGCCGGTCCGAGCCGGACGAGCCCGGAGGGCCGCCCCTCAGGGAACAGGGTCAGAGCCTGGCGAGGAGCCGGTCCGGGTGGCCGGCGCCGAGTCGCAAGGCTGTCGCGATGTCGGCGCGTGCCGCGACTCCGTCATCGGCCGCGAGCCGCGCTTCGGCCAATATCGCCGCTTCGATCCGGGTGCGGATCCGCTCGGCCGTCGAGCGGGCGCGGCCGGCAGCGACATCGCCCACCAGCGACCCGTCGACGGGGCCGCGGCGCCCGTCCTCGTAGCGGTAGAACCCCCGCCCCGCCTTGCGCCCGAGCCGCCCCTCGGCCACGAGCTGCTCCTGGATGTGCGACGGCTTCAGGCGATCGGGGCGCCCGAGACCGTTCCAGACGCCCTGGGCAGCCGCGAGGTTGACGTCGAGACCGGCGAGGTCCATCAGCTCGAACGGTCCCATCGGGAAGCCTGCCTCGCGCATCGCCGCGTCGATGGACTCGATCGAGGCGACGCCCTCCTCGAGCATCCGGAGCGCCTCGATCGTGAACGGCCGATTGACCCGGTTGACGATGAAACCCGGCGTATCGGCGCTGCGGACCGGGGTCTTGCCCCATGACCGGACGAACTCGCTCGCGCGCTCAACGACGGTCTCCGCAGTCCGGGCGCCGGCGACGACTTCGACCAGGCGCATCAGCGGCACGGGGTTGAAGAAGTGCATGCCGAGGACGCGATCGGGGTGAGTGGCGGCCGCGTCGGCGATCGCCGAGATGGACAGCGCGCTGGTGTTGGACGCCAGGGTCGTGTCGGGCGGCGCTTCCGCGTCGAGTGCCCGGAAGATCGTCTGTTTTAGCCCCAGGTCCTCGAGTGCGGCCTCGATGATCAGCGACGCCTCCGTCGCGAGGCCGTCGAGCGTGTGAGCATGGCGAAGGCCGGCGACACGGCCGTCGATCCAGTCCTCGATCGAATCGGCATCGAGATCGAGTTTGGCCGCACGCCGGCCGAGACCGTCGAGGATGCGCTCGCGCGCCCGATCGATGGCTTCGGGGTCGACGTCGTGGATCACGACCTCCCACCCATTCTCGAGCCCGACCTGGGCGATGCCCGCACCCATCACCCCGGCGCCGACGATCCCGAGGACCGTCACACCGATTTCATCGCCTCGAACGGCTGCCGGCACCCGCGGCAATAGAACAGGGAGCGGCACTGGGTCGGGCCGAAAGCGCTGTCCATCACGACGTCGGCCGATGCGCAGTGCGGGCACCGCACGTCCTCGGGTTCGGCGGGCGGCGCGATCCCGGCACGCCGGAGGGCGTCGAGACCGGTGGCCGAGATCCGATCGGACGTCCAGGGCACCGCGAACGTGGTCGCGACGCGGATCGGTTGCGCAAATTCATCGCCGAGGCGCTCGACGATCGCCGAACGCATGATGTCGAGCGCGGGGCAGCCGACGAACGTCGGCAGGAGCGCGACCTCGATGCCCTCGGGTCCGACGTCGACACGGTGGATGACGCCGAGGTCGACGATCGAAAGGACCGGCAGTTCGGGATCCGGGATCCGGGCGAGCGCGGCTCGGACGTCGCGTTCGCTCGGCCCGGCTGCGGGGGCGTCGATCACCAGGTCGCTCCGGGGTCGCCGCGTCGAACCTTCGTGAATTCGCCATGGAGCCACGCGAAGTCGGCCCCGTGGTCCGTTCGACCGCGCTCGGGATCCCTCGTCGGCGGCAGGTTCGAGAGGTCGAACCTCGCGAACATCGCCGTCGTCCGGGTGCGCCATTCGTGCTCGAGCTCGGCCATCGGGCGTGCCAGGACCCCGGCCTCGATCAGTGCCGGTTCATCGGAGAGCGGCGTGAATACAGTTCCGGCGTCGGGGCCGAGTGTGGCGAGCGCATCGAGCAGTCGATCGCGCGGCTCGCCGACCGCGCCCGCCAGGCGCTCGAACCACGACCCGATATGCATCGCGTGGTAGCGCTCCTCGCGCTGAAGCTTGCCGACGAGCTCGGCGAGTGGCGCCCACCTGCCGTCGGCGAGCGCCTCGAGGCGAGTGGCGTCGGCGGTCTCGTACAGGTACCGGCGGGCGATGGTCATCGCCCAGTCGCCGCGGCCGTGGTCGAGGAGCCGGGCGTGCCGGTACTCCGCGGGCTCGCGGTCGTAGGCGATGGCGGCGGCGTCCGTGCCCGTCAGCTCCGCGAGCAGGCCGTAGAGCGCAGTCGCGTGCCCGAGCTCGTCTTGCGACAGCGAGCTCATCGCCACGTCCTCTTCGAGGAGCGGCGCGATCCCGGTCCACTCGGAATCGGAGAAGCCGATGACGAATTCATCATCAGCCATGGTTAGGAGGAGGCCGTCGAGACCCAGGATCGGCGGCGCCGCCGGCGTCCGCGAGGCAGTCACTTCGCCCGGGCCTTCGGCTTCGCCTGACCCGCCGCTTCCCGAGCCGCGGCCAGCTTGTCGCGCATGACGTAGCCGCCGGGCTTCTTGAAGGAGCGATCGAGCGGCGGCTGCAGCAGGTCGGGATCCTCGAGGTCAAGAATGTCGGCGCGCCGGACGACCCACAGTCGGACGCTCTCCTGCCGCCGCCCGTACATCTCCCGGGCGTAGTGGATGGCGAGTTCGGCGTCTGGGGCCATGACGCTTCCCCCATGCCGCATCGGATCGCCTTCCTTCTCCTGTCGGAAGACCTCCCATGCCTCGAGGGCCGGGTCAGACCGGGCGGCCCCGTCGCTCATGCCGCGGCAGGCACCCCCAGGATGGTGTCGCGGACCCAAGCCGTCGCCTCGCGGGCCTGTCGTCGGAACTCCAGGCGTGCCTCGGACATCGGTCCGTGGTTCGTTACGACCGTCCGGAGCTCGTTCCAGTCGGGCTCGGTGTAACGCCACTCGTCGGCCGCCTCGTCGTGTCGCAGCTCCGGGTCCGGGATCAGCAGCCCCAGCTCGCGGATCCGCGGGACGTAAATCGTCAGGAACTCCTGGCGAAGCTCCTCCGAGGTCTTGGCCTTGATCCGCCAGCGCAGGTCCATGTCCTTCTCGCGCGGCGACCGCGGCCCGTGCATCTGCATGAGCGGTCCCCACCATCGATCGAGGGCGTCCTGGATCGCCGCCCGCTGCGCCGGAGTGCCGGTCACCATCGTCACGACCACGTCGCGGCCGTGCATGATGTGGACCGATTCCTCCCAGCAGATCTTGCGCATCGTCCGCGCATACGGCGCGTAGCTCGAATCTCGAAGCGCCTGCTGGGCGACGATCGCGGCCGCGTCCACGAGCCAGGCGATCATCCCAACATCGGCCCAGCCGACGGTCGGGTAGTGGAAGACGTTGTGGAACTTGGTCTTGCCCGCGAGAAGGTCGTCGAACATCGCCTCGCGTGGCTTGCCAAGGTCCTCGGCGATCCGATACAGCAGCTGGGCGTGCCCGACCTCGTCCTGGACTTTGGCGGTCAACGCGAGCTTTCGGCGGAGCGTTGGGGCGCGCATCAGCCATTCGCGCTCTGGCAGGACGCCCATCAGCTCCGAATTGGCGTGCATCTCGACGAAGCGCAGGACCGCGGTCCGGTATTCGTCGGGCATCGCGTCGACGGCCTCGACCTTGCCGCCGTTCATGACGTGTGCCTCGAACCGCGCGAACCATGCCTCGTAGGCCTCGTCGTGACGTCGTGCAGGCGCACCCGGCGAGGATCGCTCGGCCGGCGAGAGGACAGGATCGAGCGCGAGCGGGTCGGTCATGGCGTCAGCCTACGCCTCTGCTGAGCGGTCGTCAGGAACCGGTAAACCGAGGTGGCCGCTTCTCGCGGAATGCGGCCAGGCCTTCCGCGTGGTCCGCGGATGCGCCGGCGATGCCCTGAAGCTTGGCTTCGCCCTCGAGGGCTTCATCGAGATCGATCGTGAGCGCGCGGTCGAGAGCGGTCTTCGTCAGCGCCAGGGCGAGCGGCGCGCCCTCAGCGAGGCGATCCGCGAGCGCCCGCGCCTCGGGCATCAGCTGATCGCCCGGCACGACCCGCGAGACGAGTCCGAGACGTAACGCTTCCGCGGCGTCGACCGCATCGCCGAGCAGCGCCAGCTCCGCGGCCTTCGCCGGTCCGACGAGCCGCGGCAGGAACCACGTCGCGCCGCTGTCCGGTACCAGCCCGATCCGCCCGAACGCGAGCACGAACCGGGCCTCTTCGGCCGCGATCCGCAGGTCGCACGCGAACGCCAGCGAGGCTCCGGCCCCG
>Ga0184612_10001411_pt1 | contig 11550 bp, 7 predicted proteins | sample PLM3_60_coex_FD_133163 | JGI IMG/M metagenome (GOLD analysis project Ga0184612, IMG submission 133163) | Groundwater sediment microbial communities from an aquifer in East River, Colorado, USA - PLM3_60_coex | ecosystem: Environmental > Terrestrial > Soil > Riparian zone | place: USA: East...
CCCACGGCGATCAACCAGGTCCTGGACGACACGCTCGAGCTGCGCGGCTACGAGCTGCGCGTTCGCGGCATCGACGTGCGCCGGGAGTACGACGATTCGCTGCCCGAGACCATGGCGGATGCGCACCAGTTACAGCAGGTGTTCCTCAACCTGACCACCAACGCGGAACAGGCGATGGAGCAGCGCGACGGGCACCATCACCGGCTCACCGTGCGCACGCGCCGCAGTGGTGATGCGATCCGGATCGAGATTGAGGACACCGGCGCCGGCATTCCACCGAACCTGATCGAGCGGATCTTCAATCCATTTTTCACGACCAAGCCGACCGGCTCAGGCACGGGACTCGGATTGTCGATCTCGCTGGGGATCGTACGCGAGCATGAAGGGCGGATCTGGGCCGAGAGCCCAGCGCAGGGTGGGGCTCGTTTCGTGGTGGAGGTTCCCATCACGGCTCCGCGGACTTCCGGGGATTTCACCGCCGCTGCCCCCGTGCAATCCGGGGGGAACGATCACCTGCGCGTGCTGGTCGTGGACGACGAAGCGTCGGTGCGCGTCTCGCTCCAGCGATATCTGGCCGGCAAGGGTCACGAAGTGGAGACGACCGCGAGCGGCGAAGACGCCCTCACCCGCCTCAAGGCATCGAAATACGACGCCGTGATCGTCGACATGCGCATGCCGGACCTGTCGGGCGAGCAGCTCTTCGAGCGCCTCCGCAGCAACGACCCCGCCCATGCCGAGCGCGTGATCTTCACGACGGGCGACCTCGTGAACGAACAGATGCGCCGCTTCCTCGACGGGACGGGCCGGCCTTGCGTCCCCAAGCCGTTCGAGTTCGCTTCTTTCGATCAGGCATTGCCCGCGGCACGCCGCCGCTGATCCCACCCTGAAGGGTGGGCCCGGAAAACACTCTCCTGAAGGACTCATGCGCGCCCTGCTAATCCTCCTTGTTGGGCTGAGCTCTCCGCTTGCCGCCCAGGAGCCGTTCGACTTCTACTCGCGTGGGCCCTATCGCCCGGCGGTCCCGCGGCCGGAGGCGATCACCGGCTACGCCGCCGGTGATCAACACACGATGTACGCAGTGATGCAACACTATCTCGACACCCTGGTCGCCACTGCCAGCGACCGCGTCCGCATCGAGACGTGGGGACGGACGACGGAGTATCGGCCCATCCGGGCGCTGATCATCTCGGATCCCGCGAACCTCGCCAAGCTCGACCAGATCCGCGCCGGCCTCGCCGAGCTGGCCGACCCGCGGAAGACATCAGCCGCCCGCGCCGCCGCGATTGCGGCCCAGGGACCGGCGGTAGCGCTGTTTCAGTACTCGGTGCACGGCGACGAGCCCGCCGGGTTCGAGGCGGCGATGCAGGTGGCCTACCAGCTAGCCGCGTCCGACGAGCCGCAGACGCTGGAGACCCTCAAATCGGTAGTGCTGGTGCTGAACCCATCGGCGAATCCCGATGGCCATGAGCGATTTGCGGCATGGTACAACTCGGTCGCCGTGGGAGCCGACCATCCGTGGGCATTCGAGCAAATCGAGCCATGGAGCATCACGGGCCGGTATAGCCATTACCGCTTCGACATGAACCGCGATCTGCTCGCCCAGAGCCAGCCCGAAGTCCGGGCGATGATGGACGGCGTGCTGCGGTGGCGGCCCCAGGTTTTCGTGGACCACCACTCGACGACCCCGAACTTCTTTTTCCCGCCCGTGGCGCAAGCCGTGAACATGAATCTGCCCCCACAGACCACGAAGTGGTTCGACACCTACGGCCGTGGCAACGCGGCAGCGTTTGATCGCTACGGCTGGCAGTACTTCGTGCGCGGCGTTTTCGACTTCTTCTATTTCGGCTACTGGGACGTGTGGGCGACTTTCCAGGGCGCCACCGGGATGACGTACGAGACCGACGGCGGCCCGGAGTTCCGCAAGCGCCGTGACGACGGCAGCGTCACGACGTTCCGTGATGGCATTGCGCATCACTTCATCGCGTCTCTCGCGACGCTCGAGACGACGGCCAAGAACCGGCAGAGCCGGCTGACCGATTACTACGAGTTCCGGCGCTCGGCGCTGGCGGAGGCCGCGACTGACCGGCTCAAGCGCGTCGTCATCGTTCCGGGCAACGATCCGCAGTCCGCGGCGCACGTCGTGGGGCTGCTGCTGCGCAACGGCATCGAGGTAACCCGAGTACGCCAGCCGCTGGCGTCACGCGCGGCGCACCCATACGTGAGCGCGGGGAGTCCCGCGACCGCTCGGACGTTCCCTGCCGGCAGCTATGTGATCGACCTGAATCAGCCCCAGCGGCGCCTCGCCAAAGCGATACTCGAGCCGGAAGCCGAGCTGCAGCGCCCGTTCGTGGAGCGCGAGCGCGCCAAGTTTCAACGCAATCGGCGCCGTGGCGAGGACGCCGACAAAGAGGATTACGGCTTCTACGACATCACCGCCTGGTCGCTGCCGCACTCGTTCAATCTCGATGCGTACTGGACAGAGGACGCCGGTGCGGCCGGAGAGGTGGTTGCCGACACGATGCTGGTGCCGGCCCCGGCGCCGGCGCGTGCCACCAGTGCCTACGTCTTTCCGAACGATCGCCCCGGCGCCGCTCGCCTTGCCTACGCGCTCGAAGCGGAAGGATTCAAGTTGGCGGTCGCAACGAGGCCGACCCAGGCGGGCAGCCGCACGTATCCCCGAGGGACCTTCGTCGCCCGCCCGCAGCGCAACACCGCCGCACTGCATGAGCGCATTGCCGCCCTCGGCCCGTCATTCGGCGTGACGGTGTCGCCCGTTCAGACTGCGTTCCCCGACACCGGGGACATCGGCATCGGCTCAGGCGAGGTCGTCGCACTGCACGCGCCCACGATTTTGGTGGCTGTCGGAGACGGCATCTCCGAAACGAGCTACGGCTGGCTGTGGTACTTCCTTGATAAGGAGCTGAATGCGCGGTTCACACCCGTGCCGCTGCGGGCGATCGGCCGGATGGACGACCTGCACACGTTCAACGTGCTCATCATTCCGGACGGGAGCAGCGGCCGGATGCGCCGCGAGCTCGGCGATGAGGGCATCGAAAAGCTGAAGGCGTGGGTACGCTCGGGCGGCGTTCTGATCGGGTATGGCGGCGCCGGTGACCTCGCCGCGAACAAGGACGTGGGACTCTCGAGCATCGCGGGCGTGGCGCCCGATAGCGGGGCGAAGGCCGACACAACCGCTCCAGGCAACGAGCCCGCCTTGATCTCTACCACGGCCGCCTCCCGCGACCGGGTGGAGTGGATCCCCGGCGCCATCTTCCGGGCGACGCTGGACACCACGCACTGGCTGACGATGGGCTACGATCGCGACCGCATGCCGATCTTCATCGACGGCGACGCGTTCTGGCGTCCGTCCAAGGGCGGGGCGAACGTGGTGACGTTCACGGATCCGGTGGAGGCGCTGGTTCTTTCAGGGTTTACCTGGCCCGACAACACCGCCCGCTTGTTGAAAGGCACGACCTGGGCGGCGGTGGAGAATCAGGGCAGCGGGCGGGTGGTGCTGTTCCTGAGCGATCCCCTGTTTCGAGCCTTCTGGAGAGGACCGGCGCGCATGCTGACGAATGCGATCTTGATGGGGCCGAACCGGTAAACAAAGGCGGCAAAGGCGCCAAGGGCGGCACGGTGTGTTCACCATGCCGCCCCTGCCGTCCCTGCCGCCTGTTGTCTTAGATAGCCCGCGTCGTCCGAATCACGTCCCGAAGTCTGAAGAGGCTAGGCTCCTCGCGCATCCGCGGCGCCATGCGGAAGTAATGATCGTCGCTCTCCGGCACCTTCCAGCTTACCGTTACGCGTTTCTGCTTACGCAGCACTTCGATCGCCACGGTTTCACCGGGATCGTACGAGCGGAGAATGCGCATCGCCTGTTCCGGTGATGTGGGCTTGCGGCCGGCGATCGACTGAATGACGTCGCCACCCTTCAACGCTAGCGTGGAGTCCTCCGGCGCCCTGACGACGAGGACGCCTTCCCGGGTCCCGAAGTACTCGGCGAGATCGGGATTCAGCTTGACCATCTCGATGCCGCTCCAGGGGCCAATCATCAACGAGAACTCGCCCTCAGGACCCCCATGCATCCTAGGCATTATCTCCCTGAGTCGATCAAGTTGTCCCTTCAACTCGCCGGTTTCAACGCTTCGCGACCAACTCAGATCTTCGGCCACGATTGTTGCTTTACGGTTGTCGTTGCCGCGGCGATACTCGACCTGCACCGTGTCACCTGGATCGAGCTCACGTGCGAGATCGATCAACTTCATGCCGGGACCGGAATCCTCGTTATCCTCCGCTCCGGCGCCGCCGAGCGCGGTACCGTTGAAGCGGGTGATGACGTCGCCCGCCTTGAGGCCCGCCTTCTCGGCCGGCCCGCCGGGTGTGATGCCGTCGATGCGCGCACCGACCTTGTCAGCGGCCGCATCGGCCCGCGTATCCACGACTACGCCGATCCTGCCGCGGTTGTCGTTAAAGGAGAAGGCGCCGAATGGTCCACTCTCTACACGCACACGCGGTCGAGTACGCGTGCGCGTGCGGGGGGATTCCTGCGTGACCGACACGACCGGCCAAAGCAAACAGACGGCAAGCGCTGCCATCGTCACATTGCGATTCATCTATTTCTCCCCTCCAGGGCCTTAGAGCCCGACGTAACGAGCGCGCGTGGCGCGGGCGTTCACCAACTCCCGCATCAATCCGATGCGCTCCCGCCAAAGTCTGACGAGTTGGGCATCCTGTACGCTTTGCTCCTGCTGCGCGAGGGTGCCGTCGAGAACAGAAATGCGGTCTTCCAGCTCGGCCACGACCGCGGCCGCGCGACCGCTCAAAACGCGGCCTTCGACGTCGTACTGTAGCAAAGAATCTTCGAGCGTTGCGGACTGCTGCTTTGCTTGACTCAGCTCGGCGTGGAGCTTGCCTCCCTGACCCGACGGCACCAACAGAATCCCCGCGATTGCGGCGGCAAGCGCGAGGCTGCCGGTCCATGCGCCCACCGTCCGGCGGCGGCGCGACCGCTCAGCCCGCAGCGTCGCTTGTACGGCGGGCCAGCGGTCCCGCGGCGGTCGCAGGGCGGGCAGCGACTTGAGCTGTGCGACTCGCTGGTACAGCAATTCCAGCTCCGCCTGACAGGTCGCGCAGGTGGTGATGTGCCGGCGCGCCCACACCGACGCCTCACCTGCCCGCAGCGCTCCCAGATCTTCCATCGTGCAATGCATCATGCCTGCGCTCCTTGATCCAGCATTCGCCGCAAACGCGCATGGGCGCGCGCCAGCTGCGACTTGGAAAAGCTCACCGATTTCCCCATCTGCTCCGCGATCTCCTCGTGCGTGTATCCCTCGACATCGTGCAGCCATACCACCGCGCGGGACGTTTCAGACAGGTGCTCGAACGCGCGCTCGAGATCGATGTTCGCGCCAACGTGCATCCCCGGTTTGCCGGGCTCGTCGTCGAGTGACTCCGTCGCGCGCACTTGATCGCGACGAATCCGCATCAGCGCTTTGGTCGAAGCAATGCGGCGGACCCAACCCCAGAGATGGCCTTCGCCGCGGTACTGCTTGATGTTCCGCACCACCTCGAGAAACGTCTCCTGCACCACGTCCTCGGCATCCTCAGGCCGTCGCAGCATGCGGCGCACGAGATTGTAGACCGGCGTCTCAAAGGCCCTGAACAGGGCTTCGAGCGCGGCTTCATCTCCAGCTTGCGCACGGGCGACGAGGACGTCCGGAACGGCGAGAGCCACGGTCATGTCCGAAAAGTTAGATGCCACAACTACGTAGAACGTCGCGACCTGCTGCGCACCGCGTACCTAACTAATTACCCGGTAGGAAGTTGAAGAGATCACGGATATCTTGGGGCATGCCCAACGCTGACGTGAAGGAATGGCTCCATCACTGGCAGGACGAAGCGGACGCCGCCTACCTGTACCTGGCCCTCGCCGGTCAGGAGGCTGATCCGCACCGCAAAGACGTCTACATCAAACTCGCCGGCGTCGAGGAGCGGCACGTCCAGATGTGGGGCAAGCTGCTCGGCGAGCACGGCCATCAGGTCGAGCACGCCCGGCCCTCCGTGAACGCCCGCCTGCGGGCGTGGTTCGGACGCCGCTTCGGGACCCGCTATCTGTTGCCGATGCTGCTACGCGAAGAGGGCCAGGAGGTGAAGGGCTACCTGACCCTCTACAGGGAATCCAGTCTCCCCGACGCGCAGGAGGTCTCCCTCCAGCTCGCCAAGGAGTCTGCTGCACATGCGGGGACCTTGGCGGATCTCACAGGCACGAGCAGCGAGCCATGGCACAAGACGGGCTCGGGCGGATTCCTGCGCAACGTCGTGTACGGATTTAACGACGGCCTCACGGCGAATTTTGGTCTGGTCGCGGGGGTGATTGGTGCCGCCGTGCAACCGCACGTGATCCTGATTTCCGGCGTGGCGGGAATGATCGCGGATGCGCTCTCGATGGGATCGTCCGGCTACCTCGCGGCGAAGAGCGAGCAGGAGGTGTGGGACCACGAGATCGCGATGGAGAAGGAAGAAATCCGGCTGATGCCGGACGTGGAACAGGACGAACTCGCGCTCCTGTATGAAGCGAAGGGCGTGGACCCGCGCACCGCGCGCCGCATGGCGGAAGAAGTGATGCGGGACCCGGAACGCGCGCTCGGGGAGCAGGTGCGGGAGGAGCTGAAGATCGGCGAGGCGCACTCCACGCCGCTGCGCGAAGGCTGGATCACCGGCGTCGCCACCGCGATCGGCGCGTTCATTCCGGTGTTCCCGTTCCTGATCCTCGAGGGACGCGCCGCCATTTGGACGGCGTTCACGATCGCGATGCTGTCGCACTTCGGCGTGGGAGCGGCGCGCAGCTTCTTCACCGGCCGCGGCGTCATCCGCAGCGGGATCGACATGTTCCTCGTGGGCGTCGGCGTCGCCGCGGTCGGCTACTTCGTCGGCGATCTGGTCGCGAAACTGCTCTAGACTACCAGGTTGACGAGCCGGTCCTGCACGTAGATCACCTTTTTCACTTTCTGGCCGTCGACAAACTTCTGCACCGCTTCATCCGCGAGCACGCGCGCCAGCACGTCCTTCTCCGCCATTCCGCGAGGCACGGTGAGACGCGACCGGAGCTTGCCGTTCACCTGAACGGCGATCTCGACGTCGCCCGCTGAGGCCAAAGCCTCGTCATGGCCGGGCCAGGGGGCCTGGAAAACTGATTCCTTGCCACCCATGAGCTCCCACAGCTCTTCAGCAATGTGCGGCGCGTAGGGAGCGAGCATGATCACGAGAGGCGTGATCAGGGCCCTGCTCCCCGCTCCCTGCTCCCGCAGCTCGTTGACGTATTCCATCATCGCCGCAATCGCGGTGTTGTACTGGAGCGCTTCGGTGTCCGCCGTCACCTTGCGAATCGTGCGGTGCAGCTTTTGCTCGACCGCGGGAGCGCCTTTCGCGGCTTTGATCTCGTGGGCGAGTATCCAGACCTTTTCCAAAAAACGGCGGATCCCGACGATGCCCTCGTCCCGAAAGTCCCCACCCTCCTGGAAGGGGCCGAGGAACATCAGGTACATCCGGAACGTGTCGGCACCCCACTGCTGGATGTAGGCGTCGGGCACGACCACGTTGCCGCGCGACTTCGACATCTTCGCGCCGTCTTTCACGATCAGGCCGTGCGCCCGGAATTTCGGGTACGGGGTGTCGAAGTCCACATGCCCCAAATCGGACAACACCATACAGATGAACCGGGAATACAGAAGATGCAGCACGGCGTGCTCGTTCCCACCGATGTAACTGCTGACCGGAAGCCACTTCTTGGTGCGCGCCGCGTCGAACGGCTGATCGTGGAACTCCGTCGAGGGATAGCGCAGGTGATACCACGCTGAATCGAGGAACGTGTCGGAGACGTCCGTCTCGCGCCGGCCGCGTTCGCCGCACTGGGGGCATTTCACGAAATACCACTCTTCGTGCCGCGCGAGCGGGCTCACACCGGTGTCGTCCGGGCGGAAGTCATCGATGAGCGGGAGCTCGACGGGCAAATCCTTCTCGGGCACGGGGACGACGCCGCATTTCTCGCAATAGATGATGGGGATCGGGGGGCCCCAGTAGCGCTGCCGCGAGATGCACCAGTCGTGGAGCCGATACTGCACACGCGCGGTCGCGAGCCCGCGCTCGGAGAGCCAGGCGACGATCTTCCGCGCCCCTTCGAGACACGGCATGCCGTCGAATGCGCCCGAGTTCATGAGCGTGCCCTCGTCCGATACGCTGGGCAACGTTTCACCCTCGACCGCAACCACCTGCCGGATCGGGAGCTTGAACTGCGTGGCGAACTCGAAGTCCCGCTTGTCGTGCGCCGGCACGGCCATGATTGCACCGGTCCCGTACTCCATGAGGACGTAGTCGGCAATCCAGATCGGGATGGCTTCTCCGGTTGCCGGGTTGCGGGCGTAGGAGCCGATGAACACACCGGTCTTGGTCTTGTCACCGACGCGCCGCGACACGACGTCCTTGGACTGGACTTCCCGCTGATACGCCTTGACGACCGAGCGCTGCTCCACCGCCGTCAACCCGTCCACGAGCGGGTGCTCAGGCGCGAGCACGAGATAGGTCGCGCCGAACACCGTGTCGGGCCTGGTCGTGAAGACGGTGATCTTGGGGCCGCTGGGCGTCTCGAAGATCAGCTCGGCACCTTGGCTGCGGCCGATCCAGTTCCTCTGAAGGAGGACGGTGGAGGAAGACCAGTCGAGGTTCTGGAGGTTCTCGAGGAGGCGCTCCGCGTAGTTCGTGATGCGGAAGAACCACTGATCGAGGAAGCGCTGCTCGACGGGCGTATCGCAACGCTCGCAGCGCCCGTCGATGACCTGCTCATTGGCGAGCACGGTCTTGTCCTTGGGACACCAGTTCACCGCCGCGCGCTTCTTGTACGCGAGACCCGCCTTGAAGAGCTGGAGAAAGAGCCACTGCGTCCACTTGTAGTAGGCGGGATCGGTCGTCGAGAGCTCGTGCCGCCAATCGAACATCCCGCCGAAGCGCCGTAATTGCCGGCGGAACGTGGCGATGTTCTGTGGAATGAGCTTCGCGGGATTCGTGCCGATGTTGAGCGCATAGTTCTCGGAGTGGATGCCGAAGGCATCGAATCCCATCGGCTCGAACACGTCGTAGCCCTGAAGTCGCTTGAACCGCCCGTAGATGTCCGCGCCGGTGAACGCGAACATGTTACCGACGTGCAGACCCTCGGCCGACGGGTACGGGAACATCATGAGGTTGTAAAACGGCCGAACGGCCCGATCGAGGTCGGGCTCGTTGGTATGTCGCTCAGCCCAGCGGGCTTGCCACTTTGCCTCGAGCAAGGCCGGGTCGTAGCTTGGGATGTCTCGCATGCGCACCCAAACTTAACCTCCCGGGAATGCCGATAAAGTCTCAGCAACTCAGGCAGAGTTTTCTCATTTCGGGGGCCGGCGCCGCCGTGCTCCTCGTCGTTTTCGTCGCCTGGCTCACGAGTAATCGCGTCGGTCGCGTCCTCGAGCAGCAGGCTGACGTGCGCGGCCGCGATGTGGCGACACGCGTCGCCGCCATCGTTACGCAATACCTGAAGGAGCGCCGGCGCGAAGCCGTCTCGCTCGCGAGCCAGCCGCAGCTCATCGCGGCGGTCCGCGAGGCGGGCCAGGCGGCGGCCAGTCGCGGGCTCGACCGCATGTCGATCCCCGACCTCGAGCGCATGTTCAGCTCGACGCGGCAATTAGGCGGTGAGGCCGGGCTCCGGGACTACCTGCGCGCCTATACCACGATCTCCGACTTCGCGGAAATCATCGTCACGGAGAGCCACGGGTTCAACGTCGTGACCTCCGGCCGCCCCTCCGACTTCGTGCAGCGCGACGAGGCCTGGTGGCAGCGCACCGTCGCCGATGGACTATTCGAAGGCGATGCCCGCTACGACTCCTCCGCCAGCGCTGCCTCCCTCGAGTTCGACGTCGCAATCCGGGCACCGCGCCTGCAGCAGCCCGTGGGCGTGCTGAAGGCGGTCTTTGCGCTCGACCGGCTCACTGCCCTGCTCGGCCAGGAGCTTGCCGGGAACGCCTACCTCGAGGTCGTGGACGGCCGCGGCATTGTACTGGTCACGAAGGACCAGGGGTTGCTGCTCCAAGCACTGCCGGACAAGGACCGGATTCAGCTGGGCGCGGAAGCCATCAGCGCGCGCGTCACGACCGTCGGGGCGCAGGACGAGCTGATCGTCTCGGTTCCCACGAATCAAGGCGAATGGTGGGTGTTGTATCGCGAGCCCGCGGCGATCGCCTTCGCGGCGGCGCGCAGCACACAGCGCGCGGTCTGGCTCGGAGCGCTGCTCGTCGCGGTGGTAGCAGTAGGGGCGCTGTTCTGGCTGTCGCAGCGACTGGGCCGGCTCGTCACGGAGCCCGTCCGCGCGGCGGGTGCGATCGCGAGCCGCGTGGCGGGTGGCGATCTATCCGTGACCGTATCGACCCACCGCGCCGAAGCGTCGGAAGTCGCCGAGCTGCTGTCGTCGGTGCACTCGATGGTCGTGGCGCTGCGCCGGCTCGTGGGCGCGATCCGCGGGGCGGCCGACGAGGCGGCCGCCATGGCCACGGAAATCTCCGCTTCCACGGAAGAGATGAGCGCGTCCACCGAGGAAATGGCGTCCACGTCGCAGGACCTCTCGCGGCGGGCGGGCGAGCAGGCTCAGGTAGTCCGCGCCGCAGCGGACGACGCCGCGCGCATCCTCCAGATCGCCGCGAAGCTCGCCCAAGGCGCCGAGGAGTCGGCTCGGCGCAACGCCGATCTAGCGGCCCTGGCGCGACGCCACAAAGACGGCCTGGACCAGAGCACGGTGCGGCTCGCGAAGCTGGCCGACGAAGTGGCGAAGGGCGCCGAGGAAGCGGAGGCGCTGGCGCAGGCCACGGCCCAGATTCAGACGTTCGTCGCGCAGACCAAGGCGGTCGCTACGCAAACCAACATGCTCGCCCTGAACGCGGCGATCGAGGCGGCGCGCGCCGGGCCACAGGGCCGCGGCTTCGCCGTCGTCGCCGACGAAGTGCGGAAACTGGCGTCAGTCGCGGCCGCCGCGGCGGGGCAGACAGCCGACACGGTGCGCGGCGTGCTCGCGCGCGTGCAAGCCACTCGTGACCGGCTGGTCCGGCTTGCGGAAGGTGGGGCTGCGGTCCGCGAAGCATCGCAGACGGCGGCGCAGGGCCTTGCGACGGTCGCCGGGGAAGCGGATGCCAACGACACGTGGAGCCGCGAGATCGCACAGTCGGCGGGGGAGCTCAAAACGCTCGTGGAAGAGATCGCGAACCGCTTGGGGACGGTGGCCGGCCAGACCGACACGCTGCTTGCGTCCGCCGAAGAGCTGGCCGCGTCGGGCGAAGAGCAGAGTGCGTCAACGGAGGAGATCGCGTCGTCAGCCAATCAGCTCGCCGAGGCGGCGGACCGGCTCACTGGCGCCGTGAAGTCATTCCGATTGTTGGCGGACGAGCAGCAACCGCAACAGCAGGCGGCGGATTAGCCGAGGGTGTCAATGCGTTGCGTGACCTTCGTCACGTTCATGGACCTGAGCAAATCATTACC
>Ga0184612_10001412_pt1 | contig 11545 bp, 13 predicted proteins | sample PLM3_60_coex_FD_133163 | JGI IMG/M metagenome (GOLD analysis project Ga0184612, IMG submission 133163) | Groundwater sediment microbial communities from an aquifer in East River, Colorado, USA - PLM3_60_coex | ecosystem: Environmental > Terrestrial > Soil > Riparian zone | place: USA: East...
GCGCCAATTACTAAAAAGAATTGAAACGGTTTTTTCACGGCTTTCCTCCTTATTTGCACCAGGTTAACTATTCAGAATGTTAGTCTCTGAAATCTTTGTCCCAAAACCTCCCCGAATGTTTGGCGATTCTCGCCGCTTTTCGAGGACGAGTCAATGTTAGTATTGCGCGAGAAAAATGATGCCAAGGAAACGATTCCAGGCACCGTTCTAATCACACGGCAAGCGAGTCAAAAACCCTCGCTTCTAGAGAGAAAGGTGGGGCCGAGGGGGCTGGCTCATTTCTTCGGAGAACCCGTTTCTTCCTTCCTAGCTATCCGTGTAAACTTAAGGCGAGTTATATGAGCGCAAAATCTACCAAGACCAAATCGCATCGCGGCAGAACTGATTGGGAACGCTTGAGGCAGATGTCAGATCGCGATATTGACTACAGCGACATCCCAGAGACTGATAAAAAGTTCTGGGCCAAGGCAGCTCTAGTTGTCCCAACAGGTAAAACCCATCTCTCCGTTCGTTTGGATGAGAATGTCGTGAACTGGTTCAAACGCCAGGCGGCCCCGACTATCAGACCCGAATGAACGCTGTCTTGCGGTCCTATGTGCAGGCTGTGTGTTTGGACATAAGGGAGCGCGCTGACGTGGTGGTTTTGCCGCCAGCTCGCGAGTGCGGTCTTCTAATGCTGTCGCTTAAAGAACTGCACGGCTTTTTCGTGTTTCTCAGCCGCTTTGCGTGTCTTGAACGTGCCAAGATTCCTGCGCTTCGCAGTCTTCGGATCCTTCTTGCGAGAGTACAAGCGGTATTCACCAGACCTAAGCTTCCTGATCATGGGAGTCTCCCATCGTTTAACTCCGCGCTCTCCTCTCGCGGCTTGTCGAGCGCTCGTCGGCTGCACCAGCTCGTTAGTCCGCCGGTCGTGACGCGGACTGGACGCTAATCCCTGCGGTAACTTCCCGCCGGCGAGACGTCGATCAAGAGCGCGATCACTATGCCCACGATAGGCCAGACGGTCCACTGCCCGCCGAACCAGTGCTGCACGGCGGTATACCAAAGGAGCGTCGTGGGCAGGAAGATGAAGCCAAGGATCAGCCACAGAAGGGAGTCGAGGCTCCCGCGAAACCAATCCGTGAAGAAGAAGAGCAGTGCTACGACCAAGCGGGGCGCGAAGAGTGCGAGCAGGGTGAGCAGGCACGGCATCGTGGGTCACCTCCTCTCGACCGCATCCCGCTTCCATCTATGATGCAATCCTAAGCTTAAAACTGAATTGTTGAGGTCGTAGTAGCGGGCGATCGAGGAGAACATCCGCTGGACCGCCTGCTCCTTTTGCAGGCCGGTTCCCGCCGGTTGCGGTGCGGCTTTCTGATTTTCGAGCGCAATCATGGAGACGCATCGTAACACCCGCTCAAGACGCACGGCAAGCGCATTAAGAGCGGGTCCCTGTCGCCAATCAGACTTGATTGGAAAGTGCTGATGCTCGTACTGATTGTTATGGGTATTTGCTGCCCACCTCGTGAGCTTTTTCGCCTTGCAGTTGACGGTAATGGTCCTTAAGTGTCACCGTATGAAGCTGAGATGCCCACATACGATGTGATAATAGTTGGTGGAGGCATTGTCGGCCTCTCCGTAGGATGGGCGCTGACGCGTCGTCATCCGAAGACCAGAATCCTCGTTCTGGAAAAGGAGCACCGCTGGGGCCACCATCAAACCGGCAACAACAGCGGCGAGATCCATTCCGGCATCTATTACCAACCAGGTAGCCTCAAAGCGCAATATTGCCGGGACGGCAATCAAGCCATGGTGCAGTTCTGCCGGGAGTATGCGATTCCCCATGAAGTATGCGGCAAAGTCATCGTAGCAACGGAAGCCGAGGACCTGCCTCGCCTAGAAACGCTCTATGAGCGGGGCAGACTCAATGGCATCCAAGCAATCAAGCTCGGCCCTGAGCAGATCAAGGAAATCGAGCCGCATTGCACCGGTCTGGCGGGACTCCAGGTACCAAGCACTGCGATTGTCAGTTATCGCCAGGTTGCGGAGACATTCGCTGCGCTCATTCAGAAAACGAATGGAGAACTGCAGCTCAACACGGAGATCAAACAAATTCGCGTGCTGTCCGATACGCTGCTGATCGAGTCGACTGCAGGCTCCTACAAGACACGCTTTCTGATCAATTGTGCCGGCTTACAGTGCGATCGCATCGCGCAACTGATGGGCATTCATACGGGCATGCGGATCATTCCTATACGCGGGCAGTATTATGTTTTGAGCGCGGAGAAACAGCACCTCGTCAAAGCCCTCATCTATCCGATGCCGAATCCGCGGTATCCTTTTCTCGGCGCGCATTTCAATAGATTGCTCAGTGGAGAAGTGAGAATCGGCCCCAATGCCGTCATCGCGCTCAAACGAGAAGCCTACCGGAAAAGAGAGTTTGACGTGCATGATTCGATGGACCTTCTGGCATCCCGTGCGTTTTGGATTTTTGTCACACAGAACTGGCGTGAAGGGAGCAAGGAGATGCTGTGCTCTCTTAGCAAGACTCTTTTTCTACGCCGGCTTCAGCGGCTGGTCCCTGACATTCGCGCAAAAGACCTTGTGGCGACGCAGTCGGGTGTTCGGGCCCAAGCGCTCATGGAGGACGGGCGGCTGATGGATGATTTTTTGATCCTGAACGGTCCGCGCTCCATCCATATTTGTAACGCCCCCTCGCCAGCGGCAACTGCGTCCATTCCTATCGGGAACGCGGTAGTGGATCGGCTCCACGAGCAAGGGATTGTTCGTTAGGGGGATGTGCAGGCAGTCAGACGGGAGACATTTTGATGATGCCGTCTTCAAGCCATTCGGCTTTTCCAGAAAGAATGTCCTTCGAAAGTCGGTAGACCGTGCTGTCGTTATCCCAGAATGCTGTCGCCGTGGACAACAACGGCGTGGGCTCGAAGTCCTCTTTGACTCGTGAACAGAAATACGTGAGCAGGTCGTGTAACAAGTCCTTGTCTTGTACGTCCTTCTGAGAGGCATACCACACGACGGCTTCCACGGCAAAGAGATCCATGCTGGCTTTCGAGAAACGTTTCATCAACATTTGCTTGGGCACGAGTCGCCGCTGATGCCGTACCGTGACCAGAAGAATCTTTCGCGCAAGCTCACGGCTCTTCGCTTCCACGAAACGCTGCCAATCTTCATGAGGGCCGTGACCGTTACCGTTCGTCTTATATGCGGGCAGGGCATTGAAGGAACGGGACATGACCTTCACAAAAAAGGGAGTTCCTTGCAGCATTTCCTTTACCTGCATGTCGAGAAACCCCTTCCCCTGCTTGAAATACCCTTCGAGACCTTCCCTGCCGATCCAGAGGTTCAAAATCCCATTCGTGCCTTCCCAAATCAAATTGATCAAGGCGTCCCGGATCATGCGTTCGATCGGTACCGGAATTTCCCCGCGGAGACGCAGCGAATCCGGTGTCTCAAACGCCCGGCCTCCGTAAAGACGAAACAGATCCAGTAGCGATTCCAGCACCCACTCCGTCGCCAGGATCTTTGTGGCCGCTGATTCCAATCGCACGTCCTGCTTGGCGTCGGTCCAGATTCCGGTGATTCTGACAAGAGCCTCGAGCGCGAGGACGCGTGAAGCCATGGCGACCAGCTTTGAGCCGATGTCGGTATGCTCTCCGATGGGATGGTCATATTGGACACGGCTTTTCGCGCGTAACCGGGCAAACCACAGGCACTTCTTGAGGACGCCCAAGCATGCCGCCGGCAGAGTGAGCCGGCCGACCGTCAGACTTTCTAGGGCACGCCGGAGGCCCTTGCCTTCTTCTCCAAGCCGGTTCTGCACCGGCACAAACACATCGCGCAAATGCACTTCGCCGTTGTAGATGCCTCGGACACCCAGAAATTGCAGACGGGCACAGCTGCACCCCGGGGAATCCGTCTCCACGACAAACGCGCCGAACTGCCGCTCCTGTTTTGGACGATGCACATCCTCAGGGGCCTGCACAATCTGCGCAATGACGATCAGCAGTGTGGCCAAAAATTTATTATCTCGTCGAGGCGCATTGGTCGTGTACAGTTTATCAGCCGTGACCCGATACCCCACGACCTCCCCATGCTCTCTCACCGGAATCGCATACGCTTTGATATCCCAGATGTCGCAGCCGGCATTTTTTTCGGTCAACGCGAATCCCGAAATTTCTCCTTTCGCCAAACGCGGCAAGAATCTTTCCTTTTGCTCGGGATCGCCGACAAGTTTGACGGGCTCCCCAACGCCAATGGAATTGTGCGCCGAGATGAGCACGGTGGTCGAAGCATCGTGCCCGCCAAGGAGCGTCGCTATTCGATGGTATTCGGATTGAGAAAGACCAAGCCCGCCGTATGCTTTCGGGATTTTGATGCCAAACGCACCGATCTCTCGAAACCTCTCGAAAATGTCTTCATCGATTTCCGCTTCCCGGTCGATGCGTTCCGGGTCTACTTTCTCGACCAGCAGAGTTTGAAGTTGGTGCGCGAAGGCGGTTGCGCCGGGGCTCATGCCCGGAATGGAATAGGAGGAAAACAGATCTCGACGAACGACACCCTCAAAAAGGCCGGACATAAAACCCGAATAGGTCTTCGTATCTCTCGAGGACTCAGCGACTGCCAGCGAACCTTGAAAGATTGCGTCAACCTTGACCGTCAACGACAGGCTCCTCGCGCCGCGCGCGCCGACTCGTCTGCGGATATTCTGAGTGTCGACGATGAGGGTCGCGGTTTACGGCGGCGCTCGACAGATCTATGCAGGATTGCCTGAGCGCTCAGGGAGAATTGTTCCATTCGTAAGCTCATGCGCTCTTCGATTTTAGCCATCGAAATGGAAATGCCGTGCGCCGCCAATGCGGGTCCCAAGCGCGTGAATTGCGCCTTGACCATCTGGACCGCGGACACATAGCCGCAACGGAGGAGATTGATGCGGTCTCGAAAGCTGAGGAAGGTCCGGTCGTCAAAGATCGGGTGCTCTGAAGCGTCTGGAAAGATGACAAAGAATTTATCCGGATGTTCCCGTCGGTGGAGATCTAACGCCAAGCTCAGCCGAGCGTCCAGGTTGATGCGTGTGGCGAGTTCGGCGATCGAGAGAAACCCGCGATGTCGCCCATTGTCGGACGTTCCATTGCGAGGAATCTCGGCATTCATTCCGCAATTGGGATAATTGGGATTTGGGTGAATAATCAGCATGAACTCCGCCGCCTTCTGTGTGGCCACATCGAAGCAGGCGAACCGTCCGATCCCCGCATCGATATAATCGTGGCCATCAATTCGGACCGGGCAGAAATAAAGCGGCGCCGCCGAGGACGCCGTGACCGCCTTTGAAATAGGCACGTCCCTCCACCCTTCGTCCCCGAAGATGACCGTATTGCCGCTGACCACATCGATCGCGGGAATGTAGAGCGCTTTTCGGAGCCCTTCAAAGGTATTACTGAGACCTTTGGAGGAAAATGCCGACTCGAGGTAATGGGCAAAGGGGTCGAGTGTGTAGATACCGGCCGGAAGTGTCTCTTGTGCCTTCTCCAACACATCAATGAGACACATCTCGCGGGGCTGTCGAAGATACAGCTTGACCGCAGGTCCCAACTGATGAATTGCCCGGGCGATGCTTTTGAAGCCTTCGCCGATCGCCGGAACAAAGATGTCGCGCCGCTCGAAGTAGTATGGACGCTCGGAAGTTAAATTCGCGCGCAGAATCTCTTCCGGCTGCACACCATTCGCTATAAGCGCGCCAGCGGCTGATCCCGCGCTCACGCCCACGAAGAAATCAAAATGATTGACGTTAAATCCGTCTTCGAACAGATCATCAAGCGCCGTGAGTGCACCGATCTCAAAGAGATACCCGGTAAATCCTCCACCGGACAATGCCAACCCTAATTTGGATCCGACCGCCATCTTAAAGCGCCATCCTACGGCTTCTCATGACTCCCCGTCCTTGAACTGCGGCTGGCGTTTTTCCAAGAACGCCGCCACGCCTTCTCGCTTGTCCGCCGAATCACACAACTCGGCGAACAATTGCGCTTCGTGTCGCAACGCCTCCTGAAGGCTCATTTCGTCGCTCTCTGTCACGGCGCGCAAGGCGGCCCGCACCGCCAACCGACCTTTTGATGCGATCTTGCGCGAGAGTCCCTGGGCCTGGCGTAGGAGTTCCTCAGGCGGCACCACATGTGAGACAAGGCCGAGAACCTTTGCTTCAGCGGCCGAAATGAGATCGCCGGTGAGGATAAGTTCCAGGGCTTTTGACCGGCCAATGAGACGCGAGAGTCGCTGCGTGCCGCCGAAACCCGGAATGATCCCCAGGTTGATCTCCGGTTGCCCGAGGCGCGCCCCTTCCGCCACGAGGCGAATGTGGCAGCACATAGCCAGTTCCAATCCGCCGCCAAGGCAGACGCCGTTGATCGCCGCAATCACCGGCTTCTCGAACTGCTCGATCTTGGTGAAGATCGCCTGTCCTCGAAGGGCCATCTCTTGACCCTCACGGGACGACGGGATGGCGGCGAGTACATTGATATCCGCTCCTGCGATAAAGAAGCGGCCGACTCCGGTCAAAATGACGGCCTTGACGTCCTTGTTTCCGGCCAGAGCGTCGAAGACAGCGTCAAGTTCCGCCAACACGTCAGGCGTGAGGGCGTTCACGGGCGGATGATTCAGTGTTAACGTGGCGATCGCATTCTCGACGGTGCACGAAAGCAGCGTTTGCGTGACTGCCGTCATGGGCTCCCTCCAACCGCTTGGGTGGCCATCTCATAAGTGAAGAAGCCGCGCCCCGTATGTTTTCCCGTGAATCCTGCCGCCACCATGCGCCGTAATAGTGGCGCAGGCCAAAACCTCGGCCCCAATGTCTGCGAATACTCGTTAAGTTCGTGCAGCACGGCATCGACGCCCATTTCATCGGCATAATGCAGCGGACCTTCCTTCGCCGTCGGAAATCCGGTTCCCGCAACCATCGCCACATCAATATCTCGTGCCGAAGCGACGCCCTCTTGCAATGCCAGTACGGCCTCATTCACCATCGCGAGGAGGATTCGCGCGGGCTTCCAGGGCGTCGTGATACAACCGGTGTCACGCCTTACCTTGTCGATCAGCGACTGGAGGCTGTCCGTATCAGGCCCCTCATATTCGAAGAATCCGTGCCCATTTTTGACACCCAACCGTCCTGTCCTGACCAATTCGCCAAGCAACGCCGCGGGCGCCATGCGCGGCCCATAGCTTTCGTGAAGAATTCTCGCCACGTCATATGAGATGTCGAGACCGACCGTATCGAGCAGCGTGAAGGGCCCGACCGGCATCCCGAACGCCAGCATGTCCTGCTCAATATCTTGGCAGGTCGCAACGCCCTCCTGCAGGCAAAGAATCGCTTCATTCAGATAGGCCATTAGTAATCGGTTGACTAAGAAGCCCGCACACTCCTTCACCACGATCGCAACTTTCCGGATACTCTCGGCAAAACTCACGATGTCATCGACCGTATCGACATCCGTCGCGAGTCCGGGGATTACTTCGACTAAGGGCATGGCATACGCGGGGTTGAAGAAGTGCAGACCAATGACTTTTCCCGGACGGCGCGTGGCGGCTCCTAGGGCGGAAATGGAGAGCGCTGACGTATTGCTAGCGAGGATGGTACCGGCCGGGCAGATCGCATCCAGATCACGGAGCACCTTCTGCTTGAGCCCAAGGTTCTCCGAAACGGCTTCGATGACGAGATCGACGTCGCCGAGCTCCGTGAGTTCGCCCGCCGATACCAGCAGCATCTTCTGCTCAAGTTGCTCTTGGGTCATCTTGCCCCGATCAACCCGGACTTGGTATATGCGCCGCACGGTCTCGATTCCCCGCTCGGCAACAGTGCTGTTGACGTCCGTGATGACCACGGGCAAGCCGGCGTAACTGACCACCTGCGCGAGCTGTGCTCCCATGGTCCCTGCCCCGACCACGCCCACCTTATAGACGTACATAGTGCAATCCCGCGTTAAATGCGTTCATCGTTGTGCGCCACGAAAACGCTCCCGGATCCGGTTTCGAAGTGCAGGGATCATAGTTCACGTCCGCTCCAGTATCAGTGCCGCGCCTTGCCCTCCGCCCACACACATCGTGACGGCTCCTAGCGTCACGTCCCGTCGCCTCATCTCATGGAGCAGCGTGATGACCAACCGGGTGCCGGTCATGCCCACCGGGTGGCCCATCGCGATCGCGCCGCCGTTCACATTCACACGATCCCGATCAAGCCCCAGCACACGTTCGACGGTCAGGTATTGCGCAGCAAACGCTTCGTTGACTTCAATCAAGTCAAGGTCCGCCAGCGTAAGTTTGGCACGCTTCATCGCTAAGGGCAGCGCTTCCGCGGGCCCGATTCCCATGCGCGTTGGCTCGACGCCGACGAAGGCATATCCGCGGATGCGCCCCATCGGCCTCAATCCGAGATCGTGCGCCCGTTCCGCAGACATCACGAGCGCGGCCGCCGCGCCATCGCTCAGGGGACAGCTATTGCCGGCTGTCACCGTTCCGCCTTCCTTGAACAGAGCCGGGTAGAGAGCCAGTTGTTGTTCGGTGAGCGCCACATTCGGTCCCTCATCCTGGGTCAATACGGTGGGCGCGACATCACGCCCGGCCACCGATTTCGGAATGCTGAGCGGCATCGTCTCATCCTTAAAACGCCCCTCACGCAGAGCCCGAAATGCCCGTCGGTGACTGTCGACCGCAAAGCGGTCCTGCTCCTCGCGACCGATCCCAAATTCCTCCGCCAGATTCTCGGCGGTTCGTCCCATCAGCTGGCCGCAAACCGGGTCGGTCAGTCCTTCCCAAAGACTGTCGATAAATTCCGTATGACGGAGCCGCTTCCCCCATCGCATGTCCCGGGTGACATACGGCGCCCGGCTCATGTTCTCCACCCCGCCGACGATCTGAACATCCGCATTCTCGCTTTGGATATTCTGAAAGGCGTTCACGAACGGTTGCAGACCCGAAGAGCAGTTTCGTTGCACCGAGTAGGCCGGCGTGCGAATGGGGAGACCCGCCATCAATGTAATGACGCGCGCTACATTGGCCGTATCCGTGAATTGGCCGACACACCCCACAATGACTTCTTCGACGAGCGCAGGATCGAGGGTCATTCTGGTGATGACTTCCCGTACCACCAACTCCCCCAGCTTCTGTACAGGGATATCCTTGAGGGCCCCGCCGAAGTTTCCAATAGGCGTACGGGCGCCCGCTACGATGACGACTTCCTTCATCACGCGCCTCCCACGGCCGAGTGCTCGCGCGGCCTCAGCGGTTGTTCCTCGATGCGGATATTTTCGGTCTCTTCGTTTTGCAACGCGCGTCGTAAGACTTTGCCGATGAGCGTTCGTGGAAGATCCTGTCGAAAGGCAATCTGCAATGGCACCTTAAATGCGGCCAGCGACAGCCGGCAATGTGTGATGAGATCCGACTCGGAAACTGTGTGGCCGTCCTGCAGCACGACATAGGCCTTCACGGCCTCCCCGAACTGGCGATGAGGCATTCCGGCAACGACGACATCCTTCACGGCAGGATGCCTGAATAGTACCTCCTCCACTTCGCGCGGATAGACACTTTCTCCACGGGTCTTGATCATATCTTTCTTGCGGTCCAACAAAAAAAAGAATCCGCTCGGATCTTCTCTGACGATATCGCCGGTATAGAGCCATCCATCACGCAGGATGGCGCGTGTTTCGAGCTCGTTATTCCAGTACCCCTGCATGATTTGAGGCGCTCGCACCGTCAACTCGCCTGCCTCACCAACCGGCAACACATGCTCTCCGGTTTCAAGGTCCACAACGCGTGCCTCTGTATCCGGAAACGGTACGCCGATGGATCCTACGGGCCCGTCGCCATAGACGGGGTTGCAGTGCGTCACCGGACCCGCTTCGGTCAAACCGTAGCCTTCCGAAATCTTCACCCCTGTCAGCCGTTCGAAGCGATCTTGCACTTCGGCATGCAAGGGGCTCGCGCCACTCAAACAAACGCGAAGCGATCGAAGGTCGTAACGGTATACCTTCGAAAATTCCGTGATCTTCATGAACATCATCGGAATGGCGGAAAAGATGGTGACGCGATGGCGTGCTATCGCGGCGAGCACTTCCGTGACTTGAAAGCGCGGCAGCAGCACCAATGTGGATGCCGTCATGATCGCCAGGTGCTGGCATGTGCTCAGGCCATACACGTGAAAAAATGGAATGACCCCCAGAAATATCTCCTGACCATCTTTGAAATCAGGCACCCAAGCCCGGCACTGGGTGGCATTGGCAATGACGTTACGATGCGTCAGCATGACGCCCTTGGGGGTTCCGGTCGTGCCGCCGGTGTACTGGAGCAGTGCAAGATCATCCGGCGAGACCGCGGGCAGCACATCGGTTGCGCCACGGTGATGTGGAGGGCCCTTCACCGCGTCTTTGAAATCATAAAGCGACGGAGCGGCCTTCACACATATCCATCGTCCATTTAACTTGGCCTTGATCGGGTAGAGCAGTCGCTTTACCGGAGGGAGAAAATCACGAACGCTGGTGAGGATGATGCGCCGCACGGCCGTGCGATCCTGGATACATTGAATACGAGGATAAAAAAGATCCAGTGCGAGGATCGTTTCGGCGCCCGAGTCACGAAGCTGAATTTCCAGTTCTCGCTCGAGATACAGGGGGTTCGTCTGGACGACGGTCGCGCCTACCGCCAACGCCCCGTAGTAGCCGATGATGGCCTGCGGGATGTTGGGCAACATGATCGCCACCCGGTCTCCGCGCCTCACGCCAATTTTGTACAAGAAGAGCGCGAAACGTGTGACTAGATCAGTGAGCTCGAAGTAGTTGATCTGATTGCCGTAAAACAAAACAGCGGGCGTGTTGGGGAACCGGGAACTTGAAAGTCGCAGCAATTCCGGAAGAGTGGAGTCGGGATATTCGCACGACGACGGGACGCCTTGGTTATAGTGGCGAACCCCAGGATGTTCCATTCGTTTCCTCTGCGGATTGGCAACACCGCTGCATACGTCCAATATTACACAGGACAATTCCCTAATAAATACATCTAAAGGTGTTTCGTATATACTAGAGATCAATGGATTTTGAATGGGATGAAGCAAAGAACCAGCAGAACATAGCCAAGCACGGCATTGATTTTGAGAACGCCAAGCATATTTTCGATAGCCGTTTCTCCTTCGTCTTGATGACCGAAAGAAATTACGGCGAGAACCGTCTCATCGCAACTGGTGTAATGAAAGATATCTTGGTGGTGATGACGTTTACTCTACGGGAACAGCGTATGCGGATTGTTTCAGTGAGGAAGGGGAATAAACATGAGCGCAAAATCTACCAAGACCAAATCGCACCGCGGTAGAACTGATTGGGAACGCTTGAGGCAGATGTCAGATCGCGATATCGACTACAGCGATATCCCCGAGACCGATGAAAAGTTCTGGGCCAATGCTGCAGTTTTGATGCCTCAGGCTAAAACCCATCTTTCCGTGCGTTTGGACGAGGATGTCGTGGACTGGTTCAAACGCCAGGGCCCAGGCTATCAAACCCGCATGAATGCC
>Ga0184612_10001413_pt1 | contig 11545 bp, 10 predicted proteins | sample PLM3_60_coex_FD_133163 | JGI IMG/M metagenome (GOLD analysis project Ga0184612, IMG submission 133163) | Groundwater sediment microbial communities from an aquifer in East River, Colorado, USA - PLM3_60_coex | ecosystem: Environmental > Terrestrial > Soil > Riparian zone | place: USA: East...
CATCCGCGGCTACCGCCCAGTCTGCGAGATCCAGTTCGACGGCTTCGTGTACCCGGCGTACGACCAGATCGTCTCCCAGGTGGCGAAGATGCATTACCGGTCGCGCGGCAAACTGCGCCTGCCCATCGTCATCCGGATCCCCTTCGGTGGTGGCATCGGCGCGGTTGAGCACCACTCCGAATCGCCTGAGGCCTACTTCGCCCACACGGCCGGACTGAAGGTCGTCGCCTGTTCGAACCCCGCCGATGCGTACTCGATGATCCAGCAGGCCATCGCCACGGACGACCCGGTCGTGTTCTTCGAACCCAAGCGCAGGTACTGGGAGAAGGGAGACGTCGACACCTCGGTTGCCCACTCCGAGGCGTACCCGCTCTTCGCCTCCCGCGTGGTCCGGCGCGGCACCGACGTGACCGTCGCGGCGTATGGGCCGATGGTGAAGACGGCGCTCGACGCTGCCACGGCGGCCGCCGAAGAGGGACGCCAACTCGAGGTGATCGACCTCCGGTCGCTCTCCCCGCTCAACCTGGGGCCGGTCTTCGACTCGGTGCGCCGGACCGGCCGACTGGTCGTGGTCCACGAGGCTGCGCGCGCTGGTGGCCTGGGCGGCGAGGTCGCGGCGCGGGTGACCGAGGAGTGCTTCTACTCATTGGAGGCACCGGTGCTGCGGGTTACCGGATTTGACATCCCGTATCCGGCCGCGCGCGTGGAGGAGGAGTTTCTGCCCGACCTGGACCGGGTGCTCGATGCCGTCGACCGGTCGTACGGATGGTGAGGTCATATGTCACGCGTTAAGGAGTTCCCCCTGCCTGACCTCGGTGAGGGCCTGACCGAGGGCGAGATCCTCAAGTGGCTCGTCGCCGAGGGTGACATGATCACGCAGAACCAGCCGATCGTCGAGGTCGAGACGGCCAAGGCCGCCGTCGAGATCCCGGCGAAGTGGGCCGGCAGGGTTGCCAAGATCTTCCATGGCGAGGGTGAGACGGTCGAGGTCGGCACGCCGATCATCGCCATCGATACGGATCCTAGTGCTGGGGCGCTGCCGACGGATGATCCGGCTGACCGCGACCTCCCGGCGCCGTCGGCCGCCTCACTCGCCGCGGTCGAGGTGGCGCCCGCAGAGGGGGCGATCGAGCCCGGCATGATCGGCGGGCCTGCGCCCGGTGGCCGCACCGCCGTCCTGGTCGGCTATGGCCCGAAGACCACCACGGCGACGCGGCGCCCCCGTAGGGAGGGCCCGTCCGGCCAGGATCTTCGACAGGCCCCGGACGTCGGGGTCCAGCCGGCAGCGGTGGACGACGACGTGGCGGAGGTCATGACGATCTTGGCTGGGGTCGGCGCCGCCGGGCCGGTCCTCGCCAAGCCGCCGGTACGGAAGCTCGCCCGTGACCTCGGCGTCGATCTGTCCGGGCTGGCCGGCACGGGGCCGGCGGGCTCGATCACCCGGGACGACGTGCAGGCCGCGGCCACGGAGGACGCTCCCACGGCCACGGAGGCCGCTCCCGCGGCCGCGCCAGCCTTCGCGACGGCACCGTCAACAAGGCCGGCGTTCGGGCCGGATCGCGAGCAGCGCATCGCGATCAAGGGCGTCCGAAAGCTCACCGCCGAGAACATGGTGGCGTCGGCGTTCACCGCACCGCACGTCACCGAGTTCCTGACCGTCGACGTCACCCGGGCGGTGCGGGCGCTGGAGCGCCTGCGCGAGGTGCCGGAGTGGCGGGGAGTACGGGTTTCGCCGCTGCTGCTGGTGGCGAAGGCGGTACTGCTCGGGGTCGGGCGCCATCCGATGGTCAACTCGGCCTGGTCGGGTGAGACCGGCGAGATCGTGGTCAAGGAGTACGTGAACCTCGGCATCGCCGCGGCCACGCCCCGCGGCCTGGTCGTGCCCAATATCAAGGATGCCGGCCGGCTGTCCCTACAGGAGCTGGCCGACGCGATGACGGCGCTCGTGACCACGGCCAAGGACGGGCGCACGACCCCGGCGGACATGTCTGGTGGCACCCTCACGATCACGAACGTGGGTGTCTTCGGCGTGGACACGGGTACCCCGATCCTGCCGCCTGGCGAGGCGGCCATCCTCGCGTTCGGCGCCGTCCGTGAGATGCCCTGGGTCCACAAGGGACGTGTCCGGCCGCGCCAGGTCACGACGCTCGGACTCTCCTTCGATCATCGGATCATCGACGGCGAGCTCGGGTCGAAGTTCCTTCGCGATGTCGGCGTCTTCCTGAGCGACCCGGAGGCCGCTCTGCTCGCCTGGACCTGACCCGCGTACGGGCACGTTGATCGAGGCGTTCGCTCCGTGGCTCCGGCCACAGACCGAGCGCCTCTGTCATGTCTGTCAACTAATTATCGTCAGGAGGTGGCCTAGATCACCGAAGAATCAATGGAATATATGGCTCGCGGTCTTGTTTAATGTAGGTATGAGTTCGTTGATGGATCGAATCCGTAACCGTCGTCACGCTGACCGTCGTAACCGTGCGATCGACCAGGCCATGCGGAACGCGCCGTCGTCGGCGCTGCGCCGCGAGCTCCTCGAGATCGCGAACAGGTACCAGTAACACTCAGACCTTCCCTCCTCCCTCACATGTCGACGATCCCGGTCGGGCCCTGGCCCGTCCGGGATCGTCGGCGTTCGACCCGCCGGCACCCCCAGTTGGGCCCGACCGGGGGTGACGGGACCAGGTCAAGGACGGGTACGGTGTTGCTCGTCCGCCCCGCGGCGGCGTGGTGCACTGCAGCGCGTGCACAGATCGATCGTGTTCAAGGAGGCACCGATGTCCGAGGCTACCTACCCGCCCGCCGAAACGCCGGCGGACGGTGATCGGACCGGCCAGGTCCCGCCGCCCGGCACCCCACCGCGCTTCTCGGCCTCCGCCTCAGTTCCCGTCCCACCGGCCAACCCGCCGCAGCCATCCTCGGCGGCTTATGGGGGCATGACCGGGCCCGGGAGCCCGACCGGGCAGGGTAGCTCCTATGGCCAGGGGAATCCATATGGCCAGGGCGGCGCACCTCTTGGGCAACCGCCCACGGCCACCGGCCAACCTCCCACGAGCGGACAGGCACGGGTGGCCGCTAGTGCGTCGGTACCCATGCCCCAGACCGCCCAGCCCCAGGCGCCATCGTCGACCGGCTACGGCGCGCCGTCCCAGGGTTACCCGACCCAGGCTGGCGTATACGGCCAGCCCACCGGTGGTGGCCAGCCCGGTGGTGGCCAGCCGGGTGGTGGTCAGTTTGGTGCGCCAGCGGCCGGCCCGGGTCAGTACGGTTCGGCCCCGACGGGTCCTGGTCAGTTTGGTGCGCCCCCCGGCGCGGGCCAGTTCGGACCGCCCGCCGGTTTCACCGGGCAAGCGCCGGCGAACTTCGGCAATTCGGCGCCCGACCGGCAAGGCATGGCGGCCCCGATGGGGCAGGGTCCGTACCCGCCGGGCGGCTGGCCCTACGTCGAGCAGGTGCCACCCACGGGCAAGTCGCGCCGTGGCCTCATCATCACGTTGATCGTCGTCGCCGTGCTTTTCGTCGTGGGCGTCGGCGGGTACGTGGGCTGGAGCCTCACCAACCGCGGCTCGACCTTCGCGGTGGGTGACTGCGTCAAGCAGGATGGTGGAAACGCGGTGGCAACCGAGTGCTCGACCGCCGGCGCCTACCGGATCACGTCCATCGTGGATACCGAGAACACCTGCCCGGACGCGAAGCAGCCCTCGCTGGTGCTGACCGAACGGGTCGGCGGCGCACGAAGGTACGCCTGCCTGGCGCCGGTTAGCTGACCGGAGTGGTGCCGCGTCGATTGGCTTCCGGCGAAACTCGGTCGCGGATTGTCGTACCCCCACTAGAGACTCTGGAACATGCTCCGCAACGCCCTGCCCGCCAGTCGGGAAGCCCGTCGGATCCTCGTTGGCACCCTCTTCTCGGCGATCGGCCGGGGCCTGACGCTGCCGTTCCTGTACGTCTACCTGACACAGGTGCGCGGTCTCGAGCCTGGCACAGTGGGCCTCCTCGTCGGCTGGATGGGCGTGGTCGCCCTGGTGCTGGCACCAATCGGAGGCAGCTTGGTGGACCGCTTTGGTGCGCGCCGGGTCGTGCTTCCGTTGCTTGTCGTGGAGGCCGCGGGCACGGGCTCGCTCGCATTCGTGGACAGCGCCTTCAGCGCCTTCATCGCGCTTAGTGTCGTGGCCATCGGGTTCGCGGCCCTATGGTCCGGGCAGACCACGATTCTGGCTTCCCTGGTCGATCCCGGGGAGCGGCAACGGGTGTTCGGGCTCTCGTTCACTCTGCTCAACCTCGGCATCGGGCTCGGCGGCGTGATCTCGGGAACAATCGTGGACGCGACCCGTCCGGCGAGCTTTCAGACGGTCTACCTCGGCGACGCCGTGAGCTACCTCGTCCCTGCCGTCATCCTGCTGAGCATGCCGCACGTCGGTCGCCGTCTTGCCAAGGAGACCGTGACCGTAGACGGAAACGCCAAGGGCGGGTACGCGCAGGTGCTGCGCGACGGTTCCTTCGTCCGCTTCTTCCTCTTCGGTCTGGCATTGACCACATTCGGCTATGCGCAGATCGAGGTAGGGTTCACCGCCTTCTCGACCGAGGTGGCCAATGTGGCCCCGCGCGTCCTCGGCTGGGCCTTCGCGGGAAACACGCTGCTCATCGTGGTGGCCCAACTCTTCGTCGTGCGCTGGCTCGAGGGCCGAAGCCGAACGAGGGCGCTAGCCGCGGTTGGCCTCATCTTCGCCCTGTCCTGGGCGGTCCTCGCCGGCGCGGGTTTGGCCGGCAGCTACGCGCTGCCCATCCTGGCCAGCGTCGGCGTGGTCGCGTGTTCCGTCATCTTCGCCATGGGGGAGACGCTCATGTCCCCGGTGATGCCGGCGATCACCAACGCTCTCGCCACCGACGAGCTGCGCGGGCGCTACAACGCCATCGGCTCGATGGTGTGGGGGTTGAGCGGCATCGTTGGACCGGTTGCTGCCGGCCCGCTCATCGGCGCTGGCCGCGCCACGACCTGGGTGATGCTGGTCGTCGGCGGCTGTCTGCTCGCATCCGCCCTCGCGCTGCGCCTGCACCATCGACTCACCCCGGCGCAAGACGGCCGCGCCCCGGCCACCGCTGCTTCGCCGAGGCCCGCCGCCACTCCCTCGGCCCCGCCCGCGGTCTACCCAGCAGCCAACCCTGCGGTCGGCGACGGGTGCCGCGGCGCTGTCCCGGAAGGCGCAGCCGTCGCGCCCTAGCTCCCCGCCGTGCCGCGCGTCCTCGCGATCAAGGGCTTGTGGTCGCGCTTCGATCCCAAACCACGGCCACAAGCCCTTGATCGACGGGGCCGTCACCAGCCCTCAGCGTATGACGCAGAACACGTTGCCCTCCGTGTCAGTGAGTACCACAAAGTCCGCGTCATCTGGATATGGCCAGTCCACTACCAGTCTGGCGCCGATTGACACGAGCCGCTCGACCTCAGCCCGTTGTTCTTCCTCGTTGGCCGCCCATAGGTCGAGATGCATCTTGTCGTCCTCGTCCAAATGAAGGCGTGGACCTTCGCCATGCTCGGCGACGAGGAACGCCGGGTTGGTAGGCGCGGGAACGTATCCAAGCGCCTTCCCCCAAAACTCGGCTGCCCTACGAGTGTCAGTCACGTTCAACACGACCGATCCGATACGCACCATCGTCATAGCATGGCAGTGGTCTCTCATCGCGTCCTACGCACGAGCTTCGGCCGACCACGCTGGTAAGCGCGGTTCCAGGCCGGCCACCGTTTTCGGCGCTCGGTCCGGCAGGATGGGGCGTATGGCACGTGTACGGGCGCCGGAGCTGCGTGGGCGGGCATGGTTGAACACAGGCGGACGGACGCTGTCGATCAAGGGTCTGCGTGGCAAGATCGTCTTGATTGATTTCTGGACCTTCTGCTGCATCAACTGCCTACACGTGCTGGACGAGTTACGGCCGCTGGAGGAGAAGTACGCCGACGTGCTCGTCACCATTGGCGTGCACTCGCCGAAGTTCGAGCATGAACGCGACCCGCAGGCCCTCGCGTCGGCGGTCGAGCGCTACGGTGTCGCGCATCCGGTGCTGGATGATCCGGAGTTGACCACGTGGGACCAGTACGCCGCCAAGGCCTGGCCCACGATCGCCGTGGTAGACCCCGAGGGCTACGTCGTCGCGTCGATGGCCGGCGAGGGGCACGCCGATGGGCTCGCACGGCTCGTCGACGAACTGGTGGCGACCCATGCCGAGCGCGGAACGCTGCACCGTGGTCAGGGTCCCGGTGACGGTCCCGATGATGGTCGCTACGTGCCGCCGGGGGAAGAAGCGACCCTGCTACGCTTCCCCGCCAAGGCCGTCGTCGGCCCCGAGGGTACGCTGCTTGTCTCCGACTCGGCCCACCACAGCGTCGTGGAACTCGACGGCGAGACGGCCGTGCGCCGCTTCGGGTCCGGCGAGCGGGGCCGCGGGGACGGGACGGCCAGGGACGCGAGGTTCTCGGAACCGGGAGGGCTGTGCCTTCTGCCGCCGCACATAGCCGAGGTCGCCGGCTACGACCTGGTCGTGGCCGACACCGTCAACCACCTGCTGCGGGGAGTCAACCTAGCTTCGGGTGACGTGACAACCGTCGCTGGTACGGGCAACCAATGGCGCTCCACTGTGGACACACTGCCTGGCGACGAACTGGCGGTCGACCTCTCGTCGCCGTGGGATCTCGAGTGGTATGAAGGCGTCGTCATCATCGCGATGGCGGGCATTCACCAGCTGTGGTGGTTTGATCCGGTGAAGCGGACCGCCGGGGTCTACGCGGGCACAACCGTTGAGGCATTGCGCGACGGCGCGCTCGATCAGGTATGGATGGCCCAACCGTCGGGTCTGTCGGTCTCCGCCGACGGGACCACGCTGTGGGTGGCGGATTCGGAGTCATCGGCGCTCCGCTTCGTCCGCGATGGAGAGATGCACACGGTTGCCGGGCAGGGACTCTTCGACTTTGGGCACGTGGACGGACCCGCGAACCAGGCGCTCTTCCAACACCCGTTGGGTGTCTGCGCCCTTGCTGACGGTTCAGTGCTAGTGGCGGACACATACAACGGCGCGGTACGCCGGTTCGACCCGACGACGGATGCGGTCGCCACTGTCGCCACCGACCTCGCTGAGCCAAGCGACATCGTCGTGCTCCCTGACGGAGGGGTGCTGGTGGTCGAGTCCGCGGCGCACCGGCTGACCCAACTGGCCCCCGGCATGCTTACGGCAACGGGTGCATCCACCGTGTCTGGCTCTCGGCACCGGACCGAGCGCCCGCCGACGGTGCTCGCACCCGGCGAGATGAGCCTCGAGGTCATCTTTGAACCAGCGCCGGGCCAGAAGCTCGACAGTTCGTTCGGACCGTCGACCCGTTTGGACGTGTCGGCCTCGCCGCCGTCCCTGCTCATCGAGGGAGCGGGGGTCACCACTGACCTCGGCCGGCGGCTTGTCATCGCGTCAGACGTAGCGGGTGGAGTGCTTCAGGTCGTCGCGCAGGCGGCGACGTGCGATGCCGATGCCGAACACGCGGCGTGCCACCTGACCCGCCAGGACTGGGGCGTGCCCGTCGTCGTCGCCGCAGCAGGGGCGCGGCGGCTGCCGCTCATTCTGCGCGGCCTCGACGTCACCGCCGACTGAGCCAGATCACACCAGCGGGACGAATGGCCCGAGGCGCACACCTGCCGCATCGAGCGCCTCGCGGACGCGCCGGGTCAATTCCACCGCACCTGGGCTATCTCCGTGTAGGCACAACGATTCCACGTGGCACGGGATGACCGTGCCATCCTGCGCCTCCACCTCGGCCGCGGTGGCCAACCGGAACGCACGAGCTACGACGGTGTCCACATCGGAGAGCACGGCGCCCGGTTGTCCCCGCGGGACCAGTGTTCCGTCGGCTTGGTAGGCGCGGTCTGCGTACCCCTCGGACACCACCCGCACTCCGGCCCCATCCGCGCAGGACGCCAAGACCGATCCCGGCTGGCAGAGTAGCGGCAACGAACGGTCGTAGTCCACGATGGCGGCCACCACCGCCGAGGCCTGCCAGACGTCCACCGCCGCGGTGTTGTAGAGGGCGCCGTGCGGCTTGACGTACCGGACTCTCTCGCCCTGCAAGCGGCAGAAGCCCTCCAAAGCGGCGACCTGATAGATGATGTCGTCGCGCAGCTCAGAGAGGTCGTAGTCGATACGCCGCCGCCCGAAGCCGGCCAGGTCGCGGTAGCCGACCTGCGCGCCCACCGACACGCCGCGGTCGGCTGCCCATTCGACCACCCGACGCATGGTGAGGGCGTCGCCGGCGTGGAAACCGCAGGCCACGTTGGCGCTCGTCACGAGGGAGAGGAGTGCCTCGTCGTCGCCGAGGCGCCATACCCCGAAGCCTTCGCCGAGATCGGCGTTCAGGTCCACGTCACGAACCTAACCGTCGTACCGGGCCGCGCCTGCGCGAACAGAGCCAGGTCGGCAGCGTCGACGACCCCGATCACCGGGTACCCCCCGGTCGTCGGGTGGTCGGCCAGGAAGATGAGCGGCTGCCCGTCGGCTGGCACCTGGACGGCGCCGAGCACGATCCCCTCACTCGGCAGCTCGCCGGAAACGGTGCGGCTCAGGGGCGGTCCGGCGAGTCGCGCACCGACCCGGTTGCTCTTGACGGAGAGCGTGTACGGGCCGTGCAGAAGAACGTCGCGAGCCGAGATGCTAAACCAGTCGTGGCGCGGCCCCATCCGTACCCGAACCTCCACCTCCCCGTCGATCAAGGGTTTGTGGTCGTGATTCGATCTATGGACCGCGACCATTTCTCCTTGATCGGCGGGGGGATCGGCGGTGCTGTGGCCCAGTGGAAGCACGAAGCCGGCGCGCAAGGGCGGCGGGCCGAGTCCGGACAGCGTGTCGGTCGAGCGGCTGCCGAGCACGGGCGCGACGCTCACACCGCCGGCGAAGGCGAGGTAGGACCGCACCCCGGTCTCGGCTGGTCCGACCTCGATCATCCCACCGGCCGGCACCGGGAAGGCCGTGCCGAACTCCACTCGCTCACCGTCCACAGTCACCGCCGCCGCTGCCCCGGTGACGACCGCTGTCGTGGCAACCTCGGCCCGAAGGGCGACGCCAGTCAGGGTCATCTCGAGACCGGCCGCGCCGTCCGCGTTCCCGACCAGGCGGTTGGCCAGCACTAGGGCGGGCACGTCGAGCGCGCCCGATCGGGCAACGCCCACGTGGGCGTAGCCCGGTCGGCCTAGGTCCTGGATCGTGGTGAGCAGGCCCGGCTTGAGTACCTCGATCATTCGTCCGGCCTCTCCACGAAGCGCACCCGGGTGCCAGGGGTGAGCAGCGCGGGTGGGTCGCGGTCGGGGTCGAAGAGCGCGACGTCGGTCCGCCCGACCAGACGCCATCCGCCGGGCGACGCGCTGGGGTAGATGCCGGCGTACATGTCCGCAAGTGCGACCGACCCCGCCGGCACGCGCGGTCGTGGTGTCTCTAGTCGCGGCACCGCCAGCTCGGCCGGGAGGCCGGTCAGGTAGGCGAATCCAGGCGTGAAGCCGCAGAAGGCCACCCGCAACTCGGTGCCGCTAAGCCGGGCCACGACGCCGTGCAGGTCCGTGCCCCACAGGTGGGCGACCGCGGGCAGGTCCTGGCCGTCGTACCGGACCGGGATCTGCACCACAGGCCCCGATGCGGACTCCGGGGTCGGCGACGGCGCCCACCCCCGGATGGCCTCGGCCGCCACGGCTGCGTCGGCCAGGCCGTCGAGCAGGACCGTCTTGGCGCCGGGCACGATCTCGACGGCGGCCAACTCGCCGGCCTCCCGCCGGCGCCACAGTTCGGCGAACCAGGCGGCCGGGTCGTCGACCTCCAGGAGCAGCGCGTCGGCGCCCACCGGTCGTACCCGCATCGCGGTCCACCCTTCACCTGGCGGTCTTGGTGCCATCATCGGCCACGCCGCCAGCTTCGGGGAGCCCGCCGGCCGTGTCGCCGCGCTCCGTCTGGTCGGCGGTTAGGGCTCCGGGACCGCCCTGACCAACGCGGCGGCGGCGAGCGGGAGCGCCTTCTTCAGCTCGGCCCGCGCTTCGGCTGCGGTGAGTTCGAGGGTGCCGATCTGGGCCACGAGGTTGCCGCGGCTGACGAAGCCGTCGCAGAGGTATGCCTTGTCACCCTTGCTCGCGCCCTTGAGGATCGTGCCGTAGTGGCAGTACGCCACAGCGTTGTCGACCCCGGCAGGTCGGCTCACCACGAACTCTCCGACGACCTTCATGTCCCAGGTGCCACCCCAGATCCAGGTCTTGCACGTCGTGAGCGCGGCGCGGACCTGGTCGATCACGGCGGCGCCACGCTCCGGGTCGTAGGCGAACGCATTGTGCGAGACGACCGCGGGCTTCGTGGCCTTGTACCCCCAGTGGTGCGCGGCCATGTGGCCGGCGATGAGGGCGTTGCCGCATGGCATCGTGACCTTCAGGATGGTGTCTTCGCTGTCGGCCTTCTTAACGCCGAGGTCCTTGGGCTTGAGGCCGGCCGCGTCGACCATCGCCTTGAGTTCCGCCCGGCGGTCGACGGTGGGTGAGGGTGGCGCTGCCGGGGACGTGTCCGTCGGCGTCGACGTGACCTCTGCCGATGGCGCGGTCGGGCCGCACGCCGCCGTCGAAGCGGCGAACATGGTCAGAGTCGCAATGATCCCCAACGTACGCATGACAGCTCCCCGTAGCGGTCCGGCATCGACAAGTAGGCAAGTTACCATCCCCCTAACCCGTCGGCGATGTCGTGAGGCTCGCCACTACCGACTGGTAACCTACGGTTCCGTAACCGTAAGATGAGGGCGTGATGACCAGCGACCTGAAACCAATGAGGCTCAAGCCGCCAGACATCGGCAAGCCGCGGATGCGCGGCTGGCTACACACCTATGCGTTCTTCGGCGCCGCCGTCTGTGGCGTCGTGCTGTGCTCGCTCGCGGCCACCCGGCCTGGCCTGGCTCCATTGGTGAGCTGCGCGATCTACAGCCTTACCGTCTGCGGGTTGTTCGGCGTCAGCGCGCTCTACCACCGGCGCGTGTGGACACCGCAGGGCTACCAGGTGATGCGCCGCCTCGATCACTCCATGATCTTCATCTTCATCGCGGGAACGTACACGCCGTTCTCGGTGCTGCTGCTTGACCAGAGCAAGGCGACCGTGATCCTCGCCGTGGTGTGGGGCGGCGCATTCGCCGGCGTCGCGTTGAAGCTCGGCTGGCCGCACGGGCCGCGCTGGGTCTCCGCACCGCTCTATCTCGCGCTCGGCTGGGTGGCCGTGGCCGTCCTCCCCGACATCCTCCACAACGGCGGGGTCGCCGCGCTGGTCCTGCTGATTGTCGGGGGCGCGGTGTACAGCACCGGGGCGATCTTCTACGCGTTGCGCCGGCCGAACCCGTGGCCCAACGTGTTCGGCCACCATGAGTTCTTCCACGCGTGCACGCTCGTCGCGGCGATCTGCCACCACATCGCGCTGTACTTCGCCCTCTTCGCCTGAACGAGCCGCTTATCCCGCCGATCTAGGGCGTAGTCGCGTGAGTCGATCTCCTTCCACGCGACTACGCCCTAGA
>Ga0184612_10001414_pt1 | contig 11537 bp, 7 predicted proteins | sample PLM3_60_coex_FD_133163 | JGI IMG/M metagenome (GOLD analysis project Ga0184612, IMG submission 133163) | Groundwater sediment microbial communities from an aquifer in East River, Colorado, USA - PLM3_60_coex | ecosystem: Environmental > Terrestrial > Soil > Riparian zone | place: USA: East...
CCAGGTTCGCGACGTCTCGCGTCACCGGGGCGTGGCTCGCGTCCGACGATCGGCGAGGCTCCCGAACTTCATCGTCATCGGGGCGATGAAGTCGGGAACAACGAGCCTGTTCCACTACCTGCAGGCACACCCGCAGGCACACATGTCGCCACTGAAGGAGGTCGAGTTCTTCGTCGAGGAGAAGAACTGGCGACGCGGCTTCGATTGGTACGGGGCGCAGTTCGCCGGCGCGCGTCCCGGGACGATCGCGATCGGAGAGGCCTCCACGGCGTACACCAAGTATCCGGAGTTCAAGGGCGTTCCCGAACGCATCGCCCAGCACCTGCCAGACGTACGTTTGATCTACGTCGTCCGGGACCCGATCGAGCGGATCCGGTCCCACTACCAGCACCGCGTGCTGTCGGGCGCCGAACGCGAGCCGCTGGAGCGCGCTGTCCTGGAGGACGACCGGTACGTGAACTGCAGTCGCTACGCCATGCAGATCGAGCGGTACCTCCCGCACTTCCCGCGCGAGCACGTGCTCCTGGTGACGTCCGAACGGCTTCGCTCGTCCCGAGCCGAGACGCTGCGATCCGTCTACGGGTTCCTTGGCATCGATCCGACCTTCGTCTCGGACGTGATCGACCAGGAGTTCTATCGCTCGAAGGAGCGCGCGGCGTATCCGCCGATCGCCTGGTGGCTCCGGCGGACCGTCAAGCGCTACGTCCCGGCCGGGAAGCGGATCAAGGAGATGATCGATCTCGTCGCCCCGGCCTCGCTCCGTTGGCGCTCCGATCGGCGTCACGAGACCGATCGGCCGAGTTCCACGTTCGCGATCCCCGACCCGGTTCGGGCTCGGCTTGCCGAACGGCTCGCCGACGACGTCGCCCGTCTTCGGACCCGCATGCCCGCGGACTTCGATGGATGGGGCATCGCTTGAGGCCGGCGACGAGGTCGTGGCGACGGGACCGGCCTCGGTGCGACCACCGCTTCGTGTGGAGGCGCCCATGAAGACGTCCCCTCCTGGCGTGTCTCACGGATCGCGCCCCGGGACCGCCCCTCGGGCCCGGCCGTCGTCACATCGCCCGATACCGAACTTCCTGGTGATCGGCGCGATGAAGGCCGGAACGACCAGCCTCTTCCGCTACCTCGAACCCCATCCCGAGGTGTTCATGCCGCGCCTGAAGGAGCTCGACTTCTTCATCGTCGAGAGGAACTGGGCTCGCGGCTTGGACTGGTATCGGCGTCAGTTCCGTCAGGCCGCGGAGGGAACGGTCGCACTCGGCGAGGCCTCGCCCACCTACTCGAAGTACCCGGAGTTCGACGGAGTCCCGCAGCGGATCTCCTCGTGCCTTCCGAGCGTCAGGTTGATCTACGTCGTGCGCGACCCCGTGGACCGTATCCGGTCGCACTACAGCCACCGAGCGCTCGTGGGCACGGAGACCGAGCCGATCGAGACCGCCGTGTTCCGCGACCCCTCCTACATCAATTGCAGCCGGTACGCCCTTCAGGTCGGCCGCTATCTGGACTGGTTCCCCCGGGAGCAGCTGCTGATCATCACGTCCGAGGACCTCCGTTGGCGCAGGGCCGAGACGCTTCGACGGGTCCATCGGTTCCTCGGCGTGGACCCGGACGTGCTCCCTCCGACGCTCGACGAGGAGTTCTTCGTCACGAGGGAGCGCGAGAGCTATCCGGCGGTCGTGTGGTGGACCCGGAGGGGGCTGAAGCACTTGGTCCCGCCGCGGCATCGGTGGCGGATCCGACGCTCGATAAACCACGCGCTGATCGTCCCGTCGTGGATCAAGCGCGGGGTCGCGCCGCGGGAGGCCGAAGGGCCATCGGGATCGGGGGCGGAGACGCCGGCGGAAGCCGGGCAGGCGGACGTGTCTCCCGCCCTCCGGAAGCGCCTCAACGACGTCCTGCGTGAAGACGTCGCGGCCCTGCGACGGCTGATGCCGGAGGACTTCGACGGCTGGGGCATCGCGGCGTGATCGAGTCGATGGAGAGGTGGATGCGATGAATCAAGTGACGGCGATGATCCTGTCGGGGGGGACCGGGAGCCGGTTCCAAGGATCGTTCATCCCCAAGCAGTTCGTCGAGATCGAGAACCGCCCGATCCTCGCGTACTGCCTCGACACGTACGAAGTGCATCCGATGATCGACGAGATCGTCCTGGTCATCAACGCAAAGTACGAGCAGCTCTATTACGACATCTGCTCGACGTACTCCTACCTCAAGGTCCGCCGGTTCGTTCCCGGCGGCGATACGCGACAGGAGTCGGTGGCTCGCGGGCTGGCAGCGATCGACCGGTGCGACGTCGTGGTCGTGCAGGACAGCGTCCGTCCGTTCTCGTCCGAGAAGGCGATCGCCGAGGCGATCGAGGCGGCGCGATTGCACGGAGCCGCAGACGTCGTCGTGCCGACCCTCGACACGATCGTCGAGGAGCACGACGGGTTCCTCGTCCAGATCCCGGACCGGACGCATCTTCGCAACGGACAGGCGCCGCAGACGTTCCGGTACGACGTCCTGATGCACGCCCACGAGGAGGCGCGACGTATGGGAACGACCGGCGCCACCGACGACGCGCAGCTCGTGCTCGCGAGCGGCGGCCGGGTGGCCGCCGTCGAGGGGTCGTTCGAGGGCTTCAAGATCACGACCGACATCGACCTCCTGTTCGCGCAGCAGGTGCTCGAGGGCCGTCGGAAGGGCCTGCTCGGATGACGCGATCGGCGGTCACGACCGCGTTCCGTCTCACGCGTCCGTTCAAGATCGACGCGTTCGACGAGTTAGTGACCGCACCGCGCCCTAGTGAGCTGCTGCTCCGCCCGATCCGGGCCGGCATCTGCGGCTCGGACCTGAAGCTCTACACCGGGACGAGGGAGCGCACGGCGCTGTCGATGAAACTGCCGATCGCGCTGCTGCACGAGGCCGTCGCGGAGGTCGTCTCGGCCGACGCGAGCACCGGCTTCTCACCCGGAGAGCGGGTCGTGCCCTCGCCGAGCATCCCCTGCACCGTGGCGCACCCGGACCGCCACCCCACCGCGGAGGAGGCCTGCTACGCCTGCCGTCCGGGAGGTGTGGGGGACAACTACTGCGTGGACGGCTACTTCCTGTCCAGCAACGCCGACGGGATGGCCCGTACGACGTTCGTGCACCCGGGGTCGTGCACGCTGCCGATCCCGCAGGCCGCGGCGGAGACGTTGGCCGTCCTGACCGAACCCCTCGCGACCGTGCTCGCCGGACTGGAGGTCGCCGCCTCGCCGGCCGACGGATCCTTCCTCGTCCTGGGCAACGGCGCGCTGGGGCTCCTGACGACGATCGCGTTGCGCGCGAACCTGGGGGCGACCCCCGACCGGATCTTCATGACGGGGCACCACTGGGAGTCGCGACGCGACGCCGTGGTGGGGCTCGCGACGCCCGTCGCCGAGGACGCCCGCGAGGTGGCTAAGGAACTCGCGGGCAGCGTCGATGTCGCGTTCGAGTGCGTGGGGGGCGAATCGAACGGCCAGACCCTCTCGCTGGCGATCGAGCTCCTGCGGCCGGGAGGCAAGGGGATCCTGTTCGGCCCGTCGGAGACCCCGCTGCTGTTCGACACGCGCGAGGTCATCGCAAAGGGGCTGAACCTGCGCGGGTGCAACCGGGCGTCGCTCCGACACTTCGAGGCGGCGCTGCAGCTCATCGCGGAACCGGAGGTCGCGGCGTTGATGGATCGGATCCTCGCGCCGAAGGAGTTCGCGATCCGTGGGACCCGTGACCTCGACGAAGCCATGTACCACGCCTGGACGAAGGACGACGTCGGCCGGGTCGTGACGGTATGGGAGTGAGCGACGTGGACGTGAAATACACGCTGGATGAGATCCGCACGAAGGGCAAACGCGAGATGTTCCGCGCCGGGCCGAGGATGCGATTCGTGATGCCGCGCATCTCGGTCCGCGTGACGCGATGGCTCCTGAACCACGCGCCGTCGACCACGGCCAATCAGGTCACGGCGGTGTCCGCCGTGCTCGGCATGGCCGCCGGCGTCCTGCTCATCCCGACCGGCGTGCTGCCGGCCACGCTCGCATTCGTCGTCTATCAGCTGCACATCCTGACCGACTACATGGACGGCGAGATCGCGCGCGTGAAGGAGCTCGCGAGCGCCAAGGGCGCGTACTTCGACCTGATGGTCGGGCGCTACGTGAAGCCGGTCGTCCTGTACGGCGCGGCGGTGGGCTCGTGGCTCATGCACCCCTACACGCCGGAGGGTTCGATCGATCTCCTCCTCGGGGGCTTCATCGTCGCGGGGTTCTTCCTGGACAAGGAGGCCGTCGACGTCTGGTACCGTGCGAACCCCATGCGCGACGACCTCGAGGATCCGTACGTGATCCGGTCGCGGCACGCCGTGCGCGGCGTCCGGCGCGTGCTGATCCGCATCGCGGTCGGCCTGCGAAGCATCCCGGCGTTCCTCGTGTACCAGATCGCGGCGGCCGTGCTGATCGCGATCGGCGTGAGCGGCTGGCAACTCGGCAGCTACTTCCTGACACCGCGGAGCGCGATCTTGTGGCTGTTCGCCGTGTCGTTCCCGGCGCTCGCGGTGCTGCGAGCGATCTACATCGCCCGGACGGGACACATCCCCAGGCGCCAGGACCTGGTGAGGGACCGATGACGCGTTCCCGTCCTCGCACCCGACGTTTGTCCTTGTTGCTGCGCGGCTCGATCGCGGGGGTGCTCGTCGCCACCGTGCTCGCGACCGGGCTTCCGGCCGCCCAGGCGTTCCCCACGAAGCTGTCCGCCAACGGTCGGCTGGACTTCTCCTACGGCTCAAGCGCCCAGTCGGCCGGCGGAGCCGCCACCACGGCGAAGCCCGAGAGCAAGCTCTTCTACACGGGCGACGGCGTCTCTGAACCGGTGCGATGGTGGGGCGTGCTCGGCACGTCCGGGCCGACGCCGGCCGCTGGGGTGTGGCTGTTCGAGCTGGTGAACCACGCATGGGTCGCGCGAACGCAACTCCCGGGGGCCGATCCGTGGGCCAAGGCCGACACCGTCTTCGATGTGCCCACGCAGACCCTGTACGTCTCGACGCGCGACGCCGCCTCATCCACCCCGGGCAATCCGAGGCAGAGCAGCCTCTACAAGGTCCCGTACCTGGGCAACGGGTCGTTCGGCGCGGTGGCGGGCCCCTTCGCGATCACCACCAACGCCGTCGAGGCGCTGACGATCGCGGTCGACACGGTCGGCCGCGTCTGGACGACGTTCGAGCAGGGGGAGCAGATCAAGGTCGGATACACCTCGGCCGGCGGGACGTCGTTCACGTTCACGCAGGTCTCGACGACCAACGTCGATGCCGACGACATCTCGGCCGTCACGGCGTTCGCCGGCAACATCGGCGTGTTTTGGTCGGACCAGGTGGCCCGCAAGGACTTCTTCGCCTGGCGTTCGGACGGCGCCGCCGTCAACGCACCCTGGAACGTCGAGACCGCCTACGGCGGCGGCGTGGGGGGATGTCCCACCGCCTCGTCCAGGTTATGCGCCGACGACCACTTGAACGTCAAGGTCTTCGGCAACGAGGTGTACGTCGCCGTCAAGACGGGTCTGAACAACGGCTCGGGTACGAACCCCGCCGATCCGCTCATCGCACTGCTTCGTCGGGACGCCGGCGGGACGTGGTCGTCGTTCCCCGTCTCGAAGGTGTCGCAGGATGCGACGCGTCCGGTCACGGTGCTGAGCCCCGAGCAGAATGCGATCTGGGTCTTCGCCCAGCGTGGAAACTCGGAGATCGACGTCTGGGAGAGCTCGTTCACCTCGCCCGGGTTCACGAGCAACGGCTTCGTCCCCTGGGTCAAGAACACGGGCTCGGCGCCCAACGACCCCACGTCCACGCGACAGCCGACCACGAGTCTGACCGGGACCGTGGTCGAGGCGAGCGTGAACGGCAAGACGCAGTACTGGCACAACGAGTTCCTGCCCGTCGCCGCGCCCGTCGGCCCGTCGATCTCGGGGTTCTCCCCCACCTCGGGTCCGCCCGGGACGTCGGTGGTCATCTCGGGTTCGGGGTTCACGGGCGCGACCGACGTCCGATTCAACGGGACCAGCGTCGGGTCGGCCAACTTCACCGTCGACTCGGACACGCAGGTCACGGCCACCGTTCCCTCCGGCGCGACGAGTGGACCGATCGCGATCGATGCGCCCGGTGGAACGGCCACCAGCGCGCAGAGCTTCACCGTGACGACGGCGACGCCCGGCACGATCTCGGAGGTTCAGTCCAAGAAAGCGAGCGCGAACGGGCTGAGCATCTCGGCCACCTTGGCCTCGCCGCCGACTTCCGGTGACGTCCTGGTGGCCGTCGTGGTCGTGCCGCAGTCGGGCACCCCGAGCTTCGACACGCCGAGCGGGTGGACGGCGCCGTTCGTCCCGGCGCGGGGGGCGGTGTTCTGGAAGGCCTCGAACGGGTCGGAGCAGACCGTGACGGTCAACCTCTCCTCGGGTCAGACGGCCAAGGCCCTTCGGATGTGGGTGGTCGAGCTGAGCGGGGTGGACACCGCGAACGCGTTCGACCAGGCGGGGAGCGCGATCATCGGGTCCACGACCAGTGTCGCTGCGACGACGGCCGGCCCGACGGCTCAGGCCGACGAGTGGGCGATCGCCGCGGTGGCACACAACGGCGACAACGGCGGCGGGGCGGCCGCCACGAACGGCTTCACGATTCTTGCTCCGGACAGCCGGGCGATCGCCGCGACGAAGACCCTGAACGTCGCGGGAACGGTCTCGACCACGGTCTCGTGGACCACCCCGCGCGCGGGATCCTGGATCATCGCCACGTTCCGGGCCGCCTGACACCTCCGGTCACGCGGCGTCAGGAGTTCGCCCACCCCGTGTCCAGGTAGCGGTGACCGCCGACCACCGAGACCTGCAGCGCGGCACGATACGAGCCGTCGGCGCTCGAGGTCGTGACGGTCCGTCGCTCGACGAGGGGTGCTGCCGCTCCGTCACCGTTCCGCATGGCTTCGACGAGCACCCGACCGTCGATCCCCTCGACGTCGTCGATCCCACGCAGGTGCAGGATCGTGGGCATGAGGTCGACCTGCGACGCGGGCGCCGTCACGACGGCGCCTTCGCGAAGGTTCGGTCCGTACCCGAGCATCGTCGTCCGCATCACCCACGGACTGATGCTGCCGTGACCGCTGTGCAACGCCCGCATGCGGGCCGCCGGGCCTGCGCCCGGGACGCCGAACTCGTTCGGTCGCGAGTTCCATCGGAGCGTCACGAACACATCCGGCGAGCGCCCGGAGCAGTAGAGGCGGGCGAAATCCAGGGAGAAGGTGCCGTCCACATGGCCGTCCGGCGACACGCCGTCGCCCGGCGGGTGCCTGTCGGATTCCGCCGGTGCCGTGAAGATGGGACCGGCCCACTCCTGTCGCTGGATCAACGACACGATATCGGCCACGAGGGCCGGGCTTCCCGAAGCGCAGTGGATCTGCGCTCCGGCCCCGTTGGCGAGGACCGTCACGTCCCGTGACGAGGCGTCACCCTTGAGCGAGGCTTCGATGAGGGCCTGCTCAACGTCGACGGTGCCTTCGAAACGCGTGGCGCCGTGATCGGATGCGATCAGCAGATCGGTCCTGTCCGCGAGACCCAGCTCCTTGAGGCGACGCAAGACGTACCCGATCCACGCATCGACGTTGGAGAGCGCTTCTCGAGCCTGCGGCGACCCGACCCCGTACGCATGCTGACTGTGATCCGGCTCCGTGATCCAATCGATCACCACGTCCGGCGCGAGCTCGGGAACGACGTAGTCCATCAGCACGCGCTGCGTCCAGGCGACGAGGTCGGCGCGCGGCTTCCCGTGCCCCATCTTCCTGGGGGCCGGCCCGAACCGACCGAGGATCGCGTCGTTGACGCGATCGGGGTAGGCGACGACTGCGCCGGGGTCGAATGCCCCGTTGACCAGCGCGCCGACGCCTCTGACGGCCTCATGATTGAGCAACAACGCGGAGCCCGTCGAAGCCGACGACACGGCTGCAAGGCTCTGACCGTGGCGGGCCAGGACCTGCCCGAGGCTTTCGACGAGCAGGAGCGGGCCGTTCAGGGAGCGCTCGGCGTGCAACAGGTCGTCATGTCGGAGCGTGACCAGGGACGTACCGCCGTCGACGTCTCTCAGGAGCATCGAGTTTCCGACCACGCCGTTCGTACCCGGATAGGTCCCCGTGGCGATCGCGGCCGCGTTGACGCGTGTGTCGCTCGGGAAGACGGCGTGCGCGTCGGCGAACGACGCACCGCGCTCCGCGAGCCGGCTGAGGTTCGGCGTGGTGACGGGATCGATCGAATCCGGGCGCAACCCGTCGATCACGATCAGGAAGACCAGATCGTGGGCGGTCGCCATCGCCGCTGCCGGGCTCGAGAGCTCCGGGGTCCGGACGGTGCGCCTCGCGCGGCGGCGGGCGAACGAGCGACGCCAGCGTCGAACCCGGCTGCGGATCGCCGCGAGCACCTTGCCGGCGATCACGGCTGCGGTGTCCGGCGGGGCGAACGCCTCCTGGTTCGAATCGGGTCGTCGGTGCTCGGCACGGAGTCGCCCGATCTCGGCTCGCCCTCGTTGCGCGCGGCGAAGACGTTGAGGATCTCCAGGGCGACGCGCCGCAACGTCGGGTCGTCCCTGACCGTGAGGTCCAGCGCGCGGAACGTGGGGATCAGGTCGGCGAGCTCACGGTACGACGCCTGCTGACGGATCGTCTCGGCGACCGTGAGCTCCTTCTTCCGTTCGGCGATCACGCGGGGGTCGCCTTCGAGGAAGAACGTGATGTCGGGCGTCGGGATGATCGCGGTAGCCAGTCGCCGGAACCACCGGCTGCGGACCACCGAATTGTTGACCCTGAGGACGTCGTACGCGTACCGGTCCGCCACCACGATCCCGTGCGGCGACAGTCGCGGTCGCACCAGGAGCCAGTAGCGCGCGATCTCGTCGACCATGACGTGGAGGGCTCCTCGAAGACGCCGAGGCCGTACGTCCCGCAGTCGCGGCTCTCGATCATGACGCAGGCGCTTGTGGAGCTTCCGACTGAGCTTGCGCGTCGGCAGGAGCGGACTCCCGCTCCCGAGGTAGACACGGTGGACCGGGACGACGCCGGACGGATCGGTGAGGATGTCCTTCAGCATGTCCGTCGTCGTCGACTTGCCCGAGCCGTCGGGCCCGAGGAAGACGACGAAGATGCCTCGCGGCCTCAGGCGGAGTGCGGACATCGCCCAACCGCTTCGGATGACGAACCAGAGTCTGCGCCAGCGATTCGCCGGGTACCGGGCATCGACCGCGCGCGCGAGATCGTCGCGCAGCGACAGGAGCTGGGACTCGCTCCGGACCTCGGCGAGGCGCGGCCCCAGACCCGCGCCGAGCCGGTCCGTGGCGACCCGGAGGAGGTCCCCCGGAGCAGCCAGATCGATCGCAGCGACCCGAGCCGCATAGGCCTCCTTGAGGCCCCCCTTGTGGAGGGCCGAGTGCAGGAGCAGGGCGTAGGCCTCCATGCCGGGAGTCAGCGTCTGCAGGCCGTTGTCGGCGCGCCGACGATGCGCGAACAGATCGTCCGCGTCGACCAACGTCCTGCCCCGGTACGCGACCTTCTGCTGCACGTCGAGGTGCAGCAGCAGTCGCCCGCGCAGTTCCGAGTCGGCCACGTCGAACGAGAGGTGCTCGATCCCGCGACGGACCCTCATCAGGAAGAGCCCTCGGTCGCGGAGAACACGGCGGAGGCTGGACTCGAATCGCGGAACGTCTACAGGATGAACGATCAGATCGAGATCGTGTCCGATCCGGTCCAGGCGATCGTGGTTGCGCAACACCATCCACCGGACCTCGTCCTCGTCCAGTGCTCCGAACAGACCGCGGACGAACGGGACGACCCAGTCGATCTGTCGACCGTTCGTGGTCTCCTCGGCCGCCATACCCATGACCCTGCCCATGGATCACCCGTCCCCCATGCCCGACGGCCCGGCTGTTCGATCGAACGACCGCCGGCGTGCGCCGCGGCGATCACCGATCAGGTCGTCGGCCCATCCCGTGGGGTGCTCCGCGAGCGCGCGCAGGACCGACCCCCACGACTCGACCGAGCGCGTCGACGCATCGGCGTGCACGAACTCTCGAACGAGATGGAACGGAACCGCGACCGGAAGCCACCCGACCGGGATCTCCGCCTCGACGAATGCCTGGACGAGGGCATCCCTTGCGAGCTCCGAAAGCCATCCCTCGCCGCCCAGCACCGCCCGAACGCCCACTGCGCAACGGGGATCCGCGATCCCCTCCCAGGGCCCGAGGCTGCCCCAATGCGGGAGGCCGGCTCGGCCGCGCCGTGGGATCTCTCGATAGCGATCGAGGTGGTACGCCGCGTCCATCACGGCCTTGAAGGGATCCCAGATCGGCAGGCCCCCGACCTCGGCGCGCTCCCAGTCCACGACGCCGGTGATGCGACCGCCGTCGACGAGGACGTTGCCGGCCCAGTAGTCGCCGTGCACGACGGTCAGGCGCACGGGCGTGCCAAGCAGCCGTCTCGCGTGATCGATCGAACGATCGAGCAGGCGGCGGACCGCGGCGTCGTCACCGAGGGCGTCGAGCGCGGCCTCGGACAACGCCACCAGCGTGCGTTCGAGCAGCTCGTCGTCCACCTCTGCCCAGCGGCCCGACGCGTCCTGGAGCCGCCTCGACCACGAGAACATCAGCTCGAACTGGCGCCGCACCCTCGAACGCGTGAGGCGCCGCGTCGCGGTCTCGGCCACGAGGTGTCTCCCCGGCACCACCGTCTGCAAGAGCACGTCCGTGCCCGCGATCGCAGGCGACCCGAGTGGACGTGGCAGCGTCTGGCCGACCGGCCCACGTACCTCGGACAGGACGCGTTCGAGCGTCTCAGACTCGCGATGCAAGGCGGCGTTCCGGCCGCCGTAGCGGGGCACCCTCGCGACGATCGGTACGGCGCCGCCGAAGAACACGACGCTCACGACGGCGGCGGGAATCTTTCTGTGAGCGATCGCGAGGTGCGAGAAGCGTTCGGGCGCATCGCCCGGCAGCCCGAGCGACGACCAGGACGAACGCACGAACGCTCCGATCTCGTCGACGACGGTTGCCGGCGACGTCGCCGAGGACGCGACGTACATGCGCTGCGGCGTCACGGCCAGGGTCACGCGGACGGGCGCCGCCATGCCGATCCGGTTCCGGAGCTGGATGAGCCGCGCCCTTGCCCCCCGACGGCCCGGCACCCGGTACGCGAACGCGACTCGACGAAGGAAGTACTGGCCGGGCTCGTCGTCCGTGCGATCGATCAGCACCGCCGGCCGTCGAACGTTCGGCAACGGGACGTAGCTGGAGACGGAGGCGTCCACGAACACGTTCCGAACGCGCCGGCCCCTGCCACGACCCGATGAGCTGACCAGGACGCGTCCCTGTGGTGTCACGACCCGCCGAGCCGACCTGAGCACCCTGTCGAGGTCGCTCATCGGCAGCCCGTCCGCCTCGACCACGACGAGATCGAACGACCGGTCCGCGAGGGTTCCCGCGTCCGAGACGGTGGCGATCGCCGCGTGCTCCACGGTTCGCCCGG
>Ga0184612_10001415_pt1 | contig 11532 bp, 9 predicted proteins | sample PLM3_60_coex_FD_133163 | JGI IMG/M metagenome (GOLD analysis project Ga0184612, IMG submission 133163) | Groundwater sediment microbial communities from an aquifer in East River, Colorado, USA - PLM3_60_coex | ecosystem: Environmental > Terrestrial > Soil > Riparian zone | place: USA: East...
ATAGGCGGGATGCTGTCGCCCCCTGGGCGCGCCCGCAACTTGATGTTCTACCTCGGGTGGCCTGGACGTCGTGGTATCGGCCCGCTGCGCCCTCTACGGGCAACGGTGAATGCGACGTACGGTCGTCGTGTAGTACGTCGGAGAGCGCGGGGAGGCGCACAGCCATGTCGGGTCCGGTCCAGGACGAGACGGTGCGGGTCGAAAGGAGCGCGAAGCGGCTGCGGGCCTTCCTCGGCGGGCACCTCGTGTTGGACACGCTCGGAGCGCGGCTGGTCTGGGAGGTGCCCTATTACCCGCAGTACTACGTCCCGCGCGAGGACGTGCGCGCGAAGCTGGTCGCGACCGGCAACCACAAGCCGTCGCGGCAGCGCGGTCCCGGCACGTCGTGGACCGTCGTAGTCGACGAACACCAGGCAGTCGACGCGGCTGCGACCTTCGACGAGTCGCCGGTGAGCGAACTGCACGGGCTGGTCAGGGTCAAGTGGGCCGCCATGGACTCGTGGTTCGAGGAGGACGAGGAGGTGTTCACCCGAGCCCGCAGCCCTTACACCCGCGTGGACATCCTGCCGACGAGCCGGCGCATCCGGGTCGAGGCGCTCGGCGTGACCGTTGCCGAGACGACCCGTGGTCACGTGCTGTTCGAGACCGGGTTGCCGCCACGGTTCTACCTGCCCAAGGTCGACGTGCGGATGGACCTCCTCGACCTGACCGACACCGTGACGTATTGCCCCCACAAGGGGCGCACGGTGTACTGGACGCTCCGCCTCGACGACGGTGAGGTCGAGGACGCCGCCTGGTCGTACCCCTACCCGTTGCCCGAATGCACGCGCATCGCCGGTCTCGTGAGCTTCGAGAGCCGGAAGGTCGACGTTCTCGTCGACGGCATCCGTCAGGAGTGACGCGGCTCGATCTCCGCCCCGGTCCGCCCCTGGCCCCCCCGAGTCAAATGATCACGTTAAGTGGGCGTCTTGGGCCGTTACCAGGTGCCGAGACCTGGTAATGGACCCACAGGCCCACTTAACGTGATCATTTGGCGACCGTGAAGTGTTGCCGCGCGTCGCGTGGCACAACTCGTTGCCGGTCAGGCACAATGATCCGCGTCGACCGGTCCGAATCGGATTCTAGGCCGCTGGGGAAGGCGTCCCTCGAACCCGCAGGAGGACTCGGTGACGACCCGTGGCGTTCTCTACGTGCATGCCGCGACGTCGGCGCTCTGCCCACACATCGAGTGGGCAGTCGCCGGCGCGCTCGGCATGCAGGCCAACATCCGGTGGACACCTCAACCTGCCCTTCCGGGCGCCTACCGTTCCGAGTTGTCGTGGCAGGGCGAGCCTGGATTGAGCGCCAAGCTGGCGTCCGCGCTACGCGGCTGGCTTCACCTGCGGTTCGAGGTGACCGAAGAGCCGAGCCCCGGCAACGAGGGTGCGCGGTACTCGTACACCCCGGAACTCGGCGTCTTCCATGCGGTGACCGGGGTGCACGGGGACATCATGATCCCGGAGGACCGGATCAAGGCCGCCGTCGTGAAGGCGGCGCTCGGCGAGGTCGACCTGGTGGACGAGCTGCGCCGGCTGGTGGGCGGCCCCTGGGACGACGAGCTCGAGCCGTTCCGGTACGCGGGCGAGGGCGCGCCCGTCCGATGGCTCCACCAGGTCGTGTGACCGTGCCCTTTTCTCAGGGTTCGAGATTGGGTAGTGCCTTCCCCTTCCCCCCAGAGTGCGGCGGCTGTATGGTCACGAGCGGATAACACCACAAGACGTGGCCGCTCCGGCACCGGTGACTCCCCGGCCCGGTGTTCCGGGAACTACAGCGGCCTCACCACGGGAAGCGTCCCGGCCCCCTCGAGCGGGCCGGGACGCTTCATGTTGCGGACCTGCCAGGCTGTGGTCCTAGAGCGGGATGTTGCCGTGTGCGCCGCGGCGGGCAGGGGCCGCCGCGACAGCCCGGGCGAGCGCGGACCGGGTCACCGAGGGTTCGATCACCTCGTCGACGACGCCGATCTCCATCGCCCTGGACAGTCCGCCGGCAATCCGCTCGTGCTCCTCGGCCAGCTCGGCCTCGACCTGGGCCCGCAGGTCGGGTGCGACCTCGGCGAGCCGCCGCCTATGCAGGATGCGGACCGCGGCGACGGCGCCCATGACGGCGACCTCGGCAGACGGCCAGGCCAGCACGCGGGTGGCGCCGAGTGACCGGGAGTTCATCGCGATGTACGCCCCGCCGTAGGCCTTGCGGGTAACCAGCGTGACGCGCGGCACGGTCGCCTCGGCGAACGCGTGGAGCAGCTTCGCTCCCCGGCGCACGACGCCGTCCCACTCCTGCCCGACCCCTGGCAAGTAGCCGGGAACGTCGACGACGACGACGAGCGGCACCCCGAAGGCGTCGCACATGCGTACGAAGCGCGCGGCCTTCTCTGCCGACGTCGAGTCGAGGCAGCCGCCCAGCCGCAGTGGGTTGTTGGCGATGACGCCGACCGTGCGCCCACCGAGCCGGCCGAGTGTCGTCGTGATGTTCGGCGCCCAGCGTGGGTGCAGCTCGAGGGCGGAGCCCTCGTCGAGCAGCGCGGCGACCAGCGGATGCACGTCGTATGCACGCCGGGCCGATTCGGGCAGCAGCGCACCGAGGTCGCGGTCCTCGACCGACTCGGTGGAGAGCGTGCCCTGGGCGCCGAGGAGCGCAGCCAGCCGTCGCGCCTCGTCCAGCGCCTCGCGCTCGGTCGTGGTGACGACGTGGACCACGCCGGAGCGGCGCCCGTGTGGCTCAGGACCACCCAGGCGGAGCATGTCCACGTCTTCGCCGGTCACCGAGCGGACGACGTCGGGCCCGGTGACGAAGACGCGGCCTTCCGGACCGAGGACGACGACGTCGGTCAGTGCCGGGCCGTAAGCGGCTCCACCGGCAGCCGGGCCGAGCACGACCGAGATCTGGGGGATTCGGCCCGACGCCCTGGTCATGACCGCGAAGATCTGGCCCACGGCGTGGAGGGAGAGCACACCCTCGGCCAGGCGCGCACCGCCGGAGTGCCAGAGCCCGACCACCGGGACGCCGTCAGCCAGGGCTCGTTCATAGGCATCGACGACGACCCGGCAGCCGTCGTCGCCCATCGCCCCGCCCATGACGGTGGCGTCGGAGCAGAAGGCGACGACGGGCGCGCCCTCGACGGTGCCCTTGGCGGCGAGCATCCCGCTGCCGCCGTCGGGGCCGAGCAGAACCACCGATCCCTCGTCGAAGAAGGTCGCGAGCCGGTGGTTCGGGTTGCGTGGATCCTGCTCGCGCGGGAGCTTGGCTGGCTTGGCCGGTGCGGGCGCAGGCGTCTCGACAGCGGTCATCACACGCTCCGGAAGGCCAGGGCGACGTTGTGCCCGCCGAACCCGAACGAGTTGTTCAGGGCCGTGAGCGGACCGTCACCGAGCGGACGTGGTTCCCCCCGCACGACGTCGAGGCCGATCTCGTCGTCGAGGTCGTCGACGTTGATCGTCGGCGGGGCGGTGCGGTGGTACATCGCAAGGACGGCGGCGATGGACTCGACCGCGCCGGCGCCCCCGAGCAGGTGGCCGGTCATGGACTTCGTCGACGTGACCGCGACCGCGCCCGCGGCGTCGCCCAGCGCAGTTCGGATGGCGACCGCCTCGGCGATGTCCCCCACCGGCGTCGAGGTGGCGTGAGCATTGAGATGCCGGACGTCTGCGGGGTCGAGCCCGCCGTCGGCCAGCGCGTTGCGCATCGCCTTGATCGCACCGGCGCCGGAGGGGTCGGGTTGCGCGATGTGGTGCGAGTCGGCGCTGATCCCGGCACCGGCGAGCTCGGCGTAGATCCGCGCACCGCGGGCCTCGGCGTGCTCGGCGGACTCGAGCACGAGCAGGCCCGCGCCCTCGCCGAGCACGAAGCCGTCACGCCCCTTGTCGTACGGACGGCTGGCCCGCTCGGGCTCGTCGTTGCGCTTGGACAGCGCCATCATGTTCGCGAACGCGGCCATCGGCAGCGCGTGGATCACCGCCTCGGTGCCGCCCGCGACGACGATGTCGGCGCGGCCGTGCCTGATCATGTCCAGCCCGTACGACAGGGCCTCCGCGCCCGACGCGCACGCGCTGACCGGCGTGTGGACGCCCGCGCGCGCGCCGAACTCGAGGCCGACGTTGGCCGCCGGACTGTTCGGCATGAGCATCGGGATCGCGAGCGGCGAGACCCGACGCGGGCCGGACTCGAGTAGCACGTCGTAGTTCGACAGCAGGGTGGTGAGGCCGCCGATCCCGGACGCGCACACGACGCCCAGGCGATCGCCGTCGACCTCGACGTCGTCGAGACCGGCGTCGGCCCAGGCCTCCCTGGCGGCGATCACCGCGAACTGGCCGGACCGGTCGAGCCGGCGCGCCTGCACCCGGGCGAGTACCTCACCCGGCTCGACGGCGACCCGGGCGGCGATGCGCACGGGCAGCTCGGCGGCCCAGTCCTCGGTGAGCGCCCGGACGCCGGAGCGCCCGGCCAGGAAGGACTCCCAGGTGGTCGCGACGTCGCCTCCGACGGGCGTCGTCGCGCCGAGCCCGGTGATGACGACACGAGTCTGGGAAGGGGTCATCGGCTCAAGATCCTGCGCGTTCGATGAAGGCCACGGCGTCGCCGACCGTCGCGAGGTTCTTGACCTCGTCGTCGGGGATCTTCACGCCGAACTTCTCCTCGGCGGCGACGACCACCTCGACCATCGACAGCGAGTCGATGTCCAGGTCGTCGGTGAAGGACTTGTCGAGCTGGACGTCTGCCGCGGGGACGCCCGCGATCTCGTTGACGATGTCGGCGAGACCGCTGCGGATCTCCTCGGTGCTGGCCATGTGTTCTTCTCCTCGGTGCGGTGGATGGGTCGTGCGGACGATCTGTCTGGTCGCACTCGGAACCTCGCTCGTTCCTCGTTCGGTCTCCTCGTTGCTCCGATCAGGGGATGCGGACGACCTGCGCTGCGTAGACCAGGCCGGCGCCGAAGCCGATGAGCAGCGCCAGGTCGCCGCTCTTCGCCTGGCCCGTCTCGAGCAGGCGCTCGAGGGCGAGCGGGATCGACGCGGCCGACGTGTTTCCCTGCTCGACGATGTCGCGGGCGGTGACGACCGATGCCGGCAGCTTCAGCGCGCGGGCCATGGCATCGGTGATGCGCATGTTTGCCTGGTGGGGCACGAACACGTCGAGGTCGTCAGCGGTGATCCCCGCTGCCTCCATCGCCTCCTGGGCGACCTTGGCCATCTCGAAGGAGGCCCACCTGAAGACCGAGTTGCCCTCCATGATCAGGTGCGGGATCCGCGGGCCGTCGGCGGCGAACAGCGCCTCCCGCCACTCCTCGCGCTGGCGGATCAGGTCGAGGTGCTGGCCGTCCGAGCCCCAGACCACCGGGCCGATCGCAGCCTCGTCGGAAGGCCCGACTACGGCCGCACCGGCCCCGTCGGCGAACAGGAACGCCGTCGAGCGGTCGTACTGGTCGGTGAGGTCGGAGAGCCGCTCGACGCCGATGACCAGGACGTGGCCGGTGGTGCCGCCGCGAACCATGTCGGCGGCCAACGACACGCCGTAGCAGAAGCCGGCGCAGGCAGCCGAGATGTCGAATGCGGCGGCTCGCGTCGTGCCGATCTTGTACGCGATCTCGGCCGCGGCGGAGGGCGTCTGGTACAGGTGCGTGACGGTTGCGACGATGACGCAGTCGACCTGATCGGGCGTGATGCCCGCGTGCGCGAGCGCCTTGCCTCCCGCGGCGAGGCTCATGGCGATGACGCTCTCGTCGTCGTTGGCCCAGCGCCGGCTGGCGATACCGGACCGGGTGCGGATCCACTCGTCGGAGGAGTCGATCTGCTCGATGATCTCAGCGTTCGGCACGACCCGGGCGGGTCGGTAGCCACCGATGCCCAGGATGCGGGCTTCCCGCGTCCGCTGGTTGCTACGGATCGTCGCGCTCATGTGCCCACCATTCCCTGAGACTCCCGATGGGTAGCCGGATGGGCCTCGGGATGAAGACGGACCAGCGGCTGGCCTGGTGCGACCGGATCGCCGTCCTCCACGAGCCATTCGATGACGGTGCCACCATGCGTCGCGGGCACGTCGAGCGAGTCGCGCAGCGAGCTGACGGTCCCGACCAGGTCGCCTGCGCCCAGCCTGGTGCCGACCTGGACACCGGCTGCACTGAACGTCCCCTTCATCGGCGCGACGACCAATCGCCAGGTCGGGCTCGCGTTCATCGGGCTGGCCTGGCCGTGCCGCTCGGTGAACGCCCGTGCGTCGTCGAGCTGGTCGGGCGTCTTCAACGCGAAGGTCTCGACGCCGGGCAGCGCCCTCTTGGCCAGCCCGGTCAGCGTGCCGGCCGGTGGCACCTCGAGCAGGCCGGTGACCCCGAGGTCGAGCATGGTCTGCTGACACAGGTCCCAGCGGATGGGGAGCGACACCTGGTCGACCAGGCGGGCGAGCACCTCGCGTCCGTCGTGGATGACCCGGCCGTCGCGGTTGGACAGCAGCCTGGACCGTGGGTCGTGGGTGCTGATCGCGCGGGCGTGCCGGCGCAGGACGTCGACGGCTGGGGCCATGTACATGGTGTGGAACGCGCCCGCGACCGAGAGTGGGCGCAGCCGGGCACCGGCCGGGGGCGCTGCGGCGAGCGCCTCGAGCTGTTCGGTCGTGCCTGCGGCGACGACCTGCCCGGCACCGTTGATGTTGGCCGGTGTCAGGCCGTGCTTCTCCAACGCTGCGAGAACCTCCTCCGGATCGCCGCCGAGCACGGCCGTCATACCGGTAGGCGTGGCCTTCGACGCCTGCGCCATGGCACGCCCGCGCTCGCGGACGAAGACCATGGCCTGCTCGGCGGTGATGACCCGGACGCCCGCCGCGGCCGTGATCTCGCCTACGCTGTGCCCGGCCGCGGCGCCGACCTGGCCGAACGCGTCGGCAGGCTGTGGAAACAGCGCGAGGGCGCTGAGCATGCCGGCGGCGACAAGCAGGGGCTGGGCCACGGCGGTGTCCCGGATCGTCTCGGCGTCGGCCTCCGCGCCGTAATACGCGAGATCGAGCCCCGCTACCGCGGAGAGCCAGTGGACGCGCGCCTCGAATGCGGGGTCTTCCAGCCAGGGCGCGAGGAAGCCAGGTGTCTGGGCGCCTTGACCGGGGGCAACGATGGCGAGCACATCCTCTAGCCTCGCCGCTACCCGCGCGTACGGCCGTCGACAGCGCAGACAAGGTCGTCTGGCCAACCTTGGAGGGTTCTCACAATTGTCTCGGGGTCGGTCAGGTTCTCGACGGCGGCGGGAAGAGCCTGCCCAGCGTCAGCGCGAGCCGAAGTGTGTAAGCATCGCGCGGGTCGGTCGGCGTCAGGCCGGAGAGCTCGACGACCCGCCGCAGCCGGTACCGCACCGTGTTCGGATGCACGAACAGCAGCCGGGCCGCCGCCTCGACCGAGCTGCCGCTCTCCAGGTAGGCGGCGAGCGTCTCGATCACCACGGGCCCCGCCTCGGCGATCGGCTCGTAGACTTCCGCCACCAGGGCGCGCCGGGCGTGTCCATCGCCGGCGAGGGCACGTTCCGGTAGGAGGTCGTCGGCAGCAACCGGGCGCGGTGCGTCTGGCCATGCCTCCGCGGCTCGCAGTCCCGCGATCGCGGCCCGCGCAGAGGTCGCCGCCGCGGCGAGGTCGGGCACCAGCGGCCCGGCCACGACCGGCCCTGGGGCGAAGTGGCCGGCCACCGAGGCGGCCGCGCGCTCGGGGTCGTCGACTCCGCCCAGCACCGCCACCACCCGGTCGCCCTGCACGCCGGTCAGCACGTCGTGTCCGGCCTGGCGGGCGGTGCGCCGGATCGCGTCGACCACAGCCTCGTCGTCGCCCGCCTGCGGCGTGTGACCGACTGTGACGGTGACGCCGCTCTGTGCCGTCCAACCCAATGCGGCGGCCCGCGACCGCACCTCCTCGTGGGATTCACCGCGCAGCAGGGAATCGACGACGAGCGCTTCGAGGCGCGCGTCCCAGGCGCCGCGAGCCTCGGCAGCGCGCGCGTACACCTCCGCCGCCGCGAACGCGACCTCGCGCGAGTACCGCAGGACACCCTCGCGGACGGCGGGGACGTCCTCCTCGGCGACGACGTCGGTGATGGTCTGCTCGACCACTTCGATGGCGACCCGGACCATCTCGACTGTTTGCTCGAGGCTGATCGCCCGGGTGAGCTCCCGCGGTGCCGTACCGAACACGTCGGCGGTCACGGTCGGGCCCTCGTCGCCAGGGTTGCGGTACCAGTCGACGAAGGCTGCGATGCCGGCCTGGATCACCAGGCCGACCCAGGAGCGCTCGTCCGGCGGCATCGCGCGGTACCAGGAGAGGCGCTGTTCCATGCGGGCGATCGACGCCGTCGCCAGGGCACCTGTGGCACGTTCGAGCTGACGCCCGGCGCGCGCTCGCGAACCGGTGGCGGGCGTCGTGACCATGCCGGGCAGCGTACGCGTCGGCGAAGTGCTCGGACACCCACGAAGTTGTCGCAGGGCTACAAGGGCGGCTCAGGTCGCCTGGGCCTGGCGGAGGAGATCGACGGCGTCCCGCGAGCTTGCGAGGACGATGTCCACTCTGCTGACGAAATCGCCGATCAGCCGGCCCGGGCCAGTGCTCCTGCGCCGATTTCGTCAGCGAAGCGGTGGGCAGAACCGCGAGGACGGCACCAGTCTCACGTGGATCACGTCTCGCCGCCGGCCTCCTCGGCCGTCGTGGCGTTGACGTCGTCGAGGTTGTACTTCGCGTGCGCCTGCCGCACGAGGTCCCACGCGACATCGCCGCGGCGGGCCAGCAATGTCAGCACAGCGATCACGATCGACTGGGCGTCGACCTTGAAATGCCGCCGTAGCGCGGCGCGCGTGTCAGAGAGCCCGAAACCGTCGGTGCCGAGCGACATCCACTCCTGGGTGACGTACGGGGCGATCTGGTCCTGCACCGCCCGCATGTAGTCGCTGACGGCGACCACCGGGCCGGGGGCGTCCCGCAGCCGCTGGGTGACGTACGGAACTCGGGCCTCGCCGTCGGGGTTCATGAGGTTCCACTCGTCGCAGGCCATTGCCTCGCGGCGCAGTTCATTCCACGAGGTGGCCGACCACACGTCGGCGGCGACCTGCCAGTCCTCAGCCAGCCGATGCTGCGCCTCGAGCGCCCAGTTCAGCGCCACGCCGGAGGCGAGGATCTGGGCGTGCGGCACCTTGTCGCCGGGGCCGACTTCCATCGGCTGGTAGCGGTATAGCCCTTTGAGCAGGCCATCGACGTCGAGCTCGTCCGGCTCGGCGGGCTGGACGTACGGCTCGTTGTAGATCGTCAGGTAGTAGAAGACGTTCTCCGCGTCGTCACCGTACATACGCCGCAGGCCGTCGCGGATGATGTGCCCGAGCTCGAAGCCGTACGCCGCGTCGTAGTGGACGACCGCCGGGTTCGTCGACGCGAGGAGCACCGAATGGCCGTCCTCGTGCTGTAGGCCCTCACCGTTGAGTGTGGTCCTCCCGGCCGTGGCGCCGAGGACGAAGCCGCGGGCCATCTGGTCGGCGGCGGCCCAGAGGCCGTCGGCCGTGCGCTGGAACCCGAACATCGAGTAGAAGATGTAGACCGGGATCATCGGCAGGTTGTGCGTCGAGTACGACGAGCCGACGGCAGTCCACGACGCCACCGATCCAGCCTCGTTGATCCCCTCGTGCAGGATGTGACCCCTGACGTCCTCCTTGTACGAGAGGAAGAGCTCGCGGTCGACCGACGTGTAGTTCTGCCCGTGCGGCGAGTAGATCTTCAGCGTGGGGAACAGTGAGTCCATGCCGAACGTGCGCGCCTCGTCCGGGATGATCGGCACGATCCGGGGGCCGATCTCGGGGTCTTTGATCAGGTCCTTGAGCAGGCGCACGCAGGCCATCGTCGTCGCGATCGCCTGTTTGCCCGATCCCCGCCTGACGACGTCGTAGGCCTGGTCACCCGGCAGCACCAGCGGCGCCGATTTGCCGTGCCGTTCGGGAAGGAAGCCGCCGAGCTGGCGGCGCCGCTCGACCAGGTACGCGTACTCCTCGGACTCCGTGCCGGGGTGGAAATACGGCGGCAACTTCGCATCCAGGGCGTCGTCCGGGATGTCGAGCTGCAGCCGGTCGCGGAAGCCCTTGATGTCGTCGAGCGTGAGCTTCTTCATCTGATGCGTCGCGTTGCGGCCCTCGAAGTGCGAACCGAGCGTCCAGCCTTTGATCGTCTTCGCGAGGATCACAGTGGGCTGGCCGGTGTGCTCCGTGGCCGCCTTGTACGCCGCGTACATCTTGCGGTAGTCGTGACCGCCGCGCTTGAGGCCCCAGATCTCGTCGTCGGACAGCTGCTCGACCATCCTGGCGGTGCGCGGATCACGGCCGAAGAAATGCTCACGGACGTAGGCGCCGGACTCGGCCTTGTAGGTCTGGTAGTCGCCGTCAGGCGTCACGTTCATGAGGTTGACCAGTGCGCCGTCGGCGTCGGCGGCCAGCAGCGGGTCCCACTCCCGACCCCAGATGACCTTGATCACGTTCCAGCCGGCTCCGCGGAACAGAGCCTCGAGCTCCTGGATGATCTTGCCGTTGCCGCGGACCGGCCCGTCGAGACGCTGCAGGTTGCAGTTGACGACGAAGGTGAGGTTGTCGAGCTCCTCACGGGCAGCGGTCCCGATCGCGCCGATGCTCTCGGGCTCGTCCATCTCGCCGTCGCCGAGGAACGCCCACACGCGCTGTTCGCTGGTGTCCTTGAGGCCACGGTTGTGCAGGTATCGGTTGAACCGCGCCTGGTAGATCGCGTTGATCGGCCCGAGGCCCATCGACACGGTCGGGAACTCCCAGAAGTCGGGCATGAGCCGGGGGTGGGGGTACGACGGCAGCCCGCCACCCATTCCGGCGTGGGAGAGCTCCTGGCGGAACCCGTCGAGCTGGTCCTGGGTGAGGCGGCCCTCGAGGAAGGCCCGCGCGTACATGCCCGGGGACGCGTGTCCCTGGAAGTAGATCTGATCGCCGCCACCGGGGTGATTCTTGCCCCGGAAGAAGTGGTTGAAGCCGACCTCGTAGAGGCTGGCCGACGACGCATACGTGGAGATGTGGCCCCCGACGCCGATTCCGGGGCGCTGCGCGCGATGGACCATGATCGCCGCGTTCCAGCGCACGTAGCGCCGGATCCGGCGTTCGAGCTGCTCGTCGCCCGGGAACCACGGCTCGGCCTCCGGCGGGATCGTGTTGATGTAGTCGGTGCTGCGCAGGCTGGGCACACCCACCTGGCGCTCACGGGCGCGCTGGAGCATCGCCAGCATGAGGTAACGGGCCCGGTGCCTGCCGCTGTTCTCGACCACAGCGTCGAGCGACTCGAGCCACTCCTGGGTCTCGTCGGGGTCGATATCCGGCAACTGGCTGGGCAGGCCGTTGCTGATGATCGGGGAGCGGTCTGCTGCCACGACGGTCCTTAGGGCTCGGGGACGCTGGCGTCGGCGTCACACTCGCGGGTCGCCTTGTCCCATCCTCCACCGGTGAGGGTCCGGCCGTCACATCGGGTCTTTCTCTCGCGGCCTC
>Ga0184612_10001416_pt1 | contig 11531 bp, 15 predicted proteins | sample PLM3_60_coex_FD_133163 | JGI IMG/M metagenome (GOLD analysis project Ga0184612, IMG submission 133163) | Groundwater sediment microbial communities from an aquifer in East River, Colorado, USA - PLM3_60_coex | ecosystem: Environmental > Terrestrial > Soil > Riparian zone | place: USA: East...
GAAGGTCACGGCGACGGCCGCCGCGCGCATGGCGTCGACCGTTCCGTCCACATCGGACAGGCGATGGGCCAGCGGCTCGGCCATCGCGAACGTGAGCGCGCCGACCACCGCGCTGGCGCACCCAGCGATGAACACCGCCCGGACCACGATGCCGCGCGACCGTCCCCCGTGCCCTGCCCCCACCTCGATAGCCACCCGGCGCACGGAAGCCATGTCCATCCCGAACCGCGTTCCCGCCGCGGCGATGAACGCGAACTGCGTCCCGAGCGTGACGACGCCGAGGGCCGTCGCCCCGGCGGCTCCCCCGCCGAAGGCCCGCGACACCAGGACGTTCGCGACGAACGTCCCCAGCACGAAGACCACGAGGCCGATGATGTTCTGCGCCGTCCCCGATAGGAGGGTCAGGTGGTCGCGGGCCCCCTCGCCGGTTCCCAGGAAGGCACCGAGCGAGGACCCGTCGGCGCTGGAAGGGCGGGGCGGATCGGAGCGGCTCACGTCCTGCGGGAGCGCACGGTCACGGAGCGCGCGGCCTGCTTGGCGGCGGCCTTCGCCTCTTTCGCCGCTGCCTTCACGTCGGCCTTGGCTTCCTTGGCCGCGGCCTTCACATCACGGGCGGCATTCCTGACGACGGTTCGAACATCCTGCGGCGGCGCGAGCGCTCGTATCCTGGCTGCATGCCGCTCCTGCAACTCGATCCCGGCGCGGACGAAGTCCCGGATCAGCCGGAGCTCCTGGTCCGAGTAGCGCAGCAGCCTGGCCTCGCCCTCGTCCCGGATCGGACCGTACAGCTGCTCGCCCTGGTCCTTGGCATCGGGCGTGATGTCGACGAGCACCCGGCGCCGATCATCCGGGTCCGCCAGCCGGTGCGCCAGCCCCGCTCGCTCGAGCCGGTCGAGCACGGTCGTCATCGCGCCGGGTGAGAGGTCCGTCGCCTCCGCGAGTTGCCCAGCGGTCATCGGGCCCCGGGTGAACAGCAGGCCCATGCACCGAAGGTCGGTGCGGTTCAACCCGAAGACCTGCGACGCCGCGTCGTCCACGGCATTCGTGGCTTCCTGGAACTCGGTGATGTCCCGGCCGATCTGCCCGACCAGGTCGTCCCGAGATTCATTTGACATTCGAATCTTTCGACTTCTAGACTGTCCCACGTTCTAAAGGCTACCACGGACGAGGAGGCAAGGACATGAGCGAGTCGACGCGGGCCATCGAGGCCTCAGGCCTGGTCAAGACCTATCCCGGCGGCATCCGGGCCCTGGACGGGCTGAGCTTCGAGGTCGAGGCCGGCACCGTCTTCGGGATGCTCGGACCGAACGGGGCCGGCAAGTCCACCACGGTGAAGATCCTGACCACGCTGTCCCGGCCGGACGAGGGCCAGGCGCGCGTGGGCGGGTTCGACATCCTTCGCCAGCCGGACCGGGTTCGGCGGACCATCGGCGTGGTGGCCCAGCGGTCGGGCGTCGACAAGGAGGCCACCGGCCGGGAGAACCTGCGGCTGCAAGGCCAGCTGTTCGGGATGGGCCGTCGCGACCTCGAGCGGCGCGCCTCCGAGCTCCTCGAACGGTTCGGGCTCGCCGACGCGGCCGACCGCATCGTGCGGACGTACTCGGGCGGGATGCAGCGGCGACTCGACGTCGCGCTCGGGCTGATCCACGGTCCGGGGATCCTGTTCCTGGACGAGCCCACCACCGGCCTGGACCCCGAGGTTCGTACCGGGCTGTGGGAGGAGATCAGGCGCCTGGCGTCCGAGGAGGGCATCACGGTCCTCCTCACCACGCACTATCTGGAGGAGGCGGACCGCCTCGCCCGCCGCCTGGTGATCGTGGACCGCGGGCGCATCGTGGCCGAGGGAGAGCCCGAGCAGCTGAAGAGCTTCGCGGAGACGCTATCAACATCGAGCTCCAGGACCCCGAGTCCAACGGCCGGGTGACCCACTCGCTCGGCGGGCTGGGCAAGGTCCGCGACGTCTCGGTCGACGGCCGGTCACTGCGCGCGCGGGCCGACGACGGGGCGCGGGCCGTCCCGGTCGTGCTCCAGACGCTGGAGGCGAGCGGCGTGCGCGTCGCGTCGGTGACCGTCGCCCGGCCCTCGCTCGACGACGTATACCTGCGGTACACGGGGCGCACGTTCAGCCAAGCCGAGCAGCAGACACCCGAGCAGGACCGAAACGAGAAGAAGGAGGCCCGCCGATGACCGCCGCGCTCCGACACACCTGGTACATGACCGTGCGTCACCTGCGGGCGCTTTTCCGCCAGCCCGCGTGGGTGGCGCTCACGCTGATCCAGCCGATCATCTGGATCCTGCTCTACGGGCAGCTGTTCAAGCGGATCGTCCAGATCCCCGGCTTCGGAGCCGGCTCGTATATCGACTTCCTGACACCGGGGATCGTCGTGATGACCGTCCTGTTCTCCGGCGGATGGGCCGGCATGGGCCTGATCTGGGACCTCGACAACGGGGTGATCGACCGGTTCCTGGTGACGCCGGTCAGCCGGGGCGCGCTGATCGGCGGGCGCCTGGTCCAGCTCGGCCTGGTGGCGGTGATCCAGTCGGCCATCCTCGTGTCGCTGGGCTTGGTGCTCGGCGCCCGGTACCCGGAGCTCCTGGGACTGGTCGTGCTGGTGGCCTGCTCGGTCCTGCTCGGCGCGGCGTTCGCGTCGCTGTCGACCGGGCTGGCCGCGGTGGTCCGCAAGGAGGAGACGGTCATCGCCGCGGTCAACTTCGTGATCCTGCCGCTCACGTTCCTGTCGTCGGTGTTCATGGCACAGAACCTCGTGCCCGGCTGGATCCGATCCGTCGCGCGGTTCAACCCGGTGAACTGGGCGGTAGTCGCGGGACGGGAGGCGTTGAGCGCCACCCCGAACTGGGGCATCGTGTTCGCCCGCGCGGGCTACCTGCTCGTGTTCGCGACCGTGTGCGCGTGGCTCGCCACGCGGGCATTCCGCGCCTACCAGCGCTCGGTCTGAGGGTTCGCGGTGGATGGCGGGCGACGTGGTTCGCCCTCCACACGACCGACACATCTTCGATGAATCCCTCACCGGCTCCCCTGCGTAGTACCCCGTCAGCCAGATCCGAGCGAGCAAGGGGAGATGACCATGAAGCCACATCCTTGGACACGCATGCTGTTGGTCATCGGGCTGGGCGCGACGATCATGGCCCCCCTGGCTTCGGTTCCGGCCTGGGCCGCACCGGCCAACGCCTACGTCGTGCACGATCTGGTGTCCGACGGCGCTCACCCCGCCGATACCATCGACCCCAACCTGGTCAATGCCTGGGGTCTGACCGCCGGCCCGACGACGCCCTGGTGGGTGGCCGACAACGGCACCGACCTGTCCACCCTGTACACCGCCGCCGGCGTGAAGGTCCCGCTCGAAGTCCAGGTGGGTGGCGGGCCGACCGGCGCCGTCTTCAACGGAACCACCAGCTTCGTGGTCACCAACGGGACCGCGTCCGGACCAGCGCTGTTCCTGTTCGCCAGCGAGGACGGCACGATCCGCGGATGGAACCCAGGCGTCCCGCCTCCTGCGCCGTCAGTCCAGGCGCAGGTCGCCGTGGACCGTTCGAGCGTCGGGGCCATCTACAAGGGCTTGGCCATCGGCGCGACACCCGCGAGCGGGCCCCTGCTGTACGCGACGGACTTCCACAACGCCCGCGTGGACGTGTTCGACGGCAGCTTCAACCTAGTCAGCACGCCGGGCGCCTTCACCGACCCCGGGCTTCCGAACGGCTACGCCCCATTCGGCATCCAGTCGATCGGCGCTCAGGTCTTCGTCACGTACGCCAAGCAGGACGCTGATCGCGAAGACGAGGTCGGCGGGCGGAGCTTGGGCTTTGTCGACGTGTTCGACATGAGCGGGGCGTTCCAGGGCCGGGTGGCGACCCGAGGCCAGCTGAACGCTCCCTGGGGTCTCGCTCTTGCGCCCGATAGCTTCGGGAGATTCGCGGGCGACCTGCTCGTCGGCAACTTCGGCGACGGTCAGATCCACGCGTTCCAGTTGGAGGACGGGACCTGGTTCCCGCGAGGAGCGCTGCGCGGAACCGACGGGCTGCGGATCGCGATCGACGGCCTGTGGGCGCTCGAGTTCGGCAACGGTGCGCCCAACAATGGCCCGACCGACACGCTGTTCTTCACCGCGGGTCCCGACGACGAGAGCCACGGGCTGTTCGGAACGATCCGGGTGGCTGCCTAAGGCGGAGAGGAGGCCCGGGGCTCACCGACCGACGACGAGAAGACGCGCGAACGTCACTCTCCGAGCCGGGGTGTGAAGGACGCTGACAGCTCCAAACCAGGTTGGGGAGCCCGCGGATCTCGAGAAAGGCAGCGGCTGACGCGCACCTAAGAGCGGGTGAACCGGCGATCCGGGACGAACCACATGACTGACACGGCCACGTAGATCATGTACGAAATCCACGGCCTCACGAAGGCAAGCCCAACCCCTGTCGCATACAGCACGAGCGATGCATATCCCTTGATGTCCGACCCGATGGCCTCCGCCAGAGCCGACTCACGGCCGTTCGCCCGGATGAGCGCTCGCACGAGAATCCAGTACGCGAACCCAGCGGCGAGCGCCACCGCACCATACGCGGCCGCAGGGAGCGCGTGGCGATATTCGTCTCGCAGCCATTCCGTCACTACTGGGATGAGCGACAGCCAGAACAACAGAAATAGGTTCGCCCACATCGCGGCCCCGCTGATCCGCTCGGCCGCTCGGAGCAGGTGATGGTGGTTGTTCCAGTAGATCCCGACGAAGACGAAGCTGAGTACGTACACGAGCAGACCCGGCAGTTGCTCGCGGACGGCACCCAGCGAGGCCCCGCGCGGGGCGCGCAACTCGAACGCCATGATTGTGATGATCACCGCTATGACGGCGTCGCTGAACGCCTCGACCCGGGACGTCCCTACCTCGAGTGACCGAGTCGAACGCTCTTGCTCCTTCATCGTGCGGAGGATCATAGGGTCGCGCTAGATGGTCTGCGAGGTCCAAGACGAAGATCCCGACTACCTACGCCGCTAGATGCGCCGGAGAGTCTAGACACTGACCTTCACACACGGAGGACCTCAGAGAAGCCGTAGTCTAGGGCCATGGGCCGTACCTGCGAAGGATCTATCTTGCTTGGTCGCGACGTTGCACGCCGCCCCAGTCGATAGACAGTTGCGAGACATCCCATCGGCACCCTCTGTCACACCAGGCACAAGACAGGCATCCTGAGGCATCTTCACGTTGGGCACGTCGGAGAACGTCTTCGGAAACCTGCGCGTCCACGTTCAGGATCAGCAACGTTGCGGCGATGGCGAACACACCGTCGGCGAAGGTCTCCAGCCGGTTCGTGTTCATCGACTGGCCTCAGGAGCAACTCGGGCATCGCACGCCCAGGAGTCTAGGACCGGAGGGCTGGGGCCACCCCGGACGGGCGGCCCGCCAGGCGACCTCGGCGGGCACGGATGTGCATTGCCCCGGCCATCTGTAGTAAAGACACGCCGTCAGCCCAGGAAGGGAGAGGGGAACCATGGCCAGACAGACCATCGACCAGCTTCGCGAGCAGGTACGCGGGGACGTCATCGCCCCGGACGACGGGGCGTACGAGGAAGCCCGCAAGGTCTACAACGCCATGATCGACAAGCGGCCGGCGGTCGTCGTGCGCCCCGTGAACGCCGGGGACGTCATCGCCGCGGTGAATTTCGCTCGCGAGAGCGGGATCGATCTGGCCATCCGCGGTGGCTCGCACGGCGTGCCGGGGTTCGGCACGTGTGACGGCGGGGTGGTCGTCGACCTCTCCCGGATGAAGGGGGTTCGCGTCGATCCGGCGAGGCGGTCGGCCCGGGCGGAGGGCGGCGCCACGTGGGGAGACGTCAACGCAGCGACCCATGCCTTCGGGCTGGCCACGACGGGCGGGATCGTCTCCACCACCGGGGTCGGCGGCCTGACGCTCGGCGGGGGCATCGGCTACCTCGCGCGCGGCCTCGGCCTCTCCTCCGACAACCTGATCTCCGCCGACGTCGTGACCGCGGACGGCAAGTTCCTGGTGTCGACCGAGAACGTGAACGCGGATCTGTTCTGGGCGCTTCGTGGCGGCGGCGGCAACTGCGGCGTCGTGACCTCGTTCGAGTTCAAGCTGGAGCCGGTCAAGGACGTCTACGGCGGTCCCATGTTCTTCGAGCTGGAGGACGCCGGCGACGTCATCCGGTTCTACCGAGACTTCATCGTCGACGCCCCCGAGCAGTTCGGCGGATTCCCGGCCTTCCAGATCGCGCCGCCGCTCCCGTTCATCCCTGAGGACCGGCACGGTGAGACTTTCCTCGCGTTCGTGGCGTGCTGGGCCGGACCGCTCGATGAAGGGGAGGCCGCGCTGAAGCCGATCCACGACGTCGCGCCGGTCGTCGCGGAGCACGTCGGACCCATGCCCTACCCGGCCCTCAACGCGGCGTTCGACGCCCTGTACCCTCCCGGCCTCCAGCATTATTGGAAGGCCAACTTCGTCAGGGAGTTGACCGACGACGCGATCGAGGCCCACCTGGCGCACGGGCCCAAGGTGCCGGTGGTCAACTCGACCGTGCACATCTACTCGATCAACGGGGCCTGTCATCGCGTGGCGCCCGATGCCACAGCGTTCGCGTATCGGGACGCCACATTCGCTACCGTGATCGCGGGCATGTGGCCCGATCCCGCTGCGAACGCGGCGACCATCAAGTGGGTCCGCGACTATTACGACGCCACCGCGCCACTCTCGGAGGAGGGCGGGTACATCAACTTCATGGCCGAGGACGACCAGAGCCGGATCAAGGCCAACTACAAGGGGAACTACGACCGCTTGGTGGATGTGAAGAGGAAGTACGACCCGGACAACCTGTTTCACCTGAACCAGAACATCAAACCCTAGCGGGGCCGCGTTCGTTCGCCGTTTCGAAGGGGGACCCAGATAGCCGTGCGGGCTAGAGGCGAACGGCTATGAGCAGGACGCAGATCGCCATGAGGATGCCGGCGACCACGTTGAACTCGTATTGCGGCCTGGGCAGCGAGGATCTCCCGGAGCTCCACCTGATGGAGCGCTTCTTGTTGTAGGTCCACCGGTCCGTCTGCATCGCAGCCTCCCGATCAGGGGGCCGGATGCTAGCGCCCGGAGCAGGCCAGGTGTGGGATTTCGCCAAGACCGGCACTCCCCCAACCCTAGCGGGCCGCCGCCTCCGAATCCCACAAGCGACGCAACGCGGCGGCCACGCGCTCGGGCTCGGCGGCGTGCGAGGAATTCAGGTGACTGAGGCCGTCATACAGCTCGACCGTCATGTGGGGGAACAGCTGGCCGAGCCGCTCTGCCTTTCGCCCCCAGGTCTCGTTGCTCAGGCTGTTGTAGCTGTAGTACACGGGACGGTCGAACGCCTTCAGGCGTTCGACCGTCACGTCGGCCCCGCTCAACATGCGCACGAAGGCGGCAACACCTGCGGGTCGATCGGCCATCCATGAGGGTGGCGGGCCTTCCATCATGGGAGGTGGCTGAACGCCCTCGCGCATCTGCGCGCCGATGAAGGCCGACATCATCTGGTCGGGAGGGAGCTGGAGCAGGGGAAGGAAGACCCGATGCATCTCCTCCACATCCTGGGGACTGAAGTCGGTGGCCGGCTCGTCGAGGGCGAGCGTGAGCACCCGCTCGGGGCGAGCGGCGGTGAACGCGAGCGCGCACGCTCCGCCTCCCGAATGCCCATAGAGATGGAACGTCCCAAACCCCTGCTCGTCCGCGGCTTGAGCGATGCCGTCGATCTCGGTTGCGAGCGAGTAGCCGGGCGGCGGCACGGACGGACCGCCGTACACCTCAAGGTCCTTGGGCACCGCATTCACGTCGTCGCCCAGCGCCTCGAACAGGCGAGCAAACCGAATCGCGGCCGGGGCGATGATGCCTGGAAGGAGGATCACAGGGACTCGTGGAGGGCTCGGACCCGTCACGACCCGCACCATATCCTGAGTCATCGGATCTCACGCGAGGGGGTTGTCCGTGGGGGTCGAGGAGAACAAGGCGCTCGTCCTGCAGTTCTACGAGGAGGTCTGGAATAGGGGGAACCTCGACGTGACGTCGGAGGTGTTCGCCCCGAAGTACCTGCGGCACGACCTCCGGCCGTCGGAGGCCCTGCCGGGCCCCGCCGGCCAGGCGAAGATCGCCGCCGACTTCCGGGCGGCCTTCCCTGACCTTCGGATGGAGGTTGACCTCATCCTGGCGGAGGGAGATCTCGTGGCCGCGCGGTGGACGACGGAGGGGACCAACACGGGGCGATGGGGAGACCACCCTGCCACCGGAAGGTGGGCACGGTTCTCCGGCGTGAACATCTTCCGGTTTCGTGACGGGAAGGTCGCTGAGCTGTGGAACCACCGGGACGACCTCGGCCTCGTGCAGCAGCTCCGCGTGGAGATCTACGCGGGCGCCGCGCCCACCGACGACGAATGACGGTGGCCGCGGAAGCTCCGACCGTCCCTCACGGAACGCCCCCCCGGATCGGCGCATCCTTCACCGGCTCGGGCGCGTGCCACACGGCCTCGACGTTGTTGCCGTGGAGGTCGTTGACGAACGCCGCGTAATACCGCTCCGAGTACTGGGTCCACACCCCGGGCTCCCCTCTGGCCGTGGCTCCGTTGGCCAGCGCCGCCTCGAAGAACGCATCCACGCTCGCGAGGTCGGCGGCGTCGAACGCGACGTGCGCCGCCGTTGTGACCGAAGCGCCCTGATAGATGGCGAAGTCGTCGAGTCCCTCGACCCCGTAGTGGATCCCATCCTCCTGGACATGGAGCTCCTCGTATCCGACGGGTGCCAGTGCGGCCGTGTAGAGCCGGCGGCTGGCCGCGAGGTCGCTCACGACGAACAGCACGTGGTCGATCACGATCCTCCTGGTGGTCATGAGGGCGGCATCCGTGATGGATGAGTCGACTTCGCAGCGTCGTCGATCACGGCGATGGCGTCGATCTCGACGAGTTGCCCCGAATAGCCGAGGCCGGCCACACCGACGAGCGTGCTCGGCGTCGCAGCCAGCTCGGAACCCTGCACGACGTCCCACACGGCGACTTTGGGTTCGCGTCCCTCGCCGACCACGTAGACGGTGGTCTTCACGACCTGTTCGGGACTCGCCCCCGCTGCCTCGAGCGCGGCGAGGAGGTTCGCCAGGACCTGTTCGGTCTGCGCTCGGTAATCATCCGGTCCAACCAGTTGCCCCGTCGGGTCCAGCGGCACCGCCCCGGCCGTGAAGACGAATCGGGAGCCACTCGCCACCGCGTAATGCCGGTAGCCGGGAGGCTCCCCCAGTCCCGGTACATCCCGTCGCTCCACCGTCACACGGTCAAGTCTCTGGCCGAACCTCGAGCCCGGCAAGTCGGTGTCAGTCGTACTCATCGGCGAAATCCCAGACCCGGAGGGCGCCGGGTTGGAGACGTACGATCATGTGGTCGCCGGGCAACGACGCCACATAGGCGGGCCCCCGTTCCTCACCGATGTACCTGGCCGCGATGCGTCGGGCCGTCTCGGGAACCCCTTCATGGATGAATCGGGCGTCTCCTCGAACCTCGACTCCCCGCAACGGTGGCTCGGACTCCGCAACCACGGCGGTCGCCCTGGGGTCGCGTCGAAGGTGTCGGACCTTCACGTCCTCAACCGCGATCCACATGTTGAACCCTCCATCTCGCCATTCGTGCCAGACGGGAGAGAGCAGGACGGTCCCATCCCTGCGCAAGGTCGCCAAGATCACCACACGAGGCTCGTTCAGAAAGCCACCCAGGTCCTCGGGCGTCAATTCAGTCCGCATGCCGAGCGACCCCCATCATCCGGTCGATAACCGGTTCACTCAAGTGGTCAAGAGGCGTGTCCGTGCGGATCGAGTCGTGGTTAGAGCGAATGCCTCTTGAGCCAGCCCAGCACGTAATCGGCGACCTCCGGCCACCGGCTGTCGAGGGCGAGCGTGTGGCCCCGGTCGTGGAACTCCTTGTAGTCGGTCACCGCCGGTGACTTCCGATACTGCTTGAGGGTCGATCTGGTGATCGCCGCAGGAACGGTGTGGTCCTTGCCGCCGGCGGTGAGGAGCAGAGGGCCTCGGGTGGCGTTCTCCGTGTTGACCTTGGCGGGAGAGTGCGGAACTAGATTGGCCGAGGCGGCCTCGAACAGCGTCCGCCCCGGCGACGGGATCGCCCAGCGGTCGTAGAGGTCGTCCGACTCCTCCTCGGAAAGGGCATTGCCGAAGCCGTAGCGGAACTGCTGCCGGGTCAACGAGACGGCGCGCTTCCTGTTGGCAGGATTCTTCAACGCGACGGAGGCCACCCGCAGCGCCGAAGGGGGCAGGTAGACGACGCCCTTGATCGGCGCCGCGTCGATGGCCACCCCCGCGGCCGCGTGATTCTCACCCAACAAGCGCTGAACCATCAGACCCCCGAACGAATGGCCGATGACGATGGGCTTGGCATCGAGCTTGCCGATGATCTGGGCGTAGTGCTCGACCACGTTGTTGATGCCGTAGTCGGCGACCCGCTCGGGGTGTTGCCGGGTCTCTTCGACCGTGTCCGCGTCACCCGGCCAGCCGGGCGCGGTCGGCGCGTACCCGGCTTGCCGGAAGCGGTCGACCCACGGCCCCCACGAATCGGCGTGCAGCCATAGGCCGTGGATGAAGACGACGGGCGTGCCTCCAGATGCCATGACCGGTCTCCTCTCCGCCTGAAACCGCCGAGTATAGGTGTGATCGTCCGGGAAGTGTCAGGCGGCGGGGTGGGCGAGCCCGGTCCCCATCGGCTCAACCACGTCCGCGCGTTGCGATCTCCTCGATCCGCGCTTTGACGATCTTCTTCACGAGCGCAACTGGGATGGGCTTGTCTGGGGTGAAGCGGAGCGTCCCCTTCCCCGAAAAGTAGGGCTTCAGCTCCTTCCCGAGTGCCTCCATGACCGCTTCGCTTGCGGGGAACAGGCTGCAGTGGTCCTTGAACGCGGCGTAGTACACGAGGACTCGACCACGGAGCTTGAACGTCGGCATCTGGTAGCTGATCGTCTCGGTCGCGTCGGGCGCAGCGGTTCTGATCGTCGTCCGAAGCTTCTCCAGAGCCGAGCGCTGGTCCGCGGGAAGGGCGGCCATGTAGTTCTCCACATCGGTTGGTCCGGCCATCCCGGTCTCCTTCCGTGAGCGGCAGCCCTGCCGGCAATCATTCCACTGAGGAGCCAGTGACGCCGAGGGCTATATGGCCGGCTGCGGGATCCCCTCGATCCGCTCGCCCGATACGAACCGGCGCCGGTCCGAGCGCGTGATAATCGTGACAACGCCCGGCCCGAAGGCCTGCCACACCCCGTTCCGCCAAACGGCGGCCGAGCGCTCGTCGACGGCCACGAGGACGACATCGTCCCGGGGAGCGGCGGCCAGCGCCCCGTCGACCCACCGTTCCCCGAACCGGTCGAAGTGGGGGATGACCGCGTTGCCCGGGACGATGGAGAGGGCCGAGCGGTAACGGCGTTTGGCGTCGCCCGGTCGGCGGTCACGGATCAGGGTCCACTCACCGAGCGCCATCGCCCCGGCCGAGGAGCCCGCGAGC
>Ga0184612_10001417_pt1 | contig 11527 bp, 10 predicted proteins | sample PLM3_60_coex_FD_133163 | JGI IMG/M metagenome (GOLD analysis project Ga0184612, IMG submission 133163) | Groundwater sediment microbial communities from an aquifer in East River, Colorado, USA - PLM3_60_coex | ecosystem: Environmental > Terrestrial > Soil > Riparian zone | place: USA: East...
CATACAGCAGCACGGCGCCGATCGTCCCGGGCAGAAAGAGACCAAGCACGCCGAGGGCCAGCGCGCCTAGGAAGACCTTCGTACGGTCGAGGCGGGCGAGCGTCGCGAGCAGCCCATCACCACGCTGTTGACCGGCCACGCCCACCTCCCGCTCCACACAATTGCCCGGACTACCGTAGCTGGGGTGCTGGTAGTGCTGAGGTTCGAGGTTGCCGACGAGGTGGAGTTCCTCACCGCCGCCGGGGATGCGCTGGAGGTGCTCGCGGCGCGGCCCGGGTACCGGCGCGGCCAGCTCGGTCGGGCGTATGACGATCCGGCCGTGTGGTGCCTGGTCACCGAGTGGGAGTCCGTCGGCGCCTACCGGCGGGCCCTGTCCGCTTACGAGGTCAAGCTCCGGGCGACCCCGCTGCTGGCTCGGGCGCTGCCCGAGGCGTCCGCATTCGAGCCGCTCGCCACCGCCGAGCCGGGCGGGTCCGTCACGGTCGCCGACAGCGACCGGGCGGACGGATCGATAGCATCGCGGCCATGACCGTTGCGGGCTCCGCGACCCCAGGGCCCCCGGCGCCCGGACACCCGCCTGTGCCGCCACTCCGCCGGCCGCCGGCGCCCGGCCACCGGCCCGTGCCGCCGCCACCGCCTGGCCCCGGCGTCCAGCCGCCCTTCGTTGCGCCGCCCACCGACGGTGCCCGGCAGCGTCGGTGGCTCGCGGTGGGACTCTCGGTCGCGGCGGCTCTCATTCTGTGTGTTGGGGGCTTGTTCGGTCTCGGAGGCCTTTTCGTATTCGGCAGCCAGATGATCCTCGACCAGGCTCGCACTGCGGTGACCGATTACCTGACGGCCGTCCAGAAAGAGGAGTACGGCGAGGCGTACGCACAACTGTGTGACTCGCGGCGAGCGAGCGTTGACGAGACACAGTTCAGGCGAACCTTCGCCAAAAAGCCCGGGATCACCTCGTTCACGGTGGGGGATCCCATTCTCACGTCGACCATGGTGGTGCCGGCAGCCCTGCGCTTCGATAATGGGACCAGCGACTCGGTGAGGTACCTGCTCGAGCAGGACACGTCGACGGGCGAGTTCGAAGTGTGCGGCGAGGAAGGCTAAGGTGGGGTGCTCGTACAGAGCCCCGCACTCGAAACCGCCGACAGCCAGCCGGCGGCGCCTTTGGAGGTTCGCGTCCCATGCCCGCCGACCGCGTCGACACCATCGTCAGCCTGGCCAAGCGCCGGGGTTTTATTTTTCCGTCCAGTGAGATCTACGGCGGTTCGAGGTCGGCGTGGGACTATGGCCCACTCGGCGTTGAACTCAAGGAGAACGTGCGCCGGCAATGGTGGCGTTCGATGGTCCAGCAGCGCGACGACATCGTCGGTCTCGACTCTGCCGTCATCCTCGCGAAGGACGTCTGGGCCGCCTCCGGCCACATCGACGCCTTTGTAGACCCGCTGACTGAGTGTGCCTCGTGTCACAAACGGTTCCGGGCCGACCAGCTCGAGGACGCGTACGAGGCCAAGCACGGCAAGCCGCCGACAACGCTGCAGGAACTCAACTGCCCTAACTGTGGAAACAAGGGGACGTTCAGCGAGCCGCGGATGTTCAACGGCCTCATGAAGACGTTCCTCGGGCCGGTCGACAACGAGGAGGGCCTGCATTATCTACGGCCCGAGACGGCCCAGGGCATCTTCGTCAACTACAACAACGTCGCCACCGCCGCACGGAAGAAGCCGCCGTTCGGCATCGCCCAGGTCGGCAAAAGCTTCCGCAACGAGATCACGCCGGGCAACTTCATCTTCCGTACGCGCGAGTTCGAGCAGATGGAGATGGAGTTCTTCGTCGAGCCGGGTACCGACGAACAGTGGCACGAATACTGGCTGCAGGAGCGCTGGAACTGGTACGTGGACCTGGGCCTCAAGCCGGAGAACCTGCGGTACTTCGAGCACCCGAAGGAGAAGCTGTCCCACTACTCCAAGAGGACGGTGGACATCGAATACCGATTCCAGTTCGGTGGCACCGAGTTCGCCGAGCTGGAGGGCATCGCCAACCGTACAGATTTCGACTTGTCGACGCACGCCAAGCACTCCGGAGTGGACCTGTCCTACTTCGACCAGGAGAAGGGCGAGCGCTGGGTGCCGTACGTGGTCGAACCGGCAGCGGGTCTCACCCGCGCGGTGCTCGCGTTCATGCTGGACGCGTACGACGAGGACGAGGCGCCCAACACCAAGGGCGGCGTGGACAAGCGCACGGTGATGCGATTCGATCCTCGCCTGGCACCCATCAAGGTGGCGGTGCTACCCCTGTCCCGCAACGAACAGCTCTCGCCCAAGGCGCGCGACCTGGCCGCGACCCTGCGCAAGTGGTGGATTGTGGAGTTCGACGATGCCCAGGCGATCGGCCGCCGCTACCGGCGTCAGGATGAGATCGGTACGCCGTTCTGCGTGACCGTCGACTTCGACACGCTCGACGACGATGCCGTGACGATTAGGGATCGCGACACGATGACCCAGGAGCGGGTCAAACTATCCGATGTGGAGCGTTACCTTACCGAGCGGCTGCCCGGCTGCTGACCGGGTGCTCTGGGGCTACAGGTTCGTGATCGGCACCGGGTCAAGGTCGTCGGCCGGGGTGAAGCCGAATACCCGGCCGTAGAAGTACAGTTCGGCCTCGATGCAGCGCTTGATGTTCTCCGCCTTTCTGAAGCCGTGCTGCTCGCCCTCGAATGGCAGGTACGCGACGGGCACTCCCTTGCGTTCGAGCGCGGCGACCATCGCCTCGGCCTGTGCGGGGGGAACCACCTTGTCTTCCAGCCCCTGGAAGAAGATGACGGCCGCCGACAACCCGTCGACGTGGTTGATCGGTGACCTCTCCACGTATAGATCGCGGGAGGCTGGGTAGGGACCGACCATGCTGTCGAGGTATCGCGACTCGAACTTGTGAGTGTCGCGGGCGAGTGCCTCGAGGTCGCCGATTCCAAAGTGGCTCGCACCGGCGCGGAACGTGTCGTGAAATGTCAGCGCGCACAGGGTCGTGTATCCGCCCGCGCTTCCCCCGGTGATCGCCATCCGGTCGGGATCGACCAGGCCACGCCCGGCGAGGTATCGAGCGGCGTTGACGCAGTCGTCCACGTCGACCACCCCCCACCGACCGTTGAGTCGTTCGCGGTACGGGCGGCCATAGCCGGTGCTGCCCCCGTAGTTCACGTCGACAACGGCGAAGCCCCGGCTGGTCCAGAACTGGATGTCCAGATTGAGCGCTGCCCTGGCGGCCGATGTCGGTCCGCCGTGACTGCGAACGAGCAGGGGAGGCAGTTCGCCGTCCGGCGCCCGGAAGTCCGCGTTGGTGGGCGCGTAATAGAGCGCGTGCGCGCTAACTCCGCCGGTGGTGGGAAATTCGATCGGCTGAGACTGCGACAGGTGACCTGGGTCCAGCGCGATGCTTGTGCTTTCACGCAGTGGCGTCAACGCGAGCGATTCGGAATCGAGCGAGTAGACGATGGGCGACGTCGTGGCTCCCGCACCGACAAAGTAGGCCGTGCTTCCGTCGGCGCAGACAGAGGCGACGAAGTTCAGCGGCAGGTCGAGATCGCGGAGAGCACCGGAGGCGGGGTCGAGCAGCGCGAGCCGCCACGTGCCGGCCTGCGAGAAGGCGCATACCACGCGGCCGTCGCTGAGGAAGGCGTAGGTGCGTAGCCCGAGAACGAAGGCCGCGCTGGCGAAGTCCGCGTCCAGGGCCGCGACAGGCCGTGACTGGTCGCCATCGGGCTCATGCCGGTGGACGTTCCACCAACCGGTGCGGTCGCTGACGAAGTACAGCTCACCGGTCGGTGACCACTCCGGCTGGAAGATGGACTCCGCGAGCCCGCCCGCGACCATTACCGGTCGCTCCGGGAGACCTGCCTCGTCCAGCGAGGCCAGCCATAACTCCGTGCCGTCCCACGGCATGTTCGGATGGCACCAGGTGAGCCAACACAGCTGGCCGCCGTCCGGACTGAGCCGCGGGTCAGAGTAGAAGTCGTTGCCACCGGCAACGATCGACTCGTCGCCGGTGGCGAGGTCGATCACCACGATGGTGTTGACGGGCTCACGATCCGGATCGGAATGGTCCTCTCGTACGCAGTAGAGGAGCCCACGGCGCTCGTCGAGTACGCCATCGGCGTACCTCATCCGGTCACCATGAGTCAGTGGTTCTGGATCTTGGTTTGGTCGCAACCGATAGATTCGCTGATCCGCCAGGCTGGAGCAGTAAGCGGTGCCGTCGTCCGCGATCACGAACGGGACGCCGCCGTACTCGTGCACGAGGGTTCGGGCGTTGAACGGTGCGGGAGTCACCTCGGTGACTTCGCCGCCCGCCGCCCGCCGCATCAGGACCTGACGACCACCCTCAAGTGGCCGAGCCTCCAGCCAATAGACATTGCCGCGCCGGGCGGCGACGCTCAGAACGCCCACGGCGGCGGAGACGAGTAGTTCGGACGTGATGGGCGATGCCCAGGAGCCGTACGGTGCGGTCTGCATCGGATGCTCAGAACCCGAATCCGCCGGGTCGCCGGTTGCGGTCGGCGATCAGGCCAGCGAGGGTCGAGATCGCGATCTCGGCCGGGGTGTGCGAGCCGATGTTGAGGCCGATGGGCCGGCGGATGCGGGCGATGACCTGGTCCGGCACACCGAGTTGGCGTAGGGCCTCGATGTGCGGGGCCGTGTGGCGGAGGCTGCCCATGACGCCAATCCAGCGTGCCGGCAGGCGAAGGAACGACTCCAGCGTCGCCCCGAGCTCCGGCCGGTCATGGTCCGTGATGACGACGTCGGTGTCCCGGTCCACGAACTCCTCCGTGGGTACGGTCGCCACCTGGTCGGCGTACCGCCACTCGGCCCAGGCGAGCCGGCCCGAGTCCGGGTCCATCATGATCGTTTCAAAGCCGAGGTCACGACCGAAATGCAGCAGGAACTCCGTAACTGGGGTCACGAAGACGGTGATGAGCCTGCGCCTACCCACCTCGGGTGGCAGGTCGCCGTGCGCCATCGCACAGGCAGGATCGGGATGCGTTGGTGCAGCCACTGAGCGAGTCTCCCCAAATCGACCGTTAGCCTCACCGCATGCGCGGTGACAATCTCAAGGAAAAACTAGCGCACATCGTCGATCACTGGTCACCCCAGACCGTCGCAACTGTGAACGACTACGATGTACGGCTCGCGAAGGTCCACGGTGAGTTCGTCCGGCATAGCCATCAAGATTCGGACGAGTTCTTTCTGGTACTCGACGGAGAGCTCTCCATCCGCATGGATGCTGGCGACGTCGTGCTCGGACCGGGCGAAATCTACGTCGTGCCGCGAGGAACTCCGCACCAGCCGTACGCCGCCGTCGAGACGTCGATCATGCTCGTCGAGCCGCGTGAGGTCGTGAATACCGGCGACGCCGACCGGTGAGCCTTCCGACGAAAAGCTCACCGGTCAGCCGCCGTTTCTAGGAGACGCTTTCGATGATCACGTCACCGGAGCCGATAAGGACATTGGTGTCGGTTCGCACCTGAACGTTGCCGAGCAGCACCCGACCCGCCGCCGGTGCGGCGTTGGCGGTCACGGAGCCAGGCACGATCCAGGACGATCCGGCCGGCCGGAGCGCATTCGCATCCGTCACTGACACAGATCCGAATGCCGCGTTGGCGAACACGTCGACGTACTGGTACGTAGTCGTGCCGGCCGGCACCGCGAATCCGTCGATGAGCACCAGCCAGTTACCTTCGGCTGGATTGTTGATCGTCACCGACTCCTCCGAGTCGCCGTCGGCGCTCTGGCCGGCGAGAACGCAGGGCCCGGTCGTGCAGTTGAACACGAACAAGTCCAGGTCCGCGCCCGGATCGGACGGGCTGCCAATGGTTGCCCGCAGGCTGGTGGACCCCTTTGCCACCGTGACCGCGTAGGTCTGTTGCTCGAGGTCCGCGATGGTGAACACCCCGCGTCGGGCGCTGCCCAAGGTCGTTCCCACGGCCCGTCCGGTGAACGGCCCGAACAGATTGGTCAGCGTGTACGAGCGCGCGATCGGTACGCCCAGGGTCGCCGACGCGATGATGTCGGGGTTGGGCGAGACGGACGCGCCGAGGATCGACGCGGTGAGGGTGAACGGGGTTAACTCGGCATCGGAGGTACGCCGAGCCTCGACCACGACCTCCCACACCCCGGGCTGAGGGTTGCTCACGGTGCGGCTGTTGGGCGTGCCGCCGCCGCAGCCACCCCCAGGCACGACAGGCGGGCTGTAGCAGTTCAGGCTCGAGTTGTCGTCGATGTTCACCCCGAATGGGTGGAACCTGATGAACCGCGCCTGACCGGTACCCGGCGTTGCATCCGGACCGGAGAAGTCCACCTTGAACGCCGGCGTGCCGGTGGGTACCCGGTAGAAGAAGTGCAGCACCTGGTTACGGCCGACCGTGCCAGTGTTCGTCACGGTGTACAAGTTGCCCGCGTTGAATTCGTTCGGCGCGACGACCACGTTCATCGTCTGGTAGTCGATGCCGACGGTTGCCGGGTCATCCACGTTGAGGATCGCCGAGTGGTCCCCGACTGTGCTGGGGTTGATGTTGACCACCAGGTTGGTCGGAGCGCCCTTCGGTAGCGTCAGCGTGGACGCCGACGAGAATGCTGCGACGTCGCCCTTCCAGGACAGGTTGTAGGTAACCGGACCGTTTCCACCCGACGTGCGGGTGAAGGTGTACGTGCGGCTGTACGGCGTACCGGCTGTCACCCCCTCGCGGTCGTGGATACCCACGCCGATCCCCGGGGTCGCGAGGAAGCCGGAGAGCAGCGTGTTGACCGGAACCGCGGAGGAGATCTCCACCGGGTTGATGTTCTGGGCCAGCAGGCCGTACGCGGCACCCACATTGATCAGTCCGTTGCCCTGCTCGTAGGCCTGGTAGTTGGTGATGAACCGAGCCGAGGAGTAGAGCGCCTGCCGTAGCTGTTCCGGCTTGTGTCCGACGCCCTGCTGCTTGGCCGCACTGACCATGAGCGCACCGGCCCCGGCCCCTTGCGGTGAGGCCATCGACGTACCGTTGAGCATCGAGAATCCCGGCGGCAGGACGTACGTCCCTGCGACCGGACCGCCACCCTGCCACAGCGGGGTCGTGGAGACCGCAGCACCGGGTGCGATCACGTTGGGCTTGAAGCCGCCATCCTCCCGCGGGCCACGCGAGCTGAAGCCGTGTTGGTTGTCGACGAGGGAGGAATCGGATCCGTAGTTGGACTGCCAGGTGGCCTTGGAGATGTAGGTGCCGACGCTGACCACCTTGGTGGCAACCGACGGGTCCCCCACTGTGTTCATGCCCGCGCCGTTGTTGCCGGCCGAGATGAACATCTGGACGCCCCACTTGTCGATGAGCCGGTTGTATAGGACGGCGCGAGCGTTGTTGCCGTCGTTGAGTGCCGGCAGGCCGCCGATCGACATGTTGATCACGTCGACGTGGGCAGTTTTGGCTGCGTAGATCATGCCCTCGAGCAGGGCGTGCGCGGTGCAACCGGCGATGAAGAGGCAGGCCCGAACGGAGACCAGCTTCGCGCCGGGAGCGGCGCCGCTCATCGCGCCGCCAAACATGTGGTTCGCCGAGATGATGCCGGCGACGTGAGAGCCGTGCTGGGCCGACACGATTCCGATGTTGACACGGTTGAATTCCTTGGCCACCTGCACCACGAAAGGCAACTGCTCGACGATCGCGGTGGCCGGGTTATCGGTGCCGAACCGACCCTGGTCGAAGGTCTGCTTGTAATCCTTCATCGCGGATTGGTCGGCGAACGAGAGGTCCTGGTCGGTGTCGACCCAGACCTTCGATGCTCCGTCCCAGAGGACGCCGAAGGTGCCGCTGCTCCCAGACGGGTTGCCGTCGCGGTTCAGGTCGTTGCCGAGCTCGCCGCCAAGCCGCGAGTCGCGCTCGTTGATGGTGCCGAACCGGAAGGAACCCAATGCCGGCGCGGTGTAGGTCTGGGTCCCAACGCTGAAGGTGGGACCGGTCACTACCGTAGCCATGTTTACCCACGTCGGGTCGTTGTCGGACGTCGGATGCGTGGCTGTCACCCAGTCAATGATCTTGCGCTCGCCCGTGGACGTGGTCTGCAGCGCCGGATTCACCAGGTCGATGCCGGTGTCAACGACGCCGACCGTCACCCCGCGGCCGTCCCACGTGGGATGTGCCGCCATGAACTGGGACGCGCCGGTGTCGCCGATAGGCATGTACGGGTTGTTGTTCGGCGTCGCCGGACCAGGCGGCGTCTGCGGTGTCGGCGGGACGGCACCGTCTGGGCGTGGGTCAAAGAGCGGGATCGTCGAATCCACCTCGGTGGCTTCGACGCCGCTCAGACCAGCCACCTCGCCGGCCTTGGCGGTGGGCACATCGGCTCGTATGTAGCCCAGTTCGTCCTCGCGGTAGTCGATCGTGCCGCCCAGGCCCGCGAGGCCCGACGCGACCTGTTGCTCGGCGCCGGCCTTCGCTGCGACGAGCATTGTGACGGTAGTGTCACCGTTCGCAACCGCCTGCGCGATCAGCGCGCGGTCACTCTTTGACATACCTCCGGCGGGTTGCTGTACCGCCTGAGCATTCGAGGTCGCCGCCATCGCGACCGCGGTTGCGGCCACAGTGGCGACTGCGATTGCGGCCAGACCTCGTTGCCTGGCCGATCGGGGGAATTTCACGGGGGGACCTCCGTGTTTGGTAGGCGTTTATATTGGCGCCCACAACTGCCAAGCAGCCTAAAACCGGAGATTGCTCGCGGGAAGAGCGCTCACCATGATTTCCGGCTTTGGCCATCCGCCCGGGTACCAAAAATTGGCGGCAGCGTGCCCAATCGGCACTTCGCTCACGGACTTCACAACCGGGATCACGTAGAGTAGCGGTACCGCAGCAACCCCGGTGGTGTCGGTCATGCTGGCACGGCCGTCCCGCAAGAACGTGGAATCCTCGATAGCGTGACCAACCCGTTGACGCTCGGCCCGTACCAGGTCGGGCCGCCCGTCGTCCTCGCTCCCATGGCGGGGATCACGAACATCGCCTTCCGCCGCCTCTGCCGCGAGCAGGGCGCGGGTCTGTATGTCTGCGAGATGGTCACCACCCGCGCGTTGGTCGAGCGGAACCCCAAGACGCTGCGGATGGTCGCGTTCGATTCCGACGAGCGACCCCGCAGTCTGCAGCTATACGGGGTGGACCCGGCGACGGTCGCAGCGGCGGTTCGCATGGTTGTCAACGAAGGTCTCGCCGACCACATCGACATGAACTTCGGCTGCCCCGTGCCGAAGGTGACGCGCAAGGGCGGCGGATCCGCGCTCCCATGGCGGCGCCGGCTCTTCGGCCGGATCGTGCGTGCGGCGGTCGACGCGGCGCGGCCGTCGGACATACCGGTGACCATCAAGATGCGCAAGGGCATCGACGACGACCACCTCACGTATGTGGAGGCGGGACTCATCGCCCAGGATGCCGGTGTCGGCGGGGTGGCGTTGCACGCCCGCACAGCCGGCCAGCGCTACTCGGGCACCGCCGACTGGGAGGCCATCGCGACTCTCAAGCAGGCACTCGACGTACCGGTGCTCGGCAACGGCGACATCTGGGAGGCCGATGACGCGCTGCGGATGGTACGTGAGACGGGGTGCGACGGCGTAGTCGTGGGACGCGGCTGCCTCGGCCGGCCATGGCTGTTCGCGGATCTCGTGGCCGCCTTCTCCGGACGGCCCGACCGGGCCATGCCAGCGCTCGGCGAGGTGGCCCGGATCATGCGCCGCCACGCGGAACTGCTCGCCGAGTCGCTCGGCTCCGAGCGGGACGGATGCACTAACTTCCGCAAGCATGTGGCCTGGTATCTGAAGGGCTTCCCGGTCGGCTCCGAGCTTCGCCGGTCCCTTGCGATGGTGTCATCGATGTCCGAACTGGACGATCTGCTGGGCAAGCTCGACGGCGACGTGCCCTATCCGGTCGAGGTGCTCGGTCAGCCCCGCGGGCGTACCAACTCTCCTGGCAAGGTGCATCTGCCAGACGGCTGGCTGCATGATCGCGACGACGATTCAGTCCCGTATGGTGCCGAACTCGATGACTCCGGCGGCTGAACCCGCGACTGCTGAGGAGATCGCCCTCATCCGTGCGTTTGTGAAGTCTAGCTGCACGACAAGTCGGAGCAGGGCGATCTTCGTATGGAACTGGCGGCGGCGCGAGCTCACATAGCGCCGAGGCGGTCCAACATCGCCCGGATTGTGGCGAGAACATACCCTGGTCGCTCGACCAGATCGCGCCACGTGAAGCGCAGCACGGTCCACCCGGCCGCGACGAGGCGATTTTGGCGCCCGCGGTCTCGCTGGAACCGCTCCGGAGTCGTGTGAAATGCCCACCCGTCGACTTCCACGACGAGCTTGAGGATATCGAAGACGATGTCGCCGATGCCGATAAACCCCGTCCGCATCCCGGATCTCAACGTTGGCCGCCCAGCCTGTGATCCTTCCATTTCGCAGGAGGCGAGACATGAGCCGTTCCGCAGCTGACCGGGTGCCGCTGCTCGCGCATCGAAGAAGTCGCACAAGGCGGCGAGCTCCGCGGCGACCGACATGGAGCCGGACGCGGGCGGCTAGGTCCTCGAGCGTGATCCACCCCTGCTGTAGCGACCGGTCCAACAGGTGAGCGCCTCGGGTTCAGGAAGAATTCGGAGGCAGTCGAAGACCGTTCGAGCACGGTTGGTCACGGCGGCACCGTCGCACAAGCCGATGTCGCGTTGATCTGGCGTCTCGTACAGCAGTCGGACATCTGGAATTCGCGATCCACCGTGGGGGCCGACGAAAATGTAGGTGCGCTCATCGGACGTGTTCATCCGCCAACTCCGAGCTGCGGACGGACCGGCCAGAATCGATCCCGGTACGGCCATCTGGATCGCGCGGTCACGAAGCCATGGTGTGACCCTGACCCCGGCGATGGCGAGAGTGGAACCAGTTACGCGCTGCCATTCGCCGGCGCCGAGACGCCGTCGGATCTGGTAGGCAGAGTGGCCACACCTTTTAGCCTGGCCCCGGGTGAAAAGGCCACCCTGCGTTCGAACCAGCCACGCAAGTCGGGAGTTCACAGCGGTAGACCCTGACGCTAAATTCCAAGATCCCCCGCTCTCGCTATCCACAGCCTGCACCCGCGACGTTCACTGGGTTGTCCACAGGCAGTCGACTGGGATCGCTTTCATCCGAACGTACGCGCAGTCCACCTGCTCATCCGGTCGGAGCATTGCGATCTTATGGTTCCCAGACCGAGCCGTCGTGCGCGAACAGAACCCGACCTACCGGGACCGTCAACGTAGGTTGACAGCGGGTGGGGCGTCAACGTAGATTGACAGCATGACCGAGGCGACGGAGTTGGCCGCGGCGGCTGGCAGTACCGACGCGCGGGTCGGCCTTCGAGCCGTGCTGGCGCTGCGCCGGCTGCTGGAGACCCTGGAGGTGCTCCAGGTCGGTAACGCCAGACGGCAGGGCTGGTCGTGGCAGGAGATCGCCGATGCGCTCGAGGTGAGCAAGCAGGCGGTACACAAGAAGCACGCCG
>Ga0184612_10001418_pt1 | contig 11527 bp, 9 predicted proteins | sample PLM3_60_coex_FD_133163 | JGI IMG/M metagenome (GOLD analysis project Ga0184612, IMG submission 133163) | Groundwater sediment microbial communities from an aquifer in East River, Colorado, USA - PLM3_60_coex | ecosystem: Environmental > Terrestrial > Soil > Riparian zone | place: USA: East...
CCGGTCCCACCTCCTTCAGCAGCGCTCCGAGATCATCGGTCCCGGGGTCCTCGACCGCACCGGAGGCGAGGATCTCCTTCGTGGCGTCCTTGGCCTCCTGGACGTTCGGCTGGTCGAACGGGTTGATCTCGAGCACGTAGCCGGCGACCGCCGTCGCCATCTCCCACCGGAAGAACTCGCCGCCGATCTGCTCCCGCCACTCGTACGCGAGACGTACGACCGGGTGCCCGAGGTTCTCGAGCGCGTCAAGACCGTCGTGCTCACCGATCGCGACGAACAGCCGATCGTCGCCGTAGCTGTTCGGGGGGCCGAGCGGCTCTCCGACGATCGGGACGACACCTAGGTCCTGCTTCCCCGTGGACTCGGCGATCAGCTGCTCGACCCAGTTCCCGAAGCTCGCGATCTCCTCGGGGAGCAGCAGCGTGAGCTTGTCGCGCCCGGCCCTGGCGGCCTCGCCCATGACGGCGCCGAGCGTCGCACCTGGGCTTTGGGCGGCCGGCACGATGCGCTCGGAGGCGCACTGCATCTCCTCTGCGAGGTCGAGCACCTCGTGCAACGGAGCGCCGATCAGCGCCGCGGGCACCAGCCCGAAGTACGACAGCGCCGAGTATCGCCCGCCGATGTCGTCGGGGTTGCTGAACACCGCGCGGAAGCCGTGCTCGCGTGCGAGCGCTTCGAGCGGTGTCCCGGGGTCCGTGATCGCGACGAACTGCGCGCCGTTGGGCGTCCTCTCCCAGAAGTACGCGAGATGGCTGAGCGTCTCGGTCGTCGTGCCGGACTTGCTCGCCACGATGAACAGGGTCTTCGCCGGCTCGAGATGACCGGCCACTCGCTCGATGGTCGCCGGATGCGTGGTGTCGAGCACGATGAGCTCGAGCGCGCCGTCGGCGGCGCCGAACGTCGTCATGAAGACCTCGGGCGCGAGGCTCGAGCCGCCCATACCGAGCAGCACTGCGGTCTCGAAGCCGTCGGCGGCCACCTGCTTCGCGAACCGCTGGAGCTCGGGGAGCCGCTCGTGCATCAGGTCGGGGACCGTGAGCCAGCCCAGCCGGTTGGTGATCTCGGTGGGGTCGTCCTTCCAGACCGTGTGGTCTTTCCTCCAGATCCGCTCGATGATCCGGTCCTGGTCCATCGCCGCGAGGCGTTCGGAGACGGGCGCGAGCATCGTCGAGAGCGTGGTGCGCTGGCGTTCGTGTCCCGCACGCACCTGCTCGAGCTTCTTGCCGATCGTCTGCAGGAGCGCGTCGAAGTCGTTCGCGAACGAGACGATCCCCTCATCGAGCAGCGTCTGCGTCACCTCGTCCATCTCGATGCCGTGCGAGACGAGCGCCTCGAGGTCCGCCTTCGCCGCGTCGGCGCCCTCGCCGATCGGGTTCGGCCGCACGACGCCGTGGTCGCGAACGGCGTCGACCGTGTTCATCGGCATCGTATTCACGGTGTCGTGGCCGACGAGCTCCTCGACGTAGATGGTGTCGCGATACGCGGGGTTCTTCGTCGAGGTCGAAGCCCAGAGGGGCCGCTGCACTCGAGCGCCCGCTCCGGCCAGCCGCTCCCAGCGGTCGCCCGAGAAGATGTCGCGGAAACGCGCGTAGGCGAGCTTCGCGTTCGCGATCGCAGCCTTGCCCCGCAGCGGCGAGTCCTCGGGCAGCTTCGCGTCGATTGCCGAATCGACCCTGGAGACGAAGAACGAACCGACCGAGCAGACGCGATCGACCGGCTCGCCTGCCTCGACGCGCCGTTCGATGCCACGCTGGTAGGCCGCCGCGACCCCCGCGTAGGCGTCGACGTCGAACAGCAGGGTCACGTTCACGTTGATCCCGTCCGCGATCGTTTGCTCGATCGCGGGGAGCCCCTCGGCCGTGCCGGGGATCTTGATCAGGACGTTCGGGCGGTCGATGCGCGCCCACAGGCGTCGAGCGGCTTCGATCGTGCCGGCCGTATCGCGAGCGAGGCGGGGTTCGACCTCGAAGCCCACGAATCCGTCGGCGCCGTCGGTCGAGTCGTAGAGCGGCCGCAGGGCGTCGGCGGCCATCCGGATGTCGACGATGGCGAGGTCTTCGAACACGTGAAGCGCGTCGTGCTCGTAACCGTCGTTCGCGAGCCGGGTGATCTCCTCGTCGTAGTCGGTGGAGCCACCGATCGCCTTGCCGAAGATGCTTGGGTTCGAGGTGACGCCCGTGATGCCGTCGTCGATCAGCCGCTGGAGCTCGCCGCTCGTGATGAGCGTTCGCCGGACGAAGTCGAGCCAGGGGCTCTGGCCCGCGGCGGAGAGTTCGTGCAGGGGATCCATCCGGTGCGCTCCTTTCGATTATCGAAGAGGCCGTCGGTACGAGAACCGTAGTCGTTCCCGCACGAGCGGGTCGAGGGGCGGTCCGAGGACGACGTCGGAACGTTACGCGGATGCCATGCCGGCGGCGGCCGCCCGGATCGCCCTCGCTGCGGCGGGTGGGTCTGACTGGTGGAAGATCGCGGTTCCGGCGACGAGGACATCGGCCCCGGCCTCGACCGAGGCCTTCCCCGTGTCCGGGTTGATCCCCCCGTCGACCTGGATCCGAAAGGCGAACCCGCCCGCTGACCTGGCCGCCGCCGCCCGCTCGACCTTCGCGAGGTGTTCGGGCACGAAGGCCTGCCCCCCGAATCCTGCCGTGATCGTCATCACGAGCAGCAGGTCGATCCGGTCGTCGAGGTACGGCGCCACGACCTCGAACGATGTGGGGCCGTCGATCACCAGGCCAGCCTGCATCCCGAGCTCGCGGACGCGGGCGAGCAGCGGCGTCGGGTCGCCGAGCTCCACGTGGAAGCTGCAGAGGTCGGCGCCGGCCGCGGCGAGGCGCTCGAACCAGAAACCGGGGTCGGTGACCATGAGGTGGCAGTCGAGGAACAGGTCGGTGTGCCTTCGGAGCGACGCGACCACCGGGGGTCCGATCGACAGGTTCGGCACGAAGTGCCCGTCCATGAGATCGACGTGCAGCCAATCGACCTCGGGTCGGACGGCCGCCACCTGGTCGGCGAGCACCGCGAAGTCGGCCGCCAGGATCGAGGGAGCGATCAGGACGTCGTTCGGCACGGCCGTAGTCTGCCCCAGCCACGCCGGTCCGCGCTCGACCGTACACGCCGTCGTATGTAACGCTCTCGTCGGCTCACACCACTACCCGCCGTCACGCGCAGCGCGAAAGGGGTCACGGGATGGATGACGTCATCCGGGTGTACGGCGCGAGCTGGTGCCCCGACTGCCGAAGGGCCAAGCGCTTCCTCGGCGACCAGCGGGTCTCGTTCGAGTGGCACGACATCGAGGTGGATCCCGACGGCGTTCGCATCGTCCAGGAGCGCAACAACGGCAACAACGTCATCCCGACCATCATCTTTCCCGACGACTCGCATCTGGCCGAGCCCTCGAACGAGGAGCTCGCCGAGAAGATCGGGCTCGAGCGCATGGCGATGATGCATGTCTACGACCTGATCATCGTCGGCGGCGGACCGGCCGGCCTCACGACCTCGATCTACGCGGCTCGCGAGAACCTCCAGACGCTCGTGATCGACAGCAAGGGTCTCGGAGGACAGGCCGGCGTCACCGAGCGCTTGGACAACTACCCGGGCTTCCCCGAGGGGATCGGCGGGGCCGAGCTCGCCGACCGCATCGTCCAGCAGGCGCAGCGCTACGGCGTTGAGATGCTCCAGGCGGTGTCGGTGAAGTCGATCTCGAGCGACGGCGAGGAGATCGACGTCGAGGCAGCCACCGGCGACCACTACCACGCACGCGCCGCGCTCATCGCGACCGGCTCCTCCTACCGGCGGACCGAGGCGCCCGGCGAGGAGGACCTGATCGGCGCCGGGATCCACTTCTGCGCGACGTGCGACGGTCCCTTCTACAAGGGCGCGAGCCAGCTCGTCGTGCTGGGTGGCGGGAACAGCGGCCTGGAGGAGGGCTTGTTCCTCACGCAGTTCGTCGACAAGGTCACGATCGTGCAGCGCAGCGACCGTCTCACCGCGAACAAGCTGCTCCAGGACAAGGTCAACATGCACAAGAAGATGGAGGTCTTGCTGAACCGGGAGATCATCGAGTTCAAGCCGAAGGACGATGGGAGCGGGAAGCTCGGCGCCATCATCCTGAGGGACCGCGAAACCGACCAGACCGAGGAGCTGCACCCAGCCGGCGCCTTCGTGTTCATCGGCTTGGACCCAAACACCGAGTTCGTCAAGGGCCAGATCGATCAGGACGATCGTGGGCTCATCACGACCGATATGGGTCTGCAGACGAGCATGGCCGGCGTGTTCGGGGCCGGCGACGTGCGCTCGGGATCGACGAAGCAGCTCGCTTCGGCGGTCGGCGAAGGAGCTGCGGCCGCCATCGGGATCCGGATGTACCTCGAAGCTCTCGATGCCAAGCCCATGCACATGATGTGACCGGAGGACGCGTGGAGCCCCAGGAGATCTTCGTGCTCATCATCAAGGCCGACGAGAAGCTGAAGTACGCGCGCGAGGACAACGCGGGGCTGCGCAAGCAGCAGGCGCGCGATCTCCTCGAGCAGGCCAAGGCGGCGGCCACCGAGATCGGCAACCAGGCGTTGATCGCCCAAGCCGACACACGCCTCGCCGACCTGGGTGATGCGTGAGCACGCACGTACGAACGAACGACTAGCCGGTCGTCTGCCAGTCGCGGAACACGCCGCGCAGGACCTCGCGGGCATCGGGGGAGATGTGCTCTTCGGTCAGCATGCCGGTCAGCCGGATCGTGGCGCGGCACTGCTCGAGGTAGGTGGAGCAGCCATCGCAGCCGGCGAGGTGCTCGTCGACGAGGCGACGTTCCGCCTCGGGCATCACGCCCTCGAGGTAGTCCGTGATCAGCTCGACCAACCCCTTGGAGTTCATCCCTCGTCGTCCTTCTCCGATGCGAAGTACGCCTCCAGCGCTCGTCGCACGTTCGCGCGCGCGCGTGCAGGAGCACCCGCTGGTTGGTCTCGGAAACCTCGAGCGCGTTACATACCTCGGCCGAGGTCCACCCCAGCACGTCGCGCATCCTGATCACCTCACGCTGGTTTGGCGACAAGGCCTCGATGGCGTTGGCAACTCGGGCCAGGGTGTCGCGGGACAGGAGCTGCTCCTCGGGCCCCCAGCTCACGGGTGGCTCGGCCCAGTAACCGGGAGCGTTGGCGTCCTGCTTCTGGAAGCGCTCGGAATCGACCGAGGGCTCGTCGTCTCCGGGCGACCACAGTGATGCGAACGGGATGGTCCTGTTCTCGCGCTGACCACGGGTCTTCGCGATGTTGACGAGGATCCGGAAGATCCAGGTCCGAAGCGATGACCGCCCTTCGAACCCGTCGAGGCCCTTCAGCACACCAACCCACGCTTCTTGCACGACCTCCTCGGCGACCGCCCGCGTGGGCACGTACATGCGCGCGACCCGGAGCATCGACGGCTGGAGCTGCTCGACGATCGACAGGAAGCCTCGTCGCCCGCTCGGAGCGCCGCGACGAGCTCGAGGTCGTCGTCGAGAACCAGTCGCGATGACACGTCGCGACCATCGTACGGGCCGGGCGATCAGCCGGGTCGGGCGGCGCCCACGAAGCTGTCCCAGTAGACGGCGACGACCCCAACGGGGGTCCCGGGGTGTGAGGAGTGGATCATGCGCCCGCCGCCGACGTACATGCCGACGTGCGCGATCGGGTTGTAGAAGAACAGCAGGTCGCCGGCTTGCAGATCCTCGCGCGCGACGTGGGGGAGCGAGGCGTACTGCGCGGCCGACGAGTGCGGCAGGTTCACACCCGCGTGAGCCCACGACCACATCGTGAACCCGGAGCAATCGAAGCCCGTCTCCGGGCTCGCCCCGCCGAACTGGTAGGGCGTCCCGATCACCGAGTACGCGGCCTCGAGCACCGCGGCGACGTTCGCGTTCGGGGCCGGCGGGGGCGGGATCGGGCTCGGGTCTGCGAGGCCCACGTCCTGGGTCGCCTCGGCTGCGCGCCGCGCCGCGATCGCTTCGAGGTACTTGCGATCCAGCGTCTCGTAGAGCTCGCGCGCCTCGGCGACCCGCTCCTCGATCTCGGCGGCCTTCGCGTCGATCGCGCTCAGCACCCCCTGGCGTTCCTCGACCGTCGCCTGGAGCTCCTGCGCGATCCACCGGGCCTCCTGGCGAGCCAGTTCGGCATCGAGTGCGAGGTCGGCGTCGGCCTGAGCCATGCTGCCGATGAACTCGAGACGGTCGGAGAAGTCGGCGAGCGACGTCGACTCGAACAGCAACTCGAACTGCGTGCCGACCCCTTGGTAGGCACGGGCGGCACTCGCGTTCAGATCCTCCTCGGCCCCCTCGGCGACGGCGCGAGCCCGATCGGCCTGGGCTCGGACGTCCGCGAGTCGTGCCTGCACGGCTTGGAGCCGGAGCCGCGCCTGGTTGAACTCCTCTACCAGCAACGAGAGCTCCTGATTCAGCTCGTCCAGGCGGTCTTTCGCCTTCTGGACGTCCTCACGACTCGGTGCTGCCGAGGTGAGGGTCGCCGCACCGACGGAGGCAGAGACCGCGACGAGCACAGCGATCGTGAGCCGTGCGACGAGGTGCGTGCGCCTTCCGGTCATCATCCTCCGGGCATGGGAACGGGCTGTCCTTCGGACAGCCCGGCACCGAGGCTACCCAGGGGGGAACGCCGCGTCAAACCTCCGGCCCCTCTTGGGTATCGACCGCTTTCCTGGTCGGGACGGCGGGACTTGAACCCGCGACCTCAGCGTCCCGAACGCTGCGCGCTACCAAGCTGCGCTACGTCCCGTTGGGGGCGAGTCTATCGGCTCGGCTCGCTTGCGGGCCGGGTAGATTGGCAACCGCGGTCGAGCGCCCTGGGAGGCTCGCCTGAGGATCGCCCAGATCTGTCCACCCTGGCTCGCCGTCCCGCCCAAGGGATACGGCGGGATCGAGTGGGTCGTGGCTCTGCTCGCCGACGGTCTCGTGGAGGCCGGTCACGACGTGACCCTCTTCGCGACCGGCGACTCGATGACCCGGGCGCACCTGGAGTTCGTGTTCGAGCAGGCGCCGGGTTCGGCGGCGATCAACGACATCACGCTCGACACGACCCACACGCTCTTCAGCCTGCGCGACGCCCGCGACCGGTTCGATGTCCTGCACGTGCACTCGCCGTTCTCGGCCCTGGCTGCCGCCGTCGAAACCGGGGTCCCGACCCTGCACACGTTGCATGGGGCCTTCGTGCCGGAGATGCGGCGCCTGTACTCGCTCGTCGCCGAGCGAGCGTGGTTCGTCGCGATCAGCGAAGCGCAGAGGCGTTTCAACGAGGAGCTGCGCTACGCCGGCGTGGTCTACAACGGTATCGACATGAGCGTCTACGCCCTGGCGAAGGAGAAGGAGGACTTCGTCCTGTTCCTCGGACGCGCCGCCCCCGAGAAGGGTTGGCGTCGAGCCGTGGACGCCGCCAAGCTCGCAGGAGTGCGTTTGGTCTCCGCCGTGAAGATCGCGCATCCGAGCGAGCAGCATGAGTGGGAGACGAACATCCGGCCCGTGCTCCCGTCCGACTTCGAGGTGATGGGGGAGATCTCGCAGGAGGAGAAGGTCGATCTGCTGCGTCGCGCCAAGGCCGTCTTGTTCCCGATCGACTGGCCGGAGCCGTTCGGCCTCGTGATGACGGAAGCCATGGCCTGCGGGACGCCGGTGATCGCAACACCCCGTGGGTCGGTGCCCGAGGTGGTCGCCGATGGGATCACGGGATGGATCGTCGACGTCGAGGGCTATCCCGTGCAGGCAGCGGAACGGCTCACGCGCCTTGATGAGGTCGACCCGCTGGCGTGCCGGGAGCGGGTCGACCGGCTCTTTTCGAAGCAGGCGATGGTCACCGGCTACGAGCGGGTCTTCGAACGCGCCTTGGCGGCGGCCCGCTAACAGGTGTCGGAACCGACCCGGTCGCCTTGGCGTCCGAGCGTCATAGGATGGCTCCGTCTGCTTCGAAGGAGGCCCGTTATGTCTGCTGGGCGTCATCGCCCGTTGATCCCGCTCGGCGTCGCGTTCGTCCTGCTCGCCACCGTGTTCTCGAGCTCCGCAGCTGCGGCCGATCCACCGTCGCTGCGTCTGTTCGTCGCTGACTCGGCGATCACCGTCGAGCGCGGGAGACAGGACTTCGTTTTCATCGACCCCGGCGCATGGATCACCCCCGTCGGCGGCGACTTCAAGCTGGTGGTGAGCCGGCCCGACTACGACACTCCGATCACGATCAAGCAGGTCGATGCCGTCACGGGAGAGGTCCTGCGAACGCTACCCGCCGAGATGCTCGATGGGTGGTTCGGGCTGAAGGACTTCGGTCACTATCGGATCGAGGACGCTGAGGGGAACGAGGTCACCGCGCAATCCTTCCCGTTCTGCCTGAACTCCTACAACCGCCAGCGTCTATCCGACGATGGCCCGCTCATCTCGCAGTACCCGTACTTCTGTGGCGGCGGCCCCTTCACGAAGGGTGCAATCTGGGGCCTCGAGCACGGGTGGGCGACCTCGTTCGTGGGCGGCTACTACGGGTTCGGCTTCGAGGCTCCAAAGAAGCACTACACGATCACGTTCTCGATCCAGCAGGAGTGGATCGACGCGCTGCAGATCGCTCCCGAGGACGCCACCGCGGAAATCAAACTCACCGTCCTCAAGAAAGGGGCGGGGCATCACGCCGCCGCAGCCGGACCGGCGATCCCTACGTACCAGCCATACGGGAGCATCCCCATCGTGACCAACCCTGACCCGGCTTCGCTTCCCGATCTCGTCGCGATCCCCGGCTGGGGGATGTCGGTCTTCAAGCGCAAGGGCCGCGAGTTCCTCGGGTTCAACGCCACCGAATGGAACGCGGGTCCGGGGACGATGGTCGTCGAGGGGTTCCGAGCGCCGAACGAAGACACGATGGACGCGTTCCAGTACTTCCTCATCGACGGCGAACCCGTCGGCCGGGCGCCGATCGGGCAGCTCGAGTATCACGCCGGAGGCGGGCACAACCACTGGCACTTCGAGGAGTTCACGCAGTACTCGCTGCTCGATGCATCACTCACCGAGGTCCTGGTCAGCGGCAAGCAGTCCTGGTGCCTCGTCAACACCGACGCGATCGATCTCACGTTGCCGAACGCCAACAGGCTCGGCTTCAGCCAGGATCTGTTCACCTCGTGCGGCGGTCCGGGCGCACTGTGGATCCGCGAGATCCTCGACGTCGGTTGGGGAGACACGTACTCGCAGTACGTGAGCGGCCAGGCGTTCGACATCACGAACCTGCCGAACGGGACCTACTACGTGCGGGTGCATGTGAATCCGACCGGGTCGATGTTCGAGTCGACGGCGACGAACAACATCGAGGAGCGGCTCATCAAGTTGAAGGGCAAGCCCGGAGAGCGCCGTGTCGTCGTGCCGCCGTGGCACGGCATCGACGCCTAGGTGATCGGCGAGCCCCCGCGAGCGGGGGCTCGCTGCAGCTCGAGCAGCGTCGCCTCCGGCCTGCAGAGGAACCGGAACGGCGCGTACTTGCCGGTGCCGAGCCCCGGCGACACGTGCACGAACGACCTCCCCATGCGGATCAACCCCGAGACGAGACGCCGCGGGAGGTGGGAGTTGGTGACGAGCGCACCGACGAAGGGGAGCCTGATCTGGCCGCCGTGGGTGTGGCCGGCGACCGCGAAGGTGTACCCGCAGGCCACGACCTCTGGAGCCGAGTCCGGCGAGTGCATCACGGCGATCCCGAAGCGGTCCGGCGCGGTGCGCGGCACGAGCCGGAGGTCTTGCCTCGCGATGTGGGTGTCGTCGAGCCCGAGGAGCTCGACCGGGAGACCGTCCAGCTCGATCTGCTCGCGAGCGTTCGTGAGATCGACCCAGCCCTCCTTCAGGAGCTGTTCGCGCATCTCGCGCCACCGCCCGCCCCGAGCGACGCGTGGACGGCGTCGTGGACGCGGGACGAGGTACCGGAAGGGGTTCGAGGGACGGGGGACGTAGTAGTCGTTCGAGCCCAGCACGAACCAGGATGCGAGCCGTCCTCGCACCGAGCGAACCGCGGCGACCACGGTTTCGACGGCTTCGGGCTCCGCGAGGAAGTCGCCGGTGACCACCGTCACATCGGCGGGCGGCAGCGATGCGAGGAACGCCGCTTTGCGACGGTCGTTCCGCACGAAGTGCAGATCGGACAGATGTAGCACCGACAGGGTCTCGGGACCATCGGCCGGTAGGATGGCGAGGCCGCGCCGAACGAGCCGGAAGGCGTTGCGTTCCACGAGCGCGCCATAGGCGACACAAGACACACCGACGACGAACACGATCACGAGCGCGGGGAGCACGGGAGGGGAGTCTACGTGGGCGACTCGTCGCTGAAAGCGCAGGTCCGCGCCGAGATGACGGCCGCACTGAAGGCCGGTGACAAGCTTCGGCTGAGTGCGCTGCGTCTGCTCACCGCCGCCCTCACGAACCGCGAGAAGGAGGTCCTGCACGACCTGTCGGACGACGAGGTGCGGGAGGTGGCCGGCAAGGAGGTCAAGCGTCGCAACGAGTCGATCGAGGCGTTCGACTCGGCGGGGCGCGCCGAGCTCGCCGACCGCGAGCGCGCCGAGCGCGAGGTGCTACAGCCCTTCGCGCCGGAGCAGCTCCCCGATGCCGAGGTGGACGCGCTCATCGACGATGCCATCGCTTCGACGGGTGCCACGTCCGCGAAGGAGATGGGCAAGGTGATGGGCGTGGTCATGGCGACGGCCAAGGGCAGGGTGGACGGCGGGATCGTGCAGCGGAAGGTGCTCGAGCGCCTGAGCGGCTAGCGCAGCCGGCGTCCTCCGGGTAGCGCGGTGGGGCCGGTGGCGCCGTCCCCACCTCCACCGTCGCCATCTCCGTCGGTGACCGGATCGAGCGAGCCCACGGAGATCGTGACGGTGGTTCCCTTGTCGACGAGCTTGTTGCCGTCGCCGTTCGGCAGCTGGTCCACGACGATCCCCTCGAGCGATTTGTCCTGCACCGGGACGAGCTGGACGTCGGCGAACAGCTTCACCTCGGCGAGCACCGCGATGGCCTCCGCTTCGGTGAGCCCGGTTACGCGCGGCACGACGACGGGCTCGCCCTTGCCGTTGCTCACCCCGAGCTTCACGCCGCTCCCGAGCCGCACCGTTCCGCCACCCGGCTTCTGCGACAAGACGGTGCCGACCGGCTCGAACGACCGCACGTCCTCGGCGATCGGGGTGAAGTTCGCCTCGACGAGGATCGCCTCTGCCTCCTCGAGCGTCAGCCCCACGACGTTGGGGATCGTGCCGTTCTTGGGCGGTGGCGGGGCCTCGAAGTACTCGATCGGGAAGCCCTCCATCGCGCGCACCATGAAGTCCTGCCAGATCGGCGCGGCCACCGTGCCGCCGAACACCGACGAGCCGTAGTAGGTGTCCATCGGGATCTGACCTTTGGGGAACCCAACCCATACCGCCGTCGCCACCTGCGGCGTATAACCGGCGAAGTAGACGTTGGCGTAGTCCTCCGCCGTGCCGGTCTTGCCGCCGACCGGCCGGCCGCTGTTGGCCGCAGTTCCCGTGCCGCCGCCCACGCCCC
>Ga0184612_10001419_pt1 | contig 11521 bp, 8 predicted proteins | sample PLM3_60_coex_FD_133163 | JGI IMG/M metagenome (GOLD analysis project Ga0184612, IMG submission 133163) | Groundwater sediment microbial communities from an aquifer in East River, Colorado, USA - PLM3_60_coex | ecosystem: Environmental > Terrestrial > Soil > Riparian zone | place: USA: East...
ACTACACGTCGGCGAGCTTCACGACCGCGACCGCAGGAACATACCGCTGGATCGCTCATTTCGCTGGCGACGCCAACAATGAGGCGACCGATACCGCCTGCAACGACCCCTCCGAGAGCGTCGTGGTAGGCCCAGCAACGCCGTCCGCCTCGACCACCCCTGACGTCCAGACTCGTGACAACGTCACGATCAGTGGCGGGTTCGGGACGATCACGGGGACGGTGGACTTCGCCCTCTACGACAACGACCAGTGCAGTGGCACGGCCGTCTTCAGCCAGGACGATGTCACACTCGTGAACGGATCGGCTACGTCCGATTGGACCCCGATCACCTCAGACGACACCTACTATTGGCAGGTGCATTACGACGGTGACGGTGTCAACAACTCCGCGTTCACCTCGGCATGCGGAGAAGCAACCGCAATCGACCTGCCCTAACTAGGAGGCCGCAGAACCATCTGTCCTCGAGAAGAGCGAAAGAGGCCGGCCCGTCGGGCCGGCCTCTTCATTTCAACCGTCGCGGGCTAATTGACGATCTCGACCGTAACGGTGTTCGAGACTGGCTGCGCCTGCCAAGGGTTGCCCGACGGACTGCGAACGACGTAGACGTCGAACGTTCCATCGATTCCCGAGCTCGACCAGCTGGGTGTCGCGGATCCGCAGCCATCCCGGCCGACTGGGAAGGGGTCGACCCAGTACGCGAGACTCGCCGTGTCCGGTGCAGGTCCAACAATGACGAGGTAGTGGTCCGAGCTGTTCGCCCGGAAGGCGCAGCCGCTGGCGACGAAATGGCTGTCGGTAGTGACGGACGATCGGGCGACCCCGGTGGTGGGTCCCACCACGATCCAGCCCGACCTTGCGCCCTTGGCCAATACCGAGTCCGCGCCGTTGGGGGCACGTCCGATCGCGGTCGCGGCCGCGAACACGAGTGCTGCGACGATCGCCAGAACGAGGAATGCCTGGATCGCGACGCCAGCAATGTGGCGCGTGCCCGAGGCGATGGCAGAACCTGCCCGCATGCTGAACCTCCTGGGTTCGGTAACCCGGCTCACTGGCCTGACCAGTCCCGTGGCTTTGCGTCCCCGCCTCGCGACGGGTTTGCCATTTGTCGATCCAGTCGCCCTGAACGAGCTGGCTGCTGAGTCGGCGGCGTGCGCCGGCGTTCAGGATGACCTTACGTTGGCTGGAACCATGTCCCAATGGTCGATTGGTCCCAGCGCTCGGGCCGTCGGTCCGGCTCAGACCGCACCCGGATCCACCAGACCAGGCCCGACCGTCCGTCCATCGGTGCCGGCGCGCACCGCCAACCGCATGCAGCCGCGCTGCGAAGACGCCCGATTTCCCAACGAAACGGGCATTGCGCGCGACCACCACGCGGAACAGTCAGGAGTTCGGCGCACTGTCTAGGTGTCGTCCCACGTCCGGCGAGACGGGTTGAAGGCGGCGCTCGCCTGGTGCGACTAGCCTTACGACGAGCGGCTTGTAGAGAGCGGCAACGAGTGACCCAGCACCGCGGTGTCGCGATTTGCGATTCTGGGATTGACGGTAGTACTTTCGTACTGGTACACATACCCTCCACTTGCGTATCCGACGATCGGCGCGCAAGCCAGCCCTTGGGAGCGCGCACCACCGTCGCCTTGCCTCGACGGCCAATCGGCCACCGAGGGCCACGCGTCGCCGGAAGCGGCGCCTCCGAGACTCCGGGGGACAAAGGAGTCTGAGCATGCGGCACGCGTCGGTTCAGCCGTCGCGGTGCAAGCGCGCTCGTCACACCCTTGCCGGTCCCCGAGGCCGGGCAGGAGCCTCCGCGCCCTGAACGCGGGGGCTCCTGCTTGACCGCCGAGGCGATCCCCTCGGACCAAACTCGAACGGTGAACCGGTGCCGATCGGCAACCCCGTGCGAGGGGGTGGTCGGAGCGCCGACCCGACGCGTGACGAACCCAGACGACGCTACTGGTGCGGCTGCGCACCACCTGTGTTGTCGGCGTGCCGACCTGCGAGCGTTCCAGGCCCGGGGCTGTCCGAAGTTGGGCATTGACGCTGGTACGTTCGTACTGGTACACCTGCATTCCGCACGCGGAGTCGCAGCGCCGGGGGACGCGCCTTCGCCGAGGCAAGAAGCATCAAGCACCCGGACTGCCTCCCGTCGGGTGGGCGATCAAGGGTCGCCATGGAGGGACGTTCCGAAACTACGGGGGAGGAAGGGTCGGACTATGGGGGACGGCGTCTTCATCACATTCCATGCACAGGCACGTCGGCCGATCCGCCGGTCCCCGAGACCGGGCCGAAGCCCTCGTTCCCCGAGCGCTGGGCTTCGGCTTCGCTCTCTCATCATCCACGTCGCCCATCGTCGAGGCGGGCCGTGAAGGTACGCCGCGTCGCATCAGGACTCTTGCGATGGACGGCCGTCGTGCCAACGGCCACAAGGCTGGCCCCCAATCAACGCGGTGGAACACCTAAGGAGGAAGGTCAATGACAGACCCGATCAACACTCCCGCCCGGCCGCGCACGCGCCTGCGGCTCCTTGGCTGGGTGGCGCTCGCCTCGATGCTCGCACTCGTCATCCTCGGTCCGACGGCCGGTGGCGTGTCCGCGTCGACACAGCTCGCGCAGGCCACGCCGATCAGCAGTAGCGCTGTTGCGTTCCAGGGCAGCGACGAGGAATGTGCGTCCGCCGATCTCGACCCCGGCGAGGTGCTCTGGCACTTCGTCCTCGTGCAGACGGCTGCCCCGGTGGCAGGCTCGACGCTGACGGCGACATTCCAGACCGCCGGCGTGGTCGTCGTGGGCGCCACGAAGAAGACCGGCGGCACGTTGCATTTCAACGTGATTACCGGCACCGACACGCTACTGGGCGCCTTCACGAACGTGAATGGGTTCCGCCTGAATCTGAGCCACATCTGCTCGGGCGGCACGATCACCACGACGACTACCACCACAACGACAACGACCACCACCACGGGCACGACCACTACGGGGACGACGACCGCGCAATGAGCGGGACCGTCCGCCTGTTTGAGCCAGAGACCTAGTCGCGGCTCAAGGCCAAGAGCAAGAGACCGGGATGTGGCACCCGCCGCTCCCGGTCTCTTCTTGTGTGACCCTTGGTCAGGGGATTTGCCGGAACGGGAAGTACGCGGCGAAGCCGAGCGCGTACGCGGCGATGTACCCCCATGCGACGAACCGTGGCAGCCCGCTGCGCAGCAGGAAGATCGCGACGGCCACCGTAAGGGCCGGCAGGACCGGCAACACGTAGTACAGGTAGGTGACGCGGTTGTTCACGAGCGCGAGCGCCACGAACGGCAGGTAGTTCGCCGCCATCCAGACGACGCTCCATCTGACCAAAAGGTCCTCCGTCCGCCAAGCCAGCCAGACCGCGAACAGGCAGGCGAACGGGATGGCGCTTGCCAGCAACGGGTTCAGGGCACCGCGGAAGTCGATCGAGGACACGGTCGTCGCCACGCCCATGGGATCGTTGACCGTGACGTCGACGCGCAGGTAGTTGATCTGGCACGTGTTGAACGGCCATTGCCACGGTGGGCTGCTGATGCCGACGCAGAAACCGCCATGATCGACCGATGCCTGCAGGTTCGCGCCGTAGCGGATCATGTACAGGACGTGGTCTAGTGGTGTAGCGAACGTCGTGAAGCTGGCGTCCAGGATCCAGAGTCCGGCGATCGAGACGACCGAGAAGCTGGCCAGCAGAACGATCGCATCCCGCAGTTCCGGCCGGCTCAGCCGCCGTTCGACCCACCACGTTTCCGCGATCTTGAGCAACGGCAGGAGCACGAGGGCGAGGAGCGCGTAAACCGCCGTCAGCTTGATCAGGAAGCCCGCGGCGACGAGGACGCCGGCCAGGACCCACCGCCGACGGATGGCGAACCAGGCTCCCACCAGAACGGCGGCCAGCGCGAGCATGTCGAGCGTCCCCAGCCGGCTGTGGACGAAGGTCAGGTTGTCGAAAGCGAGCAGCGCGACGGCCAGGATGGCCAGGTGGGCCGACCCACCGGCGGATCGAACGATCCCGTACAACGCCGCGAGCACGGTCATTCCGGCGATCACGCTGGGCAACCGCCAGCCGACGCCGTTGTCGCCGAACAGGGTCATTGACGCCGCGATCAATAGCTTGCCGAGCGGGGGATGTTCGACGTTCGGATCAAGTCCGATCGTCGCCCCTGCGTACGGCGCACCCGGATCGACCGCCCAACCGAGCAGGATCCTGGCCGCGTTGACGTAATAGGCCTCGTCGAAGATCAGGCTATGCGGTGGGACGTCGAGCCAGACCCCACGCACGACGAACGCGCTGAGGAGCAGAAGCGGCAGGAGCGTCGCCGGCTCACCGAGCCGCTCGGCCAAGCGGCGGGCCGCCTCGATCAGGGCGGACGTTCGACGCCGGGGCGTCGCCACGACGCCCTCGTCCGGGGTGGGGAGCGCGTCGGAGCCCGAGTCGGTCACGGCCGACCCATCGGGGCCAGGTCGATGGGCCCGCCGCTTTGGGCGACGGGCGGGATCATGGCGTCGTCGAGATCACGAGTTGCGGCGAGTTGCCCCCCGTCCGGCTGGAGTATTCGACCATATCGCCCACGCCATCGCTGACCGCGATCGAGATCGTCGTCGAGGTCACGATCGCCGGTTTGACATCGAACTCGACCCAGGTCCCGAGTGCCGCTGCGCCCGATGTGGCCAACGGCACCCCGCTGATGGGAGGCGCGTTGTTCCAGGTGATGCCGGTCTCGGTCCATCCGTTGCCTACCGAATAGGCCGTGCCGCCGTTGGTGCTGGAATCGACGACGAACACACGGAGCTTCGCCGTCTGGACTGCCCCGGCCAGGGCGGGAATGACGAACTTGAGGTAACTGCGATACAACCCCGACTTGACTCCGAGCGTCGTGGTCGTGCCGAAGTTCTTCGTCGCCTTGTTCGCGCGGATCTCGGCGTCGGCGCTGGGCACGAGCGTATACAACGAGCCCGATTGCACATACGTCGCCGTGTACGTCCCGGCGGTGTTCGCGGTCACCGTATGGGTGGCGGCGCCGCCGTCGGACCATGACTGGAAGCTGTATGTTGCGTTCCCGAGCGTCTGGGGCGAGGTCGCGGTGATGGAGTTGGACGATCCCTGGATGACGGTTCGGCTGAACGGCGCCGTCGCGACGATCCCATCCACGGTCAGGGTCAATCCTGACGGGACCGTGGCGAAGGAGAGGTTGACCGTCTTGGGATCGATTCGACGGGTCACCGAGGCGGCCGCCCCGTTCGAGTCTGTGGCCGTCAGGATCAGCTCGAGATACGACGGATACTCGTGATCCGGTGCCGCGAACGACCCCGATGCGACCCCGCTGAACGTCTGGATGTCATGGGTGTGGCAATTCGATGGGCAGTGCTGAACGCGGAGCAGCCAGGACAGCCGGCTGGCCGGGATCGTCCCGTCCTGTGTGTCGGTGGCAGACCCGGAGAACTGGATCACTTCGCCCACCGCGGCCGTGGTCCCCGCGACCGGCGTCTGGATGACTGGCACCGGCGGTGTGTTGCCGGGGGAGACGACGACGCTATCCGTGTCCGTCAGGCTGCCAGGATCGGTCACGCGCAGCGTTACCGTGATGGTCGCCGGGGTCTGGTAGACCCAGGTCGGCGTGGGACTGGTCGAGTCGTCGAAGGCACCGTCGCCATCCAGGTCCCACGCGTAGGTCAGTGGCCCACCCTCCGGATCGGTCGATCCGGTCCCGTTGAAGTTGACCGTTAGCGGGGCCGGGCCACTCGTCGGATTCGCCTGTGCGACCGCGGTGGGCGGCTGGTTGCCGGACGAGAACGCCACCTTGCGGACCGTGCCGCCTCCGAAGTCGACGTAATAGAGCGCTCCATCCAACCCGATCTCGAGGTCGATCGGGTTCGCCGCCGGCGCAAGGAAGACGGCACGGGTTGACGGGTCGGGCTGACCGTTCGCGCCCTTCGCCATCCACCAGATGCAGTTGCGCGAGTAATCCGCGAAGAACAGTCCACCACGGTACTGGGACGGGAAGTTCCCGCCCGTCTCCGGATAGAACGCGAGACCGGTGATCGAAGAACTGCCGGTCGGGCAGGTCTCGCCGGGGACGACGTTGCCTGTATGAGCGTATGTATAGACCGGCGCCGTGATCGCCCCGGATCCGGCCGCATAGAGGTTCTCGCAGACGTTCAGGTTGGCGTTGTCATAGCCCGCCTGCCGGCCCAGGCCTTCGTAGCACGGCCAGCCGAAATTCTCCACGGTCGCGTCGCCGATGTTGGCGACCCGGTTGATCTCTTCCCAATCGCTCCAGCCGACATCGCCGACCCAGAGCTCGTTGGTGCCGGGGCGCAGCCTGAAGCGGAACGGGTTCCGGAAACCGTAGGCGATGATCCGTTGCTTGTTGGGGTCGGCACTCGCGGAGAACGGATTGCCCGGGAAGGCTGCGCCGGTGACCGGGTCGACGCGCAGGATCGCCCCATCGAGCGTCGCCGGATCGACAGTCGTCGAGGTCGTCGCCGCGCTGAAATGCGCCTGGACCCGGGTCGAACTCAGGGCCGTCGGGTACACCGCGATCTCATCGACGCTGCCGTTGAAGTACAGGCCGTACGTCGAGTTGTACCGGCCGAGGCTGAGTGGGATGGCATTGCTGGTGAGCAGCGCCGTAGGAGTCACCTCAGCGGTAACGTCCACCCCGTCCTTGTACAGCTTGGTGTTCCCCGCGCCGCTGCCGCTGCGCGCGATGGCGAAGTGGTGCCAGTTGGTATCCGTCGTGGTTCCGGCTTCCTGGACCACCACCGAGGAGTCGTTATCGAACGTGAGCTTGTTGTTCAGGAAGAAGGCGTTTCCTTGTGACGTCTTTGAGTAGATGAGCTGGTAGTACGTGCCTGCGTCGGCTCGCTTGGCCCAGAACTCGTAGGTCAGCGGTCCGTTGCCGAGATCGAGCGGATTGGCGTCGGGAACGGCGACGTAACCACTGGTTCCGTCGAGGCGCACCGCGGTGTTCGCGTCGCCGCTCAGGACCCCCGGCTGTCCCAGCGTGACCCCGCCGGTGTACGTGCCAGTATTCGTGCCAGCTGAGTCGGCCGCGGTCGTGCCCGACGATTCACCCAGACGCCAATAGGCCACCGGCGCGTCCTGGAGCACGGTCGTCGCGTAGCTGTTGCCCGTCGGTGCGCCATCGGTGCGCACATCCTGGCTGCGCAGTGCGCCGCCTTCAGCCGAGGGCGGGGTCATAGCGCCGCCGGGCGGGTCGCCGCACGGATTCTTCGGGGTGGGCGTCCCTGGGAGCGAGCCCCCAAGCTGGCCGTAGTCCTCCTGGTTGAAGCTCGCGCCGTCGCCACCGCTGACGTAGAGCGCTCCGTCCGGCCCGAACCCGAGGGCACCGATCGAATGGCTCGGGAACTGCTGACACCAGTCCTCGATGAGAACCGTTTCAGGTCCTGAGATCGTCTTGCCGCTGACGGTGAAGCGCGACAATCGACCGCTGATCACACACCCGTCGGTCGTGGGCGCGGGAGGCGTCGGGCAGCCATCGTTCCAGCTGCCCACAGGGCCAGAGCCACCGAGGACGTGGTCGTACGAGTACATGACGTAGACCCAGGGGCGCAGGGGTAGCGCCGGGTTCGTAAGACTGGGGTCGAGGGCGAGCCCGAGCAGACCACGATCCCAGAAGTTGTGGACGTTTGTCGTGAGAGCCGAGAACGACGTCGGGGACGTGTCGCTGACGCTGTTGTATCCCTTGATCACGCCGCTCTTCTCAGCAACGAACACGCGTCCATCGGCAGCGAATTCGAGGTTCGTCGGGTTGACCAACCCGTTGAAGACCACTGACTCGGTGAAGCCGGCCGGCAGGGCGCTGGCCGCATGATCGACGGTGCCCTTCTTGAGCACCACGCAGTCCTTTTTGGCCGGGGCGGTCTTGCCAAGGAGCTTCTCCTGGCATTTGCCGCCCACCGGGTCCGCGGCCTGGGCAGGTGCAGGCCCGGCCCCAGGCAGGATCGAACCGAGGATGACGGCGGCAGCGAGGATGGCCAGAAGCCGACGGGGTCGAGGCTCTGCGAAGCGCTCGATGTCGAGTCTCATATCCCCCTCCAGGGAGCTAACGCGTGGGTCGCGGATAACCACGTGCCAAACGTTGTAGAAGGAAGCGCGCGCTCTATTCGTCGCCGAAGCCGGGCCCAATTCGTACCTGTCCGGGCCGGCGTCCGTACTATAGCCACGCTCGGGGCGATATGGCCCTGCCCCGTACAGGCGATCCGCGACTGGTGGTGCACGGCAGCACCATTCCGAATGCCGTCTCGCGGCCAACTCCGCGGAAATACTGCCCATCTCAGGGTGCTCGCAGCGACATCGCTACACTGCGGCCGTGCCCGGAACCGATCGATCGCATTCAGCTCACAACGTCCCGCATCGTCCAGTGCGGGTCGCGGCGATCATCGATGCCGTCAAACGGCTCATCGACGTGGTCCTGGCGCTGATCTGCATCGTCATTCTCGCCCCCCTCATGCTCGTGGTGGCATTACTCATCCGGAAAGAGGCTGGTAGCCCAGTCCTATTCCGGCAAGTCCGAGCCGGACGCGACGGAGTCCCGTTCACCATCTTGAAGTTCAGGACGATGGAAATGCGCGATGCAGGCTGCTGCCTCGACCCGGGCGCGTGTATCGGCATCCAGATGCCGCCTGGCGTCCGCACGCCCCGCCGGGTCGAGAAGCTTCGTCGGACCGGCCTCGACGAGCTGCCCCAGATCATCAACATCTTGCGCGGCGAAATGAGCTTCGTCGGGCCACGACCCCTGATGGTTCGGTATGGGCCGCGGTATAGCGCGCAGCAGCGTCGCCGGCTGGACGTCCGCCCTGGCATCACAGGTTGGGCCCAGGTGAACGGTCGGACGGATCTGTCATGGGACGACAAGCTGGCATTGGACGTTTGGTACGTAGAACATCGATCGTTGGCGTTGGACCTGCGGATCGTGCTCACGACATTCAGGACCGCCCTATCCGGCTCGGGCTACAGCCAGTCCGGATCGGACACCGGACCCGAATACCTTGGCAGCGGCGTCGCGCCTGGGATCTGTCCGGCTACGGAACTGCCACTCGACCAAGCCGCCCGCTTGGGTCAGTCGTCGCGAGCGTGACCGGCGGGCGCTCGATAGGCCGGGAAGAACCCGGCGTCTGATGTCAACCCTGGCGTGGCCGCATGCCGGGCCATCACGAGAGCTTCGTAACGACCAGGATCGATGATCCAGCGCCCGGTGTGAAACGCGTGTCGTCGTGGCGAGAAGCGGGCCTTGAAGGCGAAGAGTGAGTCCTTCTCGCCGCCGCGTCCTCCACCGAGGTGGAGGACGGTGTCACCCCGCAGGTGCGCCCAGGACCTGGCATCGTCGAGCATGAGCTTGAGCGGAGACAAGGCCCGCATCTCGACGGCGGTTCCGACGAGATGTGCCTGGACGATCCCGCCAAACTCGGTGAACAAGCCCGCGGCCGCGACCTCGCCGTGCAACCGCGTGACCAATAGATGGATCCTATCGCCGAGGGCCTGGCGCAGACGGTCGACGTCTATGACGTCAAGGTAGTAGTGCGCTTCCGCGCTCGTGCGCTCCATCGTTGCGCGATACAGGCGGACGAAGTCGTCGACCGCCGCCCATGCGGTGTCATGGCTTGTCACAAGACCCGCTCGGCGCGCCCCCGCCATCTCTTGGCGGAGGACTCGGCCGTACCCGGCTGCAGCATCGGCATCCGACAGGGTGCAATCGATGGAAACGGTGGGCGTCCCGCCATGGCCCGAACCGTCAACGCCAACGGCCTCCTCGCCAGGTACTCGAAGCTGGTCCAAAAGCGCCGCGTTCCCCAGCAGCGGATTAAACCGGGTGAACGCCGCGACAACTCGCTGGCCCATCCATGTGTCGATGACCTCATGCCAGGCCCGAGCGATGAACGGATCATCCACCTCGCAGCCCCAGACGAGAGGCCCTGGGTAGCCATACACGGACGTGACATCCATGGCATCGCTGCCGCCCAGTCCGTTCACTTGGTCAACGCGACGGAGGAGGTACGGCCAGGCGAAGCCCCGGGCACCGCGCCGTGCGACGATCAGATAGGGCTCGCCCTGCCCAGATCCCTGTGCGTACTCGTGGAATCCCGCCGTGTGATAGATGTCATGAGGGACGTCACTGAGGTGGGTATCCCACGCCATCCGATCGGCGTGGATGAGCTCGGCCATAGTGGCGGACCAATGAGTCGCCGGCCGCTAGTCCGTGGCTGACCAGAGAATCGGGAAGATCGCCGGATCCTTGTAGTCGGGGAGCCCGTCCGACCCTTTACGGGCAAGGTCGTCATTGGTGATATGCCACGGCACGCCTTTTTCATTCAAGAACGTCCGGTAACGATTCGAGTCGTCCTGCATGTGGAGGGCGATCGACATCCGCGGGCGATCCCCGCGGTTGACGTCGCTGCCGTGGATCATCCGGCTGTGATGGAAGCTCATCTGGCCCCGCTTGATCGCCATGACCCGCTTCAGCGATCCGGTGTCGGCGCCGAACTGGCCCTCCAGGGATGCGAGGTCCTGGCTGTTGAAGGTCCGCAGACTCTCGGTCTCCGGCCATCGGTGACTGCCGTCGATGTAGATCACGGGACCCATCTCCTCGGGTGTGTCCTGGAGTGGGATCCACGCTGTCAACAGCTCCTCGGACGTGCACGTCATCCAGTACGCCCGGTCCGTGTGCCAGCCGACGACCGGACCGCTTGGGCCCGCGGCGATCGGCTTGGAGATCAGCTGGTCATCCCACAGCCTGATGACGGGAGTCGACGCCAACCTTGCGGCGATCGCCCCGATGATCGGTTGTTCGACGAGGGCCCTGATCTCGCGATTCTGGAGGGCGGTGTACTCGGAGTTCCGGATCGCCCCGCCATCGGACGGCCTCCAATCCGCGAAGCCGCTGTCGATCGGCAGGCGCCAGTCCCGCTCGCCGGCCCAGTGTCGCTCGGCGCCCCTGATCGCAGCCTCGATCACTGCGTCGGAAAGGATCTTCCGGGACTGGTACCAACCGTGTTCCTGATAGAACGCGACGTCTTCGTCCGTCGGCAGCAGGTCCTCGAGCTCGGGTGCGAGCTGCATGTGGTTCCTCCTCTAGTCGGTGTCGTTCCCCCGGCATCACGATCGACAGACACCGGCAACAATGCCATATCGGGTAGTCGAGGGTCTCCGCTCGGCCGCTGCCACACAGCTCCTCCACGTCAGGCCCGGAACTGTCTGCCGACCGCCTCGATGATGGCATCGGCGACATAGCGCACGTCTTCGTCGGGTAGGCGCGCAGAGAACGGGATCGCTAGGGTGGACGCGGCGACACGGTCCGTCAGCGGGAAATCGCCTGGGACGTGACCGGGGGCCTGCTGGTAAAACGGCTGCAGGTGGAGCGGGGTGAAATAGGGGCGAGTTGGGACCCCCGCCGCGTCGAGATCCTCGATCAAGCTCGATCGGTCGATCTGCGGATCGAGGCGTACGACGTAGACGAACCAGTCCACGGTCTCGCCCGCGCCTACTC
>Ga0184612_10001420_pt1 | contig 11521 bp, 19 predicted proteins | sample PLM3_60_coex_FD_133163 | JGI IMG/M metagenome (GOLD analysis project Ga0184612, IMG submission 133163) | Groundwater sediment microbial communities from an aquifer in East River, Colorado, USA - PLM3_60_coex | ecosystem: Environmental > Terrestrial > Soil > Riparian zone | place: USA: East...
GCTCCGGGGGTGGGACTCGAACCCACAACCTACGGATTAACAGTCCGCTGGGTCGGTCCTGCTCTAGACGTGTTGGAGCCTATGACCTGCGGAGATGTCTCGCAACGCTACGCGTCGTTTCCCGTCGTTTCGCGGTCTCTCGCGGTACAAGGGGGGTACAGATGCCGGGACGGCTCGTCAGGCCGGCGGGCTAGCATCCGCGCATGGGAGGGCAGGAGCGGCAGATCCTTGAACGCGCTGTCCACGCCGTTGCCGAGCAGGCCGTCAAGGCCGACGAGCTCGTCGACGAAGCGAAGGCTGCCGGAGGAGGCTCTCATCCGGTCACGGTCCACGCGAAGATGCTCCGGCTCGAGCTCCTCCAAGGTGAAGGCCGACCTCGAGCGCGAGCTCGAGACCTGGGTGCCGAACTGCACGAAGTGCGGTCTCGACGTGCATTGGGTCTCGGGGCTCGGCGTCTCCCCTGGTCACTGGGCGCACCTGGAGCCCGCGCCGCACGGCGAACCCACGGTCTAACAACTCGGCGATCGCACCCCCCGGGCGCTACGTTCGGGATCGGATCACAGATCCGGCCGCGAGGGCTGCGGAACGTCTGCCGGCGCGGGCTCGTCCGCGTCCCCCACGACCACGACGGGGTCGGAGGAGTCCCACTTCTCGATCACGACCTCGACCTCGCCGAGCGCCATGACCGTGCGGTCGCGGATGTCTCGGAACGTCTCGAGAATGGTCTCTTTCATCGCGCCGAGATCCCTCGAGGCGCGGTCGATCTCCTGCCGCGCCTCGAGGAGCGAGCGTGCGGCTCGGAGCGCCTCCTGCTGCTTCGTCTGCGCGTCCGCCCGAGCGCGTTCGGCCGCCGCCCGAGCCTCGGCGTCGATGCGGTCGGCTTCAGCGCGTGCGTCGTCGGTGACGCGGATCGCATCGGCCTCGGCATCAGCGCGGAGCTTGATGGCTTCTTGCCTGATGCGTTCAGCGTCGGCGTTCGCCGTCCGGGCCGAGTCATCCGCGACCCGAGCGTCGTGTCTCGCAGCCCGGACTTCCTCGACGAACCGCTGCATGAGCTCGGTGATCTGCGATGCCGCCTGGGAGAAGGGCTCCGTCTCTTTCGCGTCCGCCGTCGAGGAGCGCTCAGGCCGTTCGCCAAGCCCTGCGGTGGGGGTCGAAGGCTGTGGAGTTGTCGAGTTCTTCCGAAACTCCTCCATCACCCGTCACGCCTCCTGAGGTCGAAGTAGCCTCGCGAGCAAGAGGTATGAGCATAGCTCTCAGCCGCCTTACGAGGCCCCAACGTCCTGATGCTGCCGGACTTCGACCGCGCTGATGCGATCGGCTCGTACTGGGGGAACCCCGCCACCCGGACCTTCGCCGAGCTGCTCATCGACTGCGAGGAGGAACGGACGCTCCGAGCGGTGCTCGTCGGGATGTTGCGGGAGGCCGACGCCTAGACGCTGGGAATCGGCGCGATGTCACATTCCGCCGGAAGCGACACTCTCACTCCTCGGACTAAGTTCCATCGTCTTCATCATCGTCCTGGTCATCCCAGGAAGCTTCGCGCAACGCCTCCCACATGGCCTGGTCGTCGAACTCCACCGGAACCAGGTCGGGGTCCATCACGTCAGCAGCCGGGTCGAGTCCTTCTGACGCCGCGATCAGCTTGAGGAGGAACCGCTCGGCACCCCCCATCAGTCCCTCGTCCTCGGTCCAATAGCCGAACTCAAGGCTCCGACGAGACGACTTGGTGAAGTTCGCGGACGAGATCCACAGGCGGTACGGCGCGAAACCAACCACATCTTCGACCCCGAACACTCCTTCGTCATGCCACCAGAGATGCCCAAGGAGAGCCAGTTTCGCGTGGACAAGAGGTGGCGAGTTTGGCTAGGGCCCGGTCGGTCTCCTCCTGGCGGCGTTCGTCTGCCGGATCGGTCGCTATCGTTCATTGACCAGGCAGTTTGCCCGAAGGGGCAGTCAAACGGGCGATCTTTTGACCGTCTGCTTCCCCATCGTGCGACCGGATGGACCTTATCCACAGGGCGTAGGTCGAATAGCGTAGGCCGTCCGGGTCTCCCGTATCCAGCTCTGAAAGCGAGGTGACGGACAAAGGGACCACTGGCCCCTCCGGGAGACTTCGAGCGGAATCCGACGAAAGGAGAAAGTCCATGCTTCGCAGCCACAAGCATGCGCGGCGCGTCACGCTTCTCTTGGCGACGCTCGCGATCCTCGTTCTCACGGCGCAGTCGGCTATGGCTGTCAGCCCGCACTTCATCAGCGCGAGTGCCGCGAGGAGCGGGGACAACCTCGTCGTGAAATGGAAGGAAGCGGGACTCGGGAACAACCTGAACATCGACTACGAGGCCTCCGCTACCGCGACGCGGGAAGACTCGTGCGTGAACGGGGGGAACAAAGTCCCCTCAGACCCGAAGAAGACCACGACCGTGGCCCAGACGAACGCCACGGGCACGTTCAGCGTGAAGAACGGGTCGGTGAACGGGAGCTTGACGCTCACGCCGCCGCCGACCACGCTCACCTGCCCGCCGGGCCAGAAGGCGACGCTGATCAGCCTGTCGTACTCGGACGTCTCGATCACCGATCTGACGAACGGGATCACGGAGCCCATCCCGGGCACGTTCTGAGTTTGCGATAGGGGGAAGGACAGGGGGGCGGAGCATGCCGCCCCCCTGTCTCATGCCTAAGACGCATCGACGCGCCGGGCGGTTAGTCTCCGACCGTGCGTCCGGATGAACTCGAACGGCGGCTCCAAACCCATCTCGACGCCCTCGGCCCCGCTCCCCGCGCCCAGCTGCTCCACGTCCTCATGCTCCCGGACTTCGAGCGGGTCGACCGGATCGGCAACTACTGGGGGAACCCCAAGACGCGAACCTTCGGCGAGCTGCTGATCGACTGCGAGGAGGACCGGACGCTCCGGGCGATGCTCGTCGGGATGCTGCGGGAGGCCGACCGCCCGCCCTAAGCGCCCCATCGGGAGTCTTAACGCCACCGTCGGGTTTCCCCAAAACCGCTGGAGCCGCCCCTTAAAGCGTAGATATGCTACGGCCTCGGGAGTACGGTGGGGCTGCCGCCCCAAGATCGGAGGCCGAGACGATGGGGCTCTTGAGGGTGGGGGTCGCCGAGGAGGACGAGATCTTCCGGCGCGGGCTCATCGTGATTCTGCTGGACGAAGATTGGGACTGCATCGTTCTCGCGACCGATGGAGTGGCCAACGGGGAGGTTGCCGACTCCGCAGCGAACCTCGACATCGCCGTGGTGTGTGCAAAGGTGCTCGAGCGAATGCGACTGCCGTGTCCCATCGTGTGCCTGGATCCGCAGCTCTACGGCGCGGGGAACTGCCGTTCCTCGGCCAACGTCAAGGCGATCCTGCCTCATGATCACCTCGGTGCGCACGAGCTTGTGGCGAGTGTTCGGGCGGCCGTAGCCGGCCTTCAGGTCGAATCTGCAGGCCTTTCTCGTCAGGGCGACGCCGTGTTGGATGCTCGTAGGATCCGGGTCCTGAGGCTGCTGGCCGAGGGGGCCGACACGCGGGCGATCGCTCTCAAGCTCCACCTCTCCGATCGAACCGTCAAGACTCTCGTTAGTGAGATCCAACAGAGCCTACGAACCACCACGCGAGCGCAGGCGGTCGCGGAGGGGTTCCGCCTCGGCCTCATCTGAAAGCCTTCGGGCACGCTGAGGTAGCGGATTTGTCCGGGGGGAAGGCGTCGGGGGCAACCCTCCATTGACCCCCCCGGCTCAGGGACCGGCCTCCCGCGTTCGCCGGGGGCCGGTCCTTCCATTCGGGGAAGTGGAAAGGGCCGGGGTCTGCCGGACAGAACCCGGGCCCTGCTCCACCTTTGGTTCGCGGCTTGAGAGACGGCGTGAGTGAGACGCCGCGTGCGAGCATCGCGAACCCGAATCACCCCGCACGTCTACTTCGAGGGCTTCTTGATCGGCACTTGCCCGCCGCCTGGTGCACTCTTGTGAGTCGGCGGGTTCTTTGACCCGGGTGAATCACCCATACTCGTTCACCCCCTCGCCTTACTACGAGCGATCTCGAACGCCTCGATCAGGATCGACGCGCCGAAACCGACCTGAATGAACTTCAGCTCGTTCAGGCTGAACTCTTTCGACAAGATCTTTCCCAGCCTCTCGGTCACCTCCCGGCGCTTCGCCTGCCGGTCGGCCTCGAGCTGGTCCCGCTGGGCAAACGTCAACTCCTCCATGTCAGTCCTCCTTCATCCCAACTTGGAACGTGAATGGGCGGACTTCTCTGTCACCCGATGACGGCCGTCGCGGCTTCGTGGCCGGTTTGGCCGGCTTAGGCTTGGGCGGGGCCGCTGCTATCGAACGTGCGCTACGTCGTGCAGCTTCGGCCAGGCAGATCCTGGAGACCTCCTCGCCCAGGACCGTCTTGTTTCGCTGGAACAAGCTGGCGATCTCCTCGACGGCTTCCCATCGGGTGCGGAGAAGCGCGTAGGCGCGGAAGGTCGCCCAGTGGCGGGCGTCCAACTCATCGCCATCCAAGGACGCGATGAAGTGCCGAGCGTCTTCGGCATCCCCGCCCTCGGCGAACCAGTTGAATTGCGCGGAGGTCGCACCTGCCGCCATCCGTTCGCCGACTTCGCCGGCCACTTTGATGATCGCGCAGGTGAACGCATCCAACTTCTGGAACCCCTCGGATTTGGTGTCGAAGCGCGTTCGGCCGGCCTCGCCCTCAGCCGGCCTGATGCTGAGGTACATCACCGGCAAGCCGAGTTCTAGGGCGGCTACAGCGTGAGCTGCTTCGTGATAGGCGGTACTGAGATCGGTCATCGTTTACCTCCTTGTCGTGTAGATGGTGGAATACCGTCGGCGCAATCCACGCAACGCGTTGCCGTACCGTGCGCCGGCTGATCGGTTGCAGCGCGAGTGAGTGATCTGTCCTGTCGTGTGGTCCAGGTCGAGTTTCATCCAGGCGAGCATTGCGACGCCGCAATAGACGCACGGCCGGCCGATGGCCGCCGGCAGCATTACGGCGCGCTTCTTCTGATGCGCCCAGTTGTACTTCGCCTTAGCCATCAGCCATCACCAGATCACGTAGTCGGAAAGTGGCCTGTGGACGGGGGCCTGAGTCGTCCCCCACAGAGCCAACGTTGTGGCCACGAGTGGGGCGATGTTGCCCTTCGACGTTCGACGTGCCCACGCCCACCGCGCCTCGCCCACCGTGCGCTTCTCGGCGGCTTCCGCGGCGGCGTTCAAGATCGGATCGTTCCGATGTCGGAGCCGACCCTCGATGTACGCGTCGAACAACCCAGCGCAGGCGGCAGCCATCGCGCCGACATCGGTGACGGTTACCTCAACACCTTTCTCCCGAAGTGGCTCCACTAACTCCCGGGCCCATCCGGCGCCGTCCACCACCACCACCGGAGAGCGCCGGCCGGACGCCAGCGTGGCCACGACATCGACGATCCACGTCACGCCGCGGTCCACGGCCACGATCTCCACGAGAACGGAGTCGTCCCCAAGAAGCTGGGCCATGGCAACGCACGAGGCATCTCGTGCTGGCGGGACATCGATCCCGAAGGCGACCGGACCATCGGCGGGTGGAGGGTCCTCCATGGCCAGGGAGCCCCACGTGGCCTTGTCGAACACCTGACCGAGGGCCTCCGGCGCCCAGTAGCCGAGCCGCTCCCGCCGGAAAGCTTCCTCCTTGAGGTCCTGGAGCTCGTCGGCGATCGTGCGGAGTTCGATCCGGGTCCCCATGGCCGGATTGGATGCCGCCCAGGCCCGGGTATCACTTGGCGCCAGGTCCTCCGGTGCCGCCCATTCGTAGTAGACGGTTCGCTTGGCCTCGCCGGATCGACCCCGCAGGGCGAGCCTTCTCAGGACTGTGCTCGTCGGATGCGGCGCAGAAGACAGGTACCAGACCTGGCCGGCCCTGGAAGCGGCAAGCGAGGGCTTCAGGGCGGCCATCTGATCGTCGTCGAGGGCGAACGCTTCATCCAGCACCAAGAGGTCGATGCTGAAGCCCCGGCCAGACCATCCCGACGAACGTGCGATGAACGCGACCCTGCCGCCGGAAGAACCGAACTCGATCGACTCCTGGCCCGAAGTCCGTCGCACCTTGGGCTCGTAGGGCCGGAAGGCGTCGGTCTCCACCAACTCCGCCATCGAACGGAACGCCTGCCTGGCGGCCTTGAACTGATGCGCCGTCCAGATCACCTGTTCGCCCCGGAGCGCCGCGCCAGCCGCGGCCCGAACTATGCCGGCCTCAGTCTTTCCGTTCTGGCGAGCGCAGAGAACGAGGACCGTGCTCGCTGCCCAGTCACTGACGCTGGTAGCCATCCCGTCCACCAGGAGGTCCTGCTGCCACCGATCGAGGAGCAAGCCGGCCTGCTGGGCCAGGGCGATGGCCTCGGGTCCCCTCGAACCGTCGGACGGCGGGACCAGGCGATAAGTGGGCTCTTGGTGCCCGAGGATCGTGGTCGGCTTGGCGGACCTCGCTTTGTTCGTGGCCGGCGCCGGTTTCGGGCTTCTCGTGCGGGCACGCGTTCGACGCATGTGCCGGAAGCGGCACGCCTCGGAGCACCACGTCCTTTGACGCCCCGAAAGCTGTGCCTTGCAACCCTTACAGGTCGTCGGTTTCACGTCGTATCCCTTCTCATTTCGAACCCGTGCGGCCGGCGGAAAAACCGGGCCTGACTGGGAGTCTTGGTGGCGCGACGCGCCTCGGACCTCCCCCCTTTGATGTTCGGTCGTGATCGTCGTCATATCGAGAGCTCCAGTCGGTTCGAACCAACCTTCATGAGGTACCTGAGACCTCGAGACGCCTCTAGATCTGCATCCGCTGTGTGGTCGAGTGAGGGCAGCACCGGGACATGCCAGCCGGCCGAGGGTCGAGGCAGGTGGACCTCGGCTCCTGCCTCGTTGAGCAGCACAACCTCGAGGTCGTCCACAGTGCCAGTACGGAATCCGTCACGAGCGAACGGCCTGAGCACGGTGAGCCAGTAGTCCCGGCCGGTCACTTCGCCACCTTCTTGAGCGTCGAGTGCGAGCAACCTTCGGCATGTCCAAGGGCCCACAAGCTGAAGCATTCAGGGCAGCTGTCGCGACCGTCCCGATCGTCCCCAAAGACGGTAGAACCCCTACCCCCTCCAGAAGACGGTAGGACGGTAGTTGCCTGGTCAGAGGCCATATCGGGCCTACCGTCTACCGTTCTACCGTCCGTGGAGGGGTGCGGGGCGGAAGGTAGATCTCCCACGCCTTCTCGAACATCTCGGCGGTGTATCCGCGTACCTTCCCTCCCTCGATCCACAGCTGCTTAGGCTTGATGTCGAAGGGCTTCAGGAGCCGGGCCAGACGGGTCGCCGGGCCCTTAGTGCGCCTGGCGTCCACATCGTTGCCCCACCACGCGGCCCAGGGGCCGTCGTCCCGGTCCACGAGGGCATGCAGGAGGTCGTCAGTGGACAACTCCACTTGGCCGTCGAATGTCTCCCGGATATGGTCGAGCACCAGAATCCCGGCCGAGTCGTCGGTGTAGCTGCTCGCATGGAGCGCCACCGCGGCGCGACGAGCCTCGATCCCCCAGCCATCGCTGGCCATGTCCGCGATCGCGACAAGAGGCTCCCAGATGTCCCACTGACGATCCGAGAGCTCCTGAGGAAGGTCGGGTTCGGACGACGCGAGCGTGGACTCCACGGTTCGCGACCACTCCTCCAGGGCGTCCACGATGGTCGCGGCCGCAGCCTTCTCGGCGGCGTACCGGAACCGGGCGATCCGATCAGCCTTCGACTTCCGGTTGAGGCGGATCGGGATGGACCTATCGGCGATCGTGTCGGGGAGTTGTCCGATCCCAGCGAAAGCCTTCGGACCGAACACCGCGAAGTTCTTCACCGTCATGTTCTTGCCCTCGCCGACCATGCGAGGGATCGTGGCGCCGCGGCGGTAGCCGGCGTTCAGCACCCCAACGATCCCGGCGTAGAGCTTGGCGTCTTTGCCGAACGTCCGGTCGATCTCGTCAAGGAGCAGGGTGGGGCGATCGGCTTCGATCGAACGGAACAACGTTGCCTCGGTGTGATTGGCTCCGAACTGCGGCGCCTTGACTAGGAGCTCCAGCACCTCGAATAGCCGGGTCTTGCCGCACTGCTTCACCGGAGACGAGACATCCAGGTAGGGCGTGGTGTCGGTCGCGCCAAGCACCCAGGTGTGCAGCACCCAGAGCGCGACCGCAAGCACCTGCTCATCGGACATCATCACGAACCGGCGGATCCGGTCGATGACCTTCTCCAGCAGCCATCCGGTCTCGAGGGTGCCGATCATGGCGCCCACCATCCGAGCCGCTGGAGAAGTTCCCTCTGATGCCGGCCGGCGGCGGTGTTGAGCCACCAATGGTGGTGGCAACGACGTCGCGTGTTTACGAACAAGCAAAGGTCGATCTCGGCGGCGAGGCTCGCCGCTTGGCGGAATCGAGCCACGCGCACAAGCACGGCCTGCCCGGCCTCGGGGAGATCCTCAGCACTCATCGGGCCGCGGTCGCGTCCTGGGTCCGCTGCTTCTCTAGCCACGCGAACACGTCTTCGCGTCGATAGCGCGTGTGGCGCCCCACGCGGAAGTAGCTCGGCCCTCCACCCGCGTATGCCCACCTGGCGAGGGTGGCTTCGGGAACGTCGAGATACTCCGCCACCTCTCGCCGGCTCATCAATCTCTCGGCCACTCCGACCTCCTTGTCTACACCGGGGAAGGATTGCCGTTGCGACGTAAAGGTATCACATTGAGACGGGAAATCGTGCATGGCGTCGCGATTTCTGCTTTACTTGCCGCGAGGCGTTGAGAACGGAGGCGAGACGATGAAGGTTGCGGAGCTGATCGGCGACAACATCTACTCGCTTCGCCGAGCGATCGGGCTCACCCAAGCCGAGCTCGCTGGAGCGATGCAGGCCATCGGATTCGACACCTGGCTTCGGCAGACGGTCGCCGAGACGGAAGCCGGACGACGCGATATCACCGTCGAGGAGCTCGTCGCGATCGCGGCGTTCTTCGAGATGCCCCTTCGGGCTCTCCTCATCAGCCCTGGGAGCCTCATCGAGATGCCCGACGGGGTCGACGTAGGTGATCGGACCCTCGAAGCGGGCGACTGGATCAACCTCGTCGAGCAGAGCCGGAGGAGCCCTCTAGACGAGGCGCCGAAGGTCGCCCAGCACGCAATCGATGCGCTCGTCGGGAGGCTATCCCGGCCGTGGGCCACGGCATGGCGACGTCGGTCGAAGAAGGCACCCGAGATGAAGGCACCCGACGCCTACGTGGCTGCGCGAGCAGAGTTGCTCCGCTCGCGTGAGAGATACCCCGGCCCGATCTTCCTTTGGGAAGGCGAGGGCGATCTGGGCAGGGACACGACCATCCCGCCATGGGGAGTCACCGTCGGATTCATCCTCAAGCCGGGCGTTCCGTACGTGGCTCGCGATGAGTTCGAGGCCGAGGAGCTACTCAAGATCATCGAGGAGCATCCCCAGATGAAGCTCCGGATCATCAGTCGACAGGAGGCCTACCGCCTCCGACAAAGGAAGGGGAAGCGGCAATGAGCCGAGACGAGGCGCGAGCCACGCTGCGTGAGCTCCTAGGCCCCCTGCGCGAGCGAGCGGTGAGGGAGTTCGAGGTCCCCGACATCCAGGACGCTTTCCGTCTGCTGTCGATCGATCACGATCCTGACTTGTTCGGCGATGAAGCGATGCAGGACTTGGAGCGTCTGGTCACCGAAGCAGGGTTCGACATCATGACGCCCTTGGGAGATCTCTTCGAGAAGGAGGACTGATCGTGGCGCACATCCGCAAAGTCGCAGGCCGGCCCCAGCCATGGGTCGTGAGGTATCGAACACCCGAAGGCCTCCAGCGGTCCCGCTCGTTCGGTCGCCGGATGGATGCCGACACGTTCCGAGCTGGCGTCGAAGTGTCGCGGTCACGGGGCGAACTCGTCGATCCGGTTCTCGGCAAGATCTCGCTCGGTGAGTGGTCGACACTATGGCTCCGCGCCGTCGCGCCGGGACTCAAGCCGAAGACGCTCGCGAGCTACGAATCCCTGCTCAACTCCCGCATCCTCCCCGCCTTCGGCGATTGGCCGCTCACGGGCGTTCGTCCGGGTGACGTCGACGGCTGGATCGCCAGGATGCGGTCCGACGGTCTGTCCCCCAGCCGGATCCGGCAAGCGCACGTCGTGCTCTCAGCCATGCTCGACCTTGCCGTTCGGCATGAGCGGATCACCCGCAACGTCGCTCGGGGTGCCAACCTCCCCGAGATCCGCCACCGGGAGGCTCCCTTCTTCGAGCGGCAAGCTGTCGACGGGATCATCGAAGCCGTGCCGGTCCAGTATCGAGGCTTCGTCGCGGTGCAAGGCGTGCTCGGTCTCAGGTTCGGTGAGGCCGCGGCGTTGCGACGGCGTAGCGTCGACCTCCTGCATCGACGACTTCAGGTGACCGAGTCGCTCGCCGAGATCGGAGGGAACCTGACCTTCGGTCCCACGAAGACGCACGCGGTGCGGAAGGTGCCTCTTCCGCCGTCGCTCCTGGAGATGCTCTCGGAGCACATCGACGAACGCACGGGCAGCTCGCCCGACTCACTCCTGTTCACGTCGGCCCGTGGCTTCCCGATCAGGTACTCGCGCTTCCGACCCACGGTCTGGGTTCCGACCCTCGAAGCACTCGGTCTGCCGCTCGTTGGGATGCACTCGCTTCGACACAGCGCCGCAGCGAGGATGATCGGCGCGAAGTGGCAGGCGATCGACGTGCAGAGGGCGCTGGGACATCGCAGCGCGGGCTTCACGCTGTCTGTCTACGGTCACTTGTTCGACGAGCACCTCGACGACCTCGCGTCCGCGCTCGACGGAACCTCTCGCGGTACAAGCGCGGTACAGGCGATCGCGACACTCGCGGAATAGCGCCTCTGACCAGGCTCCGGGGGTGGGACTCGAACCCACAACCTACGGATTAACAGTCCGCCGCTCTGCCAATTGAGCTACCCCGGAGAGAGCCGGGGCAGTCTACCAACGGCCTCGGATTGGACTAGGCTCAGGGGATGCGGTTCAAGACCGGTCTCGTGGTGGGAGGAGTGATCGGCTACATCGTCGCCCGCGAGCTCACCAAGCAGGACCCGGACGACGAGAGGCCACCCGGCGTTCGCGCGGCGATGGCCCGGCATCCGTCCAATCGGATCGCCGTGCAGGGGCGGCGCATCGCCGAGAAAGCCGGATGGAAGAGCGTCGAGGCGATCCAGCGGGCTCGGGCGAACATCCAGCGACGGCTCGACCCCGACGTCGACGACATCTCGCTGAACTGACCTTCGGGTCGCCTGCCGCCGAACGCTACTCGAGGTAGTCGCGCAACTTCTGCGAGCGTGACGGGTGGCGGAGCTTCGACAGGGTCTTCGACTCGATCTGCCGGATCCGCTCCCGCGTGACCCCGAACTCGCGGCCGACCTCCTCCAGCGTGCGAGGGTGGCCGTCGAGCAGGCCGAAGCGGAGCTGGATGACCTTCTTCTCCCGCTCCGACAGGGTGTGGAGCACGGACTCGAGC
>Ga0184612_10001421_pt1 | contig 11519 bp, 10 predicted proteins | sample PLM3_60_coex_FD_133163 | JGI IMG/M metagenome (GOLD analysis project Ga0184612, IMG submission 133163) | Groundwater sediment microbial communities from an aquifer in East River, Colorado, USA - PLM3_60_coex | ecosystem: Environmental > Terrestrial > Soil > Riparian zone | place: USA: East...
AGGACGAGGAGCTCCTGGTCCGAGACGAGGAGCGTGAAGGGTTCTGGCGATTCCGCCACGGCCTGGTCCGCGACGTGGCCTACGACAGCCTGCCCAAGCGGGAGCGGCTCCGGCTCCACCTGCGGGTCGCGACCAGGCTCTCCGAGGACCCGGAGATGTCGTCGCGGTACCCGCGATCGATCGCATACCACTTGGAGCAGGCGGCCCGGGCCTCGCTCGACCTGAACCCGGCCGACCGCAGCCTGGCGGAACGAGCGGTCGAGGCCCTGGCCCGGGCGGGTGATCAGGCCCTGGAGACCTCGCAGGCCCGGGCGGCGGCGGACCTGTACGAACGGGCGCTGTCCCTGGCGGGCCCTGAACGGGAGTGGGGGGTGCGGGAGGCTCGGATCCTGGCCGGCCTAGGCGAGGCCCGGTACTGGCTCGGCGAGTTCGAGGCGGCGGTCTCGCCTCTCACCCGTGCCCTGGAGATCGGCGGCACCGACCCCCAGATCCGAGCGGACGCGTCCCGGTTCCTCGGCGACATCGAGCTCTCCATCAGGGGGAATCCGGAGCGGGCCGAGGAGCTGCTCGATCGAGCCCTGGCGGCGGCCCGGGAGCTCGGCGACCCCTGGACGCTGGCCCGCACGCTCCTCGTCGCGGGCTGGGCGCCGTACTGGAGGAACGACAAGCGGACGGCCCGCGAGATGTTCGAGGGGGCCCTGGCGGTCGCGAGAGCCAACCCCGAGGGCGATCCGTGGGCCGAGTCCCGGGCGCTCAGCATGGTCGCGACGCTCGTGGAGGACGTGGGCGACCAGAAGGAAGCGCTCGCCCTGTCAAGCGAAGCCCTGGCCATCGCCGAGACGTCGGGCGACCGGTTCTCCGTCGCGGTCGCGCGAGAGAGCGTGGGCAACGCCCTTCGCCGTATCGGTCGGCTGAACGAGGCCCTTCCCCACCTGAACGCTGCCGTCGACGCCTTCCGCGAGCTCGGAGCCCGGTGGGAGCTGGCGAGCGCGCTGACCTCCAGGGGGATCCTCCACCGCATAGCCGGTCGCATCGACCAGGCCGTGAAGGACCTGCGGGAGGCCTATCGCCTGTGCCGGGAGCTGAAGGAGCGGGGCATCGTGACCTGGACGGCGAGCCAGCTCGCGATGGCGCTGGTGCGCGCGGGCGAGCTTCAGGCCGCCAGGGAAGTATTGGAGGAGACGTCCGCCGTGGTCGACTCCCGAGGCCCGGGCTCGGTCGACTGGCTCCTCGAGGGCGAGGTGGAGATCCTGCTGGCCGAGGGAGACCGCGAGGGCGCCCTGGAGAAGGCGCTCGAGGTCCTGCGGCTCGAGCGGGAGCATGAATCCGCGAAGGACGTCGCGGCCCGGATCTGGTGGATCGGGCGGGTGTTCGGCCCCGATGCGGTGGGTGGCGAGGAGGAGATGGAGCGGGCCCGAAGGCTCCTGGAGGAGACGCACTGGCAGTCGGCCATCATGGCGCCCGACCTCGTGAGCGGGTGAGCGGGTGGACTTCGACCTGACCCAGGAACAGGAGGACTTCCGAAAGGCAGTCCGGCAGTTCGCGGAGGAGGTGGTGGCCCCGGTCGCGGAGGAGCTGGACCGCGAGGAGCGCTTCCCCCTCGAGATCGTTCGGCAGATGGGTGAGCTCGGGCTGTTCGGCCTGCCGTTCCCGGAACGCTACGGCGGACTGGACGGGGACTTCCTGACGTTCTGCCTGTGCATGGAGGAGATCGCGCGCGTGGACTCCTCGGTAGCCATCACGCTCGAGGCGGCGGTGGGCCTGGGGGCCAACCCCATCTACCGATTCGGGACCGAGGAGCAGAAGGAGCGATGGCTCACCCCGATGGCGCGCGGGCAGATCCTGGGCTCCTTCGGGCTGACCGAAGCCGGTGGGGGCTCGGACGCGCAGTCGATCCGGACCACGGCCAGGCTCGAGGACGGCGAGTGGGCGATCGATGGGTCCAAGGCGTTCATCACCAACTCGGGGACGCCGCTCTCGAAGGTCTGCGTCGTGGCGGCGATGACCGGCGGCCTCGGGGATATCTCCAACATCATCGTGCCCACCGACACCCCGGGATTCTCGGTGGGGCGCTCGTACCGAAAGGTCGGATGGCGGGCTAGTGACACGCACGAGCTCTCGTTCGACGGCTGCCGCGTACCCGAGGTGAACCTTCTCGGCGAGCGAGGACGGGGGTACGCCCAGTTCCTGGAGGTCATCGACGACGGCCGCATCGCCTTCGCCGCGCTGGCGGTGGGCTTGGCTCGAGGATGCCTGGAGGAGAGCGTGAAGTACGCCGGGGAACGGGAGGCCTTCGGCCGGCCCATCGGGTCGTTCGAGGCGCTCCAGTTCAAGATGGCCGACATGAAGGTGGCCGTGGAAAACGGCCGCCTCGGCTACCTGCGCGCCGCGTGGTTGAAGGACCACGGCCGGCCGTACAAGACCGAAGCGTCGATCGCCAAGCTCTACGCGAGCGAGATGGCGGTCTCGTGCGCCCGCGAGGCCGTGCAGGTGCACGGGGGGTACGGCTTCATCGAGGAGTTCCCGGTGGCCCGGTTCTATCGCGACGCCAAGGTGCTCGAGATCGGGGAGGGGACCAGCGAGATCCAGCGCCTGCTGATCGCCCGGGACCTGGGCCTTCCGGGCACGGAGCTGTAGCCCTCAGGCTCAAGGCCGCCACGGCCCGGGCCTAGGGAGATGTTTGAAACCGACCCCGATCCGGCGCACCCTGGGGGCCGCTCGCTTGACATCTCCGCACCTCGTTCGGTACGAAGGGTCACTTCCATGAGGGCCAACCGGGGACGCTCTGCCTCCTTCCGGCGCCGCTTCGTCGGCGTTGCTGCGGCGTCCCTGCTATTGCTGATGGCCCTCGCGCCAACCGCCGGGGCCGGGCTGAAGCAGAGCTTGGATCAGGCCAAGGCTCGCCTGGCCGAGCTGAAGCAGCAGATCGAAGGTCAGCAGGTGGTCCTGGACCGGCTCTCGGCCCAGGCGGCGGCCATCGCCATGCAGATCGACGAGCATCAGGCCGTCTACGAGCAGGTGACCGCGCAGCTTCAGCAGACCAAGGTGGAGCTCGGCGCGGCGAACCGGCGTTTCCAGGCCGTCCTGGATCAACTGAACCAACGCGTCCGCGAGACCTACATGCAGGGGCCGGGGAGCCCGGTCGAGTTCCTCCTCGGCGCCACCTCGCTGGCCGACCTGTCCGACCGGCTCGAGTTCGTCGATGCGCTGACGCAGTCCGACTCCGACCTCGCCGGCCAGGTCCAGAACTTGAAGAACGAGCTGTCGGCCCAGGTCCGGAACCAGCAGCGGCTCCAGTCCCGGCAGGCCGGCATCCTGCGCCAGCTCCAGGATGAGAATGCGCAGCTGCAGGCGCAGTTCCAGCAACAGAAGGCGATCTACGACGACATCCAGGCCAAGAGGGCCGAGGCCGAGAAGCTCGTGGAGCGGCTCGGCAGGGCCTATCGGGACTTCCTGGCATCCCTGTCCGGTGTCAGCAACGGCGTGTTCAAAGTGTGCCCCGTGGACCAGCCTCGGGCGGTGTACGACGGGTTCGGCGCGCCGCGCTACACGGGTGGCTATCACCCGCATGCCGGCAACGACATCGTGGCGCCCACGGGAACAGCCATCCGCGCGCCGTTCGCCGGCATCGCGCGGTCCTCCTACAACACGCTCGGGGGGAACGCCGTGTACGTGTACGGGGCCCTCGGCTACGTGTACAACGCGCACCTGTCGTCCTATTCGGCCAACTCGACCGGCCCGGTCGCGGCGGGCGACGTCATCGGCTACGTCGGCGACTCGGGCGACGCCCTCGGCGGCGTGCCGCACGACCATTTCGAGTGGCACCCCAAGGTGATCCCGTCGAACTGGCCGACCAGCCCGTACGGGTACCGGGTGATCGGCAGCGCCGTGAACCCGTACCCGCTCCTGTCGCAGGTCTGCTGAGCATCGCGCCGGCGTGGAGCCCTCCCGCCGACGTCAGTGGGAGGCGGTATCCTCAGACCCGCCATGCCTGAACGTCGAACGGTGGGCGGGTTCTCCGTGGCGGGTACGGCGGTCGGTGGCGTCGTCCTGGCCCACTGGCTCGCCTACGTCCTCGCGGTCCCCACCGCCCACGTGCGGGCGGAGGTCCTCGCCGCATCGGGCCACTCCTACTGGGTCCTGGCGATCAAGCTTGCGGTCGTCCTGGGGCTTGCCGCGTTCGGCACCGTGTTCCTCCGGCACCTCGGCGGACGCGCGGGCGGGAGGGAGTCCGAGGAGGGATCGTTCTCGTCGATCGCCGCTCGTCTGTCACTCCTCCAGGTGCTGGCCTTCACCGCGATGGAGGTGATGGAGCGGCTGGTGGTGGGGGCGCCCGTGGCTCACCTGTTCCATCACCGCATCTTCCTCATGGGCCTGGCCCTGCAACTCATCGTGGCGTCCGTCGGCGCCCTGCTGCTCCTGTGGTTCGGCAGGGCGGCCGAGCGCGTCGCAGAAGCGCTCGGCCGCCCGCCCCTGCCCCGCCCCTCCGCCGTCCGGATCATTCGGATGGAGCTCCACACGGCCTCCCCGGTCGATCCCGTCCGCGACGGCGTCGGCCTCCGAGGTCCTCCCAGCCGCTGATCGAGGGAGCGCGCTCGCCGCATCCGGCCTGACGGCCGGGGGATCCGTGGTGAGGCGCAGAGAGAGAGCCGTTCCCCCGAGAGGAGGCATTCCATGAGGAAGAGGATCGCGGCCTGCGCGGCCGTCATCGTCGGGCTGTCCGGCGTCTTCGTGCTCGGGCTGACCGGCCCGGCGTTGGCGCACGAGGAGCGGGCCGTCGGCGCCTACCACTTCGTCGTCGGGTGGGGCGACGAACCGGCGTACGCGGGCCTGAAGAACAGCGTCCAGCTCATCCTGAGCACCGACGCGGGCAAGCCCGTCACCAACCTCGGTGACTCGCTCAAGGTCGAGGTGATCTTCGGCCAGCAGAAGATGGAACTTCCCCTGGAGCCCGCGTTCGATCCGGCCGAGGGGTTCGGAACGCTGGGCGACTACCGAGGCTGGCTCATCCCTACCGCGCCCGGCACCTATGCGTTCCACTTCTTCGGGTCCATCGGGAAGCAGAAGGTCGACGAGCGCTTCACCTCGGGCCCGACGACGTTCGACGATGTGGCGGATCCGGCCGAGGTGGAATTCCCCACGAAGGTCCCGACGGGGACCGAGCTCGCGGGGCGCCTGGATCGAGAGATCCCCCGCCTCACGGCCGCCGTCGCGAGCGCCCGGAGCGAGGCCGAGGACCGGGCCAACTCGGCCCGGACCCTGGCGATCGCCGGCATCGTCGCCGGCGCGCTCGGCCTCATCGTGGCCATGGTTGCGCTGGCCGGGTGGCGGAGGTCGGTCCGACGCTCAGCGCCGATCGCCGTGGGGCCCGCGACCGAGGTGAGGGCACAGGACTGAGGTCGATGCGGCGCTTCATCCTCGCGGTGCTCGGGGCGGGCCTGCTGGTCCTCTTGATTGGCCAGCCGGCCGCCGCGCACGCCCTGTTGCGCCGGTCCGATCCGGCGAGCGGCGCGCTGCTCCAGACCGCCCCCCCCAGGGTGGTGACCACGTTCACCGAACCGCCGGATCCGAGCCTGTCGATCATGCACGTGCTCGATGAGAGCGGCACGGACGTCGAGCAGGGAAAGGCGGAACCGGTACCGGGGGCTCCGCTCGAGCTCCAGGTGGCCCTTCCATCGCTCCCCGACGGCGTGTACACGGTGACGTGGCGGACCGTGTCGGAGACCGACGGGCACGTGACCGGCGGTTCCTTCGCGTTCGGCGTCGGGGTGGCCTCCACGGGCCCCGTCACGTCGCGCGGCACTGTCCTTCCGTCCACGCCGTCGCCGTCACCGCTCGCGGCGGTGGGCCGTTGGGGGCTGTACGCGGGGCTGGCCCTCTTGCTGGGGGGCGCCGTGCTGGGGCTGTTCATGTTCGGTGGACGGCTCCCCTCCTCGGGGTGGGTGCTCGCCACCGCCTGGCTGACCGGCGCCATCGGCCTCGCGCTGATGACCGTTGCCGAGCGCTCGACCGTGGGCGTCTCCTACGGGACGCTCCTGCGATCGTCGGCCGGGGACCAGCTCATCCGCCAGGGGGTCGGGCTGGCCGTCGTGGCGATCGCGGTGATCGTCGCGACGATCCGGCCCGGGAGGCCTGGGTTGATCATCCTCGGCCTGGCCGCCGCGGGCGCAATGCTCCTCCATGCGCAGACCGGCCACGCGGGCTCCGAGTCCCCCGTCTGGTTCAACGTCGGCGTGCAGTGGCTGCACCTCCTGGCGGTGGGGGTGTGGGTCGGGGGCCTGGCCTGGTTGCTGCTTGGGATCCGGTCGAGCGGTCCGAGCGTGCGCGCCGGCGTGGGGCGGTTCTCCTTCATCGCGGGCATCGCGCTGGCTGTGGTGGCGGTGACCGGCGTCGTGCGAGCGATCGACGAGATCGGAGGGGTCGGCGCATGGCGCCGGCTTTTCGAGACGAGCTTCGGGGTCACGCTGTCGATCAAGGTCGCGTTGTTCGCCGGGCTCGTGGCCCTGGGGGCGCGAAACAGGTACGTGAACGTCCCGGCGGTTGTCCAGCGGGGCGAGCGGGTGCGGTCACTCCGCCGGACCGTTGGGGGGGAGGTCGCCCTGGCCGTGGGGATCTTCGGCGTCACCGGTGTGCTGACGCAGTTGCCGCCGGCCGCGCACGTCGCCGCCGCCGCGCCGCCGCCGCCGGCCCAGGTGGTGGTGACGGGGAGCGACTTCGCCACGTCCGCCCGGGTGCGGTTGACGGTCATGCCGGGGACCGTGGGCCCCAATCACTTCGAGGCCCGGATCGTCGATTACGACACCGGGGAACCCCTCCAGGCGAGCGGCGTCTCGCTGAAGTTCAGCCTGCCGTCGCACCCCGAGCTCGGCACGCCCAGCCTGGACCTGTCCAGGATGGCCCCCGGGATGTGGATGGGTGAGGGGACACCTCTCTCGATGCCCGGCGCGTGGGACGTGTCGGTCCTGATCCAGCGTACGGCCGGCTCCGTGCTGGTACCGCTCGAGGTCCAGACCCGGGCTCCGCCCCAGCACGTCGAGGTGACGCGGGCTCCGGGCCAACCGACGCTGTACACCATCACCCTGCCGGGTGGGTTGTCGCTCCAGACGTACGTCGATCCCGGCACGCCCGGGAACGACGTGGTGCACTTCACGTTCTTCCAGGCCTCCGGAGACGAGCAGCCCATCGCGTCGGCCACGGCGACCGCCACCACCCCGGCCGGCCACACGCAAGATCTGCCTTTGATCCGCTTCGATCCGGGACACTTCGTGGCGAACACCCGGCTCGATGAAGGACACTGGCGCTTCAGCATCCAGGCCACGACGAAGGAGGGAGTCTCGCTGTCCGGCTACTTCGACCAGACGATCTCCCCGTGAGGATCGACAGGCCATGCGGCGGCCGGCGATCCGCATCGTGGATGCTCGGGGCGGTCCTTGCGGTGGCCGTGCTGGCGCCGGCGTGTTCGAAGGGGAGCGACGCCGCCGGTGGCACCTCCACGCCGTACATCCGACCGAGCTCTCCGGCCATGGTGGCCATCCTGTCGCCGACCAATGGCGAGGTCGTGAAGGGCTCGGACGTGAAGATCAGAGTTCAGCTCACCGGGGCGAAGATCGTCCCGGCGACCACGACCGACATCGTGCCCACCAAGGGCCACCTTCACGTGTACCTCGACGACCAGATCGTGTCGATGAACTTCAAGCTCTCGGGCGACATCGGTGAGGTCGCGCCCGGGATGCACGTCCTGCGCGTGGAGTTCGTGGCCTCCGACCACCTGCCGTTCGATCCGCGGGTCTTCACCGCCGTGACGTTCGAGGCCAAGCGATGATGCCGTCCACGAGCCGAGCCGGGGCTCGTTGGTGGCAAGCCGAGGCGGTGGGGCCGGCCGCCGCCTTGGCGGCGGCGGGCCTCGCGCTGCTGTTGCTGCGGGTTCGGCTGCTCGGGAACCCATCGGCGACGGTCCTTTTCGCCACCACCTACGTGCTCATCGGCGCGGCCTCCCTGGCCGTGCCGATGGGGTCCGACGGGGGGCGCCGGCTGAGCCCGGCCCTCGCGCTCGCGGTCGGCGTCGGAGCGATGGTCGTCGCCACGTTGGTCGTCGGGCCGCGGATCCCGGTCCGCATCGCTCCCGAAGCGCTCGCGTTGAACTCGCTCGCGGCCGTCTCCGAGGAGGCGTTCTTCCGCCGCTTCCTGTACGGGAGGCTCGCCCGGTTCGGTGCGGTCGCGGCCGTGGCCGCGACCGCGCTCCTGTTCGCCCTGGTCCACCTCCCCGCGTACGGCGTCGCGGCGTTCTGGGTGGACCTGGGGGCCGGGTTGCTGCTTTCGTGGCAGCGATGGGCCTCCGGCACCTGGGCCGTTCCCGCCGCCACCCACGTGGCGGCCAACCTGCTGGCGGTGATGCCATGAAGAAGAAGCCCTCCACGCTGGCGCTCGCGCTCGTATTCGCCGCGGGGGCGAGCGCGTGCTCCTCGTCGCCCGCTCCCATCCGGGTGGGTGCCATCTATCCGTTGAGCGGGTCGCAGGGTCCCGGCGGCGTGGACGAGTACCGAGGCGTTCGACTGGCCGTGGGCTTGGTGAACGCCGACGGTGGGGTCGACGGCCGGCCCGTGGAGCTCGAGGCGCTGGACGTGCCCGGGTCCGACGCCGCCCCGGGGGCGGTAGCGGCGCTCGGCGGCCAGGGGATCCACTTCGTGCTGGGGAGCTACGGGAGCACGATCTCGGAGCCGGCCGCGGCGGCGGCCGCCCATCGGCACATGCTGTTCTGGGAGACGGGCGCGGTGGGGTCCATGCCGGCGCCCGGGTCGGGCGGCCGGTACTTCTTCCGCGTGGCCCCCGGCGGGAGCGTGCTGGGGCAGGCGGCCGTCTCGTTCGTGGCCGATCAGCTGGCGCCGCTCTTGCATCGCCCCGCGTCGTCCATGCGGTTCGCCGTCGCCAACGTCGACGACGTCTACGGCTCAGCGGTGGCCGCCGGGGCGGTCGACGAGATCCACACCCTCGGCCTTCCTTTCGCCGGCCAGTTCCCCTACGATCTGTCCCATCCCGATCCTGCGGGCGTCGTTCGCAGCATCGCCCGGGCGAAGCCCGACGTCCTGTTCGTCGCGGCCTACATGCAGGACGGCATCGCCCTTCGCCGGGAGATGGTTCGCGAGCGGCTCCCGCTTTTGGTGAACATCGGGACCTCCTCGAGCTACTGCATGCCGGAGTTCGGTGCCGCGCTGAAGCGAGAGGCCGTGGGCCTGTTCGCCTCGGACAAGCCCGATGCCGACGCCATCGACGCCTCGGGGCTCACGCCGGACGCCCGCGCCCTGCTCGAGCGCGCGAGGTCACTGTACCGGTCGAGGTACCACGAGGAGATGAGCGCACCGGCGCTGGCGGGCTTCTCCGCCGCGTGGGCGCTGTTCCACACCGTCATGCCGGCCGCGAGCGAGCTCACCCCGGAAGCGGTTGCGGCCCAGGCCCTCCGGGCCCGGATCCCTCCGGGCGGGCTGCCGAACGGCAGTGGGCTCGAGTTCTCGCCTCCGGGGGCGACCGATCCCGGCGCCAACCTTTTGGCGGCGACCGTCATCTGGGAGTGGCTGGGGGTCGAGCAGCGTGCCGTGGTGTGGCCGAGGCAGTTCGCCACGGCGGCGATCCGGCCGATCTCGATCGGCCCGTGAGGGACTCGCGCCGGGCCCTGGCGCTCGGCCTGGCGGTGGCGGGCCTGTACCTGGTTGCGGCGGTGGTCGGCGGGAGGCTCAGCCCGTTCGCCCGCAGGCCCATCCTCGACGGCTTCGCCCCGCCCCCGCCGTACCGGTGGGTGAGCCCTCCGCCCGACCTCGCGTCCACCAACAGGCCCCCGTCGGCAGGGCGCTTCACGTTGAGCCTCAGTCCCGGCACCGGCTCGAAGGCGGACGTGTTCAGCACCGCGGACGGCCAGGTCAGCCTGGCCCTGGGGGAGGGGGCCATCCCGACTCGGCCGGCTGAGGACTCCGTGGCGCTGACCATCACCACGATGGCCCCGGCGACGGGCGCCGAGGTCCCGCGCAAGCTCCAGATCGCGGGCAACGTGTACCGGATCACCGCGGAGTACCAACCGAGCGGGACCCCCGTGCTGCGGCTTCGCAGCCCGGCCCGGCTGGTGATGGCGTACCCGCTCCCGATCGACGTCGCCGTCTACCATCACACGCTGCTCCACTCCGAGGAGGGGACCTCTTGGACCGCCCTTCGGAGCACCGACTCCCTCGTCGGGCAGCTGGTGCATGCCGACGTCACCGAGCTCGGCTTCTTCGCCGTGGGCCAGGCCGTCCTGGGGACGACGACGCCCTCCGCCCCGTCGGGCGGCGGGAAGGTGTTCGTGGTCGTGCTGGTGTCCGGATTCGCCGTGCTCGCGGTGATCGTCGTGGCGGAGATCCGACGGCGGGCCCGCCGGCGGCCGTCGCGTCCTTCGCCCCGACGCCGGCCTCCGCCGCCCCGTCGGCGCATTGATCCCTGGGAGTGAGCGGACCCCCGGGTACGCTTTGCCCCTGAACGGGTGGGAGGACGGCGATGAAGGCTGAGGATGTGCGCAAGGTCGGCGTGGTGGGGTGCGGTGTCATGGGCGCGGGCATCGTCGAGGTGTGTGCGCGGGCCGGCCTCGACGTGCTCTACGTCGAGGCCGGCCCCGACCTCGTCGAACGCGGCCGGAACCGGATCGAGGCGTCCACCCTTCGAGCCGTGGAGCGCGGCAAGCTGAACGAGCAGCAGCGCGAGGAGGAGCTGGCCCGGATCGCCGGGACCACGTCCATCGACGACCTGGCCGATCGCGACCTCGTCATCGAAGCCGCGACCGAACACCCCGACACCAAGCGTGAGGTCTTCCGCCGGCTCGACGAGGTCGTTGGGCCCGATGTGGTCCTGGCGAGCAACACGAGCTCGATCCCCATCGTCGACCTCGCTTCCACCACGAAGCGGCCGGAGCAGGTCGTCGGGCTCCATTTCTTCAACCCGGTGCCCGTCATGGGGCTGATCGAGGTGGTGAAGGCCATCACGACCTCCGACGAGACGGTCGAGTTCGCGCGGGCGTTCGGGGCATTGCTCGGCAAGACCACCGTGCTGTCCAAGGACCGCGCAGGCTTCATCGTGAACATGCTCCTCATCCCGTACCTGAACGGCGCCGTCCGGATGCTCGACGAGGGGTTCTCCACGCGCGAGGACATCGATGCGGCGGTGAACCTCGGCCTGGGCCACCCCATGGGGCCGCTCCAGCTCCTCGACCTCATCGGGCTCGACACGGCCCTCTTCGTGGCGAACGTGCTGTTCGACGAGTTCAAGGAGCCGCTGTTCGCGCCGCCGCCGCTCCTGAAGCGGATGGTTACCGCGGGCCGGCTCGGCCGCAAGAGCGGCAGGGGCTTCTACGAGTACGAGGGCTAGGACGTGTCTCCTTATTCGGCGGCCCACGTGAGTGCGGCGGCCTCGCGGTTCAGGGGATGCCATCGAATGATTCGGAAACCGTGCTTGATGGCTGACCGGAGGGACGAGTCGAAACGGATGAGAGATCTCGTCTCAGC
>Ga0184612_10001422_pt1 | contig 11512 bp, 10 predicted proteins | sample PLM3_60_coex_FD_133163 | JGI IMG/M metagenome (GOLD analysis project Ga0184612, IMG submission 133163) | Groundwater sediment microbial communities from an aquifer in East River, Colorado, USA - PLM3_60_coex | ecosystem: Environmental > Terrestrial > Soil > Riparian zone | place: USA: East...
GGGCGGGGGTGCTGTCGGCCGGGGCGCTGCTCGCTGCGATGCACGCGTTGATGCTTCCGTTCATGTTCGTGGTCATGCTTCGCCGCTACAGCGAGTACGCACAGGACCACCGGAGCCATTCAAAAGGACACATGGCAACGCGTAACGCCTGAATGGGCCGATCGGAGCGGGGGCTTCACGGGCGGACTGGCCCTCATTAGAGAACCGCGGGTTGCCCTGCATCGTATTTGCCGGGGGGAGCCCCTGACGCATGGCGATCGAGCACGAACTGTGGTTGAGGTAGATCCAGCCTGGGCAGCCCAGGGGCCTCTATGCGGAGACCGGAGGCGGCCCATGTGCTTCGAGGAGACGCTTGAGGCCGGTCCAGATCCTTCGCTCCTATCGCCGGCCCATACGGGCGACCATCGGGCTCATCAGCTTGAAGATGCCACGCAGGCTCCAGGTCCTCCTCGCCTCAACGTTCATCGACCGGACTGTCGTGCGCTGCCTCATCAAGACCTGGAGCGTCAACGCGCGGTGATTCAGAACCCTTGCCGCACCGTCCGCCGATGATGGAGCTCATCGAGAGACTTGGCCAAGAAGCTCAGCTGATCCAAGGGGGCTTCGTCCCCTGAGCTGTGGCGTCTCCGGCTCCGACACCCTCACCTTGTTGCGCCGTAGTGTCGAGCTGTTCCCACGCATGCGCGCACCTCGGCCCCTACATCAGGAGTGCCACATCTCGATCGAGCAAATCTTGGCCCTCTTGGTCGAGGAGACTCCTCTACCCGATGGACTGACCGCGGAGTTCGACCCGCTCAGCTACGGCATTTGCATCAGGACCCGGCTAGACGATGTGCCCTATGGTGCGGAGAATGGCGATAACTGGGCTCCGACCACGAGCCCGGAAGGGAAGGAGAAACCACGATGCTCACCCGACGTGATTTCGTCAAGCTCACCGGCGCAACCACCGTCGGGTGGTACGTCGCCACGCAGTTCGGCTACGTGCAGCGTGCGATTGCGCAGATCCCCGGGGGGACGCTCGACCCCTTGTCGGTACCGAAGTTTCAGACCCCGTTGCTGATCCCCCCGGTGATGCCGCGCGCGGGCACCATCACGCTCCCGGGCGGCAAGCCCGCGGACTACTACGAGATATCGATGAAGCAACTCTCGGAGCAGATCCTGCCCGCTAGCTTCCCACCCACCACCGTCTGGGGCTACGGCGCGGTTAGGGGGCAGGGCCGGAACCCGCTGCTGATCCACAACGCCCCCTCACTCACGATCGAGGCGAAGTGGAAGCGACCCGTCCGCATCAAGTGGATCAACGACCTGACGGATGACAACGGCCACTACCTGCCGCACCTTCTTCCCGTGGACCAGACCCTGCATTGGGCCAACCCGCCCGGCGGCACCACGGGCCGTGACATGCGACCGACCTTCACCGAGACACCAGGGCGCTACACGGGTCCCGTGCCGATCGTGACCCACGTCCACGGCGCGGTCGGGGTCGGTGATGAGAGCGACGGCTACGCCGAGGCCTGGTACCTCCCTGCGGCAGACAACGTCCCTCAGGGGTACGCGACCGAGGGCACCTGGTACAACTTCTTCAAGGGGAAGGCCGAGTCGAGCTACGGGGCCGCGTGGGGGCCGGGGTTCGCCACCTTCCAGTACCCGAACGCGAACCGGGCCTCGACGATCTGGTACCACGACCACGCGCTCGGCATGACGCGGCTCAACGTCTACGCCGGCCCGGCCGGCTTCTACCTCATCCGAGGAGGCCCCGCGGGCGACAAGGCCGTGCTCGACAGCCGGACAGGAGCCACTGCCGTCCTTCCGGGTCCCGCTCCGAAGGAGGGGGACAAGTTTCCACCCAACAAGACCTACTTCGAGATCCCGATCGCGATCCAGGACCGCTCGTTCAACGCCGACGGGTCGCTCTTCTATCCGGACAGCCGCGAGTTCTTCGACGGAGCCACGGCATCGAAGCCAGGCTTCATCCCATCTACCGACCTCTCGCCGATCTGGAACCCCGAGTTCTTCGGGAACATGATCATGGTCAACGGCAACACCTGGCCGTTCCTGAACGTCCAGCAGCGGCGCTACCGCTTCCGCTTCCTGAACGGCTGCCAGTCCCGCTTCCTGATTCTGGACTTCAGCAACATCCCCGGTGTGGAGGTCTGGCAGATCGGCAACGAGGGCGGCTTCCTCGCCGCGCCGGTGAACCTGACCGCCGACAATTCCAACCAGCTGCTGATGGCGCTGGCCGAGCGCGCCGACCTGATCGTCGACTTCACCAACGTACCGGTGGGTCAGCACATCCTCGCCAACATCGGCCCCGACGAGCCGTTCGGGGGCGGCGAACCGCCAGATGATTTCGACCTTGCCGACCCGGAGACCACGGGTCAGATCATGGCGTTCAACGTCGGACCAGCCCTCGCGCCCGATCCCACTACGCCACCACGGTTCCTGGTGCTGCCCGCCATCACACCGCTCCCGGCGCCGACGGCGACGAGGCCTCTGGCGCTCCTGGAGATGGCGTCCGAGTTCTGGGACGGACCAGCGGAAGCTATGCTCGGCATCGTCGATGGCAGCGGAACGCCCCTGAACAAGACGTGGGCTGATCCGGTTAGCGAGAACCCGAACGTCGGCGCTACGGAGACCTGGGAGTTCTACAACTTCACCGCTGATGCACATCCCATGCATGTGCATGAGATCGCGTTCGAAGTGGTAAACCGGCAGGCCCTCGTGAGAAACGAAGAGGGCGAAACCGTTCCGCCGGCTCGACTCGTTGGCGATCCGCGACCGCCGGAGGCGTGGGAGTCCGGCTTCAAGGACACGGTGATCGCCTACCCGGGTGAGGTCACCCGCCTCCGCGCGAAGTTCGACAACCCGGGCCAGTATGTCTGGCATTGCCACATCGTTGAACACGAGGACAACGAGATGATGCGGCCGTACCGGATCGGTCCGGTCCAGATCGGCCAACCCCTCTTGACGCCACCGCAACCTGCGGACCGGTAGCACGTAACCGTGCAAACCGCTCCGGGTCTCCGCGTCGGGGACTGGTGCGTTCGCTTGTCTTCACGAGTGGCGCTGCACAAGCTCGGGCGAGATGCCCTCTCTTGTAGGGGAAAAAGACTCCGATCACAACAGCCTTTGACCCCACACTCTCATCCGGCTTTCCCCAAAGCCCACACGCTTCAGTACTTCTTCTCGTGCTTCCGGCGTTCCTCTTCTCGCCACCTCTCCGACTCGTGGATCAGTCTGGGCCCGGCCTCGACCATCGCCTGGTGCGCGCTCGGCTCGTTACGCCGCAACCGCTTCCCGCCTCTCCTCCACCGTTCCCACCACCAGTTGGGCATCGCTCACAGCCTAGGTGATCCCAAATACCGTGCACGCTGACAGGTTAGCCTCTGAGATCCCAGGCCCGCCGAGTCGGCGAAGGGTGCCTCGAAGGAGTGGGAGCTGTGAGGAGATGGGGGTTCGGCGGGGCCGATTCCCTGCCGCGGTCCTCTGCCTGGCTGCGGCCTCGTTGGGTGACCTTGCGGGAGGTGGGATGACGGTTCGCTCGGTACCGGGAGGCGTCCTCGTCGTGCTCCGAGTGCGGCCCCGCTCCCGGCCGGGGTGGCAGATCAGTGCTGGCGCTCTGGTGATCCGGGTCGCAGGAGCGCCTGTGGGCGGAGCCGCGACCGAGGAGGCGCGCCGCGCGCTCGCCAAGGCCCTCGGCGTGGCGCCCAGCCGGGTGTCCCTGCAGCGCGGCGAGCGCTCCCGCACGAAGGTGTTCGTGGCCGCAGGTGTGGACGAAGAGGTGGCGAGGGCGGCGCTCAGGAGGGCCGCGGGCGATCACCCGGGAGCTGGTGGTCCTGGAGCAGTTGCCTGAAGTCGGGAACCGACGTATCGGGGGCTCGGGGCCGAGCCGGTCGATCCTGCCCTCCAGGCAATCGGTGATCTAGGTTACGGCGAGGCCGCGAGCCATCGTCGAGTTCTTCTACACCAACCGGCTCGAGTCCTTGGAATGGATCGACGAGACGGCATCGCTTCGCCGATTCAGCGCAGAGACGAACGACCGCCCGACGGAGCGGGCGGTCGTTTGCTTCTCGGACGGCCGGTTAGGCGTCTTGGGTCGCGTGCGCCCGGTGCACGACCGGCTCCGGCCCGGCCGTGGCCACGCGCCTCGCGTGGCGGAAGCCGAGGATCGCGAGGATCCCGAGGACGATGCCCGCTGCCACCATGCCGTACCCAGCCCACAGCGCGATCGTCGCGACCGTCCACCATCCGTAGGCGTTCAGCATGATCGCCCGAAGGGTCTCACCCTTGAACAGTGTGTCGGCCTTGGCCTGCAGCTCGGCCGCCACGTCGGGGTCGAGCCCCTCCTGGCGAGCCGCGGCGCTGGTCTCCGCGTAGGTCTTTCCGTCGTTCACGGACTCGAGGTGGCCCGCGATGTACCGGGCGAAGCCCTCGGCCTGAGTCCCGTTCACGACCTGCTGCCCCGCGAACTCCCCGACCGATGCCTTCTCTTCGGGCGACATCGCGTCGAGGGGCGCGAAGAACACCTTCTCCGGCTCGAGACGGTCGCGGACGTTATCCCGTCCGAAGTTCCCGCCGTAGACGGCGAGCCCTCCGAGGACGATTAGGGCTACCGCGATTAGCGCGCCCGCTGCGCTAGCCAGCTGGTCCCACGCCTTCCTGTTCATCTCTTTAACCCCTTTCCTTCTGGTGCAGGCCGTACGGGTACAAGACTGCCCAGCCACAGGGAGGTCGCCATAGGGCGTATGGCTCGGCCCGGGCGGGACTTCGCCCGGCCCGAGCGGGACGTTTGGCCGGGTCGATGCGCCCGGACTTCAGGTTCGGGTCTCATGCGCGGCCTGAAGATGCGGGAACGGGCCAAGCTCAGCACCCGGGAGCTCGCCGGCACGGTGTGCGTGAACCAGTCCACGATCGTCTGGGGAGCGGGGCGAGACTGTGCCCTCGGACGCCATCGCTTCGGCTGTGGCTATGGCGAAGCTGGGGGTTCTTTGGCTTGGTAGTCGCGACGGGATTTGAACCCGTGTCTCTACCTTGAGAATGTTCCAGGGCCCACTTTTCTGTACCTAGGGAAAAGCCCGAACCTGCCGCTGACCAGCGCTGGTTGCTCGCCCGTTCTCGCTGGTTCTTGACTCTTCCGGTCGTACGCGGGACGAATGCGGGACGACACAGGCGCGCGGCGTTACGATTGGCATGCGCACACCGGCTCGATTCTTCCGGCTGAAGAGGCGTAGGGGAACACGCAGAGGCGTGAGGAACACGGTAAGAACCGCAACGCCCCAGGTCGGGATCCGTGGGTGAGCGCTCGCGAATGGGGGTCGGGTCGCGTGCCTTCCCGCCATCGGACCAAGAACGGCCAACTGGGGATGAGCGTCCGCTCGCTCCACCGCTTCATCCCAACTGAACTCCGCGCACGGAGGCCGGGCTGTGGTCCGTCACGGCCACAAGGAAGTGACGGACCATGCGGACACCGCGGGACGGCGCAGGATAGGCTGGGAATCCGTGGTATCGACTCGAGGTCCACGATGACGGCGCGTGCCGGTGCCCGTTTGGCGGTCCGCCTGCTCAAGAAGGGAGCCCAACCGCTCCTCTCAGAGGCATCAGCTTCCACGACCAGCACCGCCCTCTCACCGGGATGACCCTGCATCATGGACCGAAGTGTTCTTTGCAGCCCCCGGCCTGCAACGTGTCGGAAGTCCCTGGGCGGCCGGGACTATCGACCCTGCGGCGGCCTTCGCTTCGGTCCCATTCTGTTGGCATGTTCATCCGCTACTTCCTGGATTTGCCACTCCCGTTCGAGGACGCCGAAGCGAGGCTCCTCGCTGCGCCCGAGGTCTGGGTGCCGGGGCTGGCCCGCGACGCCGAGGACGGCGGGGAGCACCTGCTGGCCGAGGTGGGATTTCCGGTGGACGACCATCGAGTGGGCAAGGAAGTCCAGATCGAGCTGGGAGCCCCCTTCCGTATCCCCTCCAAGACCATTCTGCCGCTCACGTGGACGGCCACCGGAGCGCAGAGACTGTTCCCGTCCCTCGACGCGGACTTGGAGATCGCGCCCCTCGGGCAGAACCGGACCCAGCTCTCGATCAGCGCTCGGTACCAGCCGCCTCTTGGCGCCGTTGGCAGGGCCCTGGACCGCGCCCTGCTCCACCGGGTCGCTGAGGCGACGCTCAAGGATTTCCTGGACCGGGTGGGCGAGGCACTCGGAGCCGAGGCTGGGGCGCGGACGTGACCGTCCGGAGGAACGCCCACGCCGCTCGAAACGGCTCACCCGGTATTCCTGCATCGAGGTGGGGCGCGGGAACCTGGTGGGCCAGACCTGGCTCTCTGATCGGGGTGGTCGTGCTGTCGGCGGTGCTGGCCGCAAGCTGCGGACCTACTGGCCCCGAACCGACGGCCAGCCCGACCGAGGAGGCTCAGCAGACGGGATCGCCGGCGGCACAGCGGCTGGTGCTTCTGATGGACGAGTTCAGCTTCACCGTAGCGGGCCCCCCTCCGCCTCCGGGTTACCCCCCAGAGACCGCGGTCCTGCCGGCCGGCCGGTCGGTCCTCGTCACGGTGCGGAACGTTGGGCGCATCGTGCACCACTGGAGCGTCGGCCGAACCCTCCTCCCCGGCGGGGGCTACGAGGATGACCTGATGGCGATGATGGAGCCGGAAGTCCTGAGCGGCACAGGATACCGGCTGGTGGAGACCGAAGAAGGCGCGGCAGGGGGGCCAGGCGGCCTCATCGTCGAGGTTGCGCCGGGCGGCGCCGTAACCCTTCGCCTGGCGGTCCCGTCCGACGCGACCGGTACGTGGGAGATGGCCTGCTTCGTCCCTGGGCACTACCAGGCCGGGATGAGGAAAGCGCTGACCGTCAAGTAGCACGGTCGACCGATCGGTGACGCACGTGCACGATGTCCCGAGACATCACGTGGGTGCCCTCGGGCAGGAATCGAAGGGCGGCGTCGCCTTCACGGCGGTGTCGCCTCCGACCAGCAACATGGCGCGCACTCCTCCATTCGTGTTAGCCCTCGTCGGGAGAACCCGGTGCCGGTGCGCCGTCATCCGGCGGCGGAGGGTCCTCCAGTAATCTCGGGCACCGCGGCCGTCCCTCCGCTGGTCTCCATCGCGGCCGCCGAGACGACCTGCTGGTCGTCTGGGCGCAGCCCGGCCATCATCAATCCCAACGTCTCGCGCGAGGTGGTCTTCGCGTCGACCTCGCCGACGATCGATCCTTCGTACATGACGAGGATCCGGTCGCAGAGCGACCCGATCTCGTCGAGGTCTTCCGACACGATCAGCATCGCGGTACCTCGTTCCCGTTGCTCGATCAACCGTCGATGGATGTACTCGGCCGCGCCGACGTCGATGCCGCGCGTGGGTTGGGCGACAAGTAGGACACGAGGGCGTCCCGACAGTTCGCGGGCGAGGATCAACTTCTGGATGTTGCCGCCGGACAGATGGCGCGTCGGCGTCTCGAGTCCAGGCGTCTTGACATTGAACGCCGAAACGAGCTCCGCACAGTGGCGGCGGATGACGCCCGAGCGGAGGAACCCCCATCTCGTGTACGCGACGCTGCGGCTCTCGACGAGCATCAGGTTGTCGGCAACCGTGAAGTCGGGGATCACTCCGTCCCTCATCCGCTCCTCCGGTACGTAGCCGAGCCCCGCCTCTCGAACCTCCCCCGCACCCCGCCCGGCGAGTTCGCTCCCGTCCAGCGACATCGAGCCGGCTGTAGGGACGCGAAGGCCCGCGATCGCCTCGGCGAGCTCTCGCTGCCCGTTGCCCGACACCCCGGCGATGCCCACGATCTCCCCCGACCGGACGTCGAAGCCGACACCTCGGACCGCCTCCGTGCCGCGGTCTCCACGGACGCGGAGATCGCGCACGATGAGCCGGCCCTCGCCCGGCCCCGCCTGGGCGGCTTGCTGGACCTGAGCGAGCTCGTGGCCCACCATCATCTGGGCAAGGTCGCGGCGCGTTACGTGGTCCGGGACCGCGGTGCCCACCGTCCGTCCGTCGCGGAGGACGGTGATGCGGTCGGACAGCGCGAGGACCTCACGGATCTTGTGCGAGATGAACACGAGACCGCGTCCGTCGTGGACCATCTTCCGAAGGATGACGAAGAAGTCGTCCACCTCCTGCGGCGTGAGCACGGCCGTGGGCTCGTCGAGAACGAGCAGAGAGGCGTTGCGGTACAGAGCCTTGACGATCTCGACACGCTGGCGCTCGCCCACCGAGAGCTGCCACACGTACGCGTCCGGGTCGACCTTGAGCCCGTAGCCGCTCGAGAGCTCTCGGATACGTCCGGAGACGCGGTCCAGGTCCGTGAGCGGCCAGCGGGAGGACCGCAACCCGAGCGCCACGTTGTCCGCGACCGTGAGGGTGGGCACGAGCATGAAGTGCTGATGGATCATCCCGATCCCGTGGCGGATCGCGTCGGCGGGCGACGCGATGTCCACCCGAGCGCCGTGCATGAGGATCTCGCCCTCGTCCGCTCGGTACAGGCCGTAGAGGACGCGCATGAGCGTGCTCTTGCCTGCGCCGTTCTCGCCAAGCAGCGTGTGCACCTCGCCGGCGCGCACGTCGAAGTCGATCCGGTCGTTGGCGACCACTCCGGGGAAGCGCTTCGTGATGCCGCGCATCTCCACCATCGGCGCGGCACCCGCCGAGTCGCGTCCCGGAGTGGTCGCCTCCAACGTCGCTCTCCTTCGTCCCTCCCCGAGGCTACTCCTTGACCCCGGTCTGGATGCTCCCGCTCTTGATGCCCTCGATCGCGGCATCCCCGGCCGCCTTCACCTCGGCGGGCAGGTTGTAGTCCGAGTTGTACTCGATGACCTCGCCACCGTTCTCGAGATCGATGGTGTACGTCTGACCACCGAGCGTTCCGGCCTTGATCCCGTCGATGATCTGCTTGAGCACGACCTCCCAGTGATACACCTGCGAAGCCACGACCACGCTCGGCGCGAGCGAGGTCTGGTTCGCCTGCGTGCCGAACCACGCGACCTCGTTGGTCTTGGCGACCCCGACCGCTCCCACGACCATCTGGGCGCTCCCGGTCATGACGTCCGCCTTGGCCGCGACGAAGCTCCTCGCGGCCTCGGCGGCGAGGCCGACGTCGCTGAACGAGCCCGTGTAGTTCACTTTCACGCTTGTCGAGGGATCCGTCGCCTCGACGCCGGCCTTGAACCCGTCCACGTACAGCTTCGCGTCGCCGACCTCGATCGGCCCGACCACGCCGATCACCTTGCTCTTCGTGAGCCCGGCCGCGAGCACGCCCTGAACGTACCCGCCTTGATCGGAAGCGGCTTGGTAGGCGTAGACGTTCGTCAGGCCGAACGTGTCACCGGCGGTTCCCCATGCGAATGAGACGTCGGGGAAATCCGGGGCGATCTGCTCGACCGAACCGCCGAACTGGGACCCGTGCGCGATGACGAGGTCGTATCCCTGCGAGGCGTAGTTGCGAATCGCGCTCGCCGCGTCGTCCACCACGAACAGGTTGTCGGAGACCGCGATGTCGAGGTTCTCCGACTCCTTCAGCGCGTTCAACGCGTCGGTCATCGACTGCGTGAACGCGAGGTCGTTCGTGGCGCTCGGAGCAACGAGGGCCACCTTCAGCGGAGCGCTCGGGCTGCCCCCGCCTCCCCCGGAGGTGGTGCCGTTGTTGCCGCAGGCCGCGGCGATGATCGCCATCACGGCAACCAGGGCCAGCAGCGCGCTCCTTCGGAGCAACTTCGTACCCATGATGCCTCCCTTCCCCGGTCGTTCCCGATGCGCCCAGCGTCAATGTCCGGTTCGTCAACCTCCTCGTTCGTACGGCTTGGCCAGGGCGGCCGGTTGGCGGAATCGCCGGGCGACCACCACGAGCGCGACGACCGTCAGCACGGCCGGCGCCATCGCCGCGAGGTCCGAGGCGCTCTGCGGGATGATCCCGAGCGTCTTCCACGTGAGGACGATCGCCGCCACCATCCCGTACAGGAGCGAGCCGGCCATGACGCCTGAGGGACGCCATGCGCCGAAGTACACCAGCGCGACCGCGATGAACCCTTGGCCCTGCGTGAGGTTCTGCTGGAAGATGCCGAGCTGGATCGCGAGGGTCGCGCCGGCCAGGCCGGCGAGCGAGCTCCCGATGATGATCGTCGAGTAGCGTACCCTGGCGACGTTCACGCCGACGCTGTCGGCGGCGGCCGGATTCTCGCCGACCGCCTTGATGTTGGTCCCGTACGTGGTCCGGTTCAAGACGAAAGCGACGGCGGGCACGAGCAGGAACGCCACGTACACCATGAGGTTTGCCTGGAAGAGCATCTTGCCGATCGTTGGGATGTTCGCAAGGAGCGGAACCCTCGCGGTCGGGAGCGTGTCGATCGGGAGCGGCGTGCCGACGAACTTCTGGAAGAGCAGATCGGACAGCCCGAGACCGAACAGGAACACCCCGATCCCGCTGATGCCTTGCTCGGCCTTCATCGTCACGCTCACGACCGCCGTGATCAGGCCCATGAGCGCGCCGACGAGCGTGCCGAGGAGGACGGCAAGCCACAGGTTCTCTGCATGCAGCGCCGTGTAGTAGGCGCCGAACGCGCCGAGCAGCATGATGCCGTCAACCCCGAGGTTGAGGACCCCGCTCCGCTGTCCGATCGTCTCCCCGAGGCTAGCGAGGAGGAACGGAGTTGCCAGGCGGATCCCCGAGGCGACCGTCGCCGTCAGGACCGCGAGCGTGAAGAACTGCCTCATTCCTCGATCCTCCCCGTCGAGGGCGACGGGCCGGCGCCGACACGCTCGGCCTCGGAGCCGGCGCCCGCCGCCTCTCGAGGGGACTCCAGATGGAGCCGGGAGCGGCGTCGCACGTACTCGATCGAGACCACGAACACCACAAGCAGGCCATTCAGGGCCACGATCAGCGCGGTTGGGACCTGGACGGCGATCTGCATCGCGTTGCCCCCGACGAGCAGCCCGGCGAACACGAACCCCGACACCATCGTCCATAGCGGGTTGAGACCGCCGAAGAGCGCCGCGACGATGCCGTTGAACCCGGCGGAGCCAGTGAACCCTGTCGCCGTGCCGTCCGTGACCATCCGGTGCGAGGCGCTGCCGAAGACGAGCACGGCGCCGGCGAGACCCGCCATCGCGCCGCTCAGCGTGAGCGCGAGCGTGATCGTCCGCTTGACCGGCATGCCGGCGTAGTCCGACGCCTCTCGCGACAGCCCCACCGCGCGCAGACGGAACCCGAATCCCGTACGCCACAGCAGCACGTAGGCGGCGACCGCCGCGAGCACGGCCACGATGACCCCCGCGTGGAGGTGCGTGCCGCCGACGAGAACCGGAAGATCCGCGTTCGGCGACAGCCTCTTGGTCTGCGGGATGAACGAGAACCCAGAGAACGACTTGTCGACCAGCGGCCCGCTGAGCAGGTAGTTCATGATCTGAACCGCGACGATGTTCAGCATGATCGTGGACAGGATCTCGTTGACGTTGAAGTAGGCCTTCAAGGACCCCGCGATCGCGCCCCAGATCGCGCCGCCGACCGCGCCGGCGA
>Ga0184612_10001423_pt1 | contig 11510 bp, 11 predicted proteins | sample PLM3_60_coex_FD_133163 | JGI IMG/M metagenome (GOLD analysis project Ga0184612, IMG submission 133163) | Groundwater sediment microbial communities from an aquifer in East River, Colorado, USA - PLM3_60_coex | ecosystem: Environmental > Terrestrial > Soil > Riparian zone | place: USA: East...
GAGCCGCCGGCCCACCCGCAACACCGGGAAGTACGCCTTCCACGTGTCCGCCCAGTCGGTCTCGTGGACGAGGCGGGTCCGGAGCTCGCCGATGGGACGCAGCCCGAAGGCCTGGAGGTGACCGAGCGCGTCCGCTACGTCCTCGACAGCCCGGTCGGCGGCCGCGCGATCACGGGCGGGCACGTAGGCGCGCACGATGGCCGGCCGGCTTGGATCGAGCCGGGCGCCGAGACCGTCGTCGACGAGCTCGAACGCGGGCTCGACCGACGTCCCGCCCGGCGCGACCCGCCCGAGGATCTCGCAGACAGCTTCGACGGCTTCGACGTCGGCCTCGACGGCGAGCTCGAGCCAAGTCGCGGCCGCACTGCCCCTGGCGTCCCCGGTGCTCTCGGCGCCCCCGGCCCGGGCGGCGTCCGGCCGGTCCCTCAACCCAGCCCGAGCTTCTCGAGCAGACCGCCGCCGCCGTGTTCCACGGACTCGCCCGATTCCTCGGCGTAGGCCGCGAGCAGCTCCCGCGCCTTCTTCGACAGCTTGGTCGGCACCACGACGTCGACCAGCACGTGGAGATCGCCGCGCTGGCCCACCCGCCGCAGGTGCGGGACGCCCTTGCCGCGCAAGCGGATCTCGGTGTCGGGTTGGGTCCCGGGCTTGATCTCGACCTCCTCCTCGCCATCGACGGTCGGGACCGTGATCCGCGTGCCGAGGGCGGCCTGCGCGATCGAGACCTTGGCCTCGTAGAAGAGCTCGGTCCCCTCGCGGACGAGCGACGCGTGCGGCTGGACGTGGACCGCGACGTAGAGGCTGCCGGCCGGTCCGCCGCGCGGCCCGACCTCGCCTTCGTTGGACAGCCGGATCTGGTGCCCCTCGTCGATGCCGGCCGGGATCGTCACACGCAGCGTGCGCTTGCGTTCCGTCCGGCCGTCGCCACGGCAGGTCTCGCAGGCGGACTCGATGACCTTGCCCTCGCCGCGGCAGCGCGGGCAGGCGCTGACGTTGACCATCTGGCCGAGCATCGTCTGGCGGACCGAACGGACCTCGCCGCGCCCGTTGCATTGCGGACACGTGATCGGCTCGGTGCCTTCCTTGGCGCCGCTGCCGTGGCACGTCTCGCAGGGCTGGAGGACGCTGAACTCGATCTCCTTCTCGGAGCCCTTGACGGCCTCGTCGAACGTGATCCGCAGGTCGTAGCGAAGGTCCGCGCCGGGCTGCGGCCGTCCGCGCCGGGCCGAGGCCGCGCCCGCGCCGCCCCCGAAGAACGCGTCGAAGATGTCCGAGAATCCACCGAAGCCCTCGAACCCGCCGGCCCCTGTTCCCCCGTCGACCCCCGCGCGCCCGAACGTGTCATAGCGCGACCGTCGTTCCGGGTCGGACAGGATCTGGTACGCCTCGTTGATCTCCTTGAACCGCTCCTGGGCGGCCGGGTCGGTGTTGACGTCCGGGTGCCACTGCTGCGCGAGCTTGCGGAACGCGCGCTTGATCTCGGCGTCGGACGCGGTTCGCTCGACGCCGAGGATCAGGTACAGGTCGCGTTCGGTGGTGGCCATCCGGACGTGAAGGATACGGTAGAGTCCGATCCCCATCCGATCCGAGGAGTCGAAGCGTTGACCGGACAGCCGACGCCGTGACGGGCCGATCCGCGGTGTCCTGGGTGTGTCTGGACGTCGGCGAGACCCTGATCGACGAAACGCGCGTCTGGTCGGTCTGGGCCGATGAGCTTGGGGTTCCGCGTCACACGTTCGTCGCCGCGCTCGGGGCGGTGATCGAGCGCGGCGACGAGCACCGCGACGTCTTCGATCGCTTGGGTGTCGACGACTGGCGGCGACACCTGCCGGCCGTCGAGCGGGCGTACGGCGGGTTCCGACCCGATGACCTGTACGACGACGCGCTCCGAGCGGTGGACGGCCTGCGTGGCGCCGGCTACAGGCTGGCCATCGTGGCCAACCAGCCCGATATCCGCAGCGAACAGTTGCGCGGCCTCGGGATCGACGTCGAAGTCATGGCGATGAGCGACGGCCTGGGCGTCGCCAAGCCCGACCCGGCCTTCTTCCGACGCGCACTGGAGCTGATGGGAGACCCGCCGCCCGCGTCGGTCGCCTACGTCGGCGATCGGGTCGACAACGACGTGGTCCCGTCGATCGCGGCCGGCATGCGCGCGGTGTGGCTGCGCCGGGGTCCGTGGGGCGTCATCCAGCGCCTGCCTGCGGGCGCCTACCCCGCGCTCACGGTCGATTCACTCGACGAGCTGGTCGAGCGCATTGGTGAGGCCTGGCCGCCGGACGATCGCTAGGCGCGCCGAGGCACCTCAGCGACCGCCTTCGCCCGCGCGAGGACGGTGTCGAACATCGCGGCCGTCAGTCGACGCGTAAACACGTTCTGTTGCGATGGGTGGTACGAGCCGAGGAGCGTGTACGGCCCGATGGCCGCCTCGGCCGCGTGTCCGAACCGAGGCTTCGGCCGAGTCGTGTGTCCCATCGACGCGAACGCGCGCAGCGCCGCGTTCCAGCCGAACGCCCCGAGCGCGACGGCCACCCGCAGCTCGGTCAGCAGGGCGATCTCGCGGGCGAGGAATGGTGCGCAGGCGTCGCGCTCCTCGGTCGTCGGCTTGTTGGCAGGCGGCGCGCAGCGGACCGCGGCGGCTACATACGTATCGGTCAGGGTCAGCCCGTCGTCGGCCCGGCGACTCGAGGCCCGGTCCGCGAGACCCGCCCTATGGAGCGCCGCCCACAGGAAGTCGCCCGACGCGTCTCCGGTGAACACCCGACCGGTCCGGTTGCCGCCATGCGCGGCCGGGGCGAGCCCGACGAGCAGGATGCGCGCCTCCAGATCGCCGAACCCGGGGAGCGGGCGACCCCAGTAGGTTTCGCCACGGAAGCGGGCGACCTTCTCCCGGGCGACCCGCTCGCGCCACTCGACGAGGCGAGGACAGCGCCGGCAGGCGACGATCTCGTCGGTCAGCGCGGCGAGGGCGGCCCGGTCCGTCACGGCCGGCCTACTTGAGCAACAGCTTGTCGAGCCGGCGCGAGGTCACGGCCAGCCCGACGATCCCCATGATCGACAGGTAGGCGACGTGGACCAGGAGGATCGGCGAGATCGCCCCGACCGTGAGCGAGCGGATGAGGTCGACGCCCTGGTAGAGCGGGGTGATCCGCACGAACAGCTGGAGGGCCTCCGGGTAGGCGTCGATCGGGTAGAACGTGCCGGAGAACAGGAACATCGGCAGGACGACGAGCTGGACGAGGTCGAAGTCCTGCCATGTCTTCATGAACGAGGTCGCGGCCATCCCGACGGCGCCGAACGCGAAGCCGACGAGCAGCGCCGCCGGCACGGCGAGGATCACCCACGGCGAGACGAACAGGCTCAAGACGACCATGACGCCCATGAACCCGATGGCGTAGAGCCCGCCGCGGATGAGCGCCCAGCCGAGCTCGCCGAGCGCGATGTCGCCGGGCGACAGCGGCGTCGACAGGATCGACGCGAACGTCCGGTTGTAGTTGAGCTTGAAGAAGAAGTTGAACGTGCTCTCGTTGATCGCGCCGTTCATCGCGGCGCTCGCGAGCAGGGCCGGCGCGACGAACAGCTGGTAGCTGATCTCCTGGCCGTCCGGCCCGGGGATCGTGCCGACGAGCGCTCCGAGCCCGAAGCCGATCCCGACCAGATAGAACAGCGGCTCGAAGAAGCCCGAGAACAGGACCATCCAGCCGTGCTTGTAGACGTACAGGTTGCGCTCGATGAGGCGCATCGAGCGGCGGCTGCCGAGGGTGAACGCAGGGACGACCCGCAGCGCCGTCATCCGCGCACCAGCCGCGCCCGGATATTGCGGACCGTCAGGAACGCCCCGGCCGTCGCGAGGGTCGTGAGGTAGATCACATGGATCGCCGCGGCGATCGGCTCATCGCTGATCGTGCCGAGCGACAGGCCACGCGTCAGGGCGACGCCATGGAAGAGCGGCGTGAACCAGGCCAGCGCCTGGAGGGCGTCAGGCAGCGAGGTGATCGGGAAGAACGTGCCGGAGAACAGGAACAGCGGCGTGATCCCGAAGCGGAAGATCGCCGCGAAGCGGGCCGGCGTCTTCTGTGTCGCCGAGAACGCGGCGATGGGTCCGGCGAAGGCCATCCCAGTCAGGACCGCGGCCGGGATCGCGAAGATGATGAGCGGCGACTCGGCTGCGCCGAACAGGACGATGACGACCGTGAAGATCGTGGTGATGAGCGTCAGGCGGGCCACGATCCAGGCGAGGTTGCCGAGCGCGATGTCGCGCGGTGAGATCGGGGTCGCGTACATCGCGTGGTAGATCCGGTTCCAGACGAGACCGCCCATGATCGGGAACGTGGCCTCGAACGACGCGGACTGCATCGCGGTCGCGGCGAGCAATCCGGGTGCAAGGAAGACGAGGTACGGGACGCCACCGATCGCCGCCGAATCCGACACGTAGGCGCCCAGGCCGAGACCCATCGCCGCCAGGAACATGACCGGCGAGAGGAACGACGAGAAGATCGACGAGCGGAAGGTCCGGCGGTACTGGAGGAAGCGGTGCTCGAAGACGCGACCGATGGTCGAGGTCGGATGGGCGAGCGACGTCATCCGACGGCCTATTCGATGAGCGAGCGCCCGGTCAGGCGCAGGAAGACGTCCTCGAGCGACGACCGGCGGACGAGGACGGTCTCCGGCTTGAGGCCACGCTGGTGGACCGCGACCGCTGCCGCCTCCCCGTCGTCGGCATAGAGGAGGACCCGATCCGGGAGGTGCTCGACCCGCTGGGCGATGCCTTCGAGCTGACCGTCCAGCGTCTCGGCGATCCCGGGCGCGAAGCGGAGCTCGGTGACCTCGCGCGTCGAGTAGCGCTCGATGAGCTCGCGCGGGCTGCCCTCGGCGACGATCTTCGCCTTGTCCATCACGACCAGGCGGTCGCACAGCTGTTCCGCCTCGTCCATGTAGTGGGTCGTCAGGACGAGGGTCACGCCGCGCTGCTTGAGCCGGTAGAGACGGTCCCACAACAGGTGGCGCGCCTGCGGATCGAGGCCGGTCGTCGGTTCGTCGAGCAGCAGCACGGTCGGCTCGTTGATGAGCGACCGGGCGATCGTGAGCCGCCGCTTCATCCCGCCGGACAACGGCTCGACCTGGTCGTCGGCGCGCTCGGTCAGTTGGGCGAACTCGAGCAGCTCATCGGCGCGGCGGGCGACCTCAGGCCGGCTGAGCCCGAAGTAGCGGCCGTAGATCGCGAGGTTCTCGCGAACCGTCAGTTCGACGTCGAGCGTGTCCTGCTGGGGCACCACGCCGAGGTGGGCGCGGATCTGCGGGCCTTGCGTCGCGGGGTCCATCCCCATCACCGTCAGATACCCGTCGCTGATCGGCGAGACACAGCCGATCATCCGCATCGTCGAGGTCTTGCCGGCGCCGTTGGGCCCCAGGAAGCCGAACGATTCGCCCCGCGCGACCTCGAAGTCGATGGCGTCGACGGCGACGAATTCGCCGAACCGTTTGGTCAGTCCACGGGCATGGATGAGCGAGGTCGGGGACGTCTCCTGCATGAACGATGCATGCTACTCCACCCGGCAACGAAGGTCACCGATCCGGGTCGGTCACCGATCCGGGACGGTCCCGACGTGGAGCGTCACGATCCCGCCCGACATCCCCTGCCAGGTGACGGCCTCGAGCCCGGCCTCGCGCATGATCTCGGCGATCCGATCCGGTCCCGGGTAGCCCTTGACACTGCGGACCAGATAGCCGTAGGCGTTGCCCTGACCGGCGACCCGTCCGATGACCGGCACGATCTTGTCGAACCAGAACTGCAGGATCCGAGCGAGCCGCCTCTGCGGCCGGGCGATCTCGAGGCAGACCACCCGCCCGCCCGGCCTGACCGACCGGGCCATCTCCGTGAACCCCCGTACGTAGTCGGGCAGGTTGCGCATCCCGAATGCGATCGTCGCCGCGTCGAACGAGCCATCCTCGGTCGGCAGGGCGAGGGCGTCACCGACGACGAATTCGAGACCGGGCCGGTCCACGAACCGACGCTTTGCGACGCGGATCATGCCGGGCGAGATGTCGACCCCGAGGACGCTCCCGCCAGGCTGCGCACGCTTCAGCAGGTCGGCTGCGACCTTGCCCGTCCCGGTCGCGACATCGAGGAGTCGGTCGCCGGGTCGGGTGTCGGTCAGCTCCACAGCCCGCTTCCGCCAGCGCGGTTCCTGGAACGCCGAGATCACGAGGTTCATCGGGTCGTAGATGCGCGCGATGCGATCGAACATCGCTCGGACTTCGGTCGTAGGGGCGGCATTGCCGCGGTCGGTCGCGCGACCCGAGGGTGCGTCCTGTGATGGGGTCATGCGAGCGACTCCTCTGTGATGGTCTGGGCGGGATCCAGGGTCGCGCGAAGCTCGGCCCGGCGGAGCTTGCCCGCGGCGGTCCTGGGCAACGTCTCGAGGCGGACGAAGGCCGCGGGCACCTTGGCTGCGGCAAGCTGCTCGCGGCAGTGGGCCGCGAGTGCGGCGTCGCCCGGGTCCGCGACACCGGCGCGGAGCACGATCGCGGCGACCGGCACATGACCGAACGTCTCGTCACGCCGGGCGACGATGGCCGCCTCCGCGATCGCCGGATGCTCCAGCAGGACGGACTCGACCTCGGCCGGCGACACGTTCTCGCCGCCGCGGACGATCCGGTCGAGCCGGCGGTCCAGGACCGTCAGCAGGTCGTCCTCGTCAAGACGCCCGAGGTCACCCGTCCGGAGCCATCCTGCGTCGGTGATCGCGGCGGCGGTCGCATCAGGGTCGCCGAGGTAGCCGCTGAACCGCGCCGGCGTCCGCACCAGGATCTCGCCGACGCCGGCTTCGTCGGGTGCCTCGATCCGCAATTCGACTCCGGGAAGCGCCCGGCCGGCACTTTCCGGATGGGTGGGCGCCTCGTCGGTCGGGAGCGCCGTGACGCCGGAGCCGGCCTCCGACAAGCCATACGTCGGGACGACCGGCCAGCCCGCCACGACCCCACGCCGGACCAGGTCCGGCTGGATCGGCCCACCACCGAGGAGGACGGCTCGCAACGTGGCAGGCGGCGGGGCGTCCTCGACCGCGTCAAGGATCCGGACCAGGGTCGTCGGCACGACCGAGACGTGGCTCGGCCAGGGGTCGGCGGCGAGGGCCGCAACGATGCCCGCTGCGTCGGGCCTCGGCAGGACGACCAGCGGAACGCCTCCGAGGGCAGCCCGCCAGACGACTCCTAGACCGGCGACGTGGCCTAGGCCGAGCGCCAGGAGCCAGCCGGTGGCGACGGGGAGCGCCGCAAGCCACGCCTCGGCACTGGCGGCGAGCGCCCGATCCGACAGGACCACGGCCTTCGGGCGCCCGGTGGTCCCCGAGGAGAGGACGATGACGGCCGGGGCGGGCTCGGGCGCCGCGGGCACGGGCGCCGCGGGCACGGGCGCGTGCTGCCTCGCGCCCGGTCGCGCGGGCCCGCCCGTCAGCGCGTCGAGCGCGAGCCTCGGCCGATCGAGGGCACCGGCGGCGGCGGCGAGACCCCCGTCGTGCACGACGACCCTCGGATCGATCACATCGGCCGCAGCGGACAGCTCGGAGGCGGTCAGGCCCACCACCATCGGCGCCGCGACGGCACCCAAGCGCGCGATCCCGTGGAGGGCGGCGATGGCCGCGGCCGACGGGACGGCGAGCAGCGCCACACGGTCTCCTGGACCCACGCCTTCCCGCGCGAGTGAGCCCGCCACGGCGTCGGTGCGGTCGTCCAGGTCGCGCCAGGTCCAGCGGACAGGCCCATCCACGACCGCGGTGGCGGCCGGCGAGTCGGCGGCTGCCAGCCGTGCCGAGTGTGCGAACGAGGCGTACCGCATCATCCGACCGACCCGACGGCCTCGGCCCGGAACCGCTCGACGGCGCCGAGGTCGAGCACGATGCCCAGACCGCCACTCCCCGATCGTGTCGGGGCGTGCATCCGGCCGCCGGTCACGAGAAGCGACTCGGCGAGCAGGTCGTGCTCGAGGAGACCGGCGGTCGCGAGCCCGTGGTCGGGCGGGACCGCCCATCGCGGGGACGCGACCTCCGGCAACACGGCCGCGACGGCCAGGCCGGCGGCGAGCCCAACGCCGGTCTCGAACAGCGTGCTGATCACCACCGGCACACCGCGCTCCGCGGCGCGTTCGGCGATCTCGGTCACCGCGGCGGGGCCCCCCACGCGAGCCGGCTTGACGACCAGCACGTCGACGGCGTCGTCCGCCAGGAGCGCCCGGACGGCGCCCACGGACGACACCGCCTCGTCGGCCGCGATCGGTACGCGCACGCGACGGCGGAGCGCCGCGAGCCCGTCGAGGTCGTGCGCGACGAGGGGCTGCTCGACGAATTCGATGTCGAACCCGGCGATGGCACCGATCCGATCCTCCGCCGTCGCCAGATCCCACGCGCCGTTGACGTCCAGTCGCAGCCGAACCTCCGGTCCGACCGCCGTCCGGATGGCCCTGATGCGCTCGACGAGGACGTCGGTCTCCCGCTCCGCGCCGGCCTTGACCTTGAGCGTCGCGAAGCCCGACTCGACCGACTGGAGCGCCGCCTCCGCAGCGGCCTCGGAGCCGAGTGAGGGGATCGTCGCGTTGACCCCGACGCCCTCGCCGTCGGGCGCCGTGTCGGCCCGTCCGTCGAGAGGCTCCAGGTCGAGCATCGCGCTCTCGATCGCCGCGTTGAGCGCGCGACCCGGCGCACCGTGGAGCTCGAGATCGGCCATGGTCGGCAGACGTCCCGCTGTCGCAGCCTCGGCCGCCTCGCGGATGAGCGCGGTCAGGATCGTGTCGGCAACGTCGCCGGCGGACGGTTCAAGGACGGCTTCGCCGAGACCGACCCGGCCGTCGGCGTCGATCAGGCGGATGAGCCACGTGTCGCGCTCGAGCCACATCCCGCTCGCCGTCGCGAACGGACGACGGAACGGGATCCTGACGCGGTCGGCGGCGAGGGCACGGATGGCCGTCACGCGACGGCACCCCCGAACGCCAGCCCGGCGGCGAAGAGCAGGCTGTGGACGAACGCCAGTCGAGCAGTCGCCTTGAGGGCCGCGTTGAGTTCCCGCGGCTCCGTGAACCCTCGAACCGTTCGCAGGAGTGGCCGGGCAAGCGGGACGGCCAGCACCGGGAGCAGAACCGCGACGCCCCATCCCGCCGCCGCGAGGACCACCGGGATCGCGAACGCGATGAGCAGCAGGCCCGCGTATTCGAGGGTCGTGGCCCCGCGACCCAGCATGACCGCGAGCGTCCGCTTGCCGGCGACGGTGTCGGTCGGGATATCGCGCAGGTTGTTGACGACGAGGATGGCGGCGGTCAGGGCGCCCACCGGGACCGCCGCGACCACGAACAACGGCTCCAGGCGGCCGGCCTGGAGGTACGCCGTTCCCCCCACTGCGACTAGACCGAAGAAGAGGAAGACGAAGACCTCGCCGAGCCCGCGATAGCCATACGGCCACGGCCCGCCGGTGTACGCCAGCGCCGCGACGATCGCGAGCGCCCCGAGGGCCAGCAGGATCGGACCGCCGACGGCCGTCAGCCACAGACCGACGATCCCGGCCAGGCCGATCGTCAGGCCGATGGCGATCTCGAGCTGTCGTTCCGTGACGAGCCCGGCAGCGGCGACCCGGATCGGCCCGGTCCGCTCTGGCGTGTCGGCGCCCTTCCGGTAGTCCGACAGATCATTGGCGAGGTTCGCCGTCACCTGCAGGAGCAGCGCGACCGCCAAGCAGCCGATGGCGGTATCCGCCCGGAACGGCGTGCCGACGGCCACCGCTGCACCGAGACCGACGACCACCCCGCTCAACGCGGCCGGTAGCGTCGCGGGCCGGATGGCGAGGAGCCAGGTCCGGAACGTCGACGGCCGCTCGGCGGCATCCGCGGCAGCGGCGGACCCTCTGCTCATGGGCGACGCGGGAACTGGGAGAAGTCGGGCGGTCGCTTCTCGAGGAAGGCGCGCGAGCCCTCCTGCGCCTCATCGGTCGTGTAGTAGAGACCGGTCGCGTTGCCGGCGAATTCCTGGAGCCCGGCCAGCCCATCGGTGGCGACGAGGAATGCCGACTTGAGGAACCGGATGGCGGTCGGGCTCATCGCCAGGATCTCGTGCGCCCATTCGAGGCCCGCGGCCTCGAGCTCCGTGAGAGGGACGACGCGGTTGACGAGCCCCATCTCGAGCGCCTCGGTCGCGTCGTAGCGGTGGCACAGGAACCAGATCTCCTTGGCCTTCCGGTCGCCGACGAGACGGGCGAGGAGGCCGATGCCGAACCCCGCGTCGAAGCTGCCGACCTGTGGGCCGACCTGTCCGAAGATCGCGTTGTCGCCGGCGATCGCGAGGTCGCACACGACATGGAGCACCTGCCCGCCACCGATCGCGTAGCCGTTGACCAGCGCGATGACCGGAATCGGCAGCGAGCGGATCTGGCGCTGGAGGTCGAGCACGTTCAGCCGGGCGAGCCCGTCACCACCGACGTAGCCGCCGCGGTCCTTGAACCGCTGGTCGCCGCCGGAACAGAACGCCTTGTCACCGGCACCGGTCAGCAGCGCACACCCGATCGTCGGGTCGTCGCGGATCCGGGCGAAGGCGTCGATCATCTCCTTGACGGTCTCCGGCCGGAACGCGTTGTGGACCTCGGGCCGGTCGATGGTCACCCGGGCGATGCCGGTCCCCGAGTGCTCGTAACGGATGTCTTCGTAGTCGATGACCGTGGTCCAGGTGACGGCGGCGCTCATGCAGCGGAGTCCTCCTTCAGGAATGCGAGGGCGAGCGAACGGAAGGTGGCGGGCGACTCGAGGTGGGGGGCGTGGCCCGCCCCCGCCACGATCGCGAGCCTCGCGCCGGGGATGCACGAGGCGACGGTCTCGGCGCGCGAACGGCCCATCACGTCGAGCGCACCCGCGATGACGAGCGTCGGGGCGCGGATCGCGGCAAGCCGGTCGTGGAGTGGCTCCATGCTGCCCTGGCCCGCCCCGCGGAGGCTGGCGGCGAGACCCGCCGGCCGGTTGTGAAGTCGTTCGGCACGAAGCCGGGCACGGCGAGCCGGCGGGAGGTCGGCGAGACTCGCCAAGATCGGCTCCCGCTCCCATTCGTCGACGAAGGCCTCCATCCCGTCCCGTTCGAGCCGCGCGGCGCGGTCGTCGTCCGCGGCGCGTCGAGCGCGACGATCGGCCTCTGATGCGATCCCGGCCGACGGACTCTCGAGGACGAGGCGCCGGATGACCCCCGGGTGTGCTACCGCAAGCCGCAGCGCGACTCGCGCACCGAGCGAATAGCCGAGCACGTGCGCCGGCGCGCTCGCCTCCCGCGACAGGATCGTTGCGAGGTCGTCGGCGGTCCGCTCCACACTGGCGCGCGCGGGCTCGGGCGGGATCCCTGACCGACCGTGTCCGGGGAGGTCGATCACGACGACACGGAAGCGCCGGGCGAACGCGGTGGCGTGCGCCCCCCACGTCGACCCTCGGCCCAGGAAGCCGTGCACCAGCAGCAACGGCACCCCCGCGCCGCGGGTCCGGACCTCCCAGCGGA
>Ga0184612_10001424_pt1 | contig 11509 bp, 9 predicted proteins | sample PLM3_60_coex_FD_133163 | JGI IMG/M metagenome (GOLD analysis project Ga0184612, IMG submission 133163) | Groundwater sediment microbial communities from an aquifer in East River, Colorado, USA - PLM3_60_coex | ecosystem: Environmental > Terrestrial > Soil > Riparian zone | place: USA: East...
GCGCGCCACCGGGTAGAGCCGCTGCGACGCGGCCGCCGGGAGCGGCGGGCTGCGCTGCGCGGCGACCACGTCGAGCCGCGCGCCGGGCAGCTCGGGCCGGAGCGCGCGCAGCTCGCGGGCGACCCGCTCGTGCTCGTCGGGGTCCAGGAAGCGCACGTCGAGGTGGACCTCGGCCTGGGCCGGCACGGTGTTGGTGGTGGTGCCGGCCGAGGCCACGGTGGGGGTGACGGTGGTGCCGGCCGCGGGCCGCGCCAGCCGGTCCACGGCCAGGACCTGGCGGGCCAGCTCCACGAGCGCGTTCACGCCGAGCTCGGGCTGGTTGCCGGCGTGGGCGGCACGGCCGTGGACGCGCAGCCGGAAGACCGCGAACCCCTTGCGCGCGGTCTTCAGCGCGCCGCTGCCGCCCTGGCTCGGCTCGAGCACCAGCACCGCCCTGGCCTCCCGGCTGGCGGCCTCGATCAGCTCCGAGGAGGTCGGCGAGCCGACCTCCTCGTCGGAGTTGACCAGCAGCTCCACGCCGTCGAGGCGGTCCAGCACGGCCAGGGCGTGCAGGGCCTGGACGATGCCGGCCTTGGTGTCGAAGGCGCCCGGCCCGGTGAGCCGGTCGCCGTCCCGCCTGACCGGCCAGCGGTCGATGGTGCCGAGCGGCCACACGGTGTCGAGGTGGGCGAGCAGCAGCACCCGCGGGGCGTCGCCGAACCTCCAGCGCAGGTGGGGCCGGCCCTGGCGCTCGACCCGCTCGGGCCGGGCGCCGAGCAGCCGGCCGCCGAGCTCGGCCACGGCGTCGGCGCAGGCCGCGAGCGCGACCGGGTCGGCGGAGGGCGACTCGGCCTGGACCAGCGCGGCGAGGTCGGCGGCCATCTCCTCGACCCGCCCGCGCAGCGTCTCGAGCCGCCGCAGGTGGCGCCTTGCGTCGGCGCCGGTGGGCTGGGGCACCGGGGTCACCGGCCCGGGACGTCGCGTCGTGCCCGTGGCCCTCCGCCGGCCGGGGCGGGCTCAGGCACCGGGGGTCAGCTCCTCCACCGAGACGGTCAGCTCCTCGAGCTGCTCGGGGAGCGGGTCGACGCCAAGGCCCGGCCTGGCCGGCACGCGCAGGCGGCCGTCCTCGAGCACGAACGGCGCGGTGAGGTCGGCATGGTAGTAGCGGTCGGACGCGGAGGTGTCGCCGGGGAGGGTGAAGTTGGGCAGCGCGGCCAGGGCGACGTTGGCGGCCCGGCCGAGCCCGGTCTCGAGCATCCCGCCGCACCAGACCGGGATGCCGTGAGCGGCGCAGACGTCGTGGACCCGGCGGGCCTCCAGATAGCCGCCGACCCTGCCGGCCTTGACGTTGACGATCGCGCAGGCACCCAGCGTGATCGCGTCGGCGGCGGCCCGGGCCGAGGTGATCGACTCGTCCAGGCAGATCGGGGTGCGCAGCGACCGGGCCAGGGTGGCGTGGGCGCGCACCGCGTCCTCGGGCAGCGGCTGCTCGATCAGCAGCAGGTCGAACGGGTCGAGGCGGGCCAGCCTGGGCGTGTCCGCCAGGGTGTAGGCGGTGTTGGCGTCGACCTGCAGCAGCAGGTCGGGGCCGAAGCGCTCGCGCACCGCCCGGACCGGCTCGACGTCCCAGCCCGGCTCGATCTTGAGCTTGACGCGGCGGTAGCCCTGGGCGAGGTAGCCGCCGACGGCGTCAAGCAGCTCGGCGACCGACCCCATGATGCCGACGGAGACGCCGCAGTCCACCGCCTCGCGGACCGCGCCGAGGTAGGTGCCGAGCGGGGTCCCGGCCGCCCGCAGCTCGGCGTCGAGCACCGCCATCTCGAGCGCGGCCTTGGCCATCGGGTGGCCCTTCACCTCGGCCAGCGCGGGCCCGACCAGGTGGGCGCCGACGTCTGGCAGGGCGAACAGGCGGGGCAGCAGGTGCCGCCGCATGACGTGCTGGGCACCGTCGGTGTACTCCGAGGAGTAGCGGGGCTCCGCCGCGGCCACGCACTCGCCCCAGCCGTCGCCGGCGTCGGCGCGGACCCGGACAAGCAGCACGTCCCGTTCGGTCTCGGTCCCGAACGAGGTGCGAAACGGCGCCACCAGCGGCATCCGCACCCGGCGCAGCTCCACCGAGCGCAGCTTCACGTCCAGTCCTCGTCGTGCTCGAGCACGCACCAGCCCGAGCGGCTCGCCATGGTGGCCACCCAGCCGCCGGCCAGGGCGCTGCCCAGGGTCTCGCGGGCGGCCAGGCGCCACGCCCGGGCCAGCGCGGGCCGGGTGGCGCGCAGCCGCACGATGTCCGCGGGCACCTGGCAGAGCAGCACGGGGGCGACCCGGTCCGGCCTGGCGAGCGGCTCGCCGTCCTCGCCTTCGGCCAGGAGCACCCGGGCGCCACCGGCAAGCAGCGCGCCGAGGTCGGGCTCGGGGACGGTGCCGGAGACGGCGGCCACGACCCGCGGCGCGGCCAGGTCCCACATCGCGACGCACCGGTCGGTGAGGTCGCCGGCGTTGATGGCGTCGCCCATGCCGCCGTAGAAGTCGGGCTGGAAGTCGACCGCGGTGGCGCCGAGCTTGCCGAGGTTGAAATAGGCGTTGCGGCGCACCAGCGGGTCGTAGGTCCACTCGGCCCGCCCGATGCCGCGAGCCAGCGCCCAGGCCCGCTGGTGCAGCTTGAGGGCGAACCCGACCGACCGGCCCTGCGTCCGCGGCAGCACACCGGCGACGTGGGAGTGGAGGTGGACGCCGTCGTGACGGACGCCGAGGAAGCCGACGATGGCACCGACCAGCTCGTCGCCGTCGTAGGCACCTGCCACGTAGTTGCCGGCATGGGCGAGCGCCCGCAGCAGCTCGGCGGGCATGGCCGAAGGCGAGCCGGGACCCCAGATGGCGCCGAACAGCCCGGTGACCGCGGTCGTCTCCTCGACGTCGCCGAGCTCGACGACCTCGACCTTGGCGGCGTGGGCCGCCGCCTCCGCCGCAAGGCGCGATGCCTCGACCTGCCCGGTGGCCGCGGGTGCTGAGCTCGTCATGGCGGTCACTATCCCACCTCGACGCCACCCTCCGCATCTGCCGGTCAGGCGGTCCAGGTGCCGGCGGCCAGCACCCCGGCCAGGCCGGGGACCGACCACTCGTCGACGACCAGGATCCGGGAGGTCGGCAGGTACCAGACCCGCTGCACATAGCTGCGCTCGACCTTGTTCGTCGTGACGTGGCGGCAGGGGATGACCCACTCCCGGTAGATCGCCTGCTTGCCACCGACGGGGGCCAGGCCCTGCTTCCTGGGGGCGGCCGGGGTGGTCTCGCCGAGGTTGTCGCGGTCGATCGGGCAGCCTTCCACACCCGTGCCCGGATGCCAGGGCTGCCCGGGGTCGTAGGGGCCGAGCTCGGTGGCCTCGGCGATGTCGGCCGGGCCGAGCAGCCGGAAGCCGGGGCAGTCGACCTGGAACTGGCTGCGGCGGCAGGTGGCGCCGCTGGCGACCTCGACCGAGTCCCCGCGTGGCCTGGCGGTCCAGCCGGGCCGGAGCCGGATGGTGAGCTTGCGGAAGGTGATCGCCGGGCTCGGCGCCAGCGTGGACCCGGTCGAGGTCGCGGACGCGGCCGTACCGCCCGGCGGGGCGGTGGTGGTCGTGGTGGCGGGCGTGACGGTGGTGGTCGCGGTCGCAGTGGTGGGCGTGGCGGCGGGCTGGCCGGTGGGCCCGGCGTCCCGGCCGCCGCAGCCGGTGAGGCCGAGAGCGGCCAGCGAGAGCAGGAGGGTGGCGGTACGGCGCATCGGCGGCCTCCCGGCGGGCGGAGATCGGTGCCGGCCGCTGCGGCCGGCTCGGGCGGCGGGCGCCGGGGCCGGGCACCGCCGGCGGGGCCGACGTGGGCGGCGGGCGCCGGGCCGAGGGATCCTGGGCTCCCTGGCCCGGCGTCCTGGCCGCGCCCCGGATCCGGCCGGGGCGCGAGGAGGGCAGCGACCGTGCGGCGCTACTGCGCCCCGGCCTGGATCACGCTGCCGACCAGCTCGAAGTTCTCACCCTGGAACCGCTGCACCTGCATGGCCTCGATCGGGTAGCCGTCGCCGGTCCCGGAGGTCTGCACCTTGATGCCGGGCAGCAGCAGCGGGATCTCCATGTCGAGGTTGCGCACCGCCTCCATCAGCGCGGCGCGGGTCGGCTCGCGCATCTGCTCGAGCGCCTTGACCATGGTGTTGCCGACCGCCCAGCCGTAGGCGTTGTACGGGTCGTTGGGGTCGGTGCCCGGCTCGTACTTGGCCAGGTTGGTCTTGTACTCGGTCATCGCCTGGTCGCTGGCCCACTTCGGGTCCTCGGGGTTCTTGAAGTAGGCGGTGGAGATGATCCCCTGCGCGTTGTCCAGCCCGACCGGCTTGAGCACCTGCGCCTTGGACGCTGAAACGTTGTTGAGCACGTGCAGCGGCTTCCAGCTCGTCTGGGCGATGGTGGCGATCGCCTGGGCGGCGAACTTCGGCGTGGTGATGTCGAGGAACACCTCAGCGCCGGAGCTGGCCAGCTTCTTGACCTGCGAGGCGACCGACGGGTCGCTGACCTCGTAGCTCTGCTTGTCGACCACGGTGACGCCCGAGCCCGCGATGCCGGCCTCGAACCCGCCGAGCAGGTCCTTGCCGTAGGCGTCGTTCTGGTACAGCACCACGACCTTGGCGTTGGGCTTGCTCTGCTTGAGGTACTCGGCGTAGACCTTCGCCTCGGTCACGTAGTTGGGCTGCCAGCCGATGGTGTAGGGGTGCTTGGCGATGTCGCTGCCCCAGTTGGAGGCGCCGGTGGCCACGAACAGCTGGGGCACCTTCTGCTGGTTGGCGTAGTCCCAGATGGCGATGTTGTTGGCGGTGCCCAAGGTGTTGAACAGGGCGAACACCTTGTCCTGCTCGACCAGCTTCTTGGCGTTGGTGAGGGCGCGCTGCGGCTCGTAGCCGTCGTCGTAGGTGGCGAACTCGATCTTGCGGCCGTTCACGCCGCCCTTGTCGTTGGTGAACTTGAAGTAGGCATTGACCCCCTTGGCGATCGTGCCGTACGCGGAGGCCGGGCCGCTGAACGGGTAGGTGCTGCCGAGCTTGACGCTGGTGGCCGTGATGCCCGGGTCGGTCGCGGCGGCCTGGCCGCCGCCCTCGTCGCGGCCGCAGCTCGCCAGGAGCAAGGCCAGCACCACGAGCGTCAGCAGCGGGACGCTCCTCGTCCTCCTTGCCTTCACCGTTCTCCCTCCCACCATGGGGTCCCTCCTTCGGGTCTACACGGCCGGCAGGCCGCCACCTTGCGAGGACGAGACGGTGCCGGCCTCCATGACCGTCTCGCCGGTGGGCCGTCCTCCGGGGGGCGGCGTCTCGACCACCTCGACCAGGCGTCGCCGCAGCTGCCCGAGCAGCCCGGCGGCACCTCCTGGCAGCAGGTACATGACCGCGATCAGGGTCGCGCCGTAGAGCACCCCGGTGAGCGCCTGGTTGACGCTGCTCGCGTACTGCGGCACGAACTCGATGAACAGCGCGCCGAGCAGCGCGCCGGCGACGGTGCCGAGCCCGCCGATGACGATCGCGGCAAGGAAGACGAACGACAGCACCGGGGTGAACGACTCTGGCGCCACGAACCCCAGGGCGAGCGCGAACAGCGCCCCGGCGACCCCGGCATAGGCCGCGCTGCTGGCGAACACCAGCGTCTTGACCCTTGCCCGGTCCACCCCCATGGTGGTCGCGGCGCGCTCGTCGTCACGGATGGCGACCAGCGCCCGGCCCAGCCCGCCCCTGGTCAGGTTGGCGGCGAGCAGGAACATCACCGCGGCGACCGCGAGCACCAGCAGGTAGAGGTACTGGTCGAGGTCGAGCGGCAGCCAGCCGGGCACGGTCGGCTGCGGCACGGGCAGCCCTTGCACCCCGCCTGTGAGCCCCTCGAAGTGCTTGACCAGCGGCGGGGTCGCCACTGACAGGGCGAGGGTGACCAGGGCCAGGTAGAGGCCGCGCAGGCGCAGCGCCGGGACGCCGAAGGCGAAGCCGAGGGCGAAGGTGACCAGCCCCGCGGCGGGCACGCTGAGCAGGTACGGCAGGTGCGCCTTGGCGATCAGGACCGCCGCGGTGTACGCGCCGACGGCGAAGAACGCGCCGTGGCCGAGCGAGATCTGCCCGCAGTAGCCGACCAGCAGGTTGAGGCCGAGCGCGGCGACCGCGTAGATCAGCACCAAGGTAAGCTCACCATTAACTACAGGGTTAGAGTTGAACGGCAGGCCTAAGGCCAACAGCCCGGCCGCGGCGAGCGCCACGGCGCGCAGCATCCGCAGGCGCCGGCTGCCCGCCTCGACCCGGAGCAACCTCATGTGCGCGCCACCTCAGGGATGCCGAACAGCCCGGAGGGGCGCACCAGCAGGACCACGAAGATGATCGCGAGTGGCACCAGCACCTTCAGGTCGGCGCCGATGGCGCTCACGTAGGTGCCGGCGAGGTTCTCGGTGACGCCGATGATCCAGCTCCCCACGACCGCGCCGAGGGGCGAGTCGAAGCCGCGCAGGGCCGCTCCCGCGAACGCGTAGATCAGCACGCCGCCCATCAGGTTGACGTCGAGGAACAGCCGGGGTGCGACCAGCACCCCGGCGATGGCGCCGAGCAGCGCGGCGAGCCCCCAGCCGAGCATCAGCAGGCGCCCGACGCCGATGCCGACCAGGCGGCTCGAGACCGGGTTCTGGGCCGCCGCGCGCATCGCCAGCCCCACCTTGGTGCGCTGGAACAGCAACCACAGCAGCCCGACCACGGCCAGCAGCACCGCGATGATCCCCAGCGACTCGATCGAGAGCGCGACCCCGCCGAGCCCCACGGTGCCGCTCGGGAAGCTGCGCGGGAAGCCGCGGTTGGTGAACCCCCAGATCCACCCGGCCGCGGCGTTCACCAGGACGAACAGGCCGAGGGTGACGATCACCACGGTGAGCGGGCGGCCGCCCTCGACCGGGCGGATGACCACCCGCTCGATCGCCATGCCGCCGAGGAAGGAGACCGCGAACGCGCCCAGCAGCGCGAGCCACAGCGGCCGGCCGCCGTCGTGCAGCCCCCAGGCGACGAAGGTGGAGAACATCGCCATCTCGCCCTGGGCGAAGTTCACGATCCCGGTCGAGCGGAAGATCAGCACCAGCGCCAGGGCGAGCGCCCCATAGATCGACCCGTCGGCGACCCCGTCGACCACCACCTGCAGGAACCGTCCCATCGCGCTCCTTCAGTAGCCCAGGTAGGCCCGGCGTACGTGCTCGTCGGTCTTGATCTCCGCGGCCGGGCCGGCGAGCACCGTCCGGCCCGCCTCCAGCACGTAGGCATGGTCGGCCAGCTCGAGCGCGAGGTTGGTGTTCTGCTCCACCAGCAGCATGGTGGTGGGCTGCTCCCGCTTGACCCGGCCGAGCACGTCGAACAGCTCGCGGATGACCAGCGGCGCCAGGCCCAGCGAGGGCTCGTCGAGCAGCAGCAGCCGGGGGCGGAGCATCAGCGCCCTGGCGATCGACAGCATCTGCTGCTCGCCGCCTGAGAGGCTGCCGGCGGCCTGCCCGCGGCGGTCAGCGAGCCGCGGGAACACCCAGTACCAGCGGTCGAGGTCGGCCCGCACCCCGGCCGCGTCGCGCCGCAGGTAGGCGCCGAGCCGCAGGTTCTCGTCGACGGTGAGGGCGGGGAAGGTGCCGCGCCCCTCAGGCACATGGGCGACGCCGAGCCGCACGATCCGCTCGGTCGGCAGCCCGGCCAGGCGGTGGCCGTCGAAGGTGATCCTGCCGCTGGCACGCACCATGCCGGTGAGCGCCCGCAGGGTGGTGGTCTTGCCGGCGCCGTTGGGGCCGAGGATCGCGACCACGCCGCCCTCCTCGACGCTCACGTCGACGCCGTGCAGCGCCCGCACCGGCCCGTAGGCGGCCCGCAGGTCCTCGACCTCGAGCAGCGCCGGGGCCTGGCGCGCCCTGTCGCCGCGCGGGGCTTCGGGTGCGCCCGCCGGGGTCACGCTGGCACCCCCAGGTAGGCCTGGACCACGGCGGGGTCCTCGCGCACCAGCGCGGGCGCGCCCTCGGCGATCTTGCGGCCGAAGTCGAGCACCACCACCTTGTCGGACATGCCCATCACCATGCCCATGTGGTGCTCGACCAGCAGCACGGTGAGGTCCCCGTCGCTGCGCAGGCCGGCGATCACCGCGGCCAGCTCGTCCACCTCGCCGTGGGACAGGCCGCTGGCGGGCTCGTCGAGCAGCAGCAGCCGGGGGGCGGCACCCAGCGCGCGGGCCAGCTCGATGCGCTTGAGCGTGCCGTACGGCAGCCCGGCCGCCGGGCGGGTGGCCAGGTGGGCCAGCCCGAGGCGCTCGAGCACCTCGTCGGCCCGGCGCCGCAGGGCGCGCTCCTCGCGGCGGACCGGGGGCAGGCGCAGGGCGGTCGCGCCGAACCCCGCCCGGCAGGTGTGATGCCCACCGAGCATCACGTTCTCGCGCACCGTGAGCGAGCCGAGCAGGCCGAGGTGCTGGAAGGTGCGGGCGATGCCGAGCCGGGCGACCTGGTGCGGCTCCAGCGCCAACAGGTCGTGCCCATCGAGCTCGACCCGTCCGGCCTGGGGGCGGGTCAGCCGGCTGACGCAGTCGAACAGGGTGGTCTTGCCGGCGCCGTTCGGGCCGATGAGCCCGCACACCTGCCCCGGCTCCAGCACGAACGCCACTCCGTCGAGGGCAGTCACGCCGCCGAAACGAACCGTGAGCCGATCCACCCGCAGCAACGGCATTTCAGCCCTTTCTGGGCTGTGTCGATTTATTCCTTAATGCCTAGAGCGCCAAGTATGGGCAACGCCGGTCGCGAGCGTAACCCATGGTTCGGTAGGGGTGGCCAACGTCCATTGGCCAACGGTACGTTCGCCGGGCAGGTACCGTCGTCGGTCGCAGCCACCAAACTTCGGCGCCGTGCGGTTGTTGCCTGCGCCTAACTTCCGCCACTGGGTACGGTGGAACCGCGAGGGTAGGTCGCCTGTCTGCTTGTTGACACTCCACAAATGGTCGGAAACGATGCTCCCATGTGGGGCGGGGTCGCGAAGACGGTTGCCGGCGCGGAGGCGGTCCGCGCGGCGCGCCGGCGCATCCTGTCCACACTGCTGGAGGACCTGGAGATCCTGGTCGAAACGGCGATCAAGGCCATGCGGGCCGAGATCCCCGCCTACGGGGCGCAGGACGAGCGGTTCTTCGTGGACGTGCGCGACCAGGTGAGCAAGCACTACCGCGCCAAGCTCTGCTCCCTGCTGGAGGAGCGCGACGTGACCCTGGGCGACATCGCGTTCGTCCGTGGCGGCGCGATGCGGCGGGCGCGTGCCGGCTTCGCCCTCGAGGACTACATCAACGCGTTCCGCGTCGGCCAGCAGGTCTTCTGGGACGCTGTGCTGGCGTGCGCCGGCGAGACCGCCGTGGGTCACGAGGCGGCGCTGACGCTCACCAAGCCGCTGCTGCGGTACTGCGACTTCGTCAGCACCCAGGCCGGCCATGCCTACGTGGAGTTCCAGCAGTATGTGATGGCCGACGCCGACCGGGAGCGCCGCGACCTGCTCGAGCACCTGCTGGCCGGCCAGATGCCGACGCGCGGTCCGCTGCTGGCAGCCGCCCAGGCGTACGGGCTCCGGCCCGAGACCCCCATGGTGGTGGCGGTCGCCCTCCCGGTCGGGCCGGGCGTGGACCCCGACGCGGCGCACGCCGCGAGCGCCGCGATCACACGGGCCGGGCTGCCCGAGTCGACCACGCTGGTGGTGGTGCGACAGGCCGAGATCGTCGCGGTGCCGTCGTTGCGCGCCAGCGCCGGGACGGCGCTGCTCTGCGACTGCCTCGAGGCGGTGCAGGAGCGCCTGCGCAAGGAAGGCATCCCGCTCGCCATGGGCATCAGCACGGTCGCGGCCGGCGTCGCCGAGATGCCACGCGCCTACCTCGAGGCTCGCGCGGCGCTCGAGAGCGTCGCCGACGCCGGCGGCGTGGTCGCGCTGCCCCGGCTGTCGCCCTTCGACTACCTCATGCTGCGCGCCGACGACACCGCGCGCCGGCTGGTCGACCCGCGGCTGCGTGCCTTCCTCGACGACGACCGCGCCCGCGGCGGCGTGCTGACCGCCACGATCCTTGCCTTCGCCGATGCCGAGCTGAACCTGCGCGAGGCCGCCGAGCACCTGCGGGTGCACCCCAACACCGCGCAGTACCGCCTGCGCCGCGTCGAGGAGCGGACCGGGCGGAACCCGCGGCGCATCGAGGACCTGCTCGACCTGCTCGTGGGGATCAGGCTGCACGGCGGGCTCGCCGCCACCCCGTAGGCGGTCAGCCCGCGCCGATGCAGACGAACCCGGCGGACGCCGCCATCACCTTCGCCTCCTCCCCGGCCATCTGCTGCTGGGCGTCGGCCAGGGCGGCGGCGGGCGGACGCCCGGCGGCGAGCAGGCGGTGGAACGCGACCATGACCGGAGCGGTCTCCGCGTCGGGCAGCGGCACCACCGACGCGACCAGGCGCCGCGTGCCCAGGGAGAGGAAGGTCGCGCTCAGCCCGAGCAGCTCGTCGCCGGCCCGCACGACCGCGCGCCCGCTGTCGCAGGCTGCCAGGACCACCGTGTGCGGCACCCGCTCGAGCTGTTCCAGGTCGTAGATGGTGAGGGGGCCGTCGGCGAGCCGCAGCGAGGAGAACAGCGGGTTGTCGGCACGCACCCGCCCGTGCGCCGCGAGGTGGGCGAGACTGGCCCGGTTCAGGGCGGCGGCCACGGCCGCCACGGTCGCGGCCGGGCCGAGCAGCGGACCCGTCCGGTGGATCGTCGCGACCATCTCGGCCTCGACGCGGGCGCCTGGCAGGCCCGGGCCGGCGGCGACGACGACGTGCCCGCTGCCGGTGGGCGGGCCGCTGGCCGCGTGCCACAGCGCCGCGGACGGCGACACGCTGACCGACCGCCCCGCGCAGGACGGCAGGATCGACCAGGGCAGCGACTGCAGCGGCCCGGTCGGGACCAGCACCAGCGGCCGGTCGCCGGTCTCCCTGGCGAGCGGTCGGAGCAGGACGGCGTCCAGCTGCTCGGCCGCGTGCCGCAGCACCACGGCGGCGGCCGAGCGGCTGGCCGGGCTGGCGTGGTGGCGCGCCAGGCGGTGGAGCGCGAACGGCAGGCGGTCGACCAGGTCACGCACTGCCGCCACCGGTCCGAGGGGCCGCAGGCGGACGCGCCCGCCGGCGACCGCGAGCGCGTGCAGCACCCCGTCGAGCTGCACGAACTCCACCAGGGCGGCGTCGCCGAGCGCCTGGCAGAGACGCTCCACCGGGATCGGGTCCGGCGAGAACGCGGCGCCGTCGCCGACCTGCCTGCGGCAGTGGTCGCGGATGGCGGCCTCGAGCGCGACCTGGCGCTGGACGAGCTTGGCGCCGCCGCGACCGGTACCGCCGCCCTGGTCGATCGCTGCCACCGTGGCTCGAAGCTCGGCGAGCGCGCCGGCGAGGACCGGGTCGTCCGGGGGGCGGACAGGGCGGGTCAGCAGGTGGCGGGCGCGGCCTTGCTCGGCCCAGGCGAGCACGCGGTGCGGCCGGGCCTGGCGCAGCGCGA
>Ga0184612_10001427_pt1 | contig 11494 bp, 13 predicted proteins | sample PLM3_60_coex_FD_133163 | JGI IMG/M metagenome (GOLD analysis project Ga0184612, IMG submission 133163) | Groundwater sediment microbial communities from an aquifer in East River, Colorado, USA - PLM3_60_coex | ecosystem: Environmental > Terrestrial > Soil > Riparian zone | place: USA: East...
CCGGCGTTGTCCGACTGCACCCTCGCCATCCCGCCCGGCCGGGTGGTGGGCCTGGTCGGCCCGAACGGTGCCGGCAAGACGACCCTGCTGCATATCGCGGTGGGCCTGCTGCAACCCACAGCGGGTAGCATCGAGGTACTCGGCGGCCGACCGGCCTCCGATGCCGCACAGCTGGCCAAGGTGGGATTCGTCGCCCAGGACACCCCCACCTACGCGGGCCTGTCCATCGCCGACCACCTGCGTTTCGGTGCCCACACCAACCCCGGCTGGGATCAGCAGGTTGCCGACGACCGGATCGCCAAACTCGGCCTCGACCCTTCCCAGAAGGCCGGAAAACTCTCCGGCGGGCAACGCGCCCAACTCGCGCTGACCCTGGCCATCGCGAAACGACCGGAACTCCTCATCCTCGACGAACCCGTGGCCAGCCTCGACCCGCTCGCCAGGCGGGAGTTCCTGCAAAGCCTGATGGCATACATCGCCGAACACGGCGGCAGCGTGATCCTGTCCTCGCACCTGGTCTCCGACCTGGAACGCGTCTGCGACTACTTGATCGTGCTCGTCGCCTCCCGGGTCCGCATCGCCGGCGAGGTCGACGACCTGTTGGCCAGCCACTACCGGCTCACCGGTGCCCGCCGCGACCCCGCCGACCTGCCGACGGGCGCCGAGGTGATCGAGGACAGCCACACCGACCGGCAGTCCACCCTGATCGTGCGAAGCAGCACCCCGATCGACGACCCCTCGTTCACGATCGAGCAGATCACCCTCGAAGACCTGGTCTTGGCGTACATGTCTCAGGACGTCACCGACCCCTTGCCAGCATTGGAGACGACACGATGATCTGGTTCACCTGGCGCCAGTTCCGTACCCAGACCTGGGTCACCGTCGGTGCCCTGGCCGCACTCGGCGCCGTGCTAATCGTCACCCGCGGCAGCATCGCCGACGCCTACGCCGCCGCCAACGTCGCCGCCTGCGACGCCCACTGCTCCACGGCGATCGACAACTTCCTCAGCCAGGTCAGGAGCAGCACCAGCGGCACCGTCTACGACCTCGCCAACGCGAGCATCCAGGTGGTCCCCGCCCTGATCGGCATCTTCTGGGGCGCCCCACTGATCGCCCGGGAACTCGAAACGGGCACCCACCGCCTCGCCTGGAACCAGTCGGTCACCCGCACCCGCTGGCTGGCCACCAAGCTCGCCATCGTCGGCGCCGCCGTGGCACTAACCGCCGGGCTGCTCAGCTGGGCGGTTACCTGGTGGGCGCAAGACATCGACAATGCGGCCGACAACCGGATCACTCCGGAGCTGTTCGGTGCTCGCGGCATCGTCCCGATCGGCTACGCGCTGTTCGGGTTCGTCCTCGGCGTCACCCTCGGCATGCTCATCCGCCGCACCATCCCCGCGATGGCAGCCACCCTCGGCGTCTACTTCGCCGCCGCCTTAACGATGACCGGATGGATCCGGGAACACCTGGTACCTGCCAGCCACACCACTAGACCACTGGACACCTCATCAGTGGACCAGTTGTCGATCCAAGGTGAACCTGGTGATGGGGCGGGGGGTCCGATGACGGTGGTCGGCAGCGACAACATGCCCGATGCCTGGGTGGTGTCCAACCAAACCATCACCCCCACCGGCGAGGTGTTCACCGGACCCTCCGACCCGCAATTCTGCGGGCCCGACACCGGACTCACAGAGTGCGAGGCCTGGCTCGACAGCCTCGGCCTGCGCCAGGACCTCACCTACCATCCCGCCAGCAACTTCTGGCCCCTGCAATGGACCGAAACCGGGATCTTGCTCGGCGTCGCCGTCCTGCTCGCCGGGTTCTGCTTCTGGTGGACCCGCCGGCGCCTGACCTGAGCGGCAGGAGCCAAGGATCAGGTGGCCACTGCGTTGGCAACCGCCTCGTCCATGCCAGGGATCACGCCTGCTCAGGCTCGCCGTCGGCCGTACCGCCGATCCGGAATGGCGTGGTGACACCGGTGTATGACAGGTGGGCCACCAGGCCTTCGGCGGGTGTCGCAGGTTGTGGCAGTGGTCCATCCAGACCCCGGGGTTGTCCGCGACGAACGCGATCTCGTAGGCGTCGCCGGAGGCGATGTCGAGTGAGTCCACCCACCAGGGGCTGCCCGACGCGGGTACGCCGTTGCGGCTGAGCACAAGGGCGTGGTGGCCGTGCAGGTGCATCGGGAGGACTCGCCGCTCCGGTTCTCCAGCGTCATCCGCACAACGTCGCCTTCCGCGACCATGAACATCGGCACGTCCGGGAACAGGTGCCCGTTGATCGTCCAGTGGAGTCCGGGCATGCCGTCGACGAAGCCGGGTCGCCGGCCTATCAAGTACTCGAAACGGCGGTCGGCTTGACCGGGATCGAACCCGACCAGCGCCGGTGAGCCGTAGGACAACAGGTCCAGCTCATGGTCGGCCCGGACCACGTCCGGCGCAGGGCATCGCTCGAACCGAAGAAGAGCGACGTGATGCCGTCCGCCCCGAGTAGTGCTGTCGCTCGCGTGCAGCGCCGCACCCGCAGTGGTGGCAGGCTCGCCCACGCACCGTGTCGAAGGGAGACCAACATGCCGGCGGCTGAGCCAGCGGATCAGAAGGCCCGCCCTCAGGCCAGCCTGGCCGGAAGGATCGACCTCGCAGGGGAGTTGTCCGTCAATCGCCTCGGTTTCGGCGCCATGCGCATCCCCGGGATTTGGGGAGAGCCGGCGGCAGCGCCGGATGGGCACCGTCTCCTCCGGCGGGCGATCGAGCTCGGCGTCAACTTCATCGACACGGCGCACGCGTACGGGGTCAGCGAGCAGCGGATCGGCGAGGCGCTGTTTCCGTACCCAGGGATCTGGTCATAGCGACGAAGTGCGGGTACGAGCGCAACGCGGACGGCCGCCCAGAGACGATCCGGACCCACGTGATGCGGAGCCTGGAACTGTTGCGAGTGGAGCGGATCGATCTTCTGCAACTACACACCATCGACCCCGCAGTGCCGATCGAGGAGTCCGTGGGGGCGATGGTCGAGCTCCAGGGCGAGGGCAAAGTTCGCCTGATCGGCGTGTCGAACGTCAGGGCTGAGGAGCTCGCGCGAGCTCGTTCCGTGGGGGAGATCGTCTCGGTACAGAACCGCTACAGCCTCGGCGATCGGAGATCGGAAGATGTGCTCGCCGTGTGCGAGCAATCGGGCATCGCGTTCCTGCCGTGGTTCCCGCTCGGCGCCGGCGCCCTGATTCGGGCCCAGCAGCTCCAGGATGTGGCGAGCGCCCACCGCGCAACCGCCGCCCAGGTGGCACTCGCCTGGCTCCTGCAACGCTCTCCGGCGACGCTGCCGATTCCCGGCACCTCATCGGTCGCTCACTTGGAGGAGAACGTGGCCGCGGCGGCGCTCCGCCTGTCAGAGGGGGAGTTCCGTCGTTTGTCTTCTTCCGCGTGAGCGCCCCTTCGCACTGCTGGAGCTCATGCTCTGTGATCGTCGTGTCCGCTTGCAGGAGTGCTGGACCCGGCGGTAGTCATGGCGGTCCCTCCACAGTTGGAAAGTGCACCTCGACGGCAAATACGGGACCTCAGACTACGGCGCAAGCCGAGCACGCGTTCGCTGCCTACGCCGACACGTGGCGACGGGCAAGCCGCATGCGGTACCGACGCTGGATGGCGGAGAGCTAGCCCCGCCGCCGCATCGTGTAACGCAGCACCAGGAAGGGCAGGCCGAACACCCAGAACGCGTGGTCGGCCCGGAGCTCTCTATCGGCGACGTACACGTCGAGCTCCTCGGCAAACCCGTGCACCGCAAGCGTTGTCAGGTCCTGGGTCGTTCGGTCGACGAAGGTCAGGTAGTGGCCTGGATGGCCGAGGTTGCTCCGGCTGGTCAGCCGCAACCCGCCATCTGGTCTGGCCTGCGGCAGCAGCGTGGCCGTGAAACTGCCCTCCGGCACCGGGAACCCCACGCTGACGAGGCCGCGGCCGTCGTGCCGGTAGGTGGTGTAGATGCCGACGTAGATCGGCTCGTCGGTGTCGGCGTAGGACCGGATCCACCCACGAATGTCGACGCCGTCGGCCCCGAGCGAGATCGTGTCGATGCGGCCGTGGACCCCGCGCTGGGCCTCCCGCTGGTTGGCGGGGACGTTGGCCTGCCCGAGGGGCTGTGCGACGACTGAGCGGTAGAGCAGATAGCCGGGACGCACCCAGGCGCGCCACTCCGGCACGATGTCAAGCGTGAACCGCGTCGTGTGCTCGTAGAACTCGCGCACCAGCGGATGCACCCCAGCCGGGTCCAGCTCTGGGCCGGCCAGCTCGTCGAGCGAGGCGACGATGCCGACGTCGGGTGTATCGGCGACATAGCTGCCGCCGAGTGTCTCGGCCAGATCCCGTACGTAGTCGGTGCCGACGCGGCCAGTCCTGGCGACGTGCGGCACGACGAACGGCAGCTGGTCCGCGGGCACTTGCTCGGCCAGCAGGCTCACCTGTGCGTCGCGGAAGACCGCCGCGGACGTGACCCGGTAGGCGGCCATGGTCGTCGCGGCGACGGTCGCGCCTCCCGGTGGCTGCGGCAGCCGCGCGAGGGCGAGCCCGAGGCCCGCCCCGAGCGCCGGCCCGAGGATGACCTTCTGCGGGCGCACGCCGAGCAGCCCGCCCAGGGTCCCTGTGGCTGTCCCTACGGCAGCCGGTCCTGCACCGAGCGTTCGTTCGGCGCCGAGCCCGAGTGGTGCGACGAGGGCAGCACTCGTGGCGATGCGTTGCCAAAGCGGAGGGATCTCGTGCGGGCGCTGCCGGGCCCGGGCCACGGACTCCGACACCGCCAGACCGGTCGCGCCCGCGACCGCGCCGAGCAGAGAGGCTCGCCGCCCGCGGCGCGCGGCCAGCGACGCACCCGCGACGGCGCCGATCACCGACGCCGACACCACAGCGCCGCGCCGCTGACGGGTCCTGTGCTCGCCGTTCACAGCTGGAGTATGTCGCGGCATGCAAGGCCGAGGTCTCGTCGAACGCCAGCGGGGGAGGACCCGACCGGCGGTCCTACGCACTCCACCTCATCGGTTGGTGATGAACTCTGTCAGCACCGGTGCGAGGACCTCGGGCGGCACAACGTGTTCTTGGCCCTCGAGGACACGGAGTCGCCCCTTCGGCATCGCGTCCGCGATCTGCCTGCTGGCGTCGATCATCCACTCGGGGCTCGCTCCGCCGGCCAGGACGAGGGCGGGCACGGTCACGCTGCTGGCCTGGTCGGCTGGCGTCTTGCCGCCTCGGCTGTGCTCGCTCATGACCTCGAAGGGGTCGTACAGGATCGTCGGCGCGTTCGCCAGCATCGCTGGATCTTGGCTGAGGTGGTCGATCATCTCGGGCGGCAGACCCATCGAGGCCAGGAAGAACTTGACCGCGTCGCCACGGCGGTCTTGTGCCAACAATGCCGAGATCTGCTCGGCTTCCTCCTGCTCTGCTCGCCGCTCCTCTTCGCTGCCGGACCCGAACGGCGGTTCGTGCAGCACGATCTTGTCAATGGGCATCCCGCGCGCCGCCGCGTGCAGGACAAGGGCCGAGCCGGAGGAGTGGCCGTACACCGAGGCCGTCCCGCCGGCCTCGGCGATGAGGGCGCCGAGGTCTTCGATCTCGCGCTCGACCGCGTACGGCGCAGTGTCGCCGCTGCCGCCCCGGCCCCGCCGGTCGTAGTTGAACACAGTCAGATGGCGCGACAGCTCCTCGGCATACGGGTGCAATGTGGCCCGGCCTTGCAGCGCCCCGGCGACCATAATGACCGGCTCGCCATCCCCGAGACGCTCGAAGGCGATCGGGGTTCCGTCCCGCGACGTTGCTAGGTCTTCGGTCACCGCGATCCTCCTTGGACTAGAACTAGACGGTACAGTACTCTTCTGGGTACTGTACCGTCTAGTACTATCTCCAAAGAGGCGCGCATGGGACGAGGAGAGTCGGTCATCGAAAACTCAGCTCGAGGCACGGCCGCGTCCGACAAGGCTTCGGGCGACGGCGGCGGATTCGCTTATACAGGCCGATCCGCCAGGAAACGCCGAGCGATCATGGAGGCAGCCCGAACGGTGTTCCTGCGCAAGGGATACGACGGTGCCAGCATGGACGACGTCGCCGCCCTCGCCGCGGTGTCCAAGCAGACCGTCTACAAGCACTTCGCTGATAAGAAGCGGTTGTTCACTGCCATCATCACGAGCGACATTAGTGCGACCGAGACGCTCACCCACGCAATGGTGGCGGCACTGCCCGACAGCGAAGACATCGAGAAGGACCTCCGTCGGTTCGCTCGCCAGCACATCACCGATGTCACGCAACCGCACTTGATCCAGCTGCGGCGCATCATCATTGCGGAGGCCGAGCGTTTTCCGGAGTTGGCCCGCACCTGGTACGCCAGCGGACCTGAGCGTGCCCACGCCACCCTCGCGGATCAGTTCCAAGCGCTCGCCCGACGAGGGCTCTTGCGGGTAGACGACCCATTGCTGGCTGCTCAACACTTCAACTGGCTGATCCTGTCGATCCCGCTGAACAAGGCGATGTTCCACGGCAGCGAGACCGAGTTCAGCCATGGGGAACTCGAGCGCTACGCTGACGCGGGCGTCCGAGTCTTTCTGGCCGCCTACGGCACCTCCTGACCGAGCTGACGTGCGGTTCGGCGTCGGTGTTCTTACTGGTGGGCGGTCGACCGCGACTGCGGCCCTTGGCCGAGGAGGCCGTCACCGTGACATCGACACCGTCTCTCAAGGGGTTCGCGCCCGCCCGTCGGTGGTCGGTAGTGGCGCACCCTGACACTGGAAGATCAGCTCGAGGAGGTGTTCACCTGCTTCGGTCGGCTACGCGGGCCCGCCGCTGGTCGCGCCTCATACGGTGATGACGACCTTGCCGCGGGCGTGGCCCTTGGCCCACTCCCGGATGGCCGCGGGGGCCTCGCTCAGCTGGTACGTGCGGTCGATGACCGGCGTTACCTTGCCGTCCTCGATGAGTGCCTTCAGGGCCTCAAGGTCCTCTCTCCGCTCTCTCGAGTAGAGCCCACGCAGCTTCTGACCGATGAACGGTGACAGCATCAGCGCCCCGAGGAGGTGTTCGACGCCTCCGGTCCACCGTCCTCCCCCCTCGCCGCCAACGAGGACGAGAGTTCCTTTCGGGGCAAGCGCACGACGCACGTGCGACAGCGAACGATTGCCCGCGGTGTCGAGGATGAGGTCGTAGCGGTGCGCTCCGTCCACGATGTCGTCGCGGGTGTAGTCGATCACGTGGTCCGCGCCGATCGATCGGACCAGGTCGACCTTGGACGTGCTGCACACGCCAGTGACCTCCGCTCCGAAAGCCTTGGCCAGCTGCACCGCGTATGTCCCAACGCCGCCCCCGGCGCCGATGACCAGGACCTGCTGCCCGGGCTTGACCCGGCCCTTGTCGCGCAGCGCCTGGAGGGCAGTGATGGCGGAGATGGGGACAGCCGCCGCCTGCTCGAAGGTGAGGTTGGCCGGCTTCGGCGCAAGCTTGCCTGCTCGTGCGCGGGCGTATTCGGCGAAGGAGCCGGCAGCCGTGCCGAACACCTCGTCGCCCGGCTGAAACTCGGTCACGTTGGTGCCGACTGCCTCGACCCGCCCTGCGACATCGGAACCGGAAACGTTGACCTTGGGCGCGCGGAGCCCGAACCCCATCAAGCGCACCAGGTAGGGCTCGCCGGTCATGATGTGCCACACGCTCGGATCGAGCCCGGCCGCGTGCACGCGTATGAGAATGTCGTCGGCGCCGGGCACCGGCTTGTCGATGTCCTTGAACTGCAGCACGTCGGCTGAGCCGTACCTGTCCTGGACGATTGCCTTCATCGTGTCACTCCTGTCTCTCCAAGGTCCGGGAACTGGAACACGTCGTCGAGCGCGACGTCGAACACCCGGGCGATCTGAAATGCCATCTCGAGGGAAGGTGAGTAGCGGCCCTGTTCGATGGCAATGATGGTCTGTCGCGTCACGCCGACGCGATCTGCTAGCTCCGCCTGTGTCATCTCTCCGTGCGCGAATCGCAGGGAACGGATCACGTTGGTGACCTTGGTGGGCTTCACCATGGCTGGAAGCCCCGGCGGTAGGCGACGAGCTTTGCAACGGATCCGAGGATCGCCGACAGCACGAACGCCAGGTAGATCGCATTGGCGATCCAGAAGTAGTCCACCTCGGCCATCGCCATGATGAGTACTGCCACTCCACCGATGACGACGAAGGATTGGCCGGTGTACTCGCCGAACCGATAGATCTCCCTGTCGCGCTCGTCCTTCTTGCCGGCGTCCTTGGGCGAGGCGATCGCGACCACGATATGCAGCACGATCGACGCTGCGATCGCCGCGCCGATGGTCCACAAGATCGTCGATACGTAAGACACCTCGGCGAGAGGGGTGCCGTCCGCGCGACCAAGAATGATGGCGAGGTAGGTCGCGTAGGCGACGACCGGGACCACCAGCATGATCCACGCGCTCTTCTCTTCGGACGACATCCTTGCTCCCATGTAAAACATAGTTGACATGTGGAATGTAAGGCAACGCGGACATGGTGTCAAGTTTTCTTTACCCTCACCTGCGCCGAGTGCCCCGTCGTCATGCTCGGGCATGGGCGTCTCGGGACACGGCGCTCGCCTTACACGTGATCATCCGCGACCGGTGCTCGGTGTGGTCCGACTGCGGCTGCTGAACAGCCAGCTGGTCTCCTTGTCACATCGGCTGGGTTTCGGTCGTCACTGCTGTGACAGAACGCGACGAGAGAATGTGACCGATGGACGAGCGCGAGTGGCTGGCGGAGCGATTCGAGGAGAACCGGACCCATCTGCGGGCGGTGGCCTACCGGATGCTCGGCTCGCTGAGCGAGGCGGACGACGCCGTCCAGGAAGCCTGGCTCCGGCACAACCGCTCCGACACCGACGACGTGGAGAACCTGGGCGGATGGCTGACGACGGTCGTCGCCCGGGTGTCCCTCGACATGCTGCGCTCGCGCAAGGCACGGCGCGAGGAGCCCATGGGCGGTCACCTGCCCGAGCCGATGGTAAGCCGCGCGGACGTGATCGACCCCGAACACGAAGCTCTACTGGCCGACTCGGTCGGTCCCGCGCTGCTCGTGATACTCGAAACACTGGCTCCCGCGGAGCGGCTCGCCTTCGTGCTGCACGACATGTTCGCGGTGCCTTTCGACGAGATCGCTCCCATCGTGGGGCGCTCCCCTGCCGCGGCACGGCAGCTCGCCAGCCGCGCCCGGCGCCGGGTACAGGAAGCGGCCCCCGTTCACGACACCGATCTCTCCCGGCAGCGAGAAGTCGTTGACGCCTTCCTCGCTGCGTCGCGCGACGGTGACTTCGACGGGCTTCTCGCGCTGCTCGACCCAGACGTCGTGCTCCGAGCCGACCGTGCAGCAGTGGATGTGGGCGCATCGAGGGAGGTCCGCGGTGCGGCGGCCGTGGCCGACACCTTCTCCGGGCGTGCCCGGGCCGCCCAACCGGCGCTCGTCAACGGAGCCGCCGGAGCCGTGTGGGCACCGCGCGGACGGCCGCGCGTCGTCTTCGGCTTCAGGATCACGCGCGGGAAGATCGTCGAAATCGACATACTCGCCGACCCCGCGCGCCTCCGCCAGCTCGACCTGACCGTCCTGGACAACTAACGCTCAGCGCCTCAGCCACGCCGCGCCGGCCATCACGACCTCGACCTCAAATGTTGCTGCCGTCCGCCCCGCGCGGGCCTGTGTTTGGCTACCCATTTCGCGCCGTCGGCTAGGCCGGCTGGTAGGTCGCGATCATCACGCCGGTGGTCGTGGTCGTGGTGTCGACCAGGCGGAGCGCGGCGAATGAGCCGCCGTCCGTGAACAGACGGCGCCCCGATCCCAGCACCAGCGGGTGGATGAGGAGCACGTACTCGTCTACCAGGTTGCGCCGCATCAGCGACTGGATCAGCTCTCCGCTGCCGAGTACCACGAGGTCCATGCCCGGCTGCTCCCTGAGCTTGGCTACGGCATCGGCGGCGTCGCCCTCGAGGAGCGTGGAGTTGCGCCACGGCAACGGCTCCTCGAGCGTCCTCGACGCAACGTATTTCTGGGCGTTGTCCAGCACCGGCGTGAAGGGGTTGTCCTTCTGATGGGGCCAGAAGGATGCGAAGTCCTGGTAGGTCCGTCGCCCGAACAGCAGCGGCCCGCCCGCGGCCATGCCCTCACCCATCTTGCTGGCCATGACCGGATCGTTGTAGGGCTGTGCCCAGCCACCGTGCTCGAAGCCACCCCGGGTGTCCTCGTCGGGCCGGCCCGGTGCCTGCATCACGCCATCGAGTGTCAGGTTGTTGACCACAACGACCTTGCTCATCTGGGGTTCCTCTCTGTCGAGTGCGTGTTTCATCCACGCAGACCCAACGGCGAAAGGGTCACTTGTAGAGCGCCTTGCCGGTTTCAAGCAGGGTCTTGAGGTCGCTGAACAACTCGCTCCAGCCGCCGCCAGCACCCTCGACGTGGCCGGCGACCATGGCCGCCAGGCTGGGTGCGCCGTCGAGTTCGTGGGTCACGGTCAGCACCGAGACACCCCCCCGCCCCTCCGCGATCTCGTAGGTGAGCCGGGTGACGTCCTCCACCGGCTCCCAGTGCGCGTGCCAGGTCTGGACGAGCTTGTGCGGAGGGTCCACCTCGATGACCTCGCCATCGACGGCAACGTCGGGGGTTCCCATCGCCTTCATTGCCTCCGATGCCAGTGCCCGGTAGGCGCCCCCGGGACGCAGGTCGTACTCGACCGGCGTCTGGAAGCCGTACTTCTCCGTCCACTCAGGCTTGGTGATCGCGTCCCAGATCGCCTGCGGTGTCGCCCTGATGTACACCCGGTAGACTTGTGTTGTCTGCGTCGTGGTGCTCATGCTTCTCCTCCAGTTCGGTCTTGAGATCGACGAGCGCCGACACGCGGCGCTCGGTGTACTTGTCGATCCACCGGTCGTGGATCAGCCGGATCGGCACCGGGTTCAAGTAGTGCAGCTTCTCCCGGCCCGATCGGCGGGTGACCACGAGTCCCGCGTTCTCCAGCACCCGCAGGTGCTTCATGACGCCGTAGCGGGTCATCTCCAGCTCGGACTCGAGCTCGGTGAGCGTGCGGCCGTCGCGCACGAAGAGCCGGTCGAGCAGGAAGCGACGCGTCGGGTCGGCCAGCGCCTTGAACACCCGGTCGTCGTCGGTCACATGAGGAAAATATGTGACCAGAAGGTCACATGTCAAGCGGGACTGGCCGTTCGCCTTGCCAGCGGTCGGTAAGCCGTCGAGCGATGAGTTTCGTCCCGCCGCCAGGTCTACATGGGCAACGTCAGTGGCGAACAGGAGTACCCGATGAGGAAGATCTTCTCGTTCATGGTGGCGACGGTCGACGGGTACTACGAGGGCCCGAACCAGGAGTTCGACTGGCCGAACGTCGACGACGAGTTCAACGAGTTCTCGGTGGAGCAGCTCGATGAGGTCGACACACTCCTGTTCGGGCGGGTCACCTACCAGGGGATGGCGGCGTACTGGCCGACGCCCGTGGCGAAG
>Ga0184612_10001428_pt1 | contig 11488 bp, 9 predicted proteins | sample PLM3_60_coex_FD_133163 | JGI IMG/M metagenome (GOLD analysis project Ga0184612, IMG submission 133163) | Groundwater sediment microbial communities from an aquifer in East River, Colorado, USA - PLM3_60_coex | ecosystem: Environmental > Terrestrial > Soil > Riparian zone | place: USA: East...
AATTAAAGACGGTAAGAATGCTGCCTACAACGACATCAAGGAAGTGTTGTCAACCAACGTTGGAAGCGATGCAGGTATTCTCAAATTATATCTTGCTTCCCTTGCAGAATTGAACATCAATACGCAACTCATTTTTACCCTTCCCCGCGCACAAGGTTCAATTGATTATGACTTCTCCACTCCTCTCGTGCTACAGGAACCTCTTTTGTTTTTTCCGGCATACAAAAAATACATTGCACCGACGGTCAAACATTTACGATATGGCCCTGCACCCGACAATATCGCGGGCAACACTGGCCTGTTTATTACCTACGCCAACCAGATGGGAAGACTTGACTTTCACAATTGTTTTGTCCAAGAGATCGACATACTTTCTCACGAGCATAATAAGCAGGGCGTTAATGCAACCATCAAAGTAAAGAACGGTGTTCCAGAGGTTATCGCAGAGACGTTCTGGCAAGGCTATCGTGCTGCTTTGTACAGAGGAATATATCAGAATACTCAAGGCGCGCAGCGCGAAGATTTTATTAAGAACGTAACGTTATCCGGGATCGATAATCTTACGATCACAAGGCGTTCTTTCGAAGGTGAGGAAGTCAATCTTTCCGCTGATGTTGACTCTTTCTTCAAAATAAGAACAGAGTGTCAGGCACCGGCAATTCTCGAAATGGCTGGAAATGATTACCTGGTTTCAATCGGAAAAGTTATTGGTAAGCAATCGGAGCTTTACCAGGAGCATAAGCGTCAGACAAATATTTATGTGCCCACCATAGCAAACTATTTTCATGAGCTGGTCCTGGAGATCCCCGAAGGATATACGTGTGCAGGTCAAGAAGCAGCGAAAATTCATAACCAGGTAAAAGACGAAAATCAAAACGTGGTTATGGAGTTCATCTCTGACTACCGGATTGAGGGAAACAGGCTCATCATAAATGTCCACGAGGTTTATAAAGTGCTTTTCCTGAAAAAGGAGAAATACGACGATTTCCGTGCAGTGATCAACTCAGCTGCGGACTTTAACAAGTTGGTAGTGGTGCTGACGCCATCGAAGGCGAGTAGTCACTGATGAAACCGCCATGGAATAAGGGATTAAGAGCTTACCACGTTGATTAAATGAAGAAAACTCTACTTTTAACGTATGCTGTCTAAAGTCTGTATTTTCCTGTTGGCCTTTATGGTGTCATCCGCCGTCTTTGCCGAAACCGACACCCTGGTGTTTCGCTCCACATTCGAAGAAAGAATTATCCTTCAAGCGATAAAAAGAAAAAACCCTGATTTAATCACCCTGTATTCTGTCATTAACACCGACTCAGCCGCTGCGGCGCAATACGATGTGAGGCTCAATAAATTTTACGCTTCTCTTGATGTTAAGGTTAACGCAACAAAGTCGAACAAGCAAAAAGCAAAAGTGATCTTCAGGGAAGTACATGATTACTTCCTGAACCAGTATGAAGAACACACTTCCTTCAATAACGTTTTTGAGAATGGACGGTATAACTGCGTGACCGCATCTATGCTCTACTCCATCGTTTTGAAAAGGTATGGAGTTCCATATGCAATCAAGGAAAAGCCTACCCATGTGTATCTTGTCGCATTCCCGGGTAGTGAGAATATCTTATATGAGACCACGAACCCGAAAGGATTCTTCGTCCCCGACGAAAGACAAAAGAAAGCCTACGTCGACGGCCTCATTGCGGTTAAGTTTACTACACAGGAACATGTTTCCAGTGTCGGAATATCGAAAGCCTTCAACGAATTTTATTATAACAATGATAACATTGATGAGATTCAGTTAGCAGCCCTGCAATACATGAACTTTGCGTTGAACGACTTTCAAAATGATCGTCATGAAGATGCAGTAACGTACATTGTTAAGACAAATTTATTATTCCCGTCGCCTAAGCATCAGTTTTTACAATTGGAAATCATTGGAGGGGCGTTAGCCAACAGTAATTTTGACAATCCACGGGACGTCATGTACATAAGTGAATATGCGAACGCATGTCGCGATGTCGCGGACAAAAAAAGAGCCGTCACCATGTTCGGTGACATCATAAAAAAGAGACTAATCGAAAACGATGATCAAGCCTTTGTTGTCAACGCCTTCGCGATCTGCAAAGAAAAGATCCGCGACACCACCGTCGTGAAAGAGATCTCTTATGACTATTACTACGCGATGGCATACACGCAAGCCACAAAAAGTGATTGGACAAGGTCGTTAGAATTCGCTAAGCAGGCGTTCGAGATTAATCCAAAAAACATCAATCTACAGGAGTTGATTCTGCGTGGCGTCATGCTTAGCAGTGACGGTGTGCCCACCAACGAAAAGGCAAGCACGGTGGAGGGCTATGCTGAAACCTACCCATTTCTTCGGAGCAACAAAACTTATAAGTCGCTACTGATTTACGCGTACGCATTTGAATCATACACCAAGTTTTCCCAAAATGCCGAAGCAGATGGCTATTCCTACATGCGGAAGGCCGAAGCTGCCATGAAATCCGATTGGACGAAGATCCCTCTGCTCGATCAGATGATCGGCCTTATGTACGCGGAAGCAGGGGCTTATCACTTCCGAAAGAAGCAATACGCGAAAGCGAAAGAAATTTTGTTAGAAGGACTCAAAGTTGCTCCAAATCACTCCGAGATCAAAGCAAGACTCGAGATCGTGGAAGATGAAAACATGAGACCCTCGCGTCCGTAGCTGGGAAGCCTGGACCTCCTGATTTATCATTTCGATTTCGATTTGGAAGTTCTTTTCATCTTCTTAGACTTATAGAAGATGTTCATCAAGGACTCAGACGCAGACAGCCTCTTGTCATGGGGAATTATGGCCATGAGCTTACTCTCAAGGAGCTCGTTCTCTTCGAAATTATGATATACAATAGGCTTTATCATAGAATTCATTTAAATGACCTAAAAACGAAAGTGAACGACGGTCATATACCCTTTCTATCCAATTTTAACGCGTCCAAAAGAACTCTGAAAATAATCACATCCACAATAAATCTGAACAGAGCAACAACACCGTTCCTAATGAACCAGCGCCTTTACCCTATTAACGTCCTTCGATGTTTTGCTTGCATGCCATAGATCATAGCTGTTTTGCATATTCATCCACAGGTAAGGGGTGTTATTGAATGCCTTACTAAGTTTTAAAGCCATCGAAGGAGATATTCCGGCCTTGCCGTTAATGATATCAGACAAACGTGGTCGGCTAATGAGTAATTTTTCGGCTGCCTGGGTAACACTCAGTCCAAGCGGTTCTAGGTAAAATTCCATTAGGATTTCGCCGGGATGTGGTGGATTATGCTGAATGAAATCTTTCATTTTATAATTTCTCATTTAATGTGTATCTGCGTAATCAATATCGTAGGCACTTCCATTGGTAAACTGAAAAACTATCCGATAATTTCCAGTCACATCAACAGAATGCCAACCAGCATAAGGGGGCGCCTTAAGCTTATGCAACCTCGATCCTGGTGTATTAATGTCCTCACGTTGGTGCGCGTTATTAATTATAAATAGCAATTTTTTAATCTTGTCAAGTCTTTCTTGCGGTAATTTGTTTGTTTTGCCCCTTTCAAAAAGCTCCTTGAGCCCTTTGTGCTTAAAACTCTTAATCATCCAATAAGTGTCTCGAAATATTTCCTTAGTCTTTCCACGTTAATTTCGCATTTTTCGTAGACAATTTTAGTTACGTGTTCCGTAACACAGCACGAATATACGCAAATTTTCGGCCAGGAACCAAAATTTACGGGCTTTCTCTCATCCATTATTATTACTAGCTGTCACCGCCTTTTGAAGAATTTTTACTCCCTTTAAGCTTCGCTCTCAAAACGCCCATATCCTCACTAACTTTTAAATCCAGAATTTTTGCATAATGCTGAGTCGTTTTAAGATTCCGATGACCAAGCATCTTTCCAACCGTCTCAATTGGAACTCCGTTCGTTAGCGTTACAGTCGTGGCGAAAGTATGCCGTGCCGTATGGAAGGTCACCTTCTTTTTGATATCGCATCCATCAGCAATCTCTTTTAAATATGAGTTCATCTTCTGATTGCTCAACACTGGAAGCACTCGACCCTGATTCAAACATTGCGGATCATTTTTATGTCGATCTATAATTTCCAGTGCTGGAGGCAATAATGGAATGCGTGTTGCTGATTCCGTTTTCTGTCGGTTTGTCCAGATCCATTTTTCACCGTCAATGCCTGTAATAATTTCATCGGTTGTCAATTTTTTCACATCCGCGTAAGCTAGACCTATGTAACAGCAGAAAATGAAAATGTCTCGTACTTGACTCATACGCGGCATAAGAAATTTTTTGTCGATGATTCTATTGAGTTCGTCTTCGCTGAGGAATGGCCTTTCTACCTCGCGCTTTGTCATCTTGAATCCGACAAATGGATCGCAGTCTACAGCGGAATGAGTGAAGGCGTGCTTGTAAGAAGATTATGGGTTTACCCTGTAAAGTTTACGATTGACTTGTTGATTCCATATTTCTATACAATAGTGATGGTTTGGAGCGGAGAAAGTCAGTTGCAGCAATTTCATTTATTCTATGATGACATTGAAGATCAGCTTGACGTTCTTCAAGATGATGATGGAGATCAAAGTGAGGCTGCCTTTGAAGACCACAGAAAGAAATTTCTTTCCCTGCTGAATGGTCGAAGAATCTTCAAGAAAATGTCCAAAGATCAAATAACCAAGTTTCTCAACTTTGAAGCAGGTGGTGAGGACGAGGACCAAATTAGTGATAGTCTTAGCTAATACTTTGACCGTTTTGATCTGAGAGAATTCGATGGGTGCTGAAATTTATTTCCAAAGAGCTCTATCTATTTAAAATTTTTGATATACAACTGGCATGATTATAATAGTGGGACTTATAGTTGCCTCAAAAAAGCGCTATTTTTTAGTCGCGCTTAAGTAGAGGTGCGAGACTCGGAACTCAAGCTCCTCATCAAGCCGGATACCCCCTTTGTAGCGGAGAGCGAAGGGATCGAACCTTCATCTCAAAGTCATGAGAACTGTCTTAGCAGGACAGTGTAACAAACCAATATTTACCTGCTCTCCATTTGTTGCCCTGGCAAGATTCGAACTCGCATCCCAAGGTCCGTAGCCTTGTATCCTCATCCATTAGACGACAGAGCAATAATAAAGGGTGATGCATGAGACTCGAACTCATAAACACAAGATCCACAATCTCGTCGCGAAGCCAGTTTGCGTTACATCACCATGTGTTCCGGGAGTGGGATTTGAACAACACATCTATTGATCCAAAGCCAATCGTCCTACCTTTAGACGATCCCGGAATTTTTGTCCGCCTTCGCTTGCCACTAGAGCAAATATGCCCAGCGTTGTGAAAGCTTCGGCGGACACGGTCGGAGAGGGGCGAATCGAACACCCAAGGCAATTGAGCACCGCTTTTACAGAGCGGCCCGCTTCCACTTACGGACTACTCTCCGAAATATTTGTACGCCTTCGCTAAAGCTATGGCGGACGCTGTCCACCTGCGCTGAAGCTTCGGCGGACGCTGTAGGGTAACCTGGATTCGAACCAGGGGTCTTCCCGTTCCAAACGGGACGAGGACGACCAAGCTCCTCCATTACCCTATGTGTAATTGTGACTAAATAAAAAAGCCTCCTTGTTAGGGAGGCTCGTATGATTCACAATGTTTATTCTACATCATTGATCAGGCATACATAGTTCGGCCTCCCGGTCCTGTATTGAGGGCTGGTGCTGGCGATAGGAACTATGTAAATGTCTCTTGTTCATGATTCAAATATACGAGCGGTTTTAATATTGTTACCTAATAGGTAACAATATTTTTTTAATGTGTTGTGGCGCGGAGGGCTTTAACCTCAATCTCCCCGATCCCGATATATCGGAAGGGCGCATTTATCAGCGACTATGCTATCACGCCACCGGCACTGCCATAAGATCAGAAATTTACTTTCTTATCATTCTGACTTGCCCTATGTGGAGATTGCTGGTAACGCTCCAGTCCTTCCCGGCTTCAACGGGACGCTTCTACTTAGTTAGCTTAATCTCCAAATGTTGCACATGCAGGACTCGAACCTGCGACCCCAGAGTTATGAGCCCTGTGCGCTACCAACTACGCCAATGTGCAATGTTGTTGTGATAGATAGAATCGAACTATCAACTTCCATGGTATCAGCATGGTGCTCTACCGTTGAGCTATATCACAGTACGTCCGGCCACACGGTAACGATCCGTGTTCTCCTGCTTAAAAGGCAGGAGCATCACCTTAATGCTTTGGCCGGAGATTTTCCGGCCTTCTTGTCTAAGTCCATAATTTTTATATCAACATCTTTTGTCGAGGTGGCTGGATTTGAACCAACGTGCAACCAACTACGGTTTCAACACGGTATAACCCCGACAAGTCGGGGCGATACACCTCGTGATGATTCACCTTCCACCTGGATTCAAACCAGGAACCTGCCGCTTAGAAAACGGCTGCTCTTTCAATTGAGCTATGGAAGGCGAACCAACTTTTAAAACTCACCCGGCCGGTCCCGATAATTATCGGGATGAACCAGCCTCAACCCCGACAATGTCGGGTTCGCCACCGCGAAACATTCGGGTGTCGATTACTCAATCCAGCCTGGCTATACTACCTGTACAACTTTGAGCTATGCTCATAGGCTGGATATTTGCGGATACTACGGGCATCGAACCCGTCTGATTTTCTGGAGCGACAATCCAGCGACCACACCCAGCAGCCCCAGTATCCAAAAGACAATAGCGGACACAGATGGGCATGATCCACCGACCTGAGCTTTAACAAAGCCCTGCTCTACCGACTGAGCTATGTGTCCGTATAGTTATAAAAGCAAAAAGCCCCGGGCTTTCTACCCGGGGCTTCTATTTATAATGAATCCAATTCTACGGATGCAAATAACGTCCCGGGTACACACAATAATCATTCTTCACCACAAAGCATATGTGCTGCTGGCGTGAACTCAAATCGATATAGTTGATACTCGGTTTCATTTTTTTGTCTTCTTGTGCTACAAAGATAAAACAACTTTCTTATTGTTACCCAACAGGTAACAATAATTTTTTTAGATTTGCCATCCTTAACGCAAAACAGGCGTTACAGGTTTTACGCCTACGTTAAAAAAACCTTCGGCGCAAAAGTATGATCGTATCAATTCGTCATAGCGTCTTAAAAAGCCTTTTTGAAAAAGGTACAGCTACCGGAATATCCCGGGAGCTGAAAGATTTTCTATTACTATGGCTTTCCGTTATACACGCAGCAAAGGACGTGCGTGATCTCTCTATTAAGAATCTTAGCATTCTTGAAGAAGGTGCAAATAATTATCGCCTCAAGGTGCATCGAGTCGGAACATTTTCGTTTCGCTTTGTTGATGGAGAGATACGACAGTTAGATTATAGACAAGAATTAAACTAAGTATCTATGCCAATTATGCACAGCCCAGCGCACCCCGGTCAGATTCTTGAAGAATTATACATCAAGCCACATAATCTGACAATCACCGAGGTGGCAGGAGCGTTGGGCGTGGCACGGAAAAATCTTTACGCTATAATAAAAGGTGAGTATTCAATATCTGTAGAAATGGCATTTAAGCTTAGCAAAGCATTTGATACCACACCTGACTTCTGGCTGCAGGCGCAGATGAACTATGACCTGGCTAGAGGATATAAAGAGGCAAGTAAGGTTAAAGTAAAGCGCTTGATCAAGTAATCACAATTCCTGCCTTTCGGCCCATTCCAATCCATTCGGTAAATCCATTGTATTAAATTCAAGGTGAATTACTCTTCGATGCTTTTGACTTGTGGCTTTTGAAGAAGCATGAAGTAAAAGAGGTTTCATGATCTGAATACCACACACGGCCACATCGCATATAAAAGGAATACCATTTTGAGTGATCAAATTTATTTCTTCATCTGACAGCTTCTTGTTATGCGAGCCTGGCACGACTTTTAAGGCACCATTTGTTTCATCGGTGTCATCAAGATGGATCCTGATTGTAGTGGTATCTCTTAGGATTTCTTCCGGAGGACACACACCATGCACCCCTAATTTCTTTGTCCAGCCTGTAAAACCTTTTGTCTCCAGTCTTTCCTTCACATTGATAATTAGGTCCTGATGCCAGGTGACATACCAATTTGACTCGGGTGTTTTATCAAAAAAGATCGCCTTGCTCAAGAAAAACCTCGGATCTATCTTATTCAATATGTGTAGAAGATTTGCATTTAGAATCAGAGATTTTAACTCAGGGATTTCACCCAAAACATTTCGAATGGCGTGCAGGTTTTCCTCGTTCCTGATCTTGAAATAGTAATCAATTCTGGATTTAATTTGATTGATCTCCTTTTTTGAAAAAACATGGTGAAGAATCATGAACCCTTTATAGGTGAGTTTCTGGATGGCTCCATGCAGAGCGTTTTCACTTAGTTCATACTGGTACTGATCCAGTGCATGAGTCAGGCACTCCTTTATTCTTCTTTTCAGGCGTTCAGGTGAAATTACTCTCACACGATCTCCAAAGCCAAGTATTTCCCGCTCTAACTCATAATTGAGCTGAACTTGTAATGAAAATATTATTCCATTGGGGCGTGTCTCTTCTACGCGTTGAGAATGGTGGATTGGTTTAGTCAATATATATGGAGAGGTCTGATTATCTGCAAAAAGCAATACCCTTTCGGTTTTTCCATCCGGATTTACTGTAACACCCAAAACATCTTTAAAAAACTCCGGGAGCGCGAAATCTGCATCCCTCGGTACATAGGCTTTGTCACATTCCTCAATACTAACAATACGATCCAATGCCAACGTAAGAATTGGAGATTTCCTTTTTTTCACGCCAAGAACGAACCATCTGTTTCGATACTCTTTTAAATAGTATGGATGAAAGGTGAATGTATTGGCGGTTCTGGCTTTGAAAGATTGATAGCAGAGTTCAACCGTGCATTTTTTAATAATGGCCTGGTACAATGATTCAATGTGCTCGAGCCCCTTGAGATTTTCATTCTTTTCAAAATCAATGACCGGCTCAGAATTTGTTTTGGCAGCATATATTTTGTTTTCAAGCCGCTGGACCATTCCGCTTAATTCCTGGAAGTGACTAAAACCCTTGAATTGCTTAAGAATTCCTACTACTTCTGTTAGCTTTCCTAGATCCCGATCCGTCAATGGAATATTTGTGATGGAATAATTGGGGTCTTCATAGGTGTAGTATTTCTTTTCCAGCACAACGATTGGAGCATTATAGCCAAGCTTATCACTGCGCATGAATTGGATGTCCATTTGAATGGAGCGCTTACTGACCCCCTTGTCTATTCCCTCGTATTCGTAGAGTGCTTCGGAGCACGCATCTATCAGGTCATCTAAAGTCCACCTTCTTTTCCTGTTTTTGAGGCAATTGTCAATCGTTGTGTATCGAATAAGGGCGTTCCTGTTTACTGGCATGAGAAAATTTTAATAAAAAACGTGAAAAATATTCACTGCGCAAAAAGACTGCGTAGTAGCGGCTGAATTTTGAATCATCATTTACGCGAAATGACTAAAGTTTTGGCTACCCTCTCCTTCAGCTGGAAGGAGAGGTTTTGAAGGTCTTATAGCTTAAAAGGAAAAGCCTACGGTAAAAGTATTGACGTTCCGTGGAGTGCATGGATGATTCCGTTACTGCTACGCGCTATGACGGATAGATTTTGCAGATGCACCGAAAAACCGCTCGGAGAAGTTTAGTAGGGAAGCGCATTTAGAGCCATGCTGCCCGAAAGGGAATCTCAGTTCGAATCTGGGTAAGGCCACAAAAGTTCTTTGATAAAAATATTGTCCCGATGTATCGGGACTAAAGATCTTTCTCCATGACTATGTCTGGAGGGAGCGCGGAAGAAACAGAAAGTATAAGACCTGATGAGCGTTTCTGTATGGCGCCAAAGTGTTCTGCTGGAAATTCAGTATAACATGCTGCTTAGCTCGATGTTGTTTTCCTCACCTTGTGTGTCGAAGGTTCGAATCCTTCTCCGCCAGCTGGCGGATAACTCAGTTGGTTAGAGTAACAAGCCATGGATTGTTAATCCATTCTTAAAGGAGAAGTACATCGCTTCTATAAAAATGATGACCACCCTGAAAGTAGTTTGGGGCATGTCCGGTCTTAAACCCGGCTAGGACCTACGGGACCAGCAGGATAAGATCAGTCATTTGAAAACTTGTAGGTGTAAGGATACCGGATGGTAAGTCAGCTTACTTTTCTGCACTCAAAACCTTGTCTTCTATCAAGCCCGCTCTTGAAGAAGATTAGTGCGGTGGAGAAAACTAAACGGATAGAACTATTCTCAATTACGCTCCCGTTATCCGAGGATGATGTGTCATGAATTACTTTCTTTTAAATGACTTTATTTAATTAATTTTTAAAACGATGAAAAGGATCAGAATTAACACTGGAAAAATTGGTTTGGTGTTCAGAAATGGTAACTACAAAAGAGTAGTTACAGAAGGCGCTTATTGGTTGCTTCCGAATGAGGATGTATTCCAGTACGATCTGACAAAGCCTTTCCATCCTTCCGTCGATTTGAATATCCTGGTGAAGGATGAACAGTTGGCAAACATGCTGACCGTTGTTGAAGTAAGAGATAACGAAATCGCTTTGCAGTATGAGAATGGTAACTTCAAGAACGTATTGGGACCAGGAAGATATGCCTACTGGAAAGGCGTGACTGATTACTCTTTTATTAAAGCAGACCTGAGCAAGATCGAGGTAACCGAGAACATCGATAGCAATACGATTATGCGGAAAGAAGTATTGCCATATATCAGGGTATATGTGATTGAGTCCTTTGAGAAGGGAATTTTGTTGATCGATGGTAAGTTCTCAAAAGTGTTGGATACGGGGGTATATTACTTCTGGAAGAATGCTGTTGTGATCTCCGTGTTGAAGGCAGATTTGAGACAATTGCAGCTTGAAGTTTCTGGTCAGGAAATCCTGACTAAAGACAAGGCAGCATTGAGAGTTAACTTCTACACCCAATACAAAGTTGTTGATATTATCAAAGCTTTGATTGAGAACAAGGATTACGAGAAACAATTGTATATCCTGATGCAATTGGCATTGAGGGAGTTCATTGGTACGCTTTCACTGGATGAGTTATTGGAGAAAAAAGAATCCATCTCAGCATACGTTTTGGCTACGTTGAAAGACAAAGCTTACAACTTGGGTGTTGAGGTCAGGGATTGTGGTGTGAGAGATATCATCTTGCCTGGCGAAGTAAAAGAGATCATGAACCAGGTGTTGGTGGCTCAGAAAAAAGCTGAAGCCAATGTCATCATGAGACGGGAGGAAACTGCTTCTACAAGAAGCTTGTTGAATACTGCCAAATTGATGGAAGAGAATTCCATGTTGTTCAAATTGAAAGAAATGGAGTACGTGGAGAAAATCGCAGATAAGATCAATAGCATCTCGTTGTCAGGTGGCAACCAGATAATTGATCAGCTGAAGG
>Ga0184612_10001429_pt1 | contig 11487 bp, 9 predicted proteins | sample PLM3_60_coex_FD_133163 | JGI IMG/M metagenome (GOLD analysis project Ga0184612, IMG submission 133163) | Groundwater sediment microbial communities from an aquifer in East River, Colorado, USA - PLM3_60_coex | ecosystem: Environmental > Terrestrial > Soil > Riparian zone | place: USA: East...
CAGCGCGCTGATCCCGTCCGAGCCGCGCCGGAGCAGCAGGCGCAGGCCGATGTCGCGGCCCGGCACGCTCATCGTGACGTAGGGCGAGCCGCCGACACTATCGGTGAGGGCCACAGGGCCGTCCCACAGCAGCGCGCCCTCCGCGTCGGTGATGCGCAGGAGCGGGGCCGGCCGGAAGCCGTTCTCGTGGAAGGTGAAGCCCGCCACTCCGAGCGGATCGTTGACCCGGATCACCTTGCGCGCCAGGAGCTGGCCGTCGCGATAGACGGCCAGGTCCGTCGTGAAGTCGGACGGCCGGCCGGTCTCGAGGCCCGGTGCCTGAAAGCCGTAGCTCCGCAGCACGAGCAACCCCGGCGTGCCGATGGGCTGGACCGTGACGGACTCGCCGCCGGCCACGACGAGCCCCTCTTCCACGCCGAACCGGCTGGTCACGGCTGCCGCGACCAGGAACAGGACGAGTCCGGTGTGCGTGAACAGCGTGGCCATCTTGGTGTACTGATGGCGATCCCCGTACAGGTAACGGACGCCGTCAGCGGTCGTCTCCTCCCTGACTCGGAAGCGGTGCCGACGCAGCACGTTCGACACGGTCGCGGCATCCACATCGTTCATTGCCGCCCGGTCAGGCAGCCGCGGATCGAAGAACGGATCGGGCTGGACCACGCGCACGTCCCGGGACTGCCGCCACAGCCGAGGCGTCCGGTCCAGGGTGCAGATGACGATCGACACGAGGAGCACGACCAGAGCCCCACTGAACCAGGTGGAGCTGAAGACCTGGAAGACCTGCGCACGCTCCAGGAGATCCACCACCGCCGATCCGAAGACAGCGTCGTACCGGTCGTGAATGCGGCCCATCTCGGTGAGGTAGTCCGTGCTCCCGGGACCAGCGCGCAGGGCAAACCCCGGCAGCTGCCGAATGACGAAGCCGACCGTCGCCATGACCCCCAGGTCGATGATCTGGAGAACCGCGAACTCCACCGAGGTGAACAGGCGCCACAGGGTGCGACCGAGCCGCGCCGGCGCGTTCAGCCCGGCCGGGCGGGATTGGCGCGCCAGATCGACCGCCGTCGAGGCGATGACGCTCTCCTAGGGCCGAACAGCCGCGGCAGGCTCCGCGGGCTCCGATCCGGCGGAGGCTGGCCCAGCTCCGGCGGACGAGCCCCCGGCGGCGGCCCGGCGGGCTGCCTCGAGCGCCTGGGCGAAGTCCGCCTGCAGGTCCTCCAGATCCTCCAGCCCGACCGAGCAGCGCAGGAGGCCCGGCGAGATGCCGGCCGCCTCGATCTCGACATCGGATAACTGACGATGGGTAGTCGAGGGCGGGTGCGCCACGATCGTGTGGATGCTGCCGAGCGAGGCCGTTCGCTCGGGGATCGTCAGTGCGTCGATGAAGGCGCGGCCGGCTCGCCGGCCGCCGGCCAGCTCAAAGGCCAGCATGCCTCCGCCGAGCCGGAGCTGCCGCCGGGCGACCGAAGCCTGAGGATGGCTGGGCAGGCCCGGATGGTAGACGGTATCCACGCCAGGCTGCCGCTCGAGCCAGGCGGCCAGGGCCGTTGCCGTCGCCGCATGGCGCTCCATCCGCACGGCCAGCGTGGTCAGCCCGCGCAGGGCAAGGAACGCGGCAAACGGCGCCAGCGTCGCGCCGGTGTCGGTCTGGACCGCGCGAATCCGCGCGATCCGCTCCCGGCTGCCAACCGCAACGCCGGCCAGCACGTCGGAGTGACCGCCGATGAACTTGGTGGCCGACTCGATCACCACGTCGGCCCCCAGCTCGAGCGGCCGGCAGATGTACGGCGAGGCGAAGGTGTTGTCCACGACGAGGATCGCGTCGTGTCGGTGGGCGAGCTGCGCGAGCGCCTCCAGATCGGCGACCACGATCGTCGGGTTGGAGATCGTCTCCACGTACAGCAGACGGGTCGGTGCGGCCGCGAGCGCGGCCTCGGTGCCCGCCAGGTCCGTCGCGTCTACGAAGTCGGTCCGGATCCCGAGCTTGCCGAGCACGTTCGTCAGCAGCGACCTCGTGGAGCCGTAGACGGCACGGGTGCAGACGATCCGGTCCCCCGCCGCGAGGACGGACAGCAGGGTGGCGTGGATGGCCGCCATCCCGGTCGCAAAGACGAACCCGTCCTCCGCGCCATGGAGCTCGGCGATGGCCGCCGCCAGCGTCTCACCGGTTGGGTTGGAAATCCGCGCGTAGGCGTAGCCCGGCTGCTCGTCGGTGAGGATCGCGGCCAGCTCATCGACATCCGCGGAGGAGAAGGTCACCGACTGGTAGATCGGGACGGAGTTGGGTTGCTGGTCGACGTGCGGCGGCCGCGTCGCTGCCCGGATGGCGCGGGTGGAGAAGCCGTTCACCGCGCGATGCTACACCGAGTCGGGCTGATCCTCGCCGGTGGCCATCACACCGACTCCCCTGCCGGCGTCCGCGCTCTCCCTGGACTCGCGAGGCTCGCCGTCGTCTCGATCGCCGTCGTCCCGATCTTCCTTGGCCCCCTGGCCTGATGCCGGAAAGCCCGCCACGCGGTTCTTGCCCTGGCGCTTGGACACGTACATTGCCTGGTCGGCCGCGATCATCAGGTCATCCGCGGTCGTCCCGTCGTGGGGATACGCGACCACACCGATCGAGAGCGATGCGCGCAGGGCGGCATCCGGCCCCTCGAGTGACCGGCCGGCCACGCCTTGCCGGATCTTCTCGGCAAGGACGAACGCGCCCGTGGGATCGGTTTCGGGGAGGAGCACCACAAACTCGTCGCCGCCGTAGCGCGCCGCCGTGTCGATCCGCCTGACGCCGGCCCGGATCGTCTCGCTCACCGCGCGGAGCGCCTGGTCGCCGCGATAGTGGCCGAACCGGTCGTTGATGGCCTTGAGCCCGTCCAGATCCATCATCAGAAGGCAGAACCCCCGGCCGGACCGCGCCGAGCGCTGGATCTCGCGTTCGAGCGCGGCGAAGAAGAACGACCGGTTGTAGAGGTCGGTCAGCGAGTCGACCGTCGAGAGGCGGATGGCGGCCTCGCGCGAGCGGCGCTGTTCCCGCGCAATGACGGTCGCGACATACGCAAGGAGCACCAGCGCTGTGACGTTGATGGCAACGGCGGTCACCGCCGACGCTTCGAGCCGGTCGCCGGTTGGTCGGATGCCGACCGCCGCGAGGTAGCCGATTGTGGACGCCGTGGCCAGGATCACGGTCACCCGTGGGCTGACCACGAGTGCCGCGCCGGCAACGATGAGTGGGAATGTGAAGAAGAACGGGCTGTTCTCCTGCCCGGTCAACGCCACCAGCAGCGTTGCCAGGGTGATCGCGACCGACCCTTCGGCGATGAAGCGGGCCATGCCCAGCAGGCGTGGCGGCAGGACATCGTGGATCGTGAGCACGAAGAGCCCAGCCACCGCCAGCAGACCGAGCACGGCCGCCTGCGTGTCGGACCAGAGACCCGTGAGTGCGACGATCGCCGACGAGGACAGGATGAACACGAAGCTGACGATCCGGACGACGCGGTCGTACGCCTCCGTCGGGACACCGTCCACCGCCAGCTCGTCGGGGCCGGCGAGCCGCCCGTCGGGGAGCCGCGTGCCGGCCAGGGCCGCGGCGGTGGCCGGCTCGGCCGTCTCTGCGTCAGCGACCGTGAACGGCGACGGCCGGCCCCGGAGCGTCGGGGCGACCACGATCGCCATCAGGCCCACGTTGGCCACGACGGCGATGATCAGGAGAAGAAGCAGAGGTTCGATCGGCACCCGCGCATCCCGAATCACAAGGGAGCACGGTGCCCCCGTGATCGCATCTTAGCCCGCGTGGGACACACGCTGTCGCGCCGAGGCACCGCTATCTGAGGGCCCGCGGCCAAGGGAACGGCTCCGGATCGGCTCAGGATCGGGCCGCCAGGAACGTCAGCGTGTGCCCCACTGATAGGTCTGTTTGACCATCCGGAGATAGACGAACGTCTCGGTATCGCGGATCCCTTCGATGCGCCGGAGGCGTTCGGCCAGGAACGTGAGCAGCGCGGCGTTGTCCTCGCAGACGGTCTCGATCAGCAGGTCGTAGGTCCCGGCCGTGATCACGACGTAGTCGACCTCGGGGAACTGAGCGACCGCGTCGGCGACCTGCATGAGCGCGTCCCGCTCGCAGCGGATGCCGATCATCGCCTGCTGCTGGAAGCCGAGCTTGAGGGGGTCCGTGACCCCGACGATCTGGAGGATGCCACGCTCGACGAGGCGATTGGTCCTCGCCCGGACGGCCGCCTCACTCACCCCGAGCTCGGCCGCAATCTGGGTGAACGGCCGGCGACCGTCCTGCTGGAGGTGCTCGATGATCCGCTTGTCGAGCGTCGAAATCTCGTCACCGGAGCGCGATGCCGCGGTCCGGCTCCTCGACTGCGCCATGCTGCACCTCGCGCTCCGACTGGTGGATGCGCCTGCGAGACTAGCAGAATCCGTACAGCGTGCCAACGAAATGCGTCACCCCGAAGGCCAGTATCAGCGGGGTTCGCAGGGCCAAACGGGCGACGAACCGGGAAAAGCGTCCCCGTCGCGGCTCGACGGTCAGTCAGTCGGTGGGTCGCCCGCGCGTCAGCGCTTGGAAGGCGACGGCGCCGGGCTCTTGGGTGCGGCGGTTGGCGGGGCAGGTGGCGGGACGGGCGTGCTGGGCAGCGTGATCGCGACGACCGAGCGCTGGTAGAACGGCCCGATGAAGGGATCCAGCGCGGCGACGATCCGCGCGGCTTCCGTCTGCATCTCCACGGTGGGAGTGACCGGAAGGAGCTTGGCGTCCCGTGGCCCAAGGTTGATCACGATGTTGCCGGCCCAGAAGGTGTAGGTGGAATCGCCCTTGGCGATCTTCGTCCCAGGCTTGAAGCCGGCTTCGGTGAGGGCCTTGGGACTGCTGTACTGCTGGATCGCCAGCGGCTGGAACCCATCCCGCACGAACAGCACGCTCACCGGCTCGCCCGACGGACCGGCTCCCAGGCTCTCCTGGGTGACCGGCAGACCGGCCCCTGCCAGGATCTGGAAGATCCGGTTCGGGTCGACGGTCCCGGTGAGTCGCCGGTCCTGGCTGGCCGTGGGCGTTCCCGCCGCGTTGGGCGATGTGGGTGAGGGCGTGCTGTTGTCGCCACACGCGGCGACACCGATCACGAGGGCGCAGACAACGGCACAGTGGGCCAGGGCCGTTTTGAAGGCGGGCACGGTCCAGAACGCCGCGCCAAGCGCAGCGTGATGACCCCGTTTGCGCGTCATCCCCGGCGATGCCCCCAGTGGTTTCGCATCGGCCGGATGCTAGCACCCGGCATGCTGCGCGGAGCCGACCCGATGGTCCTGCACCCCCCGGGACCGTGACGTACTGCCCTCAGCCGGCCAGACCGGCCGAACGTCATCCTCGGTCCAGGGCGTGGAGCACCGGCGCGAGCGCCTGGATGGAGTCGAGCGTGATCGGATCCACAACCAGCTGCACGTGGCTGATTCCCTCGCGGGCGAAGCCACGCAGCACCTCCGCGATCTCCTCTGGTGAGCCCTTGACCGGGGGAGCCGGGTCTTCGGCATAGTCTCCCTGCTGCCGTCCGGCTGCGCCGGGCAGCTGGACGAGGACCGCGACCGTTCGCTCGACGTCGGCGGGATCGCGCCCGGCCGCACGGCAGGCGGCGTCCACCTGCTCCCGCAGGACCGGCACGCCATCCGGGCGGTTGCCGGTGTCGGTGAACCAGACGTTCCAGGCATCCACGTGGGGCAGCGTGATGGCAAGCATCCGCTCGCCCTTGGAGCCCACCAGCAGGGGCGGGCCGCCGGGCCGGGCGGGACGTGGCAGGAGTTCGCAATCCCGGGCCTCGTAGAACTGGCCGGCGAAATCGACCTGCCCGTCGCGCAGCAGCGACCTGATGATCGTGAACGCCTCTTCGAACCGGGAGATCCTCCGGTCGAACGGGAAGCCGAACGCCCGGTATTCGGTCTCGTTCCAGCCCGCGCCCAGCCCAAGGATGAGCCGCCCGCCGCTCACCTCGTCGACAGTCGCGGCCATCTTGGCGAGCATCGCCGGGTTGTGGAAGCTCGTGCACGCCACGAACGGCCCGAGCAGGACCCGGCTGGTCGATGCGGCCAGGGCCGCCAGCATCGTCCAGACTTCCCATGGCCCGCGGGCGCCCAGGCCGGGCGTCCGATACAGGAGGTGGTCGCCGAGCCAGATCGAGTCGAAGCCCACGTCCTCGGCCAGCCTGGCCATGGCCACGTATTCCGGCCAGCGCACCTCGCGCTCGACCTCGGGCATCTGGATTCCGACTGTCAACGGGCGATGCGTCACTGAATCGGACATGCCAGAAGCTTACCGACCGGTCGAGGCGCGAACGTCGTCGCCTACCGCTCGTCCTGGGCGCGCAGCCAATCCATCGCGACAGGGCTGGCGTTGAGGACCGAGACATGGCCGTCGCGGGGGCGCAGCCAGAGCTCGGACGTTGGGCAGGCGCGCATCAACCAGTCGGCATGGGACGGCGGTATAACCCGATCCTGTCCCCCTTGCACCAGGAGGACGGGCACGTCGACGTGCGCCACGTCGAAGCCCCACGGCGCGACGAACGCGAGGTCATCGTCGATCAGGCCCTCGGGCCCGGCGGCGCCGGCGCGCCCGGCATCGGCACCCAATGATGCCCAGGCGCCCGCCAGCGCCGCCCAGTCAGCCGGCGTGAAGCTGTTCTCGTCGAATTCGTCGGTCGCGGCGTAGCGTTCGCGCGCCTCCCGCCCAGAGGCCGCCGCGCGCAGTCCTCCGTCGGAGACCATGCCCGCGAACCAGTCGAAGCTCGTGGTGAACGGCGCCGGACTGGCCAGACAGACGGCGGCCGTCACGCGCCCGAGCAGAACGGCGGCGCAGGCAAGGGCATGCGGACCGCCACCGGACGCGCCCATGACCGCGAGCCGTTCGATGCCAAGCGCGTCCAGGATCTGCGCGACGTCGCCGGCGGCGGACGCGACGTTCCGGCCCCGATGGGAGCTCGATCCACCGTAACTGGGCCGGGCGTACGACAGCAGCCGAATGCCGCGCGCTGCGGCGGCAGTTACGAGCGGCTCGAGAAGCGCTCCGGTCTGCGGCGAACCATGATGCCAGAGCAGCGTGAGCGCATCGGACGTGGTCTCGTCGCCGGTGTCATGGACCCGCACCAGCCGACCGTCGGTCAGTTGCACGTCCCGGATGGACACCATGGACCGAGTCTAGGGCACCTTGCGGGCGCGGCGTGGTGCTGGGTGGCCGTCCGGGTCGGGCCCATTCCATCGCACTCGTCCGAACCGTTACTCTCGGTAGGAAACGAACTTGTGCCGGCCGCTCAGCCCCGCAGAGCGCAAGTTCGAGCTTGTCAGCGGACCGAGCCCGAGCCTAGAGTTGCGGCCTGTCTCGGCAGCGGACCACCAGATCGTGGGATCCCGCGCCAATGGGAGAGAGGGAGGGTTGGTATGCGCTACGCGAGCGCGCTGGTCGTAGCCCTGTTGGTGCTCATGCTGCTGCCGGTCGGAGCGGCGGCCGCGGAACCCGGCGACGAGCCGGCGACCGCCGTTCCTGCGACTGTCGGGGTGAACCCCGGCGACTCGACCAACATGACCTCGAACGCGGCGAACGATCCCGCCAGTTGCGGCGAGTTCGAGGACTTCAGCAACACGATGTGGTTCTCGTACACGGCGGCCAAGTCGGGGACGACGGTCGTCGACCTCAACTCGTTCGTGTCCGTGGACGGCTCGACCGACTTCCTGGCGATCCTGTTCGTCTACGCCGTGGGTTCGAACGGCAGCCTGACCCTGGTCGGCTGCTCGGCCTACCCGGCGACCGTGACTTTCAACGCCTCGGCCGGCACCACCTACCTGCTGTTGTCGGCGGCGCTCGATGCCGAGGACACCGGCGAGCCCGAGTTGTCCGGGCACGGCGGGACGTTCGATCTGTTCATCACCGCGGTCAAGGGCCGGGTCCTCAGCGATCGCTTCCACGACAGCGACACCTTCGTCGACGAGTTCTGGAGCGAGGAGTGCGGCACCGAGGTCACGGTCTCGTTCGATGACCGCGGCATGTCGAAGACCTTCCTGTCCTCGAGCGGACAGCGGATGTTCACATTCTTCCTCGTCGGCTCAACCACCTTCTCGGATGCCGACTCGAGCGTGACCTTCTCCTACGCTCAGTCCTACCGGGACAACCTCGTCGGCAAGCAGACGATCGTGGGCCTGCCCCAGAAGCTGGTCGTCAACGGCCAGATCTACGCGCTCGACGTCGGCCGGCTGGTCTTCGACTACGAGGGCAACATCCTGTTCGACGCCGGCTCCCACGAGTTCTTCAACCAGGGCGTCGACATCTGCGCCCTGCTCGCAGGCTGACCACCACCCCGGCACCACCCGTCAGCAAGCGGCGGCCCTCCCCCGGCCGTCGCTCGCTGGCGTCTGTGGCAAGTGGTCGGGGCGGCCGGATTCGAACCGGCGATCTCGTGCTCCCAAAGCACGCGCGTTGCCAGACTACGCCACGCCCCGACGAGCCAGACGCGAGTACGCACGATACTCGACATCGTGCCTGTCTGACGACCCCTGCGGTAATCCGGCCCGACGGCCGGGCGCCGTTCCCTCGGCGCTCTTTGGCTGAAGCCGGTACAGGATGCCGGATTGGTCCGGATATCGCCGTCCCCATGGGAGAGCCACCGGACCGACCGGAACCAGGTCGAAGGAGTCACGCAATCGGTCGAGCTCACCCGGCACGTAGAACAGCGCGTAGACCGGGCGCTGCCGGGCGACGACCTCCAGCGGACCGGTCACCCGGTCGCACGTCACCCGCGCAGTCGGGTCGGGGGCCCACAGTGAAACGTCAGGACGCTGGCCTTCGATGCAGTGGGCATAGCTCAGGTTCGTCAGCGCATCCCAGTACGTCAGCAGGACGGCGTTGGGGGCGAGCTGTGCGAATATCGCGGGCGCGAACTCCTCGCCGACCCGATTGGCGCTCTGGTCACGGATGGCCCAGTTGCTCGTCAGGATCGCGATCGGCAGCACGACGAGGACGACCTCGACGCCGGCCGCCCTGGGCCCGAGTCGCGCGGCAATCGCGGCCACGATCGTCTCCAGGGCGACCGCCATCCACACCGCCAGCACGAACCAGGCAGCCAGCAGGTAGTGGTCCAGGTCGCCCAGGTAATTGGCAAAGACGTACACGCTGATCAGGGCCATGAGGCCGAGCATCAATGCGGCCCAGCGATCGCGGATGAGCTGGATCGCCCCACCGGTCAGGCCCAGCGCGAGGAAGGGCAGGTTCGCCTGCGACTGGAACTGGGCGACGACTCCAGGCAGCGCGCTCCAGGCGGCACCCAGGCTCTCGGTCGACCCGAAATGCATGTCTCCGCGGAATTGCGCCCCGCTGATGAGGCTCGACACGCCGTCCCACGTCAGGAGCGAGCCGTATACCTCCGGCGGGCCGGCCAAGGCGCGCAGCGGGATGAACAGGTAGAGAGAGACCCCGGCCAGGAACAGGAGGGCGGCCTGTGCCAGCAGGCCCGGACGCTCCCTGAGCCTGTGCCGCGCATCAACGAGCACGAACAGCACGGCGATCGGGACGACGGTCACGGCGAGAAGGTGGTTGGCGACCGACAGCCCGGCCAGCAGGCCACCGAGCCGGAAATCGGAATCCCGCCGCTCCGCCCGCCACACGAGCGCTCGGTGGATCACCAGGCCGACGAGGAGCAGGTGAAGCCCATTCATCTCGGAGAACGTCGCCTCCAGCCAGAGCGTCCCCGTCACCGCCAGCGTCAGCCCGGCGATCGCGGCGATGACCGGACGGACGCCGAGCCGCGTCGCCACGAGCACGACCGCGGCTGCGGCACCGGCCGCGGCGACGGCGGACAGCAGGTTCGCTCGATACGCGACCGAGCCGATGGGCAACAGGCTGAACGCCTTGCCGAGCAGGACGTAGAGCGGATAGCCCGTCGGGTGCGGCACGCCCAGCTGGGCCGGGATCATCTGCATCTCGCCCCAGTCGCCGAAGCTGGACCCCGGCAGCAGGGTCTGCACGTAGACCAGGAGCGCGATCAGGAACACGCCGATGGCGGCCACGCGGGCCACACCGGCCGCGCCGACGTCCGGCATGGCGATCTGGAACCGACGCAGGGCGGTCAACGGGGCAGCGGGATGGTTCGCGTCAGCGCGGTGGGGCCTCCGCGGCCAGCGTAGCGAAAAACCCCGCCAGCGTGTCGGCTCCAATGCCCGAGACGGTGGCTGGACATGAAGAGGCCGGCGGCTGTCGCCGCCGGCCTCGAGCTCGACCGCTGGGGTCAGTCGGGCCGGTGATTCTTGCTCTTGCCCCTGGTGGCGGCGGCCGCACCGTGCGTGCCTCGGGCGACGAGGCTGACGGCGCCGCCATGGTTGTTGTTGGGCCCGCCAACGGCGCTCTTGTCCTGCGCCACTTTGCTGACGAGCGCGCCGTGCTCGCCCTGCGCGCCTCCAGCGCTTTCGCCCTGGCTATCGCCGTCCGTCTCAGGCGTATCGGTGTCCGGCGCCTCGACCTCCGGCTGCTCGGCCGGATCGTCCTGGACCTCGGCGACAGGCGTCGAATCACGGTGGGGATTGGCGGCGAATGCGACACCCGCGGTGAGCGCGATGCTCACGAATGCTGCGGCGACGGCTCGAGTCTTCTTCACGTTCACAGTACCTCTCCGCTGCCCCGGGCGGCGGCGAAAATTGCGGTGGTTTCGGCGATGCACATGAGATAACGAGCCGAGGCCGGCCCGAGTTAGGGGTACGGACGTCCTGACCGCACGGCGCAACAATGCGTCCGGGCAACACGGGAGGCCCGTCGTACGTCTAGAACGTGGCGCCGGGCGACGGCTGGCAGGCAGACACGGATCGCCCGGCGCCGCCAGACGCGCAGTTCGCCGTGGCTCGAGATCTCAGAATCCCCGCGCCGCCAGCCGCGGCGCCATCCTTCGGGCCGCGCGGGCACGGTGCGAGATCTTGTCCTTCTCGCTGCGAGCGTACTGGCCCAACGTCCGCCCGCCGGGCGGCTCCGCGGCCGGCTCGAAGATGGGGTCGTAGCCGAAGCCGCCACTCCCACGCGCCGACGTGGCGATCCGGCCGCGACAGGTGCCCCGCGTCTGGATCATCGGGAGCGCGCACTGCGGACCGGCGGCCCCGGCCAGCGCCAGCGCGAGGACGCACACGTACCGGGCGCCACGGCGCTCGGGTGGCAGCTCCCGCAGCGCTGCCAGCAGCTTGGCGTTGTTGTCGGCGTCGGTGGCGTCCTCGCCGGCGTACCGCCTTGTGCGGACACCCGGACCGCCGCCCAGCGCGTCCACCTCCAGGCCCGAGTCGTCGGACAGCGTGGGGAGCCCCGACAGCCGGGCGTAGAAGCGGGCCTTGAGACGTGCGTTCGCCTCGAACGTCGCGCCGGTCTCCTCCACCTCATCGACGATTCCGAGCTCGCGCAGCGACACGAGCTCGGCCCGCTGCGGGCCCAGCAAATCGCGCAGCTCGCGCAGCTTGTGCTGCGAGTGGGTGGCGACGAGG
>Ga0184612_10001430_pt1 | contig 11480 bp, 10 predicted proteins | sample PLM3_60_coex_FD_133163 | JGI IMG/M metagenome (GOLD analysis project Ga0184612, IMG submission 133163) | Groundwater sediment microbial communities from an aquifer in East River, Colorado, USA - PLM3_60_coex | ecosystem: Environmental > Terrestrial > Soil > Riparian zone | place: USA: East...
AGGTGCCCGTTCGATTCGAACGTCACCGCCAGCGCGTCGACCGTCGCCCCGGAGACCAGGATGTTGCCCTGCGCGGCGTAGCCGGCTCCGGTGCGTCCCCCGGCCCAGTCGTGACAGCTCTCACCGGTGAACGTCGCTGCGTGGCCGGAGCCGTCCACCACGCCCACCTGCCGCTCCGCCCGCCCCGCGTCGGCGGACGTGATCGCCGTGATCACTTCCTCGGCCGAGTGGCCCCTGCGGAGCAGCGCCAGACCGTCTGGGCCGTAACGCGGGTTCGCGTACGACTGGGTGGCGACGGCTCCGACGTGCGGTTCTGCCCACGGGACGACCGAGCCGACGGCGAGGAACTTGGACTGGACGGCGACTCCCCACTGTCCCGATTCGAGGTCGCAGGCGACGATGGAATAGGTGGCGACGATCCGGCTAAGGGCCATAGGTCAGCTCGCGCAGGTCGAGGTCGAGCAGCTCGCGCCGATCCCCGGGCACCAGCACGGTGGCAACCTCCGGATGCGAGAGCGCAGCCTTCACCTCCTCGGCAGAGCCTGCGCGCACGACGATGGGCCGCCCTGCCTCGTGTGCCTCGCGCAACTGCTCTGCGTCCGCCACCTCGTCGAGCACGAGCGCGTCGGCCATGTCGAGGTCGCCCTCGACGACGATCTCGGGCACGCGCCGACCCGTGGCCCCGAACCAACGCTCTCTCACAGCGTGATCGCCTCGCCCGGCTCGATCTGCTCGACCCGGACGCCGGGCACGAGCTTCGCGAGCTCCTCCGGCCGGCCGGTCAGAAGCGGGAACGTTCCCCAGTGGCACGGGACGACGCGCTTCACGCCGAGCAGCTCACACGCGACGGCCGCTTCGCGCGGGCCCATCGTGTAATGGTCGCCGATCGGGAGCACCGCGAGGTCGGGCTCGTAGATGCGCCTGATCAGCTGCATGTCGCCGAACACGCACGTGTCTCCGGCGAAATAGATCTTCTTTCCGTCCTCGAGTTCGACGACGAGCCCGCACGGCTCGCCCATGTACAAGTCCTCGATGCTGCTCGAGTGGTGGGCGTTCGTCACCGTAACCTTGATCCCGTCGGCGTTGACGGTCCCGCCCTTGTTCGGATCGTTGCCGGCGCCGCCCTCGACCCCCTTCGCCTCGAGCCAGTTGCGCAGCTCGACCGGCGCAATCACGCGGGCCTTGTGCTTCTGCCAGAGGTCAATCGTCGAGCCGACGTGATCCACGTGGCCGTGCGTCAGCAGGATCAGGTCGACCCGCTCCGGCTCCCGTTCCGAGTCGGGACAGGTCGGGCCCTGCAGGAAGGGATCGACGTAGATGCGCTTCCCGCCCGGCGAATCGAGCCGGAAAGCGGAGTGTCCGAGCCAGGTCAGCGAGGTGTCAGCCATCGGTCTCCTTTGGATCCGGGGATGCGGCGCGGAGCGTAAAGGAACGTCCGAGGGTGAGGCGAACCTTTGGCGGGAATGGCTCGCCGCCTGCTCCCGGCCCTCATCGTCTTCACGGCCCTCCTCTTCGACGTCGGCGGCGGCCACGGGGCCGCGCTCGCGCTGCTGCTGCTCGGCATCCCGGCCGCTTTCATGCTCCTCCTCGACTGCTACGGCGACGTCGTGGAGGAACGCTGCAGCCGCCTGAGACCGGCGCTTGCCGCTCTGGCGCTCTTCCTGGTCGTGCTGAGTGCCGCGCTCCGTAGCCCGGCGGTGGTCGGTGGTCTGCCGCGGTTCGCGCTCTCCGCCCTCGTCGTGACCCTGTTCCTCTACGCCGCCGTGGCAGTGGGAGCGCTCATGCCCGCGCGGCGCACGCAAGTGGTCGAGCTGCGCGCCGAGGAGCCGCCGGCGAGGCGTCGGCGCGCCGCCTGATCAGTTGAGCCGGACGACTACGAACGCCACCACGGGCTGGGACTTCCCCTTGAGCTGCAGTGGCTCGAGGGCCTCCAGGACCGCAGAATCGGCGATCGCCTCCGCCGTCACGGCACCGATCACGACCTGACCGGGCGCTGCCGCCGTTTGGAGTCGAGCCGCGAGGTTCGTCGTCTCGCCGATCGCCGCAAAACTTCGATGCTCGACCGTACCCACGTTGCCGACGACCGCGGGACCCGTGTTTACTCCCGCTCTGAATCGCGGCCAGCCTGCGCGACCGGCCGCGAGCTCATCTGCCGCGGTCTGCATGGCCAGCGCGGCGGTCACGGCTCGGTTCGCGTGATCGGGTTGGTCGCCTCCTGCGTTGAACACGACCATCACGGCGTCTCCCGCGAAGCGCTCGATCAGCCCGCCGTGGTCGCGCACCACGACCGGGACGGTCACGGCCCAGTACGCGTTCAGCATCGCGATCACGTCAGTCGGGTCGGCGCGCTCGCTGAAGGCGGTGAAGCCCTGCAGGTCGGCAAAGAGCACGCTGACTTCCCGTTTCTCTCCGCCGAGCTCTGCTGCACGCGGATCTCGCCGCAGGCGCTCGGCGAGGGGCGCCGGCACGTAGGGGCGGTAGAGCCGGTCGACATCGCGCAATTGAGCGGCGGCGCGCTCCAGGAGTGCGGCCTGATCGTCTGCGAGGTTGAACCTTGCCGCGACCTCCCGCGAGCGTGCGGGCACGTCTCCGCCGCGCTCGGCCTCTTCCGCCAGCTCGGTCAGCGCCCGGGCGTACCCATCGTTGACTCGGGCGATCGTGTCCTCGAGATAGAGACCGCCCAGCGCCTCGGCGAGCGACCCTCGCCTGCGGTACTCGTACCGCGCAGCTCCGGCCACCAGCAGGAAGGCAATCGCCATCAGCACATGCCACTCCCACCAGGTCGCGTGCCAGTTGCGTGCGAATGCCACGGCGACGAGCGCCTCGGTCAGTAGGACCCAGGCGATGGTCACGGCGACGAGCAGGAACGCCGGGCGCCTGCGGTAGAGCTCCAGGTAGCGCCAGGCTGCGTAGGCGTAGAGCACGCCGCCCGCGACTGCGAACCCGACCAGCGGGCCGGTCGCGTCGTCCGGCGGCAGCGGCTGATCCAGCGGCGGGAACGACGTGAGCGACCAGACCGCCCAAAGCGTCAGCAGCAAGAGGAGCCCGAAGCGCAGTAGTCGCTCCCGCCTCAGTACCGCGAGATTGCGCTCCGGGCCAATGTCCAGACCGGACAGCGCGGCGAAGCACGCGCCTAGGAAGAGCCCAACGGGCGTTGCGACCACGAAGCCCGTGTTCTTTCCGTCGAGCAGGACGCCCGGTGTGGCGAGGGCATGCAGGCCGAGGAAGCCCGCACTCGCTAGAAACGCGAGCGAGACGAGGAATACGCGCGCATCACCGCGACGACGCGCTGCCTCGCTCATCGCCAGCCCGAGAACGACGTTGACCACGGCGACCGTGAGCACGAGCCAGAAGTGGGACGGGTGATGCTCCCAGTGCACGTCCCACCCCGGCCGGGCCAGGAGCACGAAGAACCCGGCCAGCGGCAAGAGGAGTGCGAGCGACCAACGGACCACGCGCGAGGTTAGCTCAGACGTCTACGAGAGGGCTTCGTCACCGGCTGTTCATATTTGCGTACGGATAACCGCACCTCGATCGGTGTGTGTTCCGCCTTGCGGTGGTCGTGCTGCGACGGATAGAAGGTAAATCGTGCTTGCTCGCCTAGCGCACATCGTCCACCGCCGGCGTGGGCTCGTCGTGGGAATCTGGTTCCTGCTGACGGCGTTCGGCGTGTTCGCGACGATGAAGGTCTCCGATCGCTGGTTCGAGTCGTTCTCGATCCCGGGGTACTCCGCCTACGAGACGAACCAGAAGGTGGTGAAGACATTCGGCACGGGCGAGCAGGCGCCGCTCGTCGCTGTCTTCGAATCCAGCGGCGACATCACGAAGCAGGACCTGACGCCGGCAATCAACGCGGCCGGAGCGGTCAATCCAGGCTCGCGGGTGAGCTCGTACTTCGACGAGCACAACGCGATGTACCTCTCGGGTGACCGGCATACGACCTTCGCGGAGATCTATCCGCCCGGACAGAACACGTTCACCAGCGAGCCCAATATCAAAGAGGTGCGTGCTGCACTGAACGCGAACGCGCCACCGGGCGTCACCACGCACCTGACCGGGCTCCTCCCGCTCTACGACGTCTCGAGTGAAGGCGGGGAAGGGCCGAGCGTGCTGACGGAGGCGTTGATCGGCGGGCTCGGGGCTCTCGTGATCTTGCTCTTCGTCTTCGGGACTCTGCCCGCAATCGGCATCCCGCTGGCGATTGCGATCACCTCGATCCTCAACACCTTCACCCTCGTCTGGGTGTTGACCTACGTGACGGACGTCTCGATCATCGTCCAATTCCTCATCGCCCTCGTCGGCTTAGGCGTGGCGATCGACTACGCATTGCTGATGATCTTCCGCTTCCGCGAGGAGCTCGCTGCAGGGGAGGACACCGAGACCGCGCTGGTCGAGACGATGACGCACGCAGGGAAGTCGGTGATCATCTCCGGCTCGACCGTGGCCGTTGGTCTCTTGAGCATGATCCTGCTCCCGCTGCCCTTCATCCGCTCGATCGGCATCGGCGGAATGCTGATCCCCACAGTCTCCGTCCTGGTCTCGATCACGCTCCTGCCGGCGCTGCTGTCGCTGCTGGGACCGCGAATCAACAGGCTCCGCGTGATGCCCAGGCGGTTCGTCAACGTCTCGAACGCGGACTCGGGGCTCTGGGCGCAATGGGCGCGACTCGTCGTTCGCCGCCCTGTCGCCGTTGCCGCCGTGGGGGCGGCCATCGTCGCCGTCCTGCTCGTATTCGGATCTCAGCTGAACCCGAGTGAGGCTCAGGCCAAGGATTTTCCAGGCAAGGGGGACGCCATCGTCGGCCGAGACGCGCTGGACCGAGCGGGCATCTCGCCGGGAGTGATCAAGCCGTTCGTCGTGCTGACTCCGGAGGCTCAGGCAGCCGACGTGGCCGAGCGGCTGCGGAGCGTCGAGGGAGTTGCCGGTGCTGCGGCGCCGCAAGACTGGCGGAAGGACGGGCTCGCTCTCGTAGAGGCGATTCCCGCCCAGGACGGCTCCAGCAAGTCGGTGAGGGGCACGATCTCCGGCGTGAAGGATGCGTTGCCCCCTGGCGCAAGCCTCGGTGGAGTGGCGCCCGAAGACCGCGACTTCGTGCATGCGGTGTACGGGAACTTCCCGTACGTCTTGCTCTTCGTCATTCTGTTGAGCTACGTCCTGCTGGCGCGTGCGTTCCGTTCGTTGTTACTCCCGTTGAAGGCGGTGATCCTCAACCTCGTGTCGCTCGGCGCTGCGTTCGGAATCATCGTGTTCATCTTCCAGCAGGGACACGGGTCGGATGCGATCTGGGGTGTGCCCGCGACGCAGTCGATCATCCCCTGGATCCCGCTGATGATCTTCGCCTTCCTGTTCGGGTTATCGATGGACTACGAGGTGTTCATGCTCACCCGCATGCGCGAGATCTACGACGAGACCGGCAACACTCGGGAGGCGATCGCACTTGGGCTTGCCCGCACCGGCAAGCTCGTAACCAGCGCCGCGCTCGTCCTCATGTTCGCGTTCTTCGTTCTCTCCACGGGCCCCGGGGTGGACATCAAGCAGTTCGGAATCGGGTTAGCGGCCGGGATCATCTTCGACGCCACAGTGATCCGGGCGTTGCTCGTGCCGTCACTGATGGTGTTGATGGGCCGATGGAACTGGTGGCTTCCCGACTGGGCGGCCCGCGCGTTGCGCACGCAGCCCAGCGAGCCGGCCGCCGAAGGCCGCCCGCTGCCCGAGTCCGCCTAGAAGGCGAGCGACTCTGCCGCGTTCTTCGCGAGGTCGATCAGCGGCTGCACTGCGAAGAACGAGCCCACCGTCACGACCAGACAGGCAAAGACGGCGGTCTGCAGGAGCGCTTCGCGCGGCGGGGAGCCGCCGATCGGCGCCAGCTGCAGGTCTTCGGTGCGCCGCATGAACATCGCCCGTACGACCCCGAGGTAGTAGTAGAGGCTGACGAGCGTCGCGATCACGCCGACGATCACGAGCCACGTCCAGCCGTGCCGATAGGCAGCGGCGAACGCGTAGAACTTGCCGACGAAGCCGCCGGTGAGCGGAAAGCCGGCGAACCCAAGCATGAACGCCCACATTGAGATGCCGAGCAGCGGCCGCTCCCAGCCGTAGCCCGCGAGGTTCTCGAGCGTCACCGGCACGCCGAGCTCCCGCTCGCGCGCCGCGACGACCGCAAAGGCGCCGAGCGACATGGCCGCATACGGGACGAGGTAGTACAGAAGAGCGCGTCCGCCGAGCGCCGAGTTCGCTGCGATCGGGATCAGCATGAAGCCGGCGTGCGAGATGGACGAGTACGCGAGGATTCGCTTGACGCTCTTCTGAACCAGCGCGGCCAGGTTGCCGACGACGAGGGAGCAGACCGCGATCACCGCGAGTGCGACCGTCCAGACGTGGGCGTTCTCGGGGAACGCCGTCACGAGGATGCGAAGCGTCGCCACGAGCGCCGCCGTCTTCGTCGCGGCGGACATGAACGCCGTCACGGGGGTGGGCGCGCCCTCATAGACGTCCGGCGTCCACATGTGGAACGGCGCCGCCGAGGCCTTGAACGCGAGCCCGGCGACGATCATCGCGAGCCCCAAGAGCAGGAGCGAGTCGCTCTCCCGGCCGGCTGCGGCGATGGCCGAGAGCTCGAGCTCGCCTGTCGCGCCGTAGACGAGGGCCATCCCGAAGAGCAACACCGCCGAGCCGAAGCCGCCGATGACCAGATACTTCAGGGCGGCTTCCAGTCCGCCGAGCCGGTCGCGCTCGATCGCGCACAGGATGTAGAGCGAGATCGAGAACCACTCGAGTCCGAGAAACAGGGTCAGCAGGTTGTTCGCGCCGACGAAGAAGACCATCCCGCCGCCGGCCGCAGCGAGGAGTGCGTAGTACTCGCCGGCGTGGTGCTCGCGCCAGCGCTCCTTGTACGAGATCGCGGTGGCGAGGAGGCCCGACGCCGCGACGATGATCGTCGCCAGCTCTGCCAGGCGGTCGCGGCGGAGGGCATCGACGACGACGCCCTGCGCCTGGGCGGAGCGGACGTAGAGCGCGATCGCGAGGCCGAAGGCCGCTGCGTAGCCGAGAGCGCACAGGACGCCTGCGACCGGCTTCCGCCATTGCCGCGGGACGAGCACTGCGCAGAGCAGGGCAAGCGCGGCCGCAAGCAGCAGCGCGTTCACCGGTGCGAGCGCGAACCAGTCGATCTGCGGGCGGTCGATCACCGGAACTGCGCCTCCACGTCCGCCTGCGGCCGGTCACCGCGGAACGAGTGCTGGCTGATCGCGGCCGGCCAGGCCGAGAGCGCGATCAGGCAGGCGACGAGCGGGACGACGACTCCGAGCTCTGCCGGTCGCAGGTCGAGTGCCGCGTCGGAGACCGCCGGCCCAACCTCACGGTGCAGCACGGCCGAGATCAGGCGGAGCATGTACATCGCGGCCAGCACGATTGCGACCGCGCCGACGACCGCCCAGCCCCACCCATGCCGGAGCACTCCCGCGAGGATCAAGAACTCGCCGGCGAACGCAGAGGACAAGGGCACGGCCAGCGCGATCACGCCGGTCGTCATCAAGAGCGTTGCCAGAGCCGGCCGCCCGCGCGCCATCCCGCCGAGCCGGCCCAGCTCGCCGGTCAGGGTCCGCCGCTCGACCATCCCCGCGAGCAGGAACAGGGCGGTCGACACGAGCCCGTGGTTGACCATCTGGAGGACAGAGCCGTCCAGGCCTAGGTCGTTGACTGCGAAGACGCCCATGGTGATCAAGCTCATCTGGGCGAGCGAGGAGTAAGCGATCACGCCGCGCACGTCAGGCGCCCGGAACGCGAGTAGCGACCCGTAGACGAGACCGACGGCCGCGAGAGCCAGGATGGGCGCGCGGAAGTCCTGTACCGGCTCCGGGAACTTCGCGACGGCGATCCGCAGGAATCCATACGCCGCGGCTTTCGAGACAACACCGGAGAGGATCGCCGCCACTTCCGGGGACGATTCCCGGTAGGCGTCCGGGAGCCAGCCGTGCAGCGGGAAGAGGGGCGCCTTGATCGCGAAGGCCGCGATGAAGCCGAGGAACACCCAGTTGCTCGAGCTCGGTCCGATGTCGACGAGGTCGAACGTGTTCTGAGAGAGGCCGTACACGACGATCGCGGCGAGCATCAGCAGCGAGCCGGCCATGGTGTAGATCACGAACTTGAGGGTCGCGGCCATTCGCCCCGGCCCGCCCCACACGCCGACGAGCACGTAGAGCGGAATCATCATCGCCTCGAACGCCGCGTAGAAGAGCAACAGGTCCTGCGCCGTGAAGACACCGACGATCGCACCCGTCAGGAAGAGCATCAGGCCCATGTAGGCGCGCGTCCGATCGCGTCCGGCCCAGAAGGCGTAGGCGATTGCGGCGGCCATCGCCACGACCGTCAACCCGATCAGCCACACCGAGAAGCCGTAGACGCCGACGTGGTACGAGACGTTCAGGTCACCGAACCAGTTCCGCTGCTGGTCGAACTGCAGCCCGCCGCGTTCGAAGTCGTAGCGCGCGACCAGCTGGATCCAGATGCCGACCTCTGCGAGCGCAGCGAGCAGTGCGAGCGATCCGGCCGAGACGCGGTTCAGCGGCAGCAGCCAGATCAGCAGGCCGGCGGCGATCGGCAGGAGGATCAGGACGGTGGTCATGGGTGATCCTGCCGGTGGCGCCGCGTGCTCGCGGGCCAGGCGCCGCCAAGTGTCGCCGGTAGGGTCACTTAACTGCCACGAAGACGATCGCGAGGACGGCGACCGACGAGGCGATCGCGAGCGCGTACGTGCGCAGCAACCCGGTCTGCAGTCGCGCGACGAGGCCTCCGAGGTCGCGCGTCTCGTCGCCGAGCTCCGTTGTACCGCCCGCGATCAGCGGGTTTTCGATCCAGCGGTAAAAGGCCTTCGCGATCCGGACCGTCGGGCGGTAGAAGACCGCGTCGTAGAGCTCGTCGAAATAGAACTTGTGCTCGAGCACGCGCTGCGCGAACGCGAAGCGCGGGACCTGGTACGTGTGGGCGCTGTAGAGGAGCCACGCGACGAGCCAGCCTGCGCCGCCGAGGAGCAGCGCGATTGCGCTCGTCGTCCAGTCCATCCAGCTCGCAGGCGTGACGAGTGGCTCCGCAACCGTTTCGAGCCAGGTCTCGATGGGATGCCAGAGCGGTGCCCACTGGATCCACCCGCCGATCACGGAGAGGACGGCGAGGATGGCAACGGGCACCGCCATCGAGATGCCGACGAGATCACGCCGGGGCGCGTGGAAGTGCTCGCGCACGAAGGGGCTCGGCTCTCCGCCGAAGACGAGGTAGAGCAACCGGAACGTGTAGAGGCCGGTGAGGAACGTCCCAATCAGCCCGGCGGTCCAAAGGATGTAGCCGTACGCGCCTGCGTCCATCGCAGCGGCGAGGATCGAGTCCTTAGAGAAGAAGCCGGCGAACGGAAAGATGCCGACGAGAGCGAGCGAGCCGATGAAGAAGGCGAGGTACGTGCGCGGCATCAGCTGCCGTAACCCGCCCATCCTGCGGATGTCCTGCTCGTCGGCGAGCGCGTGGATGACGATCCCGGCGGCCATGAAGAGCAGCGCCTTGAAGAAGGCGTGCGTCAGCAGATGGAACATGCCGTTCGCGTAGGCGCCGAGCCCGACGCCGAGGAACATGTAGCCGATCTGCGACATCGTCGAGTAGGCGATGACTCGCTTGATGTCGACCTGGACGAGCGCGATCAGGCCTGCGAGCAGGAGCGTGCCGGCGCCGAGGCCGGCGGCCAGGTCTGCGATTGCGGGCGCCTGCTCGAAGATCGGGTGTGTGCGGACGATCAGGTAGACACCCGCGGTCACCATCGTCGCGGCGTGGATCAGGGCGCTGACGGGAGTGGGTCCCTCCATCGCGTCCGGCAACCACGTCTGCAGCGGTAGCTGGGCCGACTTCGCGACCGCGCCGCCGAGCAGTCCGAGCGCAATCAGGTTCGCGGTGGTCGAGCTGTAGTCGCCGCCGAGGATGCCGAACTCGAGCGAGTTTCCTTCCTTGATCAGGAGGAAGAAGGCGAGCGCCATGGTCGCGTCGCCGATCGCGTTCATCACGAACGCCTTCTTTGCAGCCGCGATGGCGCTCGGCCGCTCGTGCCAGTAGCCGATCAGCAGGTACGAGGACAGTCCGACCATGCCCCAGCCGGCGAGCAGGAGCAGGAGGTTGCCGCCCTGGACGAGCAGCAGCATCGAGAAGACGAACAGCGCCATGTATGCGAAGTAGCGCCGCTCCTCGTCGTCACGATCCATGTAACCGAGCGAGTAGGCGACGATCAGGCCGCCGACGCCGGAGACGATCAGCATCATCAGCACGCTCAGCGGGTCGACGAGGATCTCGAAGCCCGAGCGGTAGGAGCCTGCCGAGAGCCACGTCCACGCCGTGGACACGACCTCGCGCTCCTCGCCGTCACGCCCGAGCAGGCCGGCGAACGACGCGATCGCCCCGCCGAAGGCGACGAAGCACGAGGCGGTTGCGAGATAGCCCGCGCCGCGCCGGGTGATGCGGGTGCCCGCCAGCGTGATCAGCCCGGCCGCGGCGAGCGGGGAGAGCAGGCAGATCCAGGCGCCGGTGACCATCAGCCTCGGAGCGAGCTCAGCCGGTCGACGTCGAGTGGGATGCGCTTGCGGTTCAGCGCGACGATCAGTCCGAGCCCGACCACCACCTCGGATGCAGCCACCGCCATCACGGCGAGGGCGAAGATCTGGCCGTCACCGTCGTTCAGGTGGCGCGCGAACGCGATCAACGCGAGGTTGGCGCCGTTGAGCATGATCTCGAGGGAGAGCAGGACGATCAGCGGATTCCGGCGCAGCAAGACGCCGAGCGCTCCGGTCCCGAAGAGAAAACCCGCCACGGCGAGGTACCACGCGATCCCCGGGCCGTTCACAGCGGCGGCACCTCGTCCGCGGCCCGTCGCGAGTGCGCGCCGAGGATGACGCCGCCGATCGCCGCGACGAGCAGCACGATCGAGGTGATCTCGAAGGCGAGCAAGTGGTCGGTGAGAAAGAGCCGCCCGATCTCGGCGGGACTGCCGAAGCTCTCGCGCACGTCGGCGGAGTCCGCGAGCCGCCCGCCCGCCTTCAGGCCGATGACGACGATGATCTCCACCAGCAGGGCGGCTCCCGCGAGGACGGCGCCGACTGTCTGCCAGCTCGGTCCTCCGGCCCACGGCGAGTCGCTGCGGGGACCGATGTACGCGATGACGAAGAGGAACATCACCATCACTGCGCCCGCGTAGACGAGCACCTGCGCCGCCGCGACGAACTCGGCGGAGAGCAGCAGGAAGAGAACGGCCAGCGAAGCGAGGTTGCCGATCAGCGCCAGCGCCGAGTAGAACGGGTTCCGGAAGGAGACCACCGCTACCGCGGACGCGATGCACGCGAAGGCGGCGACCATCCAGACCGCCCACACGAGAATGTTTCCGGCAGTTGCGACTATCACAGGCCGGCCGTCATTAAGAGTGTTCCTTGTAGTACGGGATCGGCGTGTCGTAG
>Ga0184612_10001431_pt1 | contig 11479 bp, 10 predicted proteins | sample PLM3_60_coex_FD_133163 | JGI IMG/M metagenome (GOLD analysis project Ga0184612, IMG submission 133163) | Groundwater sediment microbial communities from an aquifer in East River, Colorado, USA - PLM3_60_coex | ecosystem: Environmental > Terrestrial > Soil > Riparian zone | place: USA: East...
CGGGAGCTGGCTGACGACGACGATGAGCGCGATGCCGTTGAGGTACCCGTGGCGGACCGGTGCCGAGAGCAGCGCCGTGAGGAAGCCGAGGCGCGCGAGGCCTGCACCGACGACGATCACGCCGACCACGAACGCAAGCAGCGCGGACAAGGTGACCGCTCGGCCCTCGTCGCCGGCCGCCAACGGGACGATGGCTGCCGCGATGATCGGGACGAGCGACGAGTCGGGCCCGAGGACGAGGATCCGCGACGGCCCGAGGAGCGCGTACGCGAGGAGCGGAACGATCGAGGCGTACAGGCCGACGATCGGGGGCAGCCCGGACGCCTCCGCGTAGCCCATCCCGGCGGGCACGAGGATCGCCGTCAGGACGATCCCCGCGAAGATGTCGCGGGGCAGGTAGCCACGATGGTACGAGCGAACCCATTCCAGCCTGGGCAGGAGCGACCGGGAGCGCATCGGGCCGAGTGTAGGCGGCGCCCGCGGCGGCGAGCGGGCGTCCGGCGACGAGGGTCGGCGGGCGGGCCGTCGACCGGGAGCTAGTCGACCGCCCGTCGCCGCATCTCGACCTCTCGCAAACGGCCCTCCAGGAACGACCGCTCCGGGGCGTTCGTGGTGAGGGCGAGCGCTCGTCGATAGGCGGTATCCGCCTCCGTCCAGCGTTCCAGCCGCCGCAGCAGGTCCGCTCGCGCCGAATGGAGATACGGGTACATCTCGAGCTCGCCGGAGGCGGCGATCCCGTCCATCATCGCCAGCCCGATGGCGGGTCCATCGGCCATCGCCACGGCCGCCGCGAGGTTCAGCTCCACGACGGGCGAGGGGGACATCCGCTCGAGCGTCACGTACAGCGCCGCGATCTGCGTCCAGTCAGTCTCGCTCGGTGTGGCGGCCTCGTCGTGCAGCGCCGCGATCGCGGCCTGGATCTGATACGGGCCGGGCCGGCGCTCGCTCAGCGCCCGTTCGACGAGCGCCCGGCCCTCGGCGATCCGGTCGGCGTCCCAGCGCGACCGGTCCTGGTCGTCGAGCAGGACGAGTTCCCCGTTCGGTCCGACCCGGGCATCGCGACGCGCGTCGTGCAGGAGCATGAGCGCGAGCAGCCCGACCGCCTCCGGCTGCTCGGGGAGCAGCGACACGACGACCCGCGCCAGCCGGATCGCCTCGGCACACAGCTCACGGCGGATGAGCGAGTCGCCGGAGCTGGCGTCGTAGCCCTCGTTGAACACGAGATAGAGGACGCGCAGGACGCCATCGAGGCGCTCCGGGAGGAGCTCCGCGGGGGGCACTCGATAGGGGATGCGCGCGTCCCTGATCTTGCGTTTGGCGCGCACCAGGCGCTGGGCCAGGGTGGGCTCCGGGACGAGGAAGGCGCGGGCGATCTCGGGCGTCGTCAGGCCACCGAGCGTGCGGAGGGTGAGGGCGACCCGAGCGTCCATCGCGAGCGCCGGGTGGCAGCACGTGAAGATGAGGCGCAGTCGATCGTCCGCGATGAGCATGACGTCCTCCGACGACCCGGTCTCGATGGCCTCCAACTCCGACTCGATGGCCGCCTCGCGAGCCAGGGTCTCTGTCTTCTCGACGAGGCGCTTGCGGCGTCGCAGCCGGTCGATGGCCCGGTTGCGAGCCGTGGTCGTGATCCACGCCCCCGGGTTGTCCGGCACACCCCGGACCGGCCACGTCTCGAGCGCGCTGATGAACGCGTCCTGGACGGCTTCCTCGGCCAGGTCGAAATCGCCGGTGACCCGGATGAGCGTCGCGACCGCCCGCCCCTGCTCCTCGCGGAACAGGCGATCGACGACCTCGTGGGCGGCGTCCGATGCAGTCAGGGTCGGCGCCGCCGGCTCCGGATCAGTGTCCGGCCGTTGCCGTGGCCGGTTCGTCCGCCGCACCGGCGTTGGAAGCCCCGTAATCCCAGACGGGCCGAACCTCGATGCAACCGTACTTCGCGCCCGGGATCATCGCGGCATAGGCGATCGCCTCGTCGAGGTCGGCCGCCTCGATGAGGTAGAACCCGCCGAGCGTTTCCTTCGTCTCAGCGAACGGTCCGTCGGTGGCGATCGTGCGGCCGTCGACGACGCGGACGGTCGTCGCCGTGGCGATCGAATCGAGCGCCTCGCCGGCGAGCATCGCGCCCCGGCTCCGGATGTGCTCGGTGAAGGCGTTGTAGCCCTTCATCGATTCGGAGATGGCCTCCGGCGTCGGCTCCTCGGTCGGTTCCGGCGTATAGATCAACAGGACGTACTGCATCTCGGGCCTCCTAACCATCGACCGGGTTGATCGGTCGTCTCAGGAACGACGAACGAGCGGCGTGCGAATCGACATCGCGGCCTCGCGCGGGTGTCCCGGCATCATCGGTCGCTCATCTCCGGCTGTCGAGGGTATCGTTTCTGCATGCCCAAGGAAACCGAGGTCCTACAGCTCGACGGTCATGAGGTGACGGTCTCGAATCCGCGCAAGGTCTACTTCCCGGAGACGGGGCACACCAAGCTGGACCTCGTTCGCTACTACCTGGCGGTGGCGGATGGGGCATTGCGCGGCGCCGGCGGACGGCCGATGGCTCTCAAGCGGTTCGTCGACGGGGCCGCGGGTCAGCCGTTCTTCCAGAAGCGGGCCCCCGAGAACCTGCCGGCGTTCGTCCGGACGGCGACTCTCACGTTCCCATCGGGGAGGACCGCGGACGAGGTGGTCGTCGACGATGCGGCGGGGCTGGCCTGGGTCGTCAACCTCGGTTGCATCGACCTGAACCCGCACCCCGTCCGGGCCGAGGATCTCGATCATCCCGACGAGTTGCGCGTGGACCTTGACCCCGTGCCGGGCGTGCCCTGGGACCACATCCGGCTCGTCGCGCTCGCCACGCGCGAGGCGCTCGAAGCGGTCGGCCTGGTCGGCTGGCCGAAGACGTCCGGCTCCCGCGGCATCCACGTCAACGTCCGGATCGAGCCCCGCTGGACCTACCCGGAGGTGCGTCGGGCGGCACTCGCGATCGCCCGGGACGTGGAACGACGTGTCCCGGACCTGGCGACGTCGAAATGGTGGAAGGAGGAACGCCACGGCGTGTTCCTCGACTACAACCAGAATGCCAAGGACCGGACGGTGGCGTCGGCCTACTCGGTCCGGCCGCTACCCGACGCCCGCGTGTCGACGCCCCTGACCTGGGACGAGGTTCCGACCGTCGAGGCGGAGGCGTTCACGATCGACACCGTGCCGGCCCGCTTTGCCGCGATGGGCGACCCCGGGGCCGGGATCGACGAGGCAGTCGGCTCGCTCGACACGCTCCTGGAGCTCAGCCGAAGGCACGAGGCCGAGGGCCTGGGCGACGCGCCGTGGCCGCCCAACTACGCCAAGCAGGCCGGCGAGCCGCCGCGCGTCCAGCCTTCGAAGGCGCGCCGGCCGCCGACCGAGTACGAGCCCGGTCGCGGGGAAGCCGGCGGCCCGCCGCCCGACGTCGCGGCCGAGCGGGCCGCCGCCGTGGCCGCGGGCGATCCCAACGCGGGCCTGCCGACCGAGTGGGTCGGGTCGCGACCCACCCCGACCGGACGCCGCAAGTCGGCGATCCCGGTCGTCGAGATCGCCCGGGCGGAGCACAAGGACGAGGCCATGGCCGGCTTCGACCGATGGAAGGCACGCCACCCCGAGGTCGTCGGGTTCCTGGAGCCGGCCGACATCCTCGTGGACTCGATGCGCGGCCGCTCGACGACGTGGACCCGCGTTCGCGTGAACCTCATCCACGTCCCCGAGGCGGATCGGCCCGCCCAGGAACCGCTCGAGTCGGATTTCGATCCGTGGGCAGGCATGGACATCGAAGCCTGGAAGGCCGCCACGTCGGGGTCGAGGGCGAGGCGCCCGACCCCAAAGCCGAAGGCGGCGACGCCAAAGGCCACGAAGGATACGAAGGCGAAGCCGGGATCCGAGGAACCAGACGCGTGACATGACCGCAAAGGACTGGATCGCCTGGCATGCGGCCTACGACGATGACACGCCCCTCCATCATCGATTGCTCGCGGTCCAGCGACACATCCGCGAGGCACTCGACGGCCGGCCGGCCGGCATCATCCGGGTCATCAGCATGTGTGCCGGCGACGGCCGTGACCTGCTCGAGGTCCTCGCGGATCATCCACGGGGATCGGACGTCCACGGGCGGCTCGTCGAGCTCGATCCTGAACTGGCCTCACGAGCCGCTGAACGTGCGCCCGCCGCGGTTACTGTCGAATCCGCCGACGCCGGACTGACCGACTCGTATGTCGGCGCCGTCCCGGCCGACCTGGTGCTGTGCTGCGGGGTCTTCGGCAACATCAGCGATCGAGACGTGGAACGGACGATCCGAGCGCTGCCGACGTTCTGTTCGGAACGCGCGACCGTGATCTGGACCCGACATCGCCGGCCACCGGATCTGACCGTTGACATTCGCCGTTGGTTTGCGGCGGCCGGCTTCGAACAGGCGGGATTCGAGGCGCCGACGGCCTTCGAATGGAGTGTCGGGGTCCATCGATCGGTGTCCGGTCCGGCGCCGTTGATCGCGGGCCGGCGTCTGTTCAGCTTTCTTGCCACGGCCGGCGGATAGCGCAACCCGTCCGCGTCGGCCGAGCTCTGCCTGGCGCGCCTGGTCGCCTCCACGACGCCCTGGTCAGACGGCCCGTCTCGAGCGCGTCGACGTCAGTGACGGCAGCGCCCGCTCCGCTCAGCGGATGAGCGTGAGGAACGCGGCAAAGGCGATGGGGCCGACCACCACGCCGAGACCGTAGCCGATGATGGCCGCCCAGAACAGGATGAGTCGGCCAGTCTCGCCTAGCTGGGGCCGAGCGAGCAGCGTGAGGTGTGTGCGCTCCACGACGACCAGCCAGGTCCAGAACAAGAGCACGCACAACGTCACGAACGGGACAACGCCGACGGCCCCGGCGACGACGCCGGTCGGTGGCGGCTCGATTCGGACGAACACGACGAGGACGACGACGGAGGCCACCGCGGCGATCGACATCCATCGCCGCAGGAACGGCCGCCGCGCCGGAACCTCGTACCCGAACAGACCGCCGATGGCGTCCTCGTACGCATCCAGCGGAGGCGGCGCGGCCGCGCGCGCATCCTCGATGCGACCTCCGTCGCGCAGCGACAGACCGTCGACGAACACGTCCGTGCGCATCACCGGGAGGTTCCAGGTCAGTGCTACCACGACGGCCCGGCCCCCCGCCCCAAGCGTGGCGATCTCCCAGGGCCGTCGCCGGGTGGGCTTCGCGACCGTTCCGGCGGGTTGCCCGTCGAGCTCGAGCGCGACGGTTCGGCGGCCGACCGACGGGTACAGCTCGAGGACGTGCGCGGTCCCGTCGAGCTCGAACGACCAATGCAGCCGCTCGCGGGTGACGTCAGGTTCCGCGACGGCCGGCGCGGTCATGTGGTCATCATCCCCTCGCCCCGGTGGCGCCCACCACCGCGCGCGTGAGCCGGTCCGTCCGCAGCGCGTCCTCGTAGGAGCACAGGACGCCGTCGACGTCACCGCGCTCGACCGCGTCGAGGAAGGCCGCCGCCTGGCGCTCGTATGGATCGGCCTCCGCCCGGATCGCCCGGACGTTCGACCCGTCGTCGAAGCGAGCGTGCCAATCGCCCTGGCCGCGCTCGGCTCGCTTCTCGAGGGTCGTCAGCAGCCCGTCGGAGATGAACTCGACCTCGATGACCGCCGACGCGAGCCGCCGCGAGTTGGCGAACGAGCCGATCGCGCCACTCGCGAAGCGCAGCACCGCCGCTGTGCCATCGGCAACGTCGACGCCCGGGGGCGACGCGGCCGGGTCGCGCGTCGATGCCGCGCCGACCACGACGGCCTCACCGAGGAGCAGTCGCGCGAGGTCGTACAGGTGCGTAGCCTGCTCGACCACCTGGCCGCCGCCTTGATCGACGCGGCCCCACCAGGCGGGCGACGGCGTGGCGTCGAGCCAGCGCGCGACGACCAGGTGCGGGGGTGCCGCGATGAGGTGCGCCCGGACTTCGCCCAGGATGTCGAGCCCCCGCAGGTGGTACCCGACCGCCACGACCAGCCCGGCGCCGTCGATGGCCGCCGCCAGCCGCGCCGGACCGGCCGCGTCGTCTGCGGCGAGCGGCTTCTCGGTCAGGAACGGGATCCGGAGCGCCACGAGCCGCTCGCCGATGGCCACGGCGCGGTGGGGAGGGACCGCGACGTAGACGACGTCGGGCCGCGCTCTCTCGACCATCGCGTCAACGTCGTCGAATGGGTCACCGCCCCACCTGGCGATCACGGTCCCGGCCGTTTCGGGCGACCGCGACACGACCCCGACGAGCTCCGTCCGCCCAAGCCGCTCGAGGGCTTCGAGGTGCAGGCCGCTGATCCAGCCGCCTCCGACGAGGCCGAGGCGCAGCGTCATCCCTCGCTGCCGAAGATCCCCGCCAAGAGGAATGGCGCGGTCTCCTCGAGCTGGTCATAGCGGCACGCTTCGGGGGGCTTGTCCGGCCGCCAGCGCTTGAATGTCGTCGCGTGCCGGAAGCGTGTCCCCTGGAGATGGTCGTAGGCGACCTCGGCGACGCGTTCGGTGCGAAGTGGCTCCCACGACAGGTCCTTGCCACGGTTCCAGCGCGACGTGGCGCCGGGCAACCGCTGACCGGAAGCGTCGGTGTCGCCGGTCGTCGCCCACTCGGCCCATTCGTGCCAGGGGTGGTCATCGAGCGCCCCCTCGCGCAGCGGCGCGAGCTCCTCGACGAGGGCCGCGCGACGGTCCCACGAGAACGAAGACGTGATGCCCACGTGATGGAGGGTGCCTTCGTCGTCGTACAGCCCGAGCAGCAACGACCCGATGTGCGTGCCGGGCCCGTTCTTGTGCCAGCGGAACCCCGCCACGACGCAATCCGCGGTCCGCTGGTGCTTGATCTTGAGCATCGCCCGCTTGCCCGGCTGATAGGCGGCGTCAAGCCGCTTGGCGACCACGCCGTCGAGACCGGCGCCTTCGAACCGGTCGAACCACTCGGCCGCCGTCGCACGATCCCGCGTGGCGGGCGTGAGATGCACCGGCGGCAGGGCGCCGCCAAGGACCGCCTCGAGCCGTTCGCGCCGTGCTCCCTGCGCGACGGCGCGCAGGTCCTCGTCACCGAGCGCCAGCAGGTCCCACGCCACGAACGAGGCCGGCGACTCGTCAGCGAGCATCCTGACCCGTGAGGCAGCGGGATGGATGCGCAGCAAGAGCGCTTCGAAATCGAGCGCGCCGTCACGCGCGATGACGACCTCGCCATCGAGGACGCAGCGGTCCGGGAGCGCGCCCCGCAGCGGTTCGGCCAGCTCCGGGAAGTACCGGTCGAGCGGTTTCAGGTCGCGCGACTGCGTGTAGACCTCGTCGCCGTCCCGGAACACGAGCGCCCGGAAGCCGTCCCATTTCGGCTCGAACAGCCAGCCGTCGTCGGTCGGCAGGCCGTCGGCGGCTTTCGCGAGCATCGGCTCGATGGGCGGTTCGAAGGGGAGTGCCACGAGACAACGATACCCAGTCGGTCGTCGAACTGCCTCGCCGACCGAGATTCACGGCAGGGACGAGAGCGCCTCGCGAGCCCGCTCGCGTCCGAGGTTCCAGGCCGCAGGACTCGCGAACGCGGGATTCGTGGCCAGCTCCGCCTCGCGCTCGCGCAGGAGCCGGGTGACATCGGCTCGTTCGGGGCCCGGGAGGGCCGGCAGCGCCTCGACGAGGACGGGGATCGCATCGTCGGGCAGGACGCGCAGGTAGGTCGCGTCGAGACCCGCATGACCGTCCGGCGGCACGAGGAACGGATCGATGACGCGCTCGACGTTCCGTTCGGCGACGAACGCCGCCGGTGCGACGAGGTTGAGCCCGACGAGCGCCACGACCCCGATCACGGCCAGTCCATGGCCCAGCCAGCGCATCCTCCCGAGGGATGCCAGCGCGGCGATGAGCACGAGTGAGGCGGCGAGCGCCCCGATCGTCATCAGCACGTAGAGGCGCAATTCCGTCCAGCCGTAGGCGTCCTGGTAGAGCCCCAGCCGGAGTGCTGCCGACACGAGGACGACGGCCGCCAACGCCACGAGGGCAAGCAAGGCCGCGAGGTACGACCTGGTTCTCCGTGCCACGGTCGTTTCCAGGGCGACCACGACCGCGCCGGCAAGGCAGGACGCTGCGACCAGCTCGAAGAACCCGCGCCGCGCGTAGTCGCTGTAGGTCATCCCGGCCGCTGCGAGCGTGTCGAGCCCGCCGAACAGGTAGGCGACCTGGAGACCGACGAAGGCACCGACCACGAGGTCGATGATGCCGAGGATGACGAGGGCCTCGGCGACCCCGAGGGCGCCCGCCGGGACCACGACCCCGGACCGCGCCGCGGCCCCCAGCGACGACCGCTCGAGCGCCGGGATCCCGACCGCCGCGACCGACAGGACGCCGGCGGCGAGCCACGCACAGGCGAACGTGAACAGCATCCGCCCGGCGATGCTCCCGAGGTCGATCCGCCAGCCCAGGAGGTCGTCGACCCCGCGCTTGAAGATCGGGTCGGCCGAGGCGAACAGGACGGCGAAGATCAGGGCGAGCGGCACTCCCAGCAGGAGCCCTCGCCCGAGCGGGGCGACGCCGGCCGGGACGCGCGCCCGACCTCCGTCGGTCATGGGCCGGGCCGCGCCGATCGCGCGGGGGGCGCCGGCCGCGGCCGCCTCGATCGTCCACGCTCCGATGGCCGCGATCGCGGACGCCGACCGCCGTGTGACCGGTAGCCCGGAGATCGCCACGAGTGAGGCACCGACGAACGCGAGCGACCCGAAGGTGTCGAGCAGCGCGAGGAACGGGTCGCCACGGATCGCGACGAACGCCGCGAGCACGAGGGCCGTCACTGGCAACCAGGCATCGAGCGGGTCCGGTGCGCGCCCGCGACGCCGGAACGACCAACCCAGGGCGAGGATGGCCCCTGCCAGGATCGGGATGTTCAGGCCGTACGCCGGTCCGTCCAGGACGAGTTCTGCGAGGAGGCCGAATGCGAGGCCGCCGGCCAGCAGGCGACGGGCGATGGGTCGGTCCAAGAGACGGTCCTCCGGAGCGGCCGGCGCGGGCAGGCGCGGGGTCGGCGGTCGTGGGTCTGGACGGGTCGCGACGCGACGGTGTGGCGGAACCGACCACCGGGCGGCCACGTCAGTGGGATGCCGTCGCGGTCAGACAGGCTGGGACGAGCACCGGAGGTCCGAACATGCGCGCCATCCGTCCCGTCCTCCCGCTCATCGCCGTCGTCCTGCTGGTGGCTGCCTGCGGCGGGGCCGCATCCGCTCCCGGTGCGCCAGGCAACGATTCGACCGGCGGCTCGAAGCCGATCGCCCAACCGGCCAACCCTGTCCCCGGCCACGGTGTCGATGGCGGGGCGACGGCTTTCCGCGACGACGCGAAGATCATCCGGACCGGCTCCCTGACACTGGAGGTGAGCGACGTCGCCTCGGCTCTGCGGGTCGCCCGCGACGCGATCGTCGCCCTCGGCGGTTACGTGGGCGCCTCCACCACGAGCAACGACGCCGATCGCCCGTCCGCCGAGATCACTTACCGCATCCCCGCCGAGCAATGGGAGCGAGCGCTCGACACGCTGCGCGGCCTGAACGGTCTGACGACCAAGGTCGTCACCGAGCACACGGAAGCGGTCGAAGTCACCGGCCAGGTGATCGATCTCGAGGCACGCATCGCCAACCTGCGAGCGAGCGAAACCGCGTTGCAGGGGATCGCGGCGAGCGCCACGAAGGTCACCGACGTCCTGGAGGTCCAGGCCCAGCTGACCGAGACGCGGGGTCAGATCGAGACGCTGACTGCGCAACTCAAGGACCTCAACGACCGTTCCGCTTTCGCCTCGCTCACGGTCCAGTTCAACGTTCCGATCGTCGCCGTCGATGTGGCGACCAAGGCGTGGGAGCCGACCGTCGTCGTCGACGAGGCCGCTGCCGCGATGGTCTCGGTCCTCCAGGGCCTCGCCACGGGCGGCATCTGGTTCCTCATCGTCTGGTTGCCGATCCTGTTGGTGCTCGGCGTCGTTGGCGCCGTCGTCCTCGCCGTCGCGCGACGGCTGGGAGTCGGGCGGCGTCCCGGGGACGACGTGCCGCCGACTGCGCCCGCGACCGGCGAGGCCTGACCCACGCCGGCCGGTCCCGCGCGAGGCGTGGGGCCGGCCGATCGACCTCCCGCGCCCAGACGGCGATACGGCCCCGCACCGATGCCGGATCGAGAGCGGTCTCGCGTGGCACGATTGGCCGATGACCGACCAGGGCGAGCGCTACGACCGGCTTGCCGCCGGCTATGCGCGGTGGTGGGCGCCGGTCCTCGCGCCGGGCGTGAGCGCGCTGCTTGACGATCTCGAGCCGCGGATCGACGGCTTTGCGCGGCTCATCGACATCGGGACCGGGACGGGCCAGCTGGCCTTGGGCGCCGTGCGTCGTTGGGCGCACGTGTCGGTCGTCGGGGTCGACGCGTCGGCCGGCATGGCGGCCGTCGCGGCGGCCGAGGCCGATCGCCTCCTCGATCGCAGATCGAGGGCCCGATTCAGCGCTGAGGTCGCGCTCGCCGACGCGTTGCCGTTCGCCGACGGGGCGTTCGATGCGGCGCTCTCGTCGTTCGTCTACCAGCTCGTTCCGCGCCGGGCGCGCGCGCTGCGGGAGGCTCGCCGCGTCCTGCGGCCTGGCGGGATCCTGTCGTACGTCTCGTGGCTGGAGGACGATCGTGTCTTCGAGCCGGACCTGACCTTCGACGACGTCCTCGACGACGTCGGGATCGGGGCGCGCGAAGGCGAGGCGCGATCGGGCGACCTGCCGTCCGTGGAGCGAGCGGCCGGGGAGCTGCGCCGGGCCGGCTTCGCGGCGGTCACCTCCCGCAAGGACGTCCTCGAGCACCGCTTCACCGTGGACGGCTACATCGCATTCCTGAGCGAGTTCGACGAGGAGACGCTCTTCGCGGAACTGGAGCCAGAGGTGCGTGAACGGCTCGTCACGGAGCTCCGGCGCCGGCTCGAGATGCTGTCGGCCGACCAGATGACGATGCGCTTTCCGATCGTCTTCGCGACCGGGCGCCGATCCCGCTGAGGGTCAGCCCTCGTCCGTCTCGGATGCCTCCGACGCCGCGGCTTCGCCTTCCTCGCCGGCTTCCGGTGCGCCCTCGCCGACCTCGACCGGGGCGACGACGGGAGCCTCCTCGACACGCGGTGCCTGGACCTTGGCGATGATCTCGTCGACATCGGTCACGAGCGTCACGTCGGCCGGGATGACGAGGTCGCGCACGTGGAGCGTCGTGTCGAAGTCGATCAGGGACTCGACCGAGTACTCGATCGATTGCGGCAGATGGTCGGGCAGGGCTCGGACGCGGACCGACTCGCTCGGGTGGAGGAGCGTGCCGCCCTGATCGACGACGGCGGGCGCCTCGCCCACCGCGACGAGCGGGACATCCACCGTGAGCTCCTCGGTCATCCGCACGAGGAACAGATCGACATGGAGCGTCCGGCGGTTGACCGGATGGACCTGGACCGCCGAGACGAGGAC
>Ga0184612_10001432_pt1 | contig 11474 bp, 8 predicted proteins | sample PLM3_60_coex_FD_133163 | JGI IMG/M metagenome (GOLD analysis project Ga0184612, IMG submission 133163) | Groundwater sediment microbial communities from an aquifer in East River, Colorado, USA - PLM3_60_coex | ecosystem: Environmental > Terrestrial > Soil > Riparian zone | place: USA: East...
CGACGTGGAACTTCCGCTCGAGGTTGGCCTGTATCGCCGGGGGGACGGCGCGCTCAGTCGTCCGGAACGGATTGCCCCCGATCTGACGCATCATGAGGAAGGTCATCAGGATGACGAGGAGGAGGACCGGGATCGTCCACAGGATGCGTCTGATGACGAACTTGAGCATCGGCTAAACCCTCGACCCCGACGATAGTGGACGAGCGCGTCCTTTTCCAGAACGGTACGGGCAGGGCGCTGGAAGCGCCCTGCCCGTTACCGGACAGACGAACTCCCTAATTGACCGACATGCCTGTGTAGTCAGTCCGGTCAAGGAGGTCGACGTTGTATCCCCGGACGTTCGGCTTGACCAGGGAGTGGAAGACGTACCAGTAGATCGGCATGATCGGCAGTGCGCCGGTCTTGCCGGTGAGGATCCCCTCGGCCTGCTGGTACAGCTTGAAGCGAGCCTCGTCGTTCGGCGTTCGTGCCGCCTTGGCGACGATCGCGTCGTACTTCTTGTTGCACCAGCCCGTGTTGTTGTTCCCCGACGCGCAGGTCCAGAGCTCGAATCCGTTGTATGCGTCCGGGTAGTCGTAGATCCAGCCGAGTCGGTAGACATCGACGTCGGCGTTCGGCGGCGGCCCCAGGAAGTCGAGGTACTGGCCGAACTCCATGTTCTTGAGCGTCGAGGTGATCCCGAGCTCCTTCCAGTACGCCTGGACCGCCGTAGCGATCGCCGCGTGACCGGTGGAGGTGTTGAAGTAGAGGTTGACGTTCAGCTTCGGGTTCTTGACCTTGGCCAAGAACGCCTTTGCCTGGGCCAGCTTCGCTGTGGAGGGGATGAAGGAGTTCTTGTTGATCTCCTTGGCCCCCGGGGCCCTGCTCGGCGTGAACGCCCTGGCCGGGAACTGGCCACCCTTGGTGACGTACTTGATGATCGCCTTCTGGTCGATGGCGTAGGCCATCGCGCGGCGCTGGTTCACGTCCGGGATGTTCTTGACGTTGAACCCGTAGTAATAGGTCCCGATCGTCCCGTACGTCTTGTACTCCTTGCTCTTCTTCCACTTGTCGACGAGCGCGCCCGTCAGGTCGACCTCGTTGACGTCGGCGTTGCCCGCGGAGTACGAGTTCTCCGCCGTAGCCGCGTCGCTGATCGCGGTGAAGGTGACCTTTCCGATCTTGACGTTCTTGGCGTCCCGCCACTTCGGATTCTTGACCAGCACGATTTGCGCATCGTGCTTCCAGGACTGGAGCATGTATGGCCCGAAGGACACGATGTTGCCCGGCTCGGTCCACTTCTCGCCGTACTTCTCGACGGCTGCCCGAGGAACGGGGATGAACGTCGTGTGGTTCAACTGCTGGACGAACCACGCCTGGGGCGCGACCAACGTCACTCTAATCGTGGTCTTGTTCAGAGCCTGGATCGCGACCTGCGAGCGCAGGGCCGCGCAGTTCTCCTTGCAGGCGTTGTACGCCTGGGCTCCCTTGATGCCATTGAACTGGTAGGCGTACTCGCTCGCGAGCTCAGGCGAGATCGCCCGCAGCCAGGACCACACGTAGTCCTGGGCGGTCACCTGCTGCCCGTTGGTCCAGCGCAGGTCGTTGCGAAGCTTGATCGTAACGACCGGACCCTTCACGGTCCAGCTCTGCGCCGCCGCGGGAATCGCCTTCAGCTGCGGAGGCGGGCCAAAGGTGACGAGCGGCTCGTTGAGGGACTGGATGATGTTGGACGAGGTTGTGTCGGTGGCGAGGCCGGCGTCGAGCGACGACGCGTCTCCGAGAATCAGAATTCGCAGGTTCTGCGTCTTCTGCTGCGGAGCGCCGGCCGCCGAGCCGACCACGATAATGGCGATGGCCGTGAGGGCAGTCGCCCACAGGGACCATCTCATTCCCTTTCGCATTCGTTCCTCCTTGAGGTTTCGCCCTTGTCGCGCGCTGTTTCCCGGCGCGAGGCTGGTCATCGTAACCGATCGTCGGGTCTGTTACGAGTCATTTCGAGGACTTCGTCGCACGACCCGACCGGGTTGTCACATGGCCTCCACCTCCGTCATCGTGGACTCCGGGTGACACTCACGGTCGCGCCCTTGGCGGCCTCGACCCCGCGAGGAACGCGTTTCTTGAGCGGAGCATTCGGGGTGTCCATGTCTTGCATCAGCTGTTCCTTGAGGAACATGCGTTCGTGCGCGCTCTCGACGTCCGACGCCGAGATCCGGGCCGGCGCGGAGTCGAGGCCGACGAACGCGCCGAGCGCGATAGCGGCGGTTATGGTCGCTGCTGCAGCTGTACCCGCTTGTGCAATGCCGAAACGCAGGCGCTTCCGCGGAATCTGGAACTGCATGGACGGCTCGACGAGCGGCGCCGTGCGTAGCGTGCCCGTCAGGGTCTCGAGGTCGCCGGCAAACGAGCGGCAGGCCGCGCACCGCGCGAGATGAGCGGCCATGAGCGCCTCCTCGAGCTCTGAGAGCTCCGAGTCGAGGCGCAGCGAGGCCTGCATGCGGGTCCGATTGCAGACCTCGGGCAGGATCGGACTCATGTGCACGTCTACATAGACGTCCCTGCGCCCTCGCGGTTAGGAGCTCTGCGGACGTGTTTGGAGCGGTTTGCTCGGCGCAGCCTTCGCTAGACTCCGGGCGCTCGCCCGGGGCCGGTGCCGGGCTTTTCCTTTTCGAACCGTACCCGAGGAGTCGAGTGTCGAACAGAAACGAGGACGACGGCCGGAACGTCGGCACGATCGTCGAGGTCAAGGGCGTCGTGATCGACGTCGTCTTCGCAGAACGGCTGCCGGAGATCTATACGGCTCTCGAGGTCGAGATCGCCGACCACGACGGCAGCACGCGGACGCTGATCGCGGAGGTGCAGCAACACCTCGGCGACGATCGCGTCCGGGCCGTGGCGATGGACTCGACGGACGGTCTCTCCCGCGGCGCCGTGTGCGTCGACACCGAGGGACCGATCTCCGTCCCCGTCGGCGAGCCGACGCTCGGTCGCCTGTGGAACGTCGTCGGCGATCCGATCGACGAGCAGGGCGACCTGCCAGAGGGCGTCGAGCGCTGGTCGATCCATCGCGAACCACCGGCGTTCCGCGACCTCTCGCCGAAGGTCGAGATCTTCGAGACCGGCCTCAAGGTCATCGACCTCGTCGCGCCCTTCGTGAAGGGAGGCAAAGTCGGCTTCTTCGGAGGCGCGGGGCTCGGCAAGACGGTGCTCATCCAGGAGCTCATCCACAACGTCGCCCAGCAGCACGGCGGCGTGTCGGTCTTCTGCGGCGTCGGGGAGCGGTCCCGCGAGGGGAACGACCTCTGGCGGGAGATGGAGGAGTCGGGCGTCCTCGGAAAGGTCGCGCTCGTCTTCGGCCAGATGAACGAGCCGCCGGGAGCGCGGCTGCGCGTGGGCCTCTCGGGGCTGACCATGGCGGAGTACTTCCGCGACCAGGGCCAGGACGTCCTCCTCTTCATCGACAACATCTTCCGCTTCGTTCAAGCGGGCTCGGAGGTGTCTGCGCTGCTCGGGCGCATGCCGAGCGCCGTCGGCTACCAGCCGACGCTCGCGAGCGAGATGGGTCAGCTCCAGGAGCGGATCACGTCCACCCGCACGGGCTCGGTCACGTCGGTGCAGGCGATCTACGTTCCGGCGGACGACCTCACCGATCCCGCACCGGCCAACACCTTCGCCCACCTGGACGCCTTCATCACGCTCTCGCGGTCCATCGTCGAGAAGGGGATCTACCCGGCGGTCGACCCGCTCGACTCGTTCTCGCGGGCTCTCCAGCGCGGCATCGTGTCGGACGAGCACTACGAGGTCGCGACCACGCTTCAGCAGATCCTGCAGCGCTATCGCGACCTGCAGGACATCATCGCCATCCTCGGCATGGACGAGCTGACCGACGAGGACAAGGTCGTCGTCGCCCGTGCTCGCCGCATCGAGCGGTTCCTCTCGCAGCCGAACTTCGTCGCCGAGCAGTTCACTGGCACGCCGGGCAAGTACGTGAAGCTCGAGGACACGATCCGTGGGTTCCGCGCCATCATCGACGGAGAGCACGACGAGCTTCCCGAGTCGGCCTTCTACATGGTCGGCACGATCGAGGACGCGGTCGAGAAGGCGAAGCAGGCCGAGGCCGTCGCCGCGTAGCGAGGTCGCGATATGGCCGAGTCGCACCCGAAGTTCGACGTCGCGCTCGTCACGCCGGACGGCGCGGCGTTCGAAGGAGAGGCGGAGATGATCGTCGTGCCCGGGGCAGCGGGGGAGATCGGTGTCCTTGCCAGACACGCTCCGCTGGTCGCGACGCTCAAGGCGGGCTCGACCCGCATTCACCTCGATCCGAATGAGACTCTCGAGTTCGCGACGGGCCCCGGGTTCTTCAAGGTCGAGCTCGACCGCGCGCTCGCCCTCGTGGACGACGCCGTCAGCGTCACGGAGATCGACGACGAGCGGGCGCGTGCACAGCTCGAGGCGGCGCAGGCCGAGCTCGAGAAGGTCGACGCAGGCGAGTCGCAGGCCGACCGCTGGCAGCTCGAGCAGCGAATCAAGCACGCCGAGAACCAGCTCACGGTCTCCGGTCGCACGACCGGATAGCGGAACGACGCGCGGGTTACGCTGGCGGCATGGAGGAGATCGCGCCCGGGATCTGGCACTGGATCGCGGTGCACCCCCGCATCAAGATCGACGTCAGCTCCTACTACCTGTCTGCAGAACGCGTCCTGATCGACCCGCTCGTGCCCGCTGAGGGGCTCGAATGGTTCGACGAGCATGGGCCACCTACGGACGTGCTCCTCACGAACCGCCACCATTACCGCTCGAGCGCACAGTTCAGCGAGCGCTTCGGCGTGAGGGTGCATTGCTCCCGCGAGGGTATGCACGAGTTCGGCGGCGGCGAGCGGATCGAGCCCTTCGACTTCGGCGACGAGTTGCCCGGCGGGGTCGTCGCGCACGAGGTCGGTGCGATCTGCCCGGACGAGACCGCGCTCTACATTCCCGCGCGGGAGGCGCTCGCGTTGGCCGACGGCGCCGTGCGCTGGGAGTCGGGTGGTCCGCTCGCGTTCGTCCCGGACGGCTTCATGGACGCGCCTGCGCAGACGAAGGAGGCACTACGCGAGTCGTATCGCGGCCTCGTGGAGCTCGAGTTCCGGCACCTCCTTCTGGCACACGGTGAACCCTTCGTGGGAAATGGGCGCGACGTGCTGGCCGGGTTTGCCGGCTGACCGACCGAACGTGCGGGGAGGAATTGCCCGCGCACGTCCGTATTCGCTAGCCTGAGCACACCTGGACAGCTTTGAACGGCAGCTTGGCGACCAGGATAAAAAACGCCTAAAGAGCCCGCGGGCCTTCTCGGCTCCCGACCTCTTTAGGCGGGAGCCGAATTCGTGACGGACGTCCGGACACACTTGGAGCAACTCCTCGCCGAGAGGATCCTCGTGCTGGACGGATCGTGGGGGGTGCTCATCCACCGGCGAGGGCTCTCCGAGGAGGAGTACCGGGGCGAGCGCTACTCCGGCCACCCGCGAGACGTCAAAGGCGACCCGGATCTGCTCAACCTGACCCAACCCGATGTCGTCGCCGAGATCCACGACGCCTACTTCGGGGCCGGCGCGGACATCGCGACGACCAACACCTTTACGGCGACCCGCATCGGCCAGGCCGACTACGGGCTCGAAGGAGCGGCCGCCGAGATGAGCCTCGAGGGCGCGCGACTCGCCCGCAACGCCGCCGAGGAGTGGACGGCGCGAACGCCCGAGAAGCCCCGCTTCGTCGCAGGCTCGGTCGGCCCGCTCAACGTCACGCTCTCGCTGTCTCCGCGCGTCGAGGACGCCGCGTACCGGGGGGTCACCTTCGACGAGGTGCGCGAGGCCTACGAGGAGCAGATTGCCGCGCTTCGCGACGGCGGCGTCGACCTGCTCCTGATCGAGACCATCTTCGACACCCTGAACGCCAAGGCCGCGGTCGTGGCTGCCCGCGACGTCGCGCCCGAGCTTCCCCTCTGGCTCTCGTTCACGGCCGTCGACAAGAGCGGGCGGAACCTCTCCGGACAGACCTCGGATGCCTTCTGGATCTCGGTCGAGCACGCCGAGCCGTTCATCGTCGGCGTCAACTGCTCGCTCGGTGCGACCGAGATGCGGCCGTTCCTCGAGCGGGTCTCGAACGTCGCCTCGACGTACGTCTCGTGCCATCCGAACGCGGGACTCCCGAACGACCTCGGACTCCACGACGAGCAGCCGGGCGACACGAGCCGTTTTCTCCGGTCGTTCGCCGAGGACGGTCTCGTCAATCTCGTCGGAGGGTGCTGCGGAACGACACCCGAGCACACGCAAGAGATCGTCAGAGCCGTGTCCGGATTCCCGCCGCGCCGTGTGCCCGCTCCATCGCAGCTGCCGCGCTTCTCCGGGCTCGATCCCTTCGTGATCGGTCCCGACACAGGGTTCGTCGTCGTCGGCGAACGAACGAACGTCACCGGCTCGGCGAAGTTCCGTCGGCTGATCGAGGCGAACGACTTCCAGAGCGCAGTGGACGTCGCCCTCGAGCAGGTGCGAGGTGGGGCGAACCTGCTCGACGTGAACATGGACGCCGATCTGCTCGACGCCGAGCAGGCGATGACGACGTTCCTCAACCTCCTCGCGACCGAGCCCGAGGCGGCGCGCCTCCCGATCGTTGTCGACAGCTCCCGGTTCGGTGCGCTCGAGGCGGGTCTCAAGTGCCTCCAGGGCAAAGGCGTGGTCAACTCGATCTCGCTCAAGGAGGGTGAGGAGCCGTTCCTCGAGCAGGCGCGAACAATTCGGCGCTACGGCGCAGCGGTCGTCGTCATGGCGTTCGACGAGCGCGGGCAGGCGGAGACGGTCGAACGGAAGGTCGAGATCCTCGGTCGTGCATACGACCTGCTGACCGGCGAGGCCGGCTTCGCGCCCACGGACCTGATCCTCGACCCGAACGTCCTGGCTGTCGCGACCGGCATCGAGGAGCACGCGGCGTTCGCCAAGGCTTTCATCGACGCGATTCCGCTGCTCGAGGAGCGCTGTCCGGGCGCGCTCGTCTCCGGCGGGATCTCGAATCTCTCGTTCGCGTTCCGTGGGAACGACCCCGTACGCGAGGCCATGCACGCCTCGTTCCTCTACCACGCGATTCGCAACGGCCTCGACATGGGAATCGTCAACGCGGGCCAGCTCGCCGTCTACGAGGACATCGAGCCGGATCTGCTCGAGCGAGTCGAGGACGTCCTCTTCGACCGGAGGCCGGATGCGACCGAGCGGCTCGTCGAGCACGCGGCCACGGTGACGGGCGGCGCCATGCAGCGAGAGCTCGACCTGGGATGGCGCGATGCACCGGTCGGTGAGCGCCTCGCCCACGCTCTGGTGCACGGGATCGTGGACTTCATCGAGGATGACACCGAGGAGGCGCGACGCAGCACTGCTCGCCCGCTCGACGTCATCGAGGGCCCGCTCATGGACGGGATGAAGATCGTCGGCGACCTCTTCGGCGCCGGGAAGATGTTCCTTCCGCAGGTCGTGAAGAGCGCGCGGGCGATGAAGCGTGCCGTCTCCTACCTCGAGCCGTACATGGAGGCCGAGAAGACGAGCCGCCGCGCGGCTGCTCGCGTCGTGCTCGCGACCGTGAAGGGTGACGTCCACGACATCGGCAAGAACATCGTCGGGGTCGTCCTCGGCTGCAACGGGTACGAGGTGATCGACCTCGGCGTGATGGTGCCCGCGGATCGGATCCTCGACGTCGCCGTCGAGCAGGACTGCGACATCGTGGGGCTCTCGGGCCTGATCACCCCGTCTCTCGACGAGATGGTCGGCGTGGCGAAGGAGATGGAGCGGCGCGGGCTCGAGCTGCCCTTGCTGATCGGAGGGGCGACGACGTCGAAGCAGCACACCGCGGTGCGTATCGCGCCCGAGTACGAGCAGCCCACGTTGCACGTGCTCGACGCGTCCCGCGTCGTGGGGGTTGTCGGCGACCTGCTCGACGGAGGCCGCCGTGCGCGACTCGATGCCGAGAACCGCGTCGAGCAAGACCGGCTCCGCTTGCTGCACGCCGAGCGCGGCCGGAAGCCGCTCCTCTCGCTGCGCGAGGCGCGTACGCGGCGCACGCCGATCGAGTGGCACCAGGAGGACCTCGCGACTCCGGCCTTCATGGGTGCGCGCGGCGTCGAGGAGGAGCTCGCCACGCTCAGGAGCTACGTCGACTGGACGTTCTTCTTCCACGCCTGGGAGCTCAAGGGACGGTTCCCGGCGATCCTCGACGACCCGGAGAAGGGCGAGGTCGCGCGCGATCTGTTCGCGGCGGCGAACGAGCTCCTCGACGAGATCGTCGCTGGACAGACGCTCACGGCGCGTGGCGTCTACGGCTTCTGGCCCGCGCGGGCCGAGGAGGACGACGTCGTTCTCGACGGCGCTCGCTTCCCGATGCTGCGCCAGCAGGCCGACCACGCGGACTCGCGCCCGAATCGCTCCCTGGCGGACTTCGTGGCTCCCGAGGCGACGGGGCTTGTCGACCACGTGGGCGCTTTCGCCGTCGCAATCCACGGAGGAGAAGCGCTCGCCGACCGGTTTGCCGCCGAGCGCGACGATTACCGCTCGATCATGGTGCGCGCTCTGGCCGATCGCCTCGCAGAGGCCTTCGCCGAGCGGCTCCACGAGGTCGCCCGCCACGAGTGGCACTCGCCCGACGAGGCGCTGACGGGCGACGAGCTGATCGGAGAGCGCTTTCGCGGTATCCGGCCCGCATACGGCTATCCCGCCTGTCCCGACCACTCGGAGAAGCGGACGCTGCTCGGGCTGCTCGACGCCGAGCAAGCGGGCATCGGCCTGACGGAGAGCTTCGCGACGACGCCGGCGGCGAGCGTCAGCGGCCTCTACTTCGGCCATCCGCAGGCGCGCTACTTCTCGGTCGGGAGGATCGGACGAGACCAGGTCGTCGATTACGCTCAGCGGAAGGGCTTCGTTGTCGCGGACGCCGAGCGCTGGCTCCGTCCGAACCTCGCGTACGAGCCCGAGTAGATGCCTCTGCCATGGCGCTCCGTGAAGAGGCTCGCCGCTGCCCTTCTCGTACTCGCCTTCGTACTCGCGGGCGTCAGCCTGGGCGCACGGGGCGATCCGAAGAAGAGGATCACCCCGGCGGACCAGGCGCGAGCGAAGGCGATGTTGCTTCGCAAGTCGGACTTCAGCCTGGCGTTCAGAGCCGGGCCCGCCTCGACCGGCGCCGATTTCTACTGCGCCGCCCTCGACGAGTCCGACCTGACCGTGACGGGCCAGGCCGAGTCCCCGAGCTTCTCCGGCGGGGTCGAGTTCGCAGCCTCCACCGCCTACGTGTACGCATCGCGGGCAAACGCGAACGCGTCGTGGCGGCGGGGCACGAGCGCGGCAGGTCAGCAGTGCGTGCGCCAGGGGCTGCAGAACCAGATCCAGGGCACGAGCGTCAGGCTCGTCTCGTTCCGGAAGCTCCCGTTCCCGGCGTTCGCGCGGCGTTCGGTCCTCTATCGAGTGGTCGCCGAGCAGCAGGGGGGCGTTCGCCTCTACCTGGACCTCATCGCACTGCAGCACTCGAGAGCACAGGTGGCCGTCGTCTACGGGTCGGGGCTCTCACCTCCGCCGGCGGCGGAGGAGCGCAGGCTCGCGAAGGTGACGGCGGCGCGAATGGCAAAGGCGATGGGCGGCCAGTAGGGCAGGCGGCGCGCTCCGGGCGGCGAACTTTTCGCCCATGCCCACAGGAGACACGGCCGAAAGCGCCGTAGAGAGAATCGAGAACTGGTGGTAGCGTCACCACCGGTCGTGGAGAGCTCAAGCCGTCTCGGCCTACTTCGCCGCTCACCGTCGTTCGCGTACCTCTTCCTCGCTACGGCGGGGTCGAGCGTCGGCACCTATCTCGCCGCCGTTGCGCTCACGGTCGACGTCTACGACGAGACCGGTTCCGGCGTCTGGGTCGCCGCGCTCCTCATCGCCGACTTCCTCCCGATCGTCCTCGTCGGGCTGCTCCTCGGACCGCTGGTCGATCGGCTTTCACGACGCCGGCTGATGATCGTCTCCGACCTCGTCCGCTGCGGAGTGTTCGCGGCACTTCCGTTCGTCGACAGCCCGGCAGCCGTGGTCGGCCTTGCGGCGATCTCGGGGATCGCGACCGGCTTCTTCGTACCGGCCGGGGTCGCGGGCCTACCGAATCTCGTTCCGGACGACGAGCTCACGAATGCGAACTCGCTCATCGTGACCATCGAGACCCTTGCCGCGATGATCGGGCCGGTCCTCGGCGGCATCATGCTCGCGCTTTCCGGGACATCCGTTCCGTATGCGGTGAACGCTGTCACCTTCCTCGTCTCGGCCGCCCTCATCGCGCGCATCCCCCGGCACAAGCTCCAGTCGGACGAGTCGTTGTCCCGCGGGCACTGGCGGGACGTCGCCGACGGGCTCCGGCTCGTCGTCACCGCGCGTCCGCTGCGGACCGTGCTCGTCGTGTGGAACGTCGTGATCCTGGGTGCTGCCGCCGTGAACGTCGCCGAGGTCGTCTTCGCGAAGAAGACGCTCGGTGCGGGGAACCTCGGCTTCGGTGCTCTCGTCGCCGCGAGCGGTGTCGGTCTCGTCCTCGGAAGCTTCCTCGCGCCCAATGCGCTCGACAAGGCCGGGCTCAGGCGTGCCTATGTCAGCTCGATCGTCCTCATGGGCGTCGGTTGGGGCGCCGCCGCGCTCAGCGGCTCGATCTGGCTCGCAGTGCTCTTCGTGATCGGGGGCGCGGCAGGCAACGGCGCCGCCGTCGTCTGCAACCGGCTCCTCGTGCAGCGCGGAGTGCCCGACCAGTATCGAGGGAGAGCGCTCGTGACGATCATGAGCTCGAACTACGCCGTCCTCGGGCTCGGGATGGCTGCAGCGGGCGTCTTGACCGACATTTTCGGCGCTCGCGCGGTCTGGTTGGCCGCTGGGTGCATCTACCTCGTCGGCTCGTTCGTCGCGCTCCTGATGACGCGCTGGCTTCCCGCTTCGCACTCGGACGAGTGGGAGGCGGTCGAGGTGAGCTCCGAGTCGGCCGTGGCCGCCCTTGGGCACGCCGCCACGAACGGCGTGGAGCCCGAGCCGGAGCCGGAGCTGCAGCCCGAGCTGCTGCCCGAGCTGCTGCCCGAGCCAGAGCTCGCACCGTTGCCGGTCGCGAACGGGATCTGGCCGAGCGGCCTCGAGCGAATCGCGACGCTGCTGGAGGAGATCGAGGCGCGCCGAGACCTGGAAGCGCAGCGCCGGTCCCGCTGACGATCGACCGCTTGCGCCGCGCATAGAGTCTCTTCGTGGCGCGAAGGGAGTGGACGCTCGCAGAGCTCGTCGAAGGCGTGCGCGCCGCGGATCGGCGAGTGCTGGCCCGCTCGATCTCGCTCGTCGAGGATGGAGATCCGCTTGCCTACGGGCTCGTGCGCGAGCTCTATCCGGAGACGGGCAACGCGGCTGTCATCGGCGTCACCGGTCCCCCGGGAGTCGGAAAGTCGAGCCTCATCGCGGCTCTCGTCTCGCACGTCCGCGAAGCGGGTA
>Ga0184612_10001434_pt1 | contig 11460 bp, 12 predicted proteins | sample PLM3_60_coex_FD_133163 | JGI IMG/M metagenome (GOLD analysis project Ga0184612, IMG submission 133163) | Groundwater sediment microbial communities from an aquifer in East River, Colorado, USA - PLM3_60_coex | ecosystem: Environmental > Terrestrial > Soil > Riparian zone | place: USA: East...
ACAGCGAGTCGTAGCGTGCGGCCGCCTCATCCAGATGGCCGAGGGCGGCCGCGAGATCGCCGGTATCGAACGCGACGGCGGCGCGGTTCTGCACCGCCATCGCGGACTCCCATTCCTGACCCGCCGCCGCGAACTGGCGCCCGGAGATGGCCAGGTCCCGGTCCGCGCGGGCCGACTGCCCGAGGGCGCTGAAGACGAGGAACCGCTGGGTGCGAGCGCGCGCCTCCCAGACCGTGTCACCACCACGGCGCAGCACCATGATCGCTCGCCGCAGATCTGCCAACGCCTCCGGGTAGCGTCCGATGACCCGCAGCAGGAGCCCGCGGCGCGTCAGGGCGCGCCCGGCGAGAACCCCCGTGCTTGCGGCGACCGCCTCGTCGAGCGCCGAGAGGCCGGCGGCGGTACGGCCGGAAAGGCCGAGCGTCAGACCGAGAGTGGCCTGCACGTCGACGGCACGCTCCGGCGCCGCCGATGCCCGGCCGAGACGCAGTGCCTGACGCAGGTCGGCGATGGCCTCGTCGGTCTGCCCCTTATCCCGCAGCACGATCGCCCTTGCCTGGTACGCGATCGAGGCGTCATGGGCGCCGGCGTCGCCCGCCAGGAGCCGGTTTGCCTCAGCGAACGCGTCGGCTGGGCGCGACAGTGCCAGCGTGAGCAGGCGCTCCGCGTCCGACGGCTGGGCGGGGCCGGCGGGCCCGGCGCCGGCCCGCTGGTCGGTTCCGGCCGAGGTACCGCCATCGCCTTCGGCGTTCAGCACGAGGTCATTCTATTGATCCATCAACACGTCGACCTAAGGGGAGAGAATGCAACCGTCCGACGCAACGAGGGGCGATTCTTCGCCTGAACCGCCAACGCGGGCCCAGTGGGGGGCGGATCGCGTCCCCGCAGCGTGGGGAGTGGCCCAGGTCCCGCTCGCTGCCGTTGAATCACCCAAGGGTGAGGCCGTCCGGCACAGCGAGCAGACACGACAGGAAGCCCAGACCAGGCTGATCATCCGCGCGTTTCGGGACCAGGTTGGACGTGGCCGCAGGGACCGTGCCGTCGACGACCACCAGCACCTCTTCCGGGAGAATCACATTCTCGTGCTCGACGAATATGTCGACCGGGTACGCCAACTCGAGGGGCTGACGGGCTCAAGGTCGGAGAACGCCCTCGTTCGAGGCGTGACGTTGCTCCGGGTCCCCGTAAGCACCCTTGACGCGCTCGCGATCGTGCGCGGGGGGTACGGGTCCGGCGTGGCCGCTCCCGACCACATCGTCTCGATCACCGGCGGCGGAACGGGTGGGCGCTGCCCCGCGACCGAACCTGAGGTCGTGCCGGGCTGGGCCGAGCCGGATCCCCGTCTGACGTCCGACCACGCGGCCGGCGAGGGCGTCCGAGTCGTTGTCATCGACACCGGCCTGGATCCCGCGGCGGCCGCGTCGCACCCGTGGATGTCAGGAGTGACGGGCGATCCAGATCCGGCGATCGAAGGCGATCTCTTGGGCCCGTACGCGGGCCACGGAACCTTTATCGCCGGCGTAATTCGGTGCGTCGCCCCACGCGCCGAAGTGATCGTGAGAGGGGCCTTTGAACAAGCCGGCGCGACCTTCGAGTCGAGCCTGGTGAACGTGCTGGACGACGTTCTCGATCAGGACTTCCCCGACATCATCAGCATGTCCGCCGGGACGCGGACGTTCGACCCGACCGGCCTGCTCGGCCTGATGGTGTTCCACGAGACGCGACTGCGCAATCACAAGGGAGTCGTGCTGGTCGCGGCGGCGGGCAACGACTCGTCGCGCCAGCCGTTCTGGCCTGCCGCGGCACCGTGGACCGTGTCCGCCGGGGCACTCGGCGCGAACTGGCGCGACCGCGCCAGCTTCAGCAACTTCGGCGGCTGGGTCGACGTCTACGCCCCCGGCGAGAACCTCATCAACGCGTTCCCGAGCGGGACCTACGCGTACCAAGAACCTCCGCTGCCGCGACCGGACGGGGTCTTCCACGGCATGGCCCGCTGGAGCGGGACCTCGTTCTCCACACCCGTGGTCGCAGGCCTGATCGCGGCCCGAATGTCCCGGACCGGCGAGAACGGCCGTGACGCGGCGTCCGCACTTCTGGCCACCGCTCGTGCCGCGGTGCTGCCCGGTGTGGGGGCGGTACTTCTGCCCGGCTAGGTCCCATTCGCCGAAGCCCGCTACCACCTCGCGGTACGTATCACAGCCGACAGTCGTCGCTCTTCATCCCGTGACGCAGATGCGGAGGGACCCAATGGTTGGCCAGAGACATGCCGGGGATCATGTTCGTGTGCAGCGACGGCACGTCACCGTGCTGTTCGCCGACCTTAGCGGCTTTACCGGGTTGGTCGAGTCCGTCGATCCCGAGATGGTCTACGAGGTCGTCCGTCCACTCATGGACGACCTCGTGACGCGGGTGCGTGAGCATGCCGGCGAGATCCAGCAGGTGCTTGGCGACGGTTTCATGTCCGTATTCGGCCTCCGCTCGTCCAACGGCGACGAGGTCCAGCGAGCCGTGCGCGCCGGACTCTCCCTGGTCTCCGCGGCGTCGGGACAACGCGGGCAACTCCCCGTGCACGTCGGCATCGAATGCGGCGAGGTCCTTGTCAGTCCCTCGTGGGAACCTGCCGGCTTCGCGGTCTGGGGCAGGGCCGTCACATTTGCGAAGCGGCTGTGCGACCTCGCCGGGCCTGGCACTGTCCACATCGGTCCCCGGGCCTTCGACCTGGTCGGGCCGGACTTCGGGTGCGCCAAGCCAGTCCGCGCCCACCTCAAGGGCATCGTGGACGACGTCCTCGTCCGAAGCGTGACCGCCTCGGCGGACCGGCCCCTGGCGATGGCCGGCTGACCACGTTCCCTCGGCTCGGCTGGTCTCACTCCGGCGACCATCCGCCTGGCATGGCAGTGTGTCAGGCGTGGCGCGTACCCCGGTCGACAAGAGTGCCGCTCCCCGCCTGCACCGTGCGGCGCGGGTCGAGGACGCGTTCCATCGGGCGGTGGAGCCACGGCTGCGCCGGCGCGGCTGGCAGGTCGCGATCGTGCCGCATACCGGCTATGGAGCGCCTGGCTGGGTCCGCGTCATGGCTCGGGTGGTCCTGACTCGGCTGGCCCCCCGGCGCCAGCGCGCCGCGAAACTGAGAGGGTGGCGGAGTTTTACCACGCTCCCGGTCAAGGACGCTCGCGTGCTCATCGAGGCGGGCGGCCGCGGCCACGAGGCGTTTGCTGACCGCAGCGGTTTCGTCGACTGCGTTGTGTGGGGCGACTTCGTGGCGGGCTGGGGCACAGCGCGCATGAGTACCGAGGACGCCGAGCCGGCCGAGATTCCGGTGCGGATCGTCGACTCGGCCATCGACTTTGGAGTCCTGTCCGACATCGACGACACCGTCATGGTCACCGCCCTGCCGAGGCCACTGCTGGCGGCCTGGAACACGTTCGTCCTCGACGAGCACGCGCGCATGGCCGCGCCGGGCATGGCCGTCTTGTACGAGCGGCTGGTGAACGCATACCCCGGCGCGCCGGTGTTATACCTGTCCACCGGAGCCTGGAATGTCGCGCCAACGTTGACCCGCTTCCTGTCCCGCCATCTGTACCCGGCCGGCCCACTACTGCTGACAACCTGGGGACCGACGACGGATCGCTGGTTCCGCAGCGGCCGGGAGCACAAGCGAGCGACCCTGGCCCGGCTGGCCGACGAGTTCCCTCGGGTGCGCTGGTTGCTCGTCGGCGACGACGGGCAACACGACAAGGAGATCTACGCCGAGTTCGCAAAGGCCCACCCCGACAACATCGCCGCCGTGGCGATCCGCCACCTTTCGCCGACGCAGTCCGTCCTCGCGGGGAACATGCCCGCTCCATTCGCCGACACGGCGGCGTCGGGCCCGGCGGGCAGGCCATGGCTCTTCGCACCCGATGGAGCGGGGCTGTGGCGCCTACTCCGTGAGGCAAAGATTCTGTGACGTGGCGGTCGTCGCGGTCCGGGGCCGCCGCGGCGGTGCCGGTGGCGGCCGGAGTGGCCTCACTTCGGGGCGTCGAGGTACTCCGAGGCAAGGCGTTTCGGCGCGCGGTCGAGCCACGCCTCGACCAGCAGCTCCTCCAGCTCGGGCACCGCGATCCGATCGAGGCGCAGGAGGATCGCCGGGTAGCCGTTGAAGTGTGGTGTGGTGAAGTAGACCTCCGCGTCATCGGCGAGCAGCGCCTCCTTGGCGCCGACGTCGGGCACGCGCGCCGCCAGGATCGGCCCATCGGGAGCAGCGGCGCCTAGGGCCTCGAGATCCTTTTTTCGCAGCGGCCTCTCCCACGCGAACAGCTTGTCCTTGACCCGCCACTCGAGGACACCATCCGGCGATGCCCGCTCGACGGTCTCCGGCAGGGCCATCGCGATCCGGCGCACATCTTCCCAGGTAGCCATGTCTGACACGGTAGGCCCGGCCACGGACATGTCTCCAGCGAGTCGTCTCGTCATGACGCGGAGGGAGGTCGGAGCACCAGACCATGCCATAATGGTGAGCCTAGCATATGGTGAGGAGAACACACGATGAGTGAGAAACACAATGCGGCGCTGGGCCGGATGCTGGAACTCGTCGTGCTGCTCAACGACGACATGACCCAGAGCCTGGCCAAGGATGGCCTGACCGTGTCTCGCGGCCGGGTGCTATGGGAGCTACGTCAGCGGGGTCCGACGGTGCAGCGGGTCCTGGCCGATGCTCTCAAGGTGAGCGCCCGGACCATTACCGGGCTCGTCGACGGGCTTGTCACGACCGGCTTCGTGACCCGAGAGGCACACCCCACGGACCGTCGGGCGACGCTCGTCACGTTCACCCCGCATGGAGTCTCGACCGTCCAGGCCATGGAGCGCGACCAGCGGGAGTTCGTCCAGATCCTGTTCGGACGGATGTCAGGCGAGCAGTTCGACTGCTTCGTCGCGGGCCTGGACGAGATCCTCACCCGGCTCCGCGACCACGGCATTTCCTACCAGATTCGTGAGGACAACCAGTGATAAGCGCCGGCCGAACAACGACACGAACCGCCCCACTGGCACTGGCGCGAAGGGCGCTCTCGTACGAGCTGGGCATGTGGCGGAGCCTGTACCGATGGGTGCTGCGGCGGCCCCTCGTGTCGGGCACCGGGGCCGTGCCGTTCCGGTACGCCGCTACCTTGACGCCGGTCTTCCTGGCGTTCATCGGCGTGTCCGCGATCGAGATCCCCATCCTCCACCTGCTCCTACCCTGGGAGGCCGTACGGCGCATCGGGGATGCGGTGGGAGCCTACGGTCTGTTCTGGATGCTGGGGTTGCTCGCGAGCATGCGAGTCCATCCGCACGTTGTCGGCGATTCCGGCCTGCGGGTCAGGCACGGCGCCGCGGTTGACTTCACGATCCCCTGGGACGCCATCGAAACCATCGGGACCCGGCACCGCTCTGTGCCCAGCAAACGAGCCATCCAGGTCGAACGGACTGAATCCGGTCAAATCCTTAGCGTCGTCATATTGAGCCAAACCAATGTCGAGGTCACCCTGCGCCAACCGACCACGGTCGCCTTGCCGAGGGGCGGATTCGAGCTCATCAGCGAACTACGCTTTTACGCCGACGATCCCAGCGCCCTCGCCGCCCGGGCGCGGAGGCACCTGACGGCTGGGATCACCGGCGGAGCTGTGGGATGAGGTCGTCTCGCCTGAGGTCGGCGAGGCCGTCGTGCTCGATCCGCGCCACCAAGGCACGCGCCCAGGAGACGAGACCCGCCGCGTCCACCCCGTGCGGCGGCTGACGCGCATAACCGTCAACGCGGTCGGCGGCGCGCCGAAGCAGCTGGGCAGCGCCGACGGCATTGCCTCGCTGCGCATGTGTGATACCGACCGCGATCTGGGCGAGGCCCCGCCACAGCTCGCGTTCGACTTCTCCAGCTGCCTTCCAGGTGCTCTCCAGAACCTCGTGCGCGTGGAACGCGCGACCCGCGTCGAGCAGCCGCTGCGCCTCGGCGAGCGACTCGTCCGGAGAATGGGCGAGATCGTCCGGCATCGCGTCAACCCCGGCCGCATCGTGCCGAAGGGGCCGGCCCAGCTCGTCACGCGGGCGAGCGCTGCGCGGGCGACCCGCGGCATCGCGGTCCCGCGCACGGTCACCGGCCAGACCCATCGCGTCACCCCTTAGCCCAGTCAACTCTGTCGAACAGGACCATAGTCCCACCCGGCTTGAGCTCTCGCTGAGGAAGCAGCACGCCCCCGCCTACGCCGAGAAACGTCCGCTGGGCCACGTCGTTGAAGACGTGGTCAGTCGCCGCCTCCGCTTCGACCCCGGAGGTCTCCGATTTGTCGGGCACGAGGGGCGCCCAAGATCTCGCGTCCGCGGCCGCAGGACGCTAAAGTCAATGCAGAACGCGGCCCGTCAGCGGGCCCGTCGCCCGTTGGCGCGGGCGGCGTGACGGTCGCCCCAGACCCCGGCGACGCACCGAGACGACGATGCGCACCCGGAGGTCCACTATGGAGGCAGCCACAGCAATCACGCCGCAGCCCGACCGCGACGGATCTTTACGCGTAAGGACGCGTGGCAGCGAATACGCCGAGCTGCTTCGGCGAGTGAAGGACGCGGGCCTGCTCGACCGCCGACCCGGTTATTACCTGGCGAAGATCGCCGTGACCGGCGCCCTGGTGGCGGCCGGCTGGGCGGTATTCGTGTTGCTGGGCGATTCGTGGTGGCAGCTGGCCGTCGCCGGCTTCCTGGCGTTCGTGTTCACCCAGATCGGCTTCATCGGACACGACGCTGGGCACCGCCAGATCTTCCGGTCGCGGAAGGCCAACTACCTCGTCGGGCTCGTGCACGGCAACCTGGCCATCGGGCTGAGCTACGGCTGGTGGGTCGACAAGCACAACCGTCACCACGCTCACCCCAACCAGGAGGACAAGGACCCAGACGTAGCCATCGGCGCGCTATCGTTCACTGCCGGCCAGGCACGCGCAAAACGGGGGGTAACTCGGTTCATCGCCCGCCACCAGCGATACCTGTTCTTCCCCCTGCTACTGCTGGAGGCGGTACAGCTGCACGTGTCGAGCATCCGAGCCCTCGCCGGCCGCGGCGTGCGCCATCGGACGTGGGAGGCGTTGCTGCTCGGACTGCACGCCGCGGGCTACCTCTCGGTCGTGCTGCTGGTGCTCTCTCCACTCAAGGCTGCCCTGTTCATCGTCGTCCAACAGGCACTGTTCGGCCTCTACCTTGGCTGCTCGTTCGCACCTAACCACAAGGGCATGCCGATGCTCGCCGCCGACGACCAGACCGACTTCCTGCGCCGGCAGGTGCTCACCTCCCGGAATGTCCGCGGCAACTGGCTGGTCGACTTCGCGCTGGGCGGACTCAACTACCAGATCGAGCACCACCTCTTCCCCAGCATGCCCCGACCAAACCTGCACCGATCCCGCGCGCTTATCAGGGCCTTCTGCCACCAGCACGATCTGGCCTACTGCGAGACCACATTGCTGCGCTCCTACGCCCAGGCTCTGCGCCATCTCCATGAGGTGGGCCGGCCCATGCGCGCGGCGGCGGTGGGCTGACCCAGCTCACGAGCCCACGGGGGTCAGGCGGTGGCCTCGTCGGGATCGTGGCGACCGCGCGCCATGCTGCAGAGTCGACACCATGGCCAAAGTGGACTCAGCGCCCCGGTTGGTGTTGCGGCCGTTGGGTGTCAGTGCGTCAAAGCCGCCACCGGTTGAAGCGTCGTAGAGGGCCAGGCCGGAGTCGTTGTCGCCCATGAACCAGCCGACCGCTCGGTCCAGGCCGGCGGCCCATCGATGATCTCCGGTCAGGTCGTAGGCCCGCACACACGCGTCGGCCAGCGCCGCCACCTCTATGGGTTGCTGGTCGAACGCTGGTCGCCGCTCGCCCGGGGCCCATCCACCCACCGGCGTCACCGACAGGCGGCCCTCGAAGGTCTCCAGGTCAAGCAGCCAACCCAACAGACCGAGGCCATCAGCGATCACGCTTTCATCGTCGAGCCCCCAGCCGGCGGCGATCAACGCTTCCGCGATCGCGGCGTTCGCGTACGTCAGCCGCGGTAGCGGCCACGGCCACGCCTTGGTGAAGTCGGGCCGGCCCGCAAGTGAGACAGTCGCGGCCAACAGATCAAGCGCCGGGCGGTGACCCGGGTAGGCCGTGAGCATCTCCGCCGCTCCCAACGCGGCAAACGCCATCGAATGAAGGTGCGGGCTGCGCCGGGACGCGCTGAGATCAAAACGCGGCACCGCCACCTCACGGGTGCTTCGTTGCGGGCAACGGGCTGCCACGGTGCCCAATCCCCACAGCGCCCGGCCCCACCAGTCCCCCGTGCCGGGACGATCGGCCCACCGGCCGTGGCGGTCGAGCCGGTTGTGGCAGCGCCCATCGGGCGCCTGAGCGCGTAGGACGAACCGAAAGTACCGAGCGGCGACCGACTCCAGCTCCGGCGTGACCGGGCTTTGCCGACACACCACGACGAGCGCCCTCGCCACATCGTCGAGGCAGTAGCCGAGTTCGTAGCGCGGCGCGACCCCGTCGGCGTGCTCGAAGATCCCGCGCTCGTCGGTGAGTCGCAGCAGATGCTCGAACGGCGGTTCAGGCACCATCACGCCACCAACGTCATCGGAGCCGAGATGAGGCTGTGGGCAAGTTCGATGTAGCGCGCCCCCACCGAGGACCACATCAGCTGCGGTGCGACCCGACCGGACTGGCCCGCCATCGACGCGGCCAACGCGGGCTCGGCCAGGACCCGGCGCAGCGCACGAGCGAGTGCATCCGGGTCGTCATGTGGAACGACGAGACCCGCACCGGTTGCCAACAGCTCGACGGCGTGCGGGAAAGCCGTGGCCACCACGGGCTTCCCGGCGGCGACCGCCTCGATCAACACGCCGGAAGTGACCTGCTCCCGCGACTCGTACGGCAGGACCACCACGTCGGCCTGTGCCACCACACGGTTCAGCGAAACGACGTCGAGATAGCTCGCCTCGAATGCCACCATGTCGGCAACGCCCAGCGAATCGGCACGAGCCATCAAACCGGCACGGTAGGCCTCGCCGTAGCGTTCCAGTACCTTGGGATGGGTCTGACCCACCACCCGGTAAAGCGGCGGCCGATCGAGCCCGCGCAGGTCCGGCAGTACGTCGATCACCGACTCGATGCCCTTCCCCGGCCCGAGCAGACCCCAGGTAAGGATCGTCGGAGTACCGAGGTGAACCCTTGGCCCCCCGATCCGGCTGGAGGCGGCCGCACCGTGCGGTATCGTCACGACCTTTGTGGGATCGACGTCATAGTTGCCGACCAGCCGCTTGCGTGCGGTCATCGTCATAGTGACCACGGCGTCGGCCCGGTGGGCCACCCGTTCAAGAACCTCCCGCTGGTGCCGGGAGGGCTTCGTGAGCACGGTGTGCGCAACGACGACGACAGGAACGGTGAGCCGGTCGAGTACGCCGAGGACCTCATCGCCGTCGGCGCCGCCGTAGATGCCGAACTCATGCTGCACGACCGCAATGTCAAACTCGTCAAGCGCCTCTGCGGACCTTGCCCGCGCACGGGCTGACCCCCGCACAAGGTGCGCCACGACGTCGGGTCCGACGGACATCTCGGGCTTGTCGACCACCCGGACCACACCGGACCGGCTGCCGTCCGCGACGAGCTGGCCACGAAGCGATGCCGTGAACGTGGCCAGGCCACATTGTGTTGGTGGATACGTGCTCAGAAATCCAAACGACAGGGGCACTAGCACTACCTTCTGGCTCGGCGCAGCCCCGCTATCGAGGCCACGAATGCCGCGCAGACTCACAGCACAAGGCACTCGAGGCGAGATGACGCCCACACGTCGAACAGGCCAGGCAGATGAGTCGATGCGCCCGGGATCCCGGGCCCGTGGCGAGACCTTCTTTGGTCGCCACAACGCTATCTGTTGAGAGATGCGAACTCGGGATGAGATCCACGACCTCGCAACTGTAGCAGCAAACTACCTAGCTCCGAGCCGGCCGAAGGCCGATGTGGCGAACGCGACTGCGGGCAGGCTCAGTGGCCGGTCGGCAGAATGTGCGAAGACGAAGACTTGTCCGCCTTTTTGATCTTCTTGGCGGCCCGCTTCTCCTTCAAGGTCTTGCCCACCTTCTTGGAGTTGGCCTTCTGCGGGGACTTGTCGGACATCGTGACCCCTCACTCAAGACCATCTTGAGGCTCATCGAACATGTCTATTATGGTCTACTCTCAGCCTAGCTTACCTCTGCGCGGTAGCCAGCATCCGCCTGTATACGGCGATGTATTCATCGACCATGCGGTCCGCCGAAAACCGGCGTCGAGCCACCGCGGCGACTCGCGACCGGTCCAGCGCCAGCGCCAGCGGCACGGCCAGGACCGCACCGTCGACGTCCTCCACCAAAAACCCGGTCACCCCATCCTGGACAGTCTCGGGCAATGCGCCGCGGCGGTACCCGACGACGGGCGTGCCGCACGCCATCGCCTCGACCACGGACAGGCCAAACGGCTCGTCGAAGCCTAGCGGGTGCAGGAGCGCCGCGGCCTGGCCGAGCACGCGCGCCCGGTCGGCGCCGCCGACGTTGCCCAGGTAGCGCACCGACTCGCCGTCGATATGGGGCGCCACCCGCTCGGCGTAGTACAACTCGTCCTGCACGGGACCACAAATGATAAGGCGTCGGCCGAGCCGGCGGGCGATCTCGATGGCGTCGGCGGTGGCCTTGTCCGGATGGATGCGGCCGAAGACCACGAGTGCCTCGCCGGGCCTCGGCGTGAATGGCCATTGCGACGCGTCGATGCCGTGGTACACCGTCGCAACGTACTCCAACTCTGGTGCGCGGTCGGCATCGGATATCGACACGAATGCTGACGTGGAGCGCTCGTAGGCGGGCAGGATCCGCCGGTCGCCGAAGCCGTGGATGGTTGTCAGCAGCGGGCTTCGGCACAACGGGCTCATCGCCAGCGGCAGCCAGTCCAGGTGATTGTGCACCAGGTCAAACTCGCCGCTGCGCGCCAGGCAGTGTGCGGTGTGCAGCGCCTCCCACACCCGGCCGTCGAGCTGCGGGTCGTCGTTGTAGGGACGCGGACACACTCCATCGAGTCTGGCGGAAGTCTGCGAGTCCAGCGTGGCGAACAGGGTCACGTCTACCCCGCGGGCGACCAGGCCCTCGGCGAGCAGAGACACCACCAGCTCCCACGGGCCGTACGCCCTGGGTGGCGTCCGCCAGGCGACCGGCCCTAGCAGCGCGATCCTCATCGAACTCCCCGATCCGCCGACTCATGCGATGATGACACCGTTGGGAGGCACGTGGAGCGGGAGGTCGACTTCGGCGACGGGCGGACCCGCGCAGTCTCGCTCTACGAGCCGGCGCTGCGCTACGAGGGCAACCCGATCCTCACCGCGCGTCATGTCAACGACGCGTGGACCGAGCCACATCGTCGGGTGATGACGGTCCACAACGCCGGCGTCGCAGTGGTCGGGTCCGAGACGGTGATGCT
>Ga0184612_10001435_pt1 | contig 11459 bp, 10 predicted proteins | sample PLM3_60_coex_FD_133163 | JGI IMG/M metagenome (GOLD analysis project Ga0184612, IMG submission 133163) | Groundwater sediment microbial communities from an aquifer in East River, Colorado, USA - PLM3_60_coex | ecosystem: Environmental > Terrestrial > Soil > Riparian zone | place: USA: East...
CACGGTCAGGGCCTTCTGCGAGGCCGCTGGCGGAGCTTCGCCGGGTCAGCGAAGACCAGGTCTCCGGCGGGTCTGAAGCGCCCGTGGACCCCGACGGCAAGCCCGCGCCGCTCGAGCAGCGTCAGGGCGGCCAGGACGCTTGCGACGGGCCAGCCGGTGGCGGCAACGAGCTCGTCGACGGTCGCCCGGCCGAGCACGAGTTCGCGCCCGATGCGACCGGGGGCCTCGCCAACATCGCTGAGCGTCGCGGCCGCCTCACTCGGGACACCGGGCTCGGCGAGGTGATCGGCGAGGCCGAGATCGTCGATCAGCTGCGGGATCCCGGCGACGATCCGGGCGCCATGGGGGAACTCGCGAAGGAACGACAGACAGCCAGCCGACGCGGGCGCGCCGAGGGCGCCCGGGACGAGGAAGCACTCCCGACCCTGCTCGAGCGCCCAGGACGCGGTGATGAGCGCGCCGCTTCTGGCCGGGGCCTCGACGACGACGGTCGCGTCGGCGAGACCACTGATGATCCGGTTGCGTCGCGGAAAGGTCCCGCGGCTAGGCTCGACATCGGGTCCGAGCTCGGACACGATCGCACCACCGGCCTCGACGATCGACGCCGCGAGCCGGCTGTGCGCCCGAGGGTGCACGATGCCATGGCCGGAACCGATGACCGCCACCGTCGTGCCGTGCGCGCGCACCGCGGCGGCATGGGCAGCGCCATCGATGCCGACGGCCAGACCGGAGACCACACTGGCGCCCAGCGCGACCAGGTCGGCGGCGATGCGGGCCGCGATCGCCCGACCCGCATCGGTCGCCCGGCGCGTCCCGACGATCGCGACGGCGGAACGCGCGTGCATCGATGCCGGATCGCCCAGGACGTAGAGGACGTGCGGCGGCATCTCGATGGCGGCGAGCCGCGCCGGGTAATCGGCGTCCTCGATGGTCACGATCACCAACCCGAGCCGACGGATCCGCTCCAGCGTCGCGCCGGCGTTCTGGGCGGCCTCGGCGATGGCCGTGGCGACGGCATGCGCGACGCCTCGGTCGCGGCGCGCCTCCCCGGTGTCAACATCACCGAGCGGCGTCCCGGCAAGACGCGCCGGCCCGTCCGGTGTCGTGGCTTCGCGCAGGATGGCCAGGCCGCTTCCGTACCTGCTGAGCAGCGCACCGAACCCGACCGGCCCGAGGCCACGCACACCGGCCAGCACCGCCCACGCATCGCGTTCGTCGGCAGCCGCGACCGATCTCGATGACGGTTGGCGCGACCCGACCGGTGCGTCGGTCGCGACCGGGCCGGTGCTGCCGACGCCGAGCACGTCAGCCGGCCTCGGCGGCGGCGAGACGGATGTCCGCCGGCCGGTACCAGGCCGCCTCGTCGAGGTGGTCCTCACGAACCGTCCCGTCGCCCGCGAGGTCGGCGATGGTCCGTGCCACGCGGAGGATCCGCTCCGTGCCGCGACCGCTCGCCCGCTCGAGCTCGGCCAGATGGACGACACGATGCTGCACGGCCCGCGTCAGGTTGCACGCGGCCCGCAACGTGCGTCCGGTGAGCCGCGCATTGAGCGTCCCCGGTGGACGGCCGGTCGCGACCTTCCGGGCGGCGGCGATCCGGGGGCCTACGACAGCCGATCCCTCCGGATCGGACCCACCCACGATCGCCAGCGGCGCCACGCGCGGCATCGCGATCCACAGGTCGAGGCGATCGCGCAGCGGACCGGACACGCGACGCTGATAGCGCTCCGGGACGCGCGGCGGGCAGGCGCAAGGGCGCTCCGAGGTCCCCGCGAACCCGCACGGGCATGGATTCATCGCCGCGACGAGCTGGAACCGCGCGGGGAACGTCGTCGCCCGTCCGGCGCGGGCGATGGCGACCCGCCCATCCTCCATCGGCTGGCGTAAGGCCTCGAGGACGTCCCGGGCGAACTCGGGGAGCTCGTCCAGGAACAGGACACCCTGGTCGGCGAGCGTGATCTCCCCGGGCGACAGATGCGGCCCGCCGCCAACCATCGCCGCGTACGACACCGTGTGGTGCGGCGACCGGAACGGCGGGCGCCGCCGCAGCTCGCTGAGCGGACCTTCCCCGGCGGCCGAGGCGACGACGGTCACGGTGAGCGCCGCGGCATCGTCGAGCGGCGGCAGCAGCCCCGGGATCGTGCGGGCCAGGAGGGTCTTTCCCGATCCGGGTGGACCGATCAGCAGCAGGCCATGCCCCCCGGCGAGTGCGATCTCCAGCCCGCGACGGGCCTCGAGCTGTCCTCGGACCTCGCTGAGGTCGGGGGTCGGCCGCCCATCGGGCGCCTCTCGGGCAGACCCTCGAGACACGTCCGACCCCTTCGCCCTCGCATCGAACAACTCGATCCGCCGCGGCGAGGCGACATCGCGACGGCGGCGGCCGGCGCGGATCTGGTCGACTGCTTCGCCGAGCGTCTCGACGCCCGATACGTCCATCCCCTCGACGAGCCGCGCCTCGTCGACGGCGGCTGCCGCGACCACGACCCGCCGGAGCCCGCGCCGGGCGAGGACCGCCACCATCGGCAGGACGCCCGGCACCGAGCGGACCTCGCCACCCAGCGACAACTCGCCGATGAACGCGGTCCGGCCTGGCCCGGCCCGAACCTGCTCCGAGCCGAGCAGGATGCCGAGTGCCATGGCGAGGTCGAGCGAGGCGCCTCCCTTGCGCAGGTCGGCCGGGGCGAGGTTGACGGTGATCCGTCGTGGTGGGTACTGGAACCCCGCGTTGCGCAGGGCACCCCGGACGCGCTCGCGGGCCTCCTGGAGCGCCGTATCGGCGAGACCGACGATCGTGAAGCCCGGCAATCCCGGCGCCACGTCCACCTCGACCCGGACGAGGCGGCCGTCGAGGCCGTGGAGGGTTGCCGATGGGACGATGGCCAGCACGCGACGCAGCCTACGGGCGGACGCTTACCTCGCGGTCATCGACGTCTTACCACGGACTCACCCGCGTCGTATCCCGCGCTTACCCGGCGCTCACCGGCGGCTTGGTCCGCGCTTATCCGCTCGGGGCGCCTCAGCGCGCGGGGACGGCCGCTTTGGCGGCAACCGGCTTGTCGACCGCCCGCGCGAAGTGGAGCAGTGACGATCCGAGCGCCGAATCGGCTTTGGTGAACATGAACGGCGCCCCGGAGTTCAGGGCACTGATCGCGCCGCGGTACTCGTTGACGACCTGGTGCTCGATCGTCCGCTTGAGCGCACCCTCGGCGTTCTTGACGTTGATCCCCGTGAACGCGTTTGAGCGGTTGAGCACCAGCTGGACCTTGCCCGCGGGGTACCCCAGGTGATCCATCGTCTCAAGGATCAGGCGGACGTTCTTGAGACACGACAGGTCGGCAGTCATCACGACGAACACGGTTTCGGCGGCCTCGAAGATGCCGAGGTTGATGTCGTCGAGGCGCTTGTCGACGTCGATGAGGGTGTAGTCGTACATCGAGGCGAGCTGGTCCGAGATGAGCGGCAGGTGCTCCGGTCGGACCAGGTCGGCCGTCTCGGGCGTCGGCGGGGCGAGCAGGAGATCGATCCCCGAGTCGTGCTTGACCATGACCTGCCGGACGAGGTCGTTGTCGATCGATGGCGCCGAGACGACGTCGACGATGGACTTCCGGTCGAGCCCGAGGTCGAGGAAGACGCGGTGGTCGCCGAACTGGAGATTGGCGTCCATCAGCGCGACCTTGCGGCCGAGCTCGCGATGGAGGGCGATGGCGGCGTTGATGGCGATCGTCGTCGTCCCGACCCCGCCCTTGGCGCCGTAGAACGCCAGCGTCCGGCCGAGCGGCGGCCGTGCCAGCAGCGATTCCTTCGGTGCGAAGCGAGCGAGCAGGCTCTTGATCCGGGCAAGCAGCTCCGCCGGGTGGAAGGGCTTGATGAGGTAGTCGTCCGCGCCCGCGCGCAGGCCGCGGACCTTCTGCTCGACCTCGCGCTCGGCGGTGAGCATGATGATCGGGACGTGACCGGAGCTGCCCTCCTCCGACCGGATCTTCGTCGCGACCTGGTACCCATCGAGCTTGGGCAGCATCACGTCGAGGAGGATGAGATCGGGCGCTTCGGCGCCCCACAGCCGGAATCCCTCGGCGCCGTCCCCGGCAACGACGACCTCGTAGCCCTCCTGCTTGAGGGTGTACTGCAGGAGGCGCTGGACGTTCGGGTCGTCGTCGACGACGAGGATCTTGGCCGCCATCAATCCTCCACGGAGCCTGCCGGGTAAGACGAATCGGCGGAAAGCCGCCCCGGCGAGGGGATTATAGGTCCCGACTCGCGCGCCGACGCGAAGGCTGAACGCAGGTGCCCGGTCACCCGCGACTCGTACCCGGCGGCATCGGTCGCGTGGGCTCCGCGATGTCCCGCGCCCGGTACGATCCAGTGCTCCGACCCGGCCGGGGCCGCCGCCGCCAGTCGGCGCGCATCGGCAATGGGCACGATGGGGTCCTCCGCGCCGGAGACCAGCAGCAGGTCGACCCCGTCGAGCAGCCTCACGACCCGGATCGGCTCCGTGTCGCGCGGGTCGCCGCCGAGCGTCCTCGAAGCGGCGTCGAAGAGCCACCCGGCGACCATCCGCGGCCGTGGGCCGGGGATGAGCGGCGCCGCGGCTACGACGAGCTCGGGAGCGGCCGAATCGGCCACCACGGCGACGATCCGCGGCCGGCGCGGCGGCGCGACGTGGGCCGGCGCCGCCGGATCCGCGTCGACCCGCGGCAACGAGCCGTCGCCGAGCACGGCGACCGCGGCGATCGCGGTCATCGCACCCATCGACATGCCGACCAGCGCGACCCGTTCGACGCTTCGTTCGCCGAGCCACGCCAGGGCACCGGCGACATCCTCGACCTCGCGCAGACCGAACGTCGTCGGTGCGGCATCCGACGCGCCGTGCCCGCGGAAGTCGAGACCGAGGACCCCGGCCGTCCGGCGCAGGAACGGGCCGTACTCGACCAGATGCGGCGCGATCGACCCCGACCACCCGTGGAGCAGCACGATCGCTTCGTGGGGGTCGCGGACCCAGTCCGGGTCGGCGTCGGGCTCCGCCGCGAGCCAGCGCCCCGACAGCCGCAACCCGTCGCGCGACCGAAGGCGCACCACCTCGCCGCCGAGCGCGTCGAGCGCGGCCCCAAGCTCCGCTTCCCCGGGGGCGGTCCTGGGAGCCGCGAGGAGCCGTTCCGCACCCCGCCGGGCCACGGCACGCAGCGTCACCGCCGAGGCGACCGCGGCGAGCGACGCCACCAGGAGCCGGCGGATCACGGGCGTCCGGCCTTGGCGGCACCCTGGACCGACTCCCCCGCCAGGAACTCGAACGTCAGGCGGCTCCACGTCTCGAGGGCGTCGACGACGGCGCTGACCGCCGCCGCGTCCACGAACGAGCCCGAGAGCTTGTCGGTCTCCCTGATGGCGACCGGCCGGCCGGCGGCATCGGCGAGATAGACCGCGCCGAGGTGGACGGCACCGACCTCGGTCGTGTCGTCGTTGAGCAGGGCGACCAGCCGGAACACGGGCACGAAGTCGGCGATGAGCTCCTCGGACCACTCACGGCGCAAGCCGCCGAGCAGGCCGCCGTCACCGGGGTTGAGGTGACCGCCGACGCCGATCGAGTAGCGGCCGTGCAGCCTGGCATCGCCCCCCGCGGCCGTCCGCCGCATGAGGAAGTAGCGAGGCCCGTCGCGCAGCACGAGGTACGGGATGACCTGCTTGAACGAGGGATCGCGCTCCATGCGGTCGCGCGGCTCGTATCGACCGTCCCGCTCGAGCGCCGCGACGAACGCATCGAGCCCGTCGGTCCGGATCCCGTACCAGCCGGCCGCGTCGAGGACGGCGGCGCGCGGCACGACATAGACACGTTCGCCGCTCATCGCGCCGCGTCGAGCATCGCCCTCGCGCCCTCGAGCCGCTCGACGATGGCCACCTCATCGGGGCCGTCGGGCCGCTCGAGCTCGACAAGCCATGCATCGAGCACCGCCCGGAGGTCGCGCACGCGGGCGGCGAGCGCAGGCGCGTTCGTGGCCACGATCGCGGCGCCCATGACCGGGTCACCATGGGCGAGCCGGGTCATGTCACGCCACCCAGTGGCGGCGAGCCCAGCGGCCTCCGGCCAGCCGCCCTGTCCGGCCCCCGTGGCGCCGACGACGGCCTCGACCAGCGCGACCGCGACGACGAGCGGCAGGTGGCTGATCCCGGCCACCGCCCGATCGTGGGCCGCGGCATCCATCACGACGACCCGCGCCCGGCAGGCGCGTGCCAGGTCGGTCACGCGGTCGACGTCGGACGGGGAGGCCAGCGCGCCCGGTACCACCACCCAGGGCCGATCGACGAACAGGTCGGCGACCGCCGCGCCGTATCCGGTGGTCTCGCGCCCGGCCATCGGGTGACCGCCGACGTACCGCAACCCGGTGGCGTCGGCTCGCTCGACGAGACGGGCCTTCGTGCTGGCCACGTCGGTGATCACGGCGCCCTCGGACAGGCGCGTACGCCAGGGCCCGGCGAGCCGGTCGATGAGCGCCAGGCAGGCGGTCGCGGGGGCGGCCAGGACGACGAGGTCCGCGCCGACGAGGGCATCCTCCGGCGCATCCCCCGCGAGGTCGACGATCCCCTCGCTGGCAGCCCGTCGCGGACCGTCGCCGGATGGCGACCACGCGGTCAGCGTCCAGCCCGCGGTGGCCTTGTTGGCCCTGATGGCGAGCGCCGCCGAACCGGCGATCAGACCGAAGCCGATGAATCCGACCTGCATGCTCGCGAGTATCGCAGTCGCCGTCGCCTCCGGTCGGCCGAGTCGATCAGTCCTGCCACCCGGGCGGATCGGGCCGACCGGAAGACGGCCGTCCGCCCCCGCGGCGCCGGGTGCTCCGACGGTCGGCGACGCGACGTTCGCCATCGCCGGCCGCCTTGCCCTTGCCCGTGGCCTTCGGCTTGGGTGGGCCCGGGTCGTGCGCTGGGTTCGACCGGCGGTGTTCCTGTCGTCGCTCCTCCTCGCGTCGATCGTTGCGCAGGAACGCCCCGCAGCGCGGACAACGACGCTCCTCCGTGAACAGCGACTCGAGGGGCGCGACGGTATAGATCTGGCGACCACATGACCAGCACGCGAGCTTGGGCACGAGGCGACGTCCGGATCAGACCCGCGGCAGGGCTGCCTGGGCGGCTTCGACGCGCTCGCGCGGGTACTCGAAGTCCTCGAGCGAACCGTCGAGGTAACGCTCGTACGCCGACAGGTCGAAATGGCCGTGGCCGCACAGGTTGAACAGGATGACGCGGGCTTCGCCGGCCTCCTTCGCCGCGAGCGCCTCGTCGATCGCCGCCTTGATGGCGTGGGTCGGTTCGGGCGCGGGGAGGATGCCCTCAGCACGCGCGAAGGTCACCCCGGCCTCGAAGGTGGCGCGCTGGTGGACGCTCCGCGCCTCGATGAAGCCGTGCTCCTTGAGGAGGCTGACCAGCGGCGACATGCCGTGGTAGCGCAGGCCGCCGGCATGGATGGGCTCAGGGATGAAGTCGTGGCCGAGCGTGTACATCTTGGCGACCGGTGCCATCTTGGCCGTGTCGCCGAAGTCGTAGGCGTAGACCCCGCGGGTCATGCTGGGCGCGGCCTCCGGCTCCACGGCGACGATCCGGTGCTTCGCTCCCTCCCGGAAGTTCCGCCCGAGGAATGGGAAGGTCAGCCCGGCGAAGTTCGACCCGCCGCCCGTGCAGCCGATGACGATGTCCGGCGATTCACCGGCCATCCCCATCTGCTCGATCGCCTCCTGGCCGATGACGGTCTGGTGGAGCAGGACGTGGTTGAGCACGGAGCCGAGCGAGTACTTGGTGTCGTCACGGGTCGCCGCGTCCTCGACCGCCTCGCTGATGGCCATCCCGAGCGAGCCAGGGCTGTCGGGGGTCGCGGTGAGCACTGACCGGCCGTAGTTCGTCGTGAGCGACGGGCTGGCGACCACCTCGGCACCGTACGTTTCCATGAGGATCCGGCGGTACGGCTTCTGGTCATAACTGGCGCGCACCATGTAGACCTTGACCTCGAGGCCGAAGTAGGCGCCAGCGAATGCCAGCGCGCTCCCCCACTGGCCGGCCCCGGTCTCGGTCGCCAGTCGGGTTACGCCCTGCTCCTTGTTGTAGAAGGCCTGTGCCAGCGCGGTGTTCGGCTTGTGGCTGCCGGCCGGGCTGACGCCCTCGTACTTGTAGTAGATGTGCGCCGGCGTATCGAGGGCGCGCTCCAGTCGATGCGCCCGATACAGCGGGCTCGGCCGGTAGAGCCGGTAGGCGTCGCGGACGGGCTCGGGGATCTCGATCTCGCGCTCCGCGGAGACCTCCTGACCGATGAGCGCCATCGGGAAGAGTGGTGCCAGGTCGTCCGGGCCGATCGGGCCGAGCGTCGCCGGGTGGAGGTACGGGGACGGCGGCACCGGCAGATCCGCGACGATGTTGTACCAGGAGCGCGGGATGTGCGACTCGTCGAGGACGAATTTCGTCTGCCGAGGATCCGACGGCGCCATGGGAGTTCTCCTGATCGGTGTGACCGGCGGCGGGGCCTTCGCCCGGGGACGGGAGCCTAGCGCGCGCGCCGACCCGTGCGCAACCGGTATCGCGACTTGGGCCCGCGCCGCGGCTCCTCGACGGTGGCCGGTTGACGGCTCCGATGGTCCGCGCCCTGGTGCGACTTCGGGCCGTTGTGGCGGCCGTTGTCGTGGTGCGCGCGGACCTTCTTCGAACAGGCCTTCCCGTTCGACGCCTCGATCCCGCGGGCCGAGGTGTGACAAGTGCGCGGCGGTCCCGACCCATCGGTCGTCGCCGGGGATGGGCTCGGCGTCGGCCTCGCGGATGGCGCCGCCGCGGGGACGTCCGGGCGCGCCACGACGACGGTCGGGTTGCGCGCCGGCAACGGCGTGGTTCCCGGCTCGATCGTGGGCTCGGCGGTTGGCACTGGCGAGGGCTCCAGCGACGGGACCGGCGATGGCTCGGCGCCCGGTTCGCCGGACGCGCTCGGTTGGCTCGGCGTCGGACTTGCTGCCGGCCCCGGGACCGTCGGGGTCGGGCCTCCGCCACCGGGGGTCGTCGGTGCCGGGGAGACGAATGCCGTGCCCGGCGTCGGACGGCCCGCCGTGGTCGGTGGCGACGTCGACTCGGCCAGCCCGAAGCTCAATGCGACCGTCGCCAGAACCAGGTTGACCATGCCGAGGGCGAGGACCAGGCGGATTCGCTGGGCGGCGGTCACGGCGATTCGGGACTCCTGCTGCGGGGCTGGCCGGCACCTGCAGCCCCCTGCCGGCGATGGTAGCACCGCGACGGCAGTTGGCGAGGCGCGCGGCCTGAGAAGCGCGGGCTGGGAGGAGCGGGCTGGGAGGAGCGCCGACCGGCCGGGGAGGAGCGCCGACCGGCCGGGGAGGACTCCGGGCTCGGCGATCAGCCTGGATCGCCGAGCAGGACCTCCTCGATGGGTTCGTATCGCGCCGGCCCGCCGCCAGTCAGGCTCTCGTACAGACCGATTCGATCGGCGCGGAACCGGACGTCCAGGTCGGTCGCTGCGGTCACCAGCCGCGCACCGATGGCGGACCCCGCCGGAACGCCGTCCGCGCGCGCCAGCGTGAGGTGGGGCCGGAACGGCTTGTCCTCGAGATCCCAGCCGGCGATGCGCAGGGCCCGGTCGACCTGCAGCGCCAGGTCGGCGAGCTCCGGCTCCCCGGCACGAACGCCGAGCCACAACGCCCGCGGGCGAGCCGCCGACGGGAATGCCCCGGCCCCGCCGATCGAGAGATCGAATGGGTCGCTCGTGGCGGCCGCCGTCCGAGTCGCGAGCGCGGCCGGTCCGACGCGCTCCTCGAGGGTCGGGCCGAGGAACCGCAACGTGAGATGGAGGCTGTCGAGCCGCACCCAGCGGACGTCGCGGCCGCCGCCGGGAACGCCGTCGGCCCGAACGCGCTCGACCACGGCGGCGATGGCCGCCTCGGCGTCGGATGGGAATGGCACCGCGACGAACAGGCGTCTTCCTGGCAGGTCCGCGCCCGGCCAGCGCGGCCGCCGACCTGGCGCGGTCACCCGGGTCGTTCGCCTGTTTCGCGCTCCCAGAGCGTCCGATCCGTTCGCAGCACCTCGAGTGCCCGCTCGCGTTCGCGCCAGCCCAGGACGTCGACGGTCTTGTCCTCGAGCGCCTTGTACGTCTCGAAGAAGTGTTCGATCTCGACGAGTCGGTGCGGCCGTACCTGATCGAGCCGCTCGATGTGCTGTTGATGGGCGTCACCGATGGCGACGCACAGCACCTTGAAGTCGAAGCCCTTCTCATCCCGCATCTCGAGACCGCCGATCGGCCGGGCCCATACGTGGCAGCCCGTGAACGTCGGTTCGTCGATGATCAGCAGGGCGTCCGTGTGGTCGCCGTCGCCGGCACGGGTCGCCTCGACGAACCCGTAGTCGAAGTTGTAGTAGACGGCACTCGAGAGCACGCGGTCGAGCCGGAAGACGTGCGCCTCTTCGTCGTACTCGTACTTGTTCCGCGAGTGACGGGGGATCTCGACGACGATCTCCACGACCTCGGGGAACGGGCCGGGCGTCTTCATGGCGTCAGTCTAGTCCGGGCGCGCCCGAGTGCCATCCCGCGGTCAGCGGCGGCCCGCGGCGGGCTGGGCTGCTGCGATCCCCTGTAATCGTCGCTATTCCCTGCCAGATATTCGTGGAGCGACTGGTAGGCACGATCGCGCGTCGGACAAGGCCTTGATCGCGGCCGATCCACGCTCAACGAAGCACGAGGACGGCTCCGGCCACCACGATTTGGGCCCGACTCCGTGCCTACCATTCATGGGGCGAATATCTGACCACGTCCGCCCGCGCGAAGGCGACCTGACGCGCGAAACCGCAGAACCGCCGCTCAGCCGAGCGTCGCCTCAGCCGCATTTGGCTCGCTCTATGTCCCCGATCGACGCTGAAACAGGCCCTCATGCCCGGTTTCTTCGTCGGTTGGAACGCTCGTGGCACCAACCGGGCATCGGCACGTAGAGTGCCTTGTCGAGGAACCCGTCGACCCGCTTCTGGCCCGCCGTTCTGCGGCGGACCGTCTAGTCGTTGTAGAGGCGTTCCTCGATGAGCTTTTCCTGCACCGTTCGACCATTGGGGTCGAAGCAGGAGAACTCGAAGTGCTTCTCGAACTCGAGGTCCACGTTGTCCTGGCCGCCGCGGTTCTTCTCGACCGACAGGATCACCCAGTCGCGGAAGCGCTGCGCCTGGTACGGGTTGAACTCGATGTTGACCTTGGCGACGATGTGGTACTTCTCGTTCATGATCAGGATGATGTCGGCTTCGTAGTTGATCGCCGACGAGCCGCGCAGGTGGAAGTTGCGCAGGCGCGAGGCCTTGAGGCCTTCCTTGTCCGCAGCCACGATGGCGACCATCGGCACTTCCTCGGACAGCGCGATGTCCTTGAGGCCGTTGACGATGTAGGTGACCTTCTCGGACTCGTTCTCGGGCTCCGGGATCTGCGGAACCTTCTGCATGTAGTC